>Ga0307406_10000902_pt1 | contig 16661 bp, 20 predicted proteins | sample 322Cmetagenome_3_FD_203706 | JGI IMG/M metagenome (GOLD analysis project Ga0307406, IMG submission 203706) | Maize rhizosphere microbial communities from greenhouse at UC Davis, California, United States - 322HYB-C-2 | ecosystem: Host-associated > Plants > Roots > Rhizosphere > Soil | place...
CGTGTCGCCGGCGCTCTGGATCTGCCCGGGGCACCTGCAGGACGAGGTGCTCGAGATCCTCGAGGATCTCGACGCACGCCCCTGGACCACGCTGTTCCAGGCATCCGCCCCGCTGCCGTCCGGTTCACTGATCGACGCCGCGGCGCAGTGGTGGGATCTCGACGCTCTGCGCGGTGAGCATCTCACGTTCCAGGCCTCGCTCGCCTCCCTGCCCGCCGAGCCCTTCGCGGCGTACGTGCGGCTGATCGACGGCTGGCGGGCGCTGCCCTACACGGATCCCGGCCTGCCGCCGTCCATGCTGCCGCCCGACTGGCCCGGCCGCCGCAGCTTCGACGAGTTCGCCCGGCTGTCGGCCGCACTCGCCGCTCCCGCCTGGGAGCACGTGCGTGCGGTCACTCGGCGGGACGCGCCGTCGTCGCCCTGACCACCAGCCGTGTCGGGAGCGTCACGTGCGTCTGCTCGATCTCGCGTCCGGCGAGCAGGGTGAAGACCATGTCGGCCGCCACCTGACCCAGGCGACGCATCGGCTGCTGGATCGTGGTGAGCGGCAGGGCCCGCCGTGACGCCTCCGGCACGTCGTCGAAGCCGATCACCGAGAGATCCTGCGGCACCCGCAGCCCCATCTCCTGAGCGACCTCGATCACGGCGATGGCCGACAGGTCGTTCGCGGCGAACACGGCGGTGGGCCGCGTCGGACTCGCGAGCAGCAGACGAGCCGACTCGCGCGTCGTCTCGAGCTCGTAGCGGCCGACCCCGACCAGCGCGGGATCGATCGGGATGCCGGCGTCCGCCAGGGCCCGCCGGTAGCCGGCATCGCGCAGGCCCGCCGAGCGCAGGTCGGGGCGACCCGCGAGGAAGCCGATCCGACGGTGGCCGAGTTCGATGAGGTGGCGAGTGGCCGTGAGCGCTCCGCCGAAGCTGTCGGACTCGACGGTCGGCAGGTCCGCTCTCCCGGTGTGCGGGTCGATCGCCACCACCGGGATCTCGGTGGCGGCGCTGACGACGGTCGGAGTCACCATGATCGCCGCGTCGATCAGGGTTCCCGAGAGACGGCTGAGCGATCGACGCTCCCAGCCGTCGCCGGCGCCGTGGTGCGATCCGCTGTACGCGAGGAGATCGAAGGCGGTGTCGTGCACGGCGAGACCGACGCCCTTGAGGATCTCGGCGCTGAACGGCTCGAAGTCGGCCAGCAGCACCCCGATCACCCCGGTGCGGCGCGCGCGCATGCTGCTGGCCACGAGGCTCGATTCGTAGCCGAGTTCGCGCACCGTGTCGAGCACGCGCTGCACCGTGGCATCCGCGATCCCGTACCGGCCGTTGACCGCCTTCGAGACGGTAGACACCGACACCCCCGCCGCTCGCGCGACATCGTGGATCGTCGTTCTCCCGCTCATGATCCGCCATGGTAGACCCTGCGCACCGTCGGATGGAAACTGTTTTCGAAAACGTTTGACGACCGGCGCCGACGGCAGAAGACTGCATCCCACCGCGGTCTCACCCGAGGCACCGTGGGCGCCCGCATCGACGCGGCGCGCAACTCGATGAGGAGAACAATCACATGATCAGCAGAAGGCTCCCCCTTGCCTCCGCGGCGCTGCTCGCCGTCGGAGCACTCGCCCTCTCGGGCTGCACGGCAGGCGACACCGGCGGCGGCTCCGACGGCGACGGCGCCGCGATGACCCTCTGGCACAACTCCACCACCGGTCCCGGCGTCGAGTTCTGGGAGGCCACGGTCGCCGACTTCGAGAAGGCGAATCCCGGTGTCACGATCGAGATCCAGTCGATCCAGAACGAGGACCTCGACGGCAAGCTCCAGACGGCCCTCAACTCCGGCGACGCCCCCGACATCTTCCTGCAGCGCGGCGGCGGCAAGATGGCCGCGATGGTGAAGGCCGGTCAGCTCAAGGACCTGACCGACGCGATAACGGGGCCCGCGGCCGAGGAGATCCCGGACGCCGCCTACTCGGCGAACAGCCTCGACGACAAGATCTACGCGATGCCGGTCGCCGTGCTCCCCGGCGGGCTCTTCTACAGCCAGGATCTGTTCGACGAGGCGGGGATCACCGAGAACCCCACCACGATCGACGAGCTGGAGACGGCGACGGAGGCGCTCAAGGCCGCCGGCATCGATCCCGTCGCCCTCGGAGCGAAGGACGCCTGGCCCGCAGCGCACTGGTACTACTGGTTCGCCCTGCGCGAGTGCAGCCCCGAGACCCTCGCCCAGGCCGCCGACGAGATGAGCTTCGACGACGACTGCTGGATCCGCGCCGGCGAGGACCTGCAGGACTTCGCGGCGAGCGAGCCGTTCAACAGCGGCTTCCTCACCACGACCGCACAGCAGGGCGCGGCGAGCTCCGCCGGCCTCATCGCGAACCACCAGGCGGCGATGGAGCTGATGGGCGCCTGGAACCCCGGGGTCATCGGCTCGCTGACGCCCGACCAGAAGCCGCTCGCCGATCTGTCCTGGTTCCCGTTCCCCGAGGTCGAGGGCGGCGAAGGACTCCCCGGGTCGATGATGGGCGGGGTCGACGGCTACTCCTGCTCGGTCGATGCGCCCGATGCGTGCGTCGACTTCCTCAACTATCTGGGCACCTCCGAGGTGCAGACCGCGTACTACAAGGCGTTCAACGCCCCGCCGGTGAACACGGTCGCCCAGGAGGCGGTCACCGAGCCGTACCTCCAGACGATCCTCGAGGCCTACAACGCGGCGCCCTACGCCTCGCAGTGGCTCGACACGGTCTACGGGCAGAACGTCGGCAACGCGCTCAACGTCGCGGTCGTCACCATGCTCGCGGGTCAGGGGACGCCGGACGACATCGTCAAGGCTGTCAAGGATGCCGCGGCGAAGGCGTGAGGCGGCAGCCCGGCTGGAAGTGATCCTTCTGGCCGGGCCCGCCCTGCTCGTCTTCCTCGCCTTCGTCATCTTCCCGGTGCTGATGGCCGCGTACTACGGCTTCTTCAGCTGGCAGGGGTACGGTCCGCCCACGGATTTCGTCGGCTTCAAGAACTACCTGACGATCCTGCAGGATCCGCTGTTCCACGATGCGCTCGCCCACAACGGCGTCATCCTGGTGATGTCGCTGGTCCTGCAGGGACCGGTGGCGATCCTGCTCGCCCTGCTGCTCAACCGGCGGATGCGCGGACAGTCGCTGATCCGCGTGCTGATCTTCGTGCCCTACGTGATCTCCGAGGTCGTCGTGGGAACCGGATGGAGCCTGATGCTCCAGACCAGCGGCGCCCTCAACGGGCTGCTGACGAACATGGGGCTGGGCTTCCTGGCGAATGACTGGCTGTCCGACCCCGGCATCGCGATCTGGACCCTGATGGCCATCATCACGTGGAAGTACGTCGGCTTCGCGGTCATCCTCTTCCTCGCCGGGCTCCAGGGGATCCCGGAGGAGCTGCACGAGGCCGCGGCGATCGACGGCGCCTCGTACTGGCAGATCCAGTGGCAGATCACCCTGCCGCTGCTGGCTCCGACGCTGCGCATATGGGCGTTCCTGTCGATCATCGGATCACTGCAGCTGTTCGATCTCGTCTACATCATCTGGGGGCAGTACATCGCCTCCACCGCCGGCACGTCGACGATGGCCACCTACATGGTCTCGGAGGGCCGCAACGCCGGCAACTTCGGCTACGGGAACGCCGTCGCCGTCGTGCTGTTCCTGATCTCGCTCGTCGTCGCCCTCATCTATCAGCGGGCCGTGCTGCGTCGCGACACCGACGGCGCGCTCACCGGATCCGGAACCCGAAGGAAGAGGAGCACGCGATGACCGCCACCTCCGTACTCGTCACCCAGCGGGCGGGCCGCCGACGCGCAGCCCGGCCTCGGCTGCCCTGGGCGAACCCCGCCGTGTACTTCGTCGCACTGATCGCCGTCGGGCTGATGCTGGCGCCGATCGCGTACATCATCATCGGCGGCTTCCGCACGAACGCGCAGATCACGACGGATCCGTCGGGGCTCCCGCAGCCGTGGGTGCTCTCGAACTACCTCGACGTGCTCACCGGCGGCATCTTCTGGAAGCAGGTGCTCAACTCGCTCATCGTCGCGCTCACGACGACGCTGGGCGTGGTGGCGCTCGGGCTGATGGCCGCGTACGTGCTGGCCCGCTACCGGTTCGCCGGCCGCGGAGTCCTCTACGCCTTCTTCGCGGCGGGCCTCATGTTCCCGCTCACCGTCGCGATCACCCCGCTCTACATCGTGGTGCGCAGCCTCGGGCTGATGAACTCCCTCGGCGGCGTCATCCTTCCGCAGATCGCGTTCGCCCTGCCGACCACGATCATCATCCTGGTGCCGTTCCTGCGGGCCATCCCCGACGAGATCCAGGAGGCGGCGTTCATCGACGGCTGCAGCCGTCTGGGCTTCTTCTGGCGGATGGTGCTGCCGCTGTCGCTCCCGGGAGTCATCACGACCGGCATCCTCGCCTTCATCGGCAGCTGGAACGGCTATCTGCTGCCGCTGTTCATCCTCAACGATGCGGCCGCGTTCACGCTTCCACTCGGGGTGCAGTCGTTCGCGTCGCAGTACTCGGTGGACACCGCGAAGGTGCTGGCATTCACGTCGCTGTCGATGATCCCCGCGCTCATCTTCTTCAGCCTGTTCGAGCGCCGCATCGTCGGAGGACTGACGGGCGCGGTGAAGGGATGACCGCGGTGCAACCGACCGCAGGACCCACGACCATGAAAGAGGCGACCGTGTCGCAGCAGAACCCCCGCCCGAGCCTCTCCGAGCGCGTGGAGGCGCTCCTCGCGCAGATGACGCTCGAGGAGAAGCAGGCTCAGCTCGTCGGCTTCTGGGTCGACCAGGGCGACGAGGTCGTGGCTCCCCTCGCCGGCGAGAAGAAGAGCTCGTCGAGATACGAGGAGGCGAGTGCGCACGGGATCGGCCACCTCACCCGCGTCTACGGGACGCGCCCGGTCGACCCGATCGAGCGCGCGCAGTGGCTCTGGGCGGAGCAGGCGCGACTGCAGCGGGAGACCCGCCTCGGCATCCCCGCGATCGTCCACGAAGAGTGCCTGACCGGTCTCGCGGCCTGGAAGGCGGCGACGTTCCCGACGCCTCTGGCGTGGGGCGCGTCCTTCGACCCGGAGCTCGTCGCAGAGGTGGGCGCGGCGATCGGCGACTCGATGCGGGCGCTCGGCATCCACCAGGGGCTCGCTCCGGTGCTGGATGTGATCCGCGATCCGCGGTGGGGTCGGGTGGACGAGTGCATCGCGGAGGATCCGCTGGTCGTCGGCGCCATCGGCACCGCCTACGTTCGGGGTCTGCAGTCCGCAGGTGTGCACGCCACGCTCAAGCACTTCGTCGGGTACTCCGCATCGCGCGCCGGTCGCAATCACGCTCCCGTGCACGCGGGGCCGCGCGAGATCGAGGACATCCTGCTGCCGCCGTTCGAGATGGCGGTGCGGGAGGGCGGGGCGCGCAGCGTGATGAACTCCTACACCGACATCGACGGCGTACCCGTGGGAGCGGATCCGCGCTACCTCACCGGCGTCCTGCGCGATCGCTGGGGATTCGACGGGGTCGTCGTCTCCGACTACTTCGCGGTCGACTTCCTGCGCAGCATGCACCGGGTCGCCGCAGACTCCGCGGATGCCGCGCGCCTCGCGCTCACCGCGGGCATCGACGTCGAGCTGCCGTCGCCGGACGCCTACGTCACCCTCGCTGCGCAGGTGCGCGACGGCCGCCTGCCGCAGGAGATCCTCGACCTCGCCGTGGGACGCGTGCTGGCGCAGAAGGAGGAGCTCGGACTGCTCGACGCCGACTTCTCGACGCCTCCGGCATCCGTCGATCTCGACTCGCCCGCCCACCGCGCTCTCGCCCGACGCCTCGCGGAGGAATCGATCGTGCTGCTGAGCAACGACGGCGTCCTCCCTCTCGTCGACTCCGGCGCGTCCCGCATCGCGGTGATCGGCCCGAACGCCGACAGCGCGGAGGCGCTCATGGGCTGCTACTCGTTCGTCAACCATGTGCTCGCCCACCACCCGGAGGTGCCGGCCGACATCGCGCTGCCCTCTGTCCTCGAATCGCTGCGCGAGGAGTTCCCGGATGCCGTGATCACGCATGCGGTCGGGAGCGATGTGGAGAGTGCGAACCGGAGCGGCCTCGCCGCCGCCGTGGCCGACGCAGCAGCCGCCGACGTCGCGATCGTCGTCGTCGGAGACAGGGCCGGACTCTTCGGCCGCGGCACCGTCGGCGAGGGCAACGACGTCGAGTCGCTCGAGCTGCCCGGAATACAGCGCGAGCTCGTCGAGGCGGTCGTCGCGACCGGCACTCCGGTGGTCCTGGTCGCGATGACCGGGCGCCCCTACGCGCTGGACTGGGCTCTTCCGCCCCGGTCGGGCGCCGTCGGCGCGATGGTCGGTCTGGGAGCCGTGAACTCCTCGGCGCCGTCCTCGATCGCCGGATCCGCCACGGACACCGCTCGCCCGGCGGCCGTGCTGCAGGCGTTCTTCCCCGGCGAGGAAGGCGGCCCCGCGCTTGCGCGCCTGCTCAGCGGACGGGTGTCCCCCTCCGGTCGGCTTCCGGTGTCGATGCCGCGGTCGGCGGGCGCGCAGCCGTACTCGTATCTGCATCCCGTGCTCGGCGGTCGCGCCGACGTCACGAGCGCCGATCCGACTCCCGCACGGCCGTTCGGCTTCGGTCTGGGCTACACGACCTTCACGCACGAAGACCTCACGGTCGCGGCGACCGCGACCGCCGACGAGACCCTGCGGGTGTCGGTGCGGGTGCGCAACACCGGCGAGCGCGACGGGGTCGATGTCGTGCAGCTCTACGCGCACGATGAGGTCGCCAGCGTCACCCGCCCGGTGGCGCAGCTGATCGCCTTCCGGCGCATCGGCCTCGCCGCGGGTGCCGAGGAGTTCGTGACCTTCGACGTGCCCGTGGATCGCCTCGCCTTCACCGGCGTCGACGGAACCCGCCGGGTCGAGCCCGGCGGATTCCGCCTTTGGGTCGGCGCCGCCTGCGATGACGAGGAGACCGTGGCGACGTTCGAGGTCGTCTAGGCGGACGTTCCGGCGACCTCGCGCAGGAACCCCGCGATGTGCTCCTGCAGCCGCAGGATGCGCATCTCACGCGCGAGCTCGCGGTCGTAGCCCTGGTATGCCAGCGGCGGCAGGACGCGTACGTTGCGCGAACAGCCGAACTCGGCGCAGGCGAGGTTGCCGACCGTGTCGCCCTTGCGACCGGCGGGACCGGCCTTGCGGGCGACGAACAGCTGCACGTCGTTGCGGAGGGTCACGTCCTCGCACCACGAGCACTGCGCACGGGTTAGGACGCGCTGCTCGGCGCGCTGCAGCACGACCCCGACCGGCGCATCGTCGATCCACGCCACGACGTACGCGCGGCGCGGCATCTTCGGATCGGTCCAGCCGAGGTAGTCGAGCTTGTCGAAGTCGAGCTCGGCGAAGTCGGCGGGCAGGGTGATGACGGAGACCTCTTTGCGGGAGGCGTTGATGAAGGAGGCGCGGATGGCGCGCTCGTCGATGGGACGCATGAGAGATGTGCTTTCGGAGTGGTCGCCGCATCGGGCGAATCGATCAGAGGTGGGGGTTCCCGGCGACGGATGCCGGGTATGACGCAGCACCGGCGACGGGGGTTCCGTCTCCGGCTGGACCTCAGCCTCTGTCCGCGGCGCGGAAGGCGCCTGCGGCTCCGTTCTGCCCCGAAAGGGCACTCATCGACAACAGCACCCGGCGAGCTTACACCCGTTTGTTTCACTCCGTGTCGGGGCGCCTACCGCCTCGCGGGATGCCGACCTACGCTTTCGGAAACGCCCGATCCGTCGATCCTGAAGGAGACCACCGTGTCCACGCCGCTGAACCGCCTTTCGCCCCTCCCGGTGCGTGAGCGTGCAGCGTGCATGTGCCAGCACGGCGACCGGTGCTCCTCGTTCGCGCCCGGCCACGCCCTGCACCTGATCCAGGCGCGCATCGCCTCGGCGACGCCGGCCGAGTGGGTCGACGGCATCGTGGAGCAGGCGGATGCCGCGACCGGCAACCTCGTCGTGCGCGGCCTCGACGGCGCCGCGCACGCGCTGTGGAACGGCTCGGGCGCAGCACTGGAAGCAGCGCAGGGCACTCCCGTGGCCCTGCATGTGCGCTACGGCGTGCTGGCCGTCGGCCGCACGCAGTTCAACGTCGCTGCCGCCTGATCAGGCGCTCGCCATCATCATGTCCTTCATGGCCATGCAGGCGTCCATGCAGGCCTGGCACGCCTGAGCGCACATCTTGCAGACCTCGCTGTGGTCGGCGTGCTTCATGCACTCGTCCATACACAGCTGGCACATCGCGATGCAGGCGTTGAGCATCGACATCATGGTCGCCGGGGTCATCCCCTGCATCCGCATCATCGAGCGCATCATCGTATTGCACATGTCGGCGCAGTTCATGCACGCCGGGGCGCAGTCCATCAGCTGAGTGGAGCACACCGTACAGGCCTGCTCGCAGGCCGAGCACGCGTCCATGCACGCCTGCAGGACGGACATGTCCATCATGGCCATGTCGTCGGTCATCGACTCCATGTTCTTCGACATGGCGCCCATCATCATCGAGTCCATCGCACACCGCTTCCTTCGTCGAGAGGTCCACGGGCAGGACACCCGCCTGGCGCCAGGCTAGTCCTTCGACGAGCTCCCGTCGACGGGTGTCGCGCGGTGACACGGCATCCGGTCATTGTCAATCCCTTGGCCGACTCCCCGCCGATTTGCGAGGGTATGTGCAAACGATCCGTCAAGGAGAGGAGCAGCACATGAGTGCCGCAGATGACATCAAGAACGCCGCCGAGAAGGCCGCCGGCAAGGCGAAGGAAGGCCTCGGCAAGGTCACGGACAACGAGCGGCTCGAAGCCGAGGGCAAGGCCGACCAGGTCAAGGCCTCGGCGAAGCAGGCCGGCGAGAACGTGAAGGACGCCGCCAAGACGGCTTTCGACAAGTGAGGCCCGCCGACGGGCGGGCCTCACTTGCGGGGGTCAGGCCCGTCGGCTCCCACTGATCGCACGGATCAACCAGGCGATCACAGCGATGGCCAGCAGGACCAGTCCCACCCAGAGCAGGAACTGAAGCGACTGCACGAGTCCGCCGGTGATCGCGAGGATCACAGCGACGACGATGACGATGATCAGCAGAATGTTCATCAGATTTCCTTTCGCCGGGGCACAGTGCGCCCGTCTACAGCGACCAAACGTAGCCACGTACGACTTTCCCCGTCAGGGGGTTGACTCAGGCGCCTCTCAGGTGCCATCGAGAGGAGACACGGATCATGCCAGGACGACGGAACAACTCACTGAAGGATCCGGAGCTGTACGAGGAGCTCCGCGACGACGGGGCGTCCAAGGAGAAGGCGGCACGCATCTCGAACGCCGCAGCCCGAGACGGCCGCAAGGCGGTCGGCCGCCGCGGCGGAGAGTCGGGCGACTACGACGACTGGACGGTCCCCGAACTGAAGAAGCGCGCGAAGGAGCTGGGCCTCACCGGCTACAGCAGCAAGCGCAAGTCCGAGCTGATCTCCGCGCTCCGGAACCACTGAGCGCGCCATGGCGCGATTCGGCATCGAGGAGGAGTTCCTCCTTCTCGACGAAGACGCCCTCGTGCCGCTCGCCATGGCCGCAGGCACCCGTGAACGGTTCACGCGACTCCGCACCGGAGGGAGTGTCACGGCCGAGTACCTCACCTCGCAGCTCGAGACCGCGACGGAGCCGGTGCGTGACAGCGCGGATGCCGAAGCGCAGCTGCGTCACCTCCGAGCGATCGTGGGCTGGCATGCGCAGGAGCAGCACGCCATCGCCGCTGCCACGGGCAATCCCTTCGCAACCACGCGCTCCTCGGTCATCTCGCCGTCGCCGCACTACGACGACGTCGCTCGCCGACTCGGGCACCTCAGCCGCGACCACGAGGTGAACGGCCTGCACGTGCACGTGGAGATCGCCGACGATGAGGAGCGGGTCCGCGCGCTCAACCGGATCCGCGGATGGCTCCCCGTGCTGCTGGCCCTCACCGGCAACAGCCCCTTCGCCGACGGCCTCGACACCGCCTTCGCGAGCTGGCGGAGTGTGCTGATCCACCGTCTCCCGTCGTCCTGGAGTCCCCCGCGGTTCCACGACCTCGAGGACTATCGGGGCCGCATCCGGCAGCTCCTCGACCTCGATGCGATCGGCGAGACGTCGTCGCTCTCGTGGGCGGTGCGCCTGTCGGAGCGGTTCCCCACGGTCGAGGTCCGCGTCTTCGATGCGCAGCTGGAACCCGAGGACTCCGTGTTCGCCGCCCTGCTCTGCCGTGCCCTGCTGCTGTCCGACGACGGATCGCTGCGCGGCGACCGCCTCGACGGCATCGATGCCTCGCTCTGGACCGCCGCGCGCTCGGGCATGGATGCCCGCATCATCGATCCCACGACGGGCGAGGCGGCCGACGCCTGGCACGTCGTCGATCGGATGCTGGCTGCCGGCACGCCTGCGCTGCAGGAGTTCGGCGACGAGGAATTCGTCTCGGAACATCTCGCACGGCTCCGCGTCGACGGCACCGGCGCCGCGCGCCAGCGGCGCGCTCTCGAGAGCGACGGAACGAGCGGACTGGCCGCCCTCCTCCGCGCCGGGACCCCGGCGCCGATCACCGGACGGGATCGCACACCAGCGCCCTGATCCGCACCGGCCCCGACGTCCGCCGCCGGTAGTAGTCTCGGCCTGTGGCATCCTTCGCCCCTGTTCAGCGTCTCGTGATCTCGATCGCGGTGCTCGCCTCCTTCGTCACGTTCCTCGACGGCACGGTCGTCAACGTCGCGCTGCCGGCGATCAGCCGAGAGATCGGGGGCGGCATCACCACTCAGCAGTGGGTGGTGGACGCCTACCTGATCACGCTGAGCGCGCTGATCCTCCTGGCCGGCTCCGTATCGGACGCGTATGGACGCGTGCTGGTGATGCGCATCGGGCTGATCGCCTTCGGCGTGGCATCCATCGCGGTCGCGGCGTCGTTCGACCCGCTGACGCTGATCATCGCGCGCGCGGCGCAGGGCGCGGCGGGGGCGCTCCTGGTGCCGAGCTCGCTGGCGCTGATCACGGCCACGATGCGCGGCGAGGTGCAGGCCAAGGCGATCGGCGTGTGGACGGCGTTCACGACCGGCGCCATGCTCGTCGGTCCGCTGCTCGGCGGCCTGTTCGTCGACTTCCTGTCGTGGCGCTTCGTGTTCCTCATCAACGTCGTGCCGATCGCCATCACCCTCGTGCTGCTGAGCCGCCTGCACCTGCCGGAGCACGAGCGCACCGCGAAGGTCGACTGGTGGAGCGGGGCGCTGTGCGCGCTCGGCCTCGGCGCCGTGGTCTTCTCGCTCATCGAACAGCCCAACCTCGGCTGGCAGTCCCCCGCGATCTGGCTTCCCGCTGTCGTCGGCGTCGCCCTGTTCGTGACGTTCCTGCTTCGTCAGCGCGGAACGTCGGCGCCGCTCATGCCACTGTGGCTCTTCCGCGTGCGCGACTTCGGCTGGGGCAACCTGGCGACGCTCTTCGTCTACGCCGCGCTCTCGCTCAACGGCTTCGTCGTCGGCGTGTACCTGCAGCAGGGCGCAGGGCTCAGCGCCACGGCCGCCGGTCTCGCCAGCCTGCCGATGACGATCCTGATGATCCTGCTCAGCTCGCGCGCCGGCGCGTGGGCAGGACGCTGGGGCCCGCGCATCTTCATGACCGTCGGCCCGATCGTGATGGCCGCCGGAGCACTGCTGCTGCTCACGGTCGGCGCGGATTTCGACTACTGGTGGCAGGTGCTCCCGGCGATGATCGTGATGGGCCTCGGCCTGTCCCTGACCGTGGCCCCGCTGACCGCGGCGATCCTCGGCGCCATCGACGAGAAGCACTCCGGCATCGCCTCGGCCGTGAACAACGCGGTTTCGCGCGTCGCCGGTCTGCTCGTGGTCGCGATGCTGTCGACCATCGTCGGTGGAGCGCTCGACCTCGGCGGATTCCACAACGCCGCCTGGGTCACCGCGTCGCTGCTGGTGCTCGGCGGCGTCGTGTCGTGGATCGGGATCCGACGGAACCCGGCCGAGGTCGCGCCGGCGGAGGCCGCGGCATCCGGTCTCGATCCCCGGTGACGCTCCGCCTCATCACCCCTCATTGACCCTGTCGGCGGCCGCGCGCACACTGGAGGCACCGTCTCCCCGCAACCGGAGGTCACCGTGAGCACTGCCCAGACGCCCCTTCCGCCCGTCGTCGACGCCGAGACCTGGCAGCGTGAGCTCGACGAGCTGCGGGCGCGCGAGAAAGCCGCCACCCGGGAGCTCGACGCCATCGCGGCGCAGCGCCGACGTCTTCCGATGGTGCGGATGCCGGAGTACACGCTCGTGGGCGCCGACGGCCCGGTGCGGCTCGCCGAGATCTTCGACGGACGCTCGCAGCTCATCGTCTACAACCACATGTGGTCGGACGGGAACGAGTGGCAGTGCCCGGGTTGCACCGGGTTCACCTCGCAGTTCACGCGCCTGGACTTCCTCGAGCGCTACTACGACGCGCGCTTCGTGATCGTCACGAACGGTCCGATCGACGAGGCCCTCGCCTACCGCGACCGCGTGGGGAACCGGATGGAGTGGTACTCGAGCGCGGACAGCACGTTCGGTGCCGACGTCGACGCGCCGCCCGACGGCGGGTTCGCGGTGAACGTGTTCCTGCGCGACGGCGACGCCGTCTACCGCACCTGGCACACGAACGGTCGCGGGACCGAGCGCTTCAGCCATCTGCAGGCTCTCGTCGACGTCCTCCCCTACGGCCGACAGGAGGACTGGGAGGACTCTCCGGAGGGCTGGCCGCAGCATGGCACCTACGACCAGGGCATGGGTTCGAAAGAGGTCGCGGCGCTGTACGGCGCCGGGAGCTGAGGCCGGGAGACACGAAGGGACCCGCGCACGGCGCGAGCCCCTTCGTCGTCGGGCGTCAGGTGACGGGGCTGAGCGTCTTCGCGATGTGCGTGTGCACGGCCTTCAGCCAGGAGACGAGGAACTCGACGGTCGAGTCGTCGGTGACCTCGCCGTCCTCGGTGAACAGTCCGTCGCGCATGTGGATGTACGCCTCGGGCTGCGACAGCTCGGGCGAGGCGAGGAACGACAGGATCGAGCGCAGCTGCTGCTGGGCGACCGCGGTGCCGATCGGTCCGATCGAGCCCCCGATGACGGCGGAGGGCTTTCCGGCGAAGCTGTTCTGACCCCACGGGCGGCTCGCGGTGTCAAGCGCGTTCTTCAGCACGCCGGGGAGCGACCTGTTGTACTCGGGAGTGACGAGGATGATCGCGTCGGACGCCTCGATGCCCTTCTTGAACTCGGCGGCTTCGGCGGGGATCGCGCTGTCATGGTCGGCCGAGTAGAACGGGAGGTCGGCGATCGGGATCTCGGTCAGCGTGAGATCGGCCTGCGGGGCGAGCTTCACCAGAGCACGCGCGAGCCGGCGGTTGATCGAGGTCGAGGAGATGCTGCCGACGAGGAAGCCGACGTTGTAGATGGTCATACCGATGAGGTCCTTTCCAAGGTCCATGCAATTGCATGTAACAGCAACGACACCTCCCCTCGGAGAATTCCCGATCGGCGGCGATAGATTTCTGGAATGCTCCGTCGACACGCCTTCGTCCGCGGTCTCCGCTTCGTTGCGGCCGCCGGAATCCTGCTCGGCCTCACCGGCTGCGCCGCGGCGAGCGAGGCTCCGACGGCATCCGCTCCGTCCGGCGACTGGTCGCCCCCTCCCGCCGGAGCCGTGGTCGACTACCAGCTCGGCGGCGCGTACGAACCAGCCGCCGAGGTCGGCATCGTCGGGCGCGACCGCGCGGCCGAGCCTGCTCCCGGCATCTACTCCGTCTGCTATCTGAACGGCTTCCAGACCCAGCCGGGCGAGCTCGAAGCATGGGACGCCGATCTGCTGCTGCACCGCGACGGCGACGTCGTGTTCGACCCGGACTGGCCGGACGAGGCGCTCCTCGACACCTCGACTCCGGATCGCCGCGAGCGGATCGCCGCGCAGGTCATGGCATGGATCGAGGGCTGCGCGGATGCCGGATTCGACGCGGTCGAGTTCGACAACCTCGACACCTACACCCGCTCGGACGGGGCTCTCTCCCTCGACGACAATCTGGCGCTCGCCGTCGTTCTGGTCGACGCCGCGCACCGCGCGGGGTTGGCGGCCGCTCAGAAGAACTCGGCCGAAGATGCCGCCGTGCTGCACGAGAAGGCGGGATTCGACTTCGCCGTCACCGAGGAGTGCGCGGCCTACGAGGAGTGCGGGGCGTACACGGCGGTCTACGGGGATGCCGTGATCGACATCGAGTACACCGACGAGCTGCCGCGGTCGTTCGCGGAGATGTGCGCCGACGAGAGCTCACCCACGTCGATGGTCCTGCGCGACCGCGATCTGCTCACTCCCGCCGACGACGGCCACGTGTTCGAGGCGTGCGCGGACTGAGCTGCTGCCTGCCGAGCTCGGGCGAGGCGCATCTCAGACGATCCGCGCCCTGTCAACGGTCGCGCGCACGGGCACCGCGTGCGCGAGTCTGGGCATCCGACCCGAGAGGACACATCTCATGACCGACCCCCGCAGCTATCCCGAGGACTCCGGCCCCTTCGACGCCGCCGCAGAAGCCGCCGCCGAGACACCCGCAGACGACAAGGTGTTCACCTCCGACGACGGCATCGACCACGAGGACGGCGAGACCGACCCGCTCGAAGAAGGGGACTGACTGCGCGCACGCCACCGATCGACGGGCAGTCCGCCCCGGCTAGGCTGACCTCGTGACGAGGACGCGGGGGGTGGCGGCCGGCGTGCGTGACTCCGCGGCCGGAGCGGCGCGCACCGCGTTCAGCCGTCGGGCGGTACCGCTCTGGATCGCCGCAGCGGCGGTCATCGGCCTGCTCGCCGGCTTCATCGGCTTCGGCGGACTCGCTCCCGCATCCCGGACACCGGCCATGGTCGCGGCCGGCGACGAGGCGCGAACCTCGCTGTACACCGTCTCGGTGCTTGACGTGGAGCTCGCGGACACGGTCGAGAGCCAGTTCCTGGAGGCCGAGCCCGGCGAGACCCTGCTGCTGGTCACTGTTCGCCTGGAGAACCTGTCCGACCGCGCGGTCGGCGTCGAGCGCTCTGCCGACCGGGTCGAGTCCCGCCTGATCGTCGGGCGCGAGCCGATGCTCGAGCTGTCCGGCGTGACACCCACCGGCACGGCGCGGTCATGGCGCGCGGACGAGTCCACCCGGGCGGTCATCCTGCAGCCCGGCGTACCCGCCGACGTGACCATCGCCTGGCCTGTCCCGGACGACGCCGCCACCGCCGCAGCCTTCGACGAGGGAACCGTGCGGCTCGATGCCTACGACGCCGTGGAGCAGTCCGGTCAGGTGATCCTCGCGGCATCGACGATCACGTGGCGCCGCGCCGAACTGCGTGCGCAGCTCGATCTGGACGTGGCGCCGTGAGTCGTCGGGCGAGCAGGGCGGTGCCCTGGTTCTTCGGAGTCGGGCTCCTCGCGGTCGCCGCCGTGGTGACCGCGATCACCCCGCCGGACGCGGCTCTGCGGGACCCGTTCCCGGTCGGCGCAGCAGATGACGGGATCGCGACGTCCCGGACGCTGGCCGCCGCTGTCGTCGATGTCGACCGCACCGGGCGCATCACGACGAGCGATGAGGAATGGGAGGCCGAGGGCAACTGGCTCGTCGTCACGCTCAGCGTCTCCGCCCCGACCACCGAGGTCGATGCGGCGATCGGCGTGGCCAGCCTCCTGATCGACGGGCGGCTGTTCCAGGCGAGCGAGCGGCCGCCCGCGACGCTCGTCGGCACCGACCTCCGCGTGGGAACGGATACGGTCGGGATGCTGGCTTTCGAGCTGCCCGCCGACCTTCGCTCCGGAACCGGAGAGCTGCGCCTGAGCGGCCGCTATCCGACGCCCGAACTCGACGACGTGATCGTCTTCCCGGTCGACCTCGCCGACGTGCCGACCGCCACCGCCGTCGAGATCGACGAACCCCGGTTGGGTGCGCCATGACGTCGTGGTGGCACCGCCAGCGTGTCGCGCTCATCGCCCTCCTCGTGGCCGTCGTCGCGGTCGTCGGCGTGCACGTGTGGTTCGACGTGCTGCCGGCTTCGACCGACGACACGGCCGTGATCGAAGCGCGGAACGGATCCGCCGAGATCGCCGGGCAGTCGCTCGCTCTGGACTCCGCGCGCTGGGACGAGTTCGACGCTCCGGCCGGCTCCCGCACTCTCAGCATCCGCATCGAATCCGGCGGCGGCCCCGATGCGACGACCTGCGGGCTGTTCACGCTCGCCGAGGCAGGGGGCGCCCGCGTCTGGAGCAATGCGCGCTCCGTGCTGGACGTGCCGTTCGACGCGGGCGAGTCCTTCTGTCAGGAGGAGTCAGGGCCGTACGTCATCCTCGCCGTGTTCCTGCTGCCGGACGACGCCGAGGGGCCGTTCGTGCTCGAGATCCCGGGCGACGGCGAGGTCGCGCGGTTCCCCGTCGAGCTCTGACTCGCGCGTTCCCATCTCGGCCCCCGGTCGGCCGATGACCGCGTCGAAGGCGGTGGCCACGATCGCGACGCGCAGCGGTTCGGCGATCACACCGACCGCGACGAGGAGCAGCGGGAGGAGGCTCGACCAGAACGCGACTTCCTGGCCTCCGAAGAGGCCGAGCACCGCTCGCGATCCGTGC
>Ga0307406_10000903_pt1 | contig 16660 bp, 13 predicted proteins | sample 322Cmetagenome_3_FD_203706 | JGI IMG/M metagenome (GOLD analysis project Ga0307406, IMG submission 203706) | Maize rhizosphere microbial communities from greenhouse at UC Davis, California, United States - 322HYB-C-2 | ecosystem: Host-associated > Plants > Roots > Rhizosphere > Soil | place...
AACCGAGTCGCCCGACGTGGTGTCGGCCGGCGAGGCGAGCGTGCTGGAAGTGATCAAGGCGATGGAGCGTGTGCAGCAATCGATCGACCAGGACGCGGCGCATCGGTTTGCCGCGCGGCTCTCGGGGCAGGACGCGCAACAGCTCGTGGTCGAGATGGCGCACGACATGCGCTCGCCACTCGGGTCGATTCTCATTCTCGCGGAGCGGCTGCGCTATGGGTCGGGCGGGACGCTAACGCCGATTCAGGAGCGACAGCTCGGACTCGTCTACTCTGCAGCGTTCGGTCTGAGCGCGCTCGCGGGGGACGTGATCGAGCTCGCGCGTGGCGGCACGACCCTGATGGACCAACCGCGGATGCCGTTTCTGGTGTCGGATGTCCTTCAGTCGATCATGGACATTCTCCGACCGATGGCGGAAGAGAAGCGGCTCGTCGTGCGATGCGTGGGTCCGGAGGCCGACCTGCGAGTCGGTTACCAGGCCGCCCTCAATCGCGTGCTACTGAACCTGGCGACGAACGCGATCAAGTTCACCAATGCCGGCTCCGTCGACGTGACGTGCAAGCAGATCGACCGCAGCCGCGTGGAGTTTTCGGTGAAGGACACGGGGCGGGGTATCCCGCCGCACGTCATCTCGAACCTGTTCGAGGCATTCCGCCAGCGTCAGATCACGGGTGACTACGCGTTCTCGAGCGCAGGGCTTGGACTGTCGATCTGCAAGAAACTGATCGCCGCCATGGGCGGCGAGCTCGGAGTGGAAACGGAGCTCGAGAAAGGGACGCGATTTCACTTCGCACTCGACCTGCCGCAGGGATCAAGACTCTAGGGAATCGGGAATAGGGAACCGGGAATCGAGACTGGACGGCGCCTAACTCGTCCCGCAGGTTAGACACGCGCGCCATTGGCGCGCGCCCGCAGTCACCCCGGTTCCCCGTTCCCGGTTCCCGTTATGTCTGATCGACGCGCCTTCCTCGCGACGCTCACTCGTGCAGGGCTCGCCATTCCCGTCTTCCGTTCGAACGCGCTCGCGTCGGTCCTGCGTGCGGAGCATGTCGCCGGCGGGCGGGCCGCGCTCCCCCTCGCGGAGGACGAAGCGTACTGGTCGGAGATCCAGCGTGCGTTCGACGCCGACCGCACACTGATCAACCTGAACAACGGCGGGGTGAGTCCCACGCCGTCGCACGTGCTCGAGGCCATGATCCGCGATCTGCGCTTCTCCAACGAAGCGCCGGTGGAGCACATGTGGAGCGTGCTGGAGCCGCGGATCGAAAGCGTGCGTCGCGAGCTAGCGAAGGAGTTCGGGTGTGACCCCGAGGAGATGGCGATCACGCGGAACGCCTCGGAGTCGAACGAGACGATGATCTTCGGGCTCGACCTCAAGCGCGGCGACGAGGTGATCGTCACGACGCAGAACTACCCGCGCATGCTGACGTCGTGGGACCAGCGCGCGCGCCGGGAAGGGATTGTGGTCAAGCAGATCAAGTTCACGGTGCCGCCACCGTCCGACGACTACGTCGTGAACCAGTTCCGCGAGGCGATCACACCCCGCACGCGCGTGATCGAGATCACACACATCACCAACCTGACGGGGCAGATCCTCCCGGTCGCGAAGGTCGTCGCGATGGCGCGAGAGAAGGGGATCGAAGTGTTCGTGGACGGCGCGCATGCCTTCGCACATTTCCCCTTCACCCGCGATGAGCTGGGCTGCGACTACTACGGCACCAGCCTGCACAAATGGCTGCTCGCGCCGATCGGCACGGGATTCCTGTACGTTCGCCGGTCGAAGCAGAAGTCGCTGTGGCCGCTCATGGCGGCACCGGCGAGCATGGATCAGGACATCCGGAAGTACGAGGAGATCGGAACCCACCCGGCCGCGAACCACAACGCCATCGCGGCGGCGCTCACGTTTCACCGGGCGATCGGCGGCGAGCGAAAGGTCGCGAGGCTTCGTTATCTCCGCGACCGGTGGGCGAAACGGCTCCTGGCGGAGAGCTCCCGCGTCCGCGTGCTCACCCCCCTTGACGGTAAGCAAGCCGGCGGGATTGCGCTGTTCAACGTGGACGGGATCGACAGCGCAAAGCTGCAGGGGTGGCTGTGGGCCAAGCATCGGATCATCACGACGCCGATCATCCACGCCGAGTTCAGCGGGCTTCGCATCACGCCTAACGTCTACACGACCCTGGACGAGGTCGACCGCTTCGGCGACAAGGTGCTCGAAGCCATCGCGCGGGGCGTGAACGCCTGAGCTGCCCGGGGCGGCCGGCGTCAGACCGCGTCAACAGACCGACCAGCTTGCGGGCGGGTAGAAAGCACCTCGCGCGGCGGGCGGCAATGCCGTTCGCCGACGTGGTTCGCTAGCTTTCACCGCACGCTATCACAGACCCGAGATCGCTTGAGGGAGAACGCGGCATGACGAAGACGGAAGCGGTTGGCGCGCCGGCGGCGACTGATGCGCTGGAGATTCGCGACACTCGAACGGGCAAGACCTACACGGCTCCGATCGCCGACGGCGTGATTCGCGCCAACGACCTGCGACAGGTCAAGACCGACAGCGACGACTTCGGTCTGATGAGCTACGATCCGGCGTTCATGAACACGGCGTCGTGCCGAAGCGCCATCACGTTCATTGACGGCGACAAGGGAATTCTGCGCTATCGCGGCTATCCCATCGAACAGCTCGCCGAACGTGCGAGCTTCCTCGAGGTGGCGTGGCTGCTTCGCAACGGCGAGCTGCCTAAGCAGGAACAGTACGATGGATGGGTGCACGACATCACGTTCCACACGTACGTGCACGAGAACATCAAGCGCTTCCTGGAGGGCTTTCGCTACGACGCTCACCCGATGTCGATGTTGTGCAGCAGCATCGCTGCGCTGTCGTCGTTCTACCCGGAAGCAAAGAACATCTTCGATCCGGACCAGCGGTACATCTCGATCATCCGACTGCTCGCGAAGGTTCCGACGCTGGCGGCGTTCATCTACCGCCACAACAAGGGGCTGCCGTTCATCTACCCGGACAACGACCTGTCGTACTCGGAGAATTTCCTCTCGATGATCGCTCGCATGAGCGAGCCGAAGTACGAGTCGAACCCCGTGTTCACGAAGGCGATCGAGGTGCTGTTCATCCTGCACGCCGATCACGAGCAGAACTGCTCGACGAACGCCGTCCGCGCCGTTGGTTCATCGCACGTCGATCCGTTCTCGGCGGTGGCCGCCGGTGTCGCTGCGCTCTATGGGCCCTTGCACGGCGGCGCCAACGAAGCCGTGCTTCGCATGATCGAAGAGATTGGCTCGGTGAAGCACGTGCCGACGTTCATCAGCGAGGTGAAGAGCGGCAAGGGCGGTCGCCTGATGGGATTCGGCCACCGTGTCTACAAGAGCTACGACCCGCGCGCGAAGATCGTGAAGCAGCTGGCGAACGAGGTGTTCGACGCGGTCGGCATGGATCGCGACCTCGAGATCGCCCTGGAGCTGGAACGCATCGCGCTGAGCGACGACTACTTCGTCTCGCGCAAGCTGTACCCCAACGTCGACTTCTACACGGGATTGATCTATCGGGCGATGAAGTTCCCGACGGAATTCTTCACCGTGCTGTTCGCGGTCGCGCGCACGGCGGGCTGGCTGGCCCAGTGGGAGGAGATGCTGCTGGACAAGGAGCAGAAGATCGCTCGCCCGCGTCAGGTCTATACGGGCTACGACGAGCGGCCGTACAAATCCACGCTCGACTATCGAAAGAAGTCCGGCAAGCGGGCGTAGGGACGCTCGGTCGGCTACCGGTCCGCAAGCCGGGTCGCGCACAGCCGCGCAACCGGGCATCGGTCGCAGTGCCTAACGCGGGCCGTGCAGATGAGGGCGCCGAGCTCCATCAGGGCCTGGTTGTGAACCCAGGCGTGTCGACCGGTGGATGGGAGCATCTGTTCGGCGATCGCCCAGGTTGCACGCTGTCCTCGTGACGACTTCGGATCGACTGCGGGGAGAAAGACGCGCTGGAGCACCCGCGCGACGTTCGTGTCCACCAGGGCCGCGCGCCGCTCGTAGGCGAATGATGCAACGGCGCCCGCCGTGTACGCGCCGATCCCCGGGAGGGTACGGAGTTTCTCCGGGTCGTCTGGAATGGCTCCGCCGTCGCGACTGACGTGCCGTGCGAGCGCGTGCAGGTTCCTCGCGCGAGCGTAGTAGCCCAACCCCGCCCACGACTTCATCACGCTCCGCCGCGGCGCTTCCGCGACATGATCGAGCGTAGGGAAGCGAGCGAGAAAGCGCTCGTAATAGTCGACGACGCGAGACACCTGCGTTTGCTGCAGCATGAGCTCCGACACGAGGACCCGGTACGGATCACGGGTGCGCCGCCACGGCAGATCGCGTCCGTGATTCCGGAACCACGCGCGAAGACGCCGCGAGAATTCGCGGCGTCTTGCGGGATCGATCTCGATCGCTGGGCTGGAGCGAGGTGCGCGAGGCATCGCCCAATATTACGCACGGGCCGCGGCTATGCGCCTGGCGACGCTCGCATTGTTTCGCCGTCCTCAGTACTCCGGGACGTCGGCGTCCACCTCGCGCGACCAGCGCAGGATGCCGCCGCTCACGCTCCACACGCGCCCGAACCCCGCGTCGATCAGATCGCGTGTGGCCAGCGCGCTGCGCGTCCCACCCTTGCAAATCACCGCGACGGGTGCCGACGCGTCGAGCTCGCGGAGCCGGTCCTTCAGGCGGTGGAGGGGAATGAGCGTCGCGCCGTCGATATGCCCGATCTCCCACTCGTGCGGCTCGCGGACGTCGACGAGCTGAATGGCCTCGCCCGACGCGCGGCGGATGGCGAGCTCGCGCGGCTCGATCTGCGGCACGGCATCGAGTCCGGCGCCATCGCCGCCGCTCGTTGCGCAGAACTGGTCGTAGTCGACGAGGGACTGCAGCTCTCGCGTTCCGCACGCCGGGCACGACGGGTCGCGCCGCACGCGTACGGACCGGAACTCGGCGTCGAGCGCATTCACCAGCAGCAGACGACCGGTGAGTGGCCTGCCGATCCCGAGCAGGAGCTTGATCGCCTCGGTGGCCTGCACGGTCCCGACCAGCCCGGGAAGGACGCCGAGCACGCCACCTTCGGCGCAGCTCGGAACCAGCCCTGGTGGGGGCGGCTCCGGGTAAATGCAGCGATAGCATGGCCCGTCGGCCGTGGCAAAGACAGAGGCCTGGCCGTCGAAGCGGAAGATGCTGCCGTACACGTTAGGCTTGCCCAGCAGCACGCACGCGTCGTTGACGAGATACCGCGTCGCGAAGTTGTCGGTGCCATCGAGCACGACGTCGTACTCGCGGATGATCGTGAGCGCGTTCTCGGCCGTGAGGCGTGTCGCGTGCAGCTCGAGCTTGACGTGCGGGTTCGTGTCGTGGATGCGGTCGCGCGCCGAGTCGAGCTTGGAGCGCCCGACGTCGCTCGTCCCGTGCAGCAACTGTCGCTGGAGGTTGGTCACCTCGACGATGTCGAAGTCGACGAGCCCGATGGTGCCGACGCCGGCGGCGGCCAGGTACAGCGCGGCGGGCGACCCCAGCCCTCCGGCGCCGACGATGAGGACGCGCCCCGACTTGAGCTTGCGCTGCCCGTCGATCGCGACTTCGGGAAGGAGCAGGTGACGGCCGTAGCGCAGCAACTCGTCGCGGTCGAGCGTCGGCGCCACACGGGATCGCGCGGTGGGACTTGTGAGTGTGGCAGTCATCTCACCCTCCCGCGACGGCGGAGACGATAGTGAGCTCATCGCCGTCGCGAACGGGCGCGGTGAAACCGCCGCTGAAGCGAATGTCTTCGTCGTTGAGATAGAACGTCACGAACGCATACGGCTGCCCGGAATCGTCGACGAGACGAGGCGCGAGGGAAGGGAAGCGACGGGTGACGTCTGCGACGGCTTCGCCCACGGTGGCGCCGGATGCGGAAAGCGATCGGCTGCCATCAGTGAGGCGAGAAAGAACGCTGGGAAGTGAAATCGTGAGCGACATATGAGAGATGTGCTGGAGTCTGAATGTTTGGCCAGGTATCGCTGGCTGACTGGCGCTGCTGGCTGCAAATCGTTGCTTCACGCCGCTTCGACCAGCGCTGCCACCTCCCTCAGCTTGGGCGCGATCAGCGGGACTGGTGGAAGGGCATCGACGAGCGGGTCGAGGGTCTTCAGGCCATTTCCCGTTATGCAGACGACGACCTCGTCTGTCGGGCCGAGGCGTCCGGTTTTCGCGAGGTGCAGCGCTGCGGCGATCGTGACGCCGCCCGCCGTCTCGGTGAAGATCCCTGTCGTCTCGGCGAGCAGGCGGATGCCGGCCACGAGGTCGGCATCGCTCACTGCCGTTGCCCAACCGCCCGTGTCCGCGATGCCGCGCGCGGCGGTCAGGCCGTCGGCCGGGTTGCCGATGGCGAGCGACCGGGCAATCGTTGCCGGGATCTCCGGTTCGATTCGGCCGCTCCCGCGCTCGACGAGCCTAACGATCGGCGCGCACCCCGCTGCCTGCGCGCCGTAGAGGCGCGGCAGTGCGTCGTCGAAGAGACCCGCGCCCGCGAACTCCCGGAAGCCGCGGTACAGCTTGGTCACCAGGGCACCGCCGGCCATTGGTGCCACGACCGCTGTTGGCGCGCGCCAGCCGAGCTGCTCGATGATCTCGAACGCCATGGTCTTGGAGCCTTCGCCGTAGTACGCACGGAGGTTCACGTTCACGACGCCCCAGCCGAAGCTGTCCGCGACCTGCGCGCATAGCCGATTCACGTCGTCGTAGGTGCCGCGGACGCGCACGAGCTTTGGCGCGAAGATGGCCGTCGCGAGCACCTTCGCCGGTTCCAGGTCGTGCGGAATGAAGATCCACGCGGCTTTGCCCGCCCGCGCGGCGTGGGCCGCCACGGCGTTCGCGAGGTTGCCAGTGGATGCGCAGCCGATGACATCGAGGCCGAAGGCGTGCGCTGCATTGATGGCCGTCGATACCACGCGGTCCTTGAACGACAGCGTCGGGTGCGAGACGGCATCGTTCTTCACCCACGCTCGAGCGACGCCGAGTCGGCGCGCGAGTTCGGGGGCTTCGACGAGCGGAGTGAAGCCGGAGTCCGGTGAGAGCGTGGGCGTGCCATCGAACGGCAGCCACTCGCGGTAGCGCCACAGCGACCGGGGACGGTCGTTGATCTCGGTGCGGCTCGGCAGCGAGCGATTCGGATCGTAGGCCGGCACGAGTGGACCGAGGCACGTTAGGCAGATCGCGCTCGGTTCGGGATCGAATTGCGCGCCGCAGTTTTCGCAGACGAGGGACAGCGCCGTGAACCCGGAGGGCCGGTCGGTCGCGTGCCGGCCCGTTGGGGCGAGAACTGAAGCGGTCATCGAAGAGCTCCGGCGGGATATGAGGCGGGTCGGGGGCGACCAAGCGTTCGCGCGGCGGCGATGGTGTCGGCGAGGAGTGCGGACGCGGTGGAACGACCGCCGGCGCCTGCGCCGTGCCAGGTGAGCGTACCGGCCAGCGCGGTGCGAACCTCGACGACGTTGTGCGCGCCGGTGCCGCTCGCGAGCGGGTCGGCGCCGTCGAGCACTTGCGGTTCGACTGACGCGTGGAGGTGGCCGTTGCGCTGCGCCGACGCGACCAGGCGAACACGCCCGCCGTATTCGCGCGCGGCGTCGATCGTCTCACTGACCGTCGCGTCGATCCCGCGAACGTGTACGCGGTCGAGCGTGACCGGTTCGCGCCACGCGATCGAGCAGAGAATCGCGAGCTTTGCGGCGGCATCGGCGCCGCTCAGATCGTCCGACGGATCACGTTCGGCGAAGCCCTCGCGCTGCGCGTCAGAGACGGCATCGGCGAACGGCCGCTGCTGCTCGAGGCGCCCGAGCACGTAGGTCGTCGTGCCGTTGAGGACCCCCCGGAGTGCGTGGATCTCTTCGCCGGCGAGCGACTCGCGCAGGGCACGAACGATGGGAACGGCCGCGGCGACGGCCCCTTCGCAATGGAGACGTGACTCGCGAGCGGCGAGGGCTGTCAGCAGCGTGGTATCCCGAGCGAGCGCCTGCTTGTTCGCCGTGACCACGGCCGCGCCGCGGTCGAGCGCGGTATGAAGCCACTGCGCCGCGTCAGGTGCGCCGCTGGCCTCCACGACGATGTCGATCGCGGGGTCTGCCGCGAGTGCCGCCGCGTCGCCGGTGAGCGGCGCCGGCGCGAGACGAGGATCGCGAACGTGCGGACGGAGCACCGCCACGCGAGCGAGGCGCAGTCGTTTGCCGGTCAACTGCTCGAGCGAGGACCGGCGGTCCGCGAATGACGCCGCGAAGGCGGAACCCACGGTTCCGCAGCCAATGAGACCGATACGCAACTCGACGGGTGGCACTCTGCTTCTCTCCTTGTCCACCCGTCTCACCGCGCCGCCTGGAGACAAAAAAAATCCCCGAGGCGAGAAAAGCCGCGGAGACGCGTGGCCTTTTAGCTGTTTGTTTTACGTGGCCGCAATACGCCGCAAATCACCACGAGACTGACTTCGATTGTAGCAGTATGAGTAAACGAACAGGCAGCGTCTCGCAAGGGGGGCTGTGTAGGGACTAGGGGACATCGGGACTGGGGACTCGGCCGGGAGGCTTCTACCGGTGACGAGGTCTCCTCGGCGCTAATAGCTTCCCGGCCGAGTCCCCAGTCCCTAGTCCCTGTCGTTCAGTCCCCAGTCCCTAACTGACCGTCCTCGTCTTCCGCCGGAGGAAGTCCATGAGGATGAACTGGCCTAACGTCATCGTGTTCGTGAAGTAGGCCTTGCCCTTGCTGATCTCCGACACGCGCTTCACGAACTCGACCAGCGCGCGATCGCGGGCGAGCATGAAGGTGTTGATCATGATGCCCGCACGGCGGCAGTTCGAGACCTCCTTGAGCGTCTGGGCAATGACCGTGGCGTCGAGCCCCATCGAATTCTTGTAGATCTGACCGTTCGGCATCGTGAGCGCGCTCGGCTTGCCGTCGGTGATCATGATGACCTGCCGCATGTCCTTCTTTTGCGCGAGCAGAATCCGGCGTGCCAGCTTCAGCCCCTCGGCGGTGTTCGTGTGGTAGGGGCCGACCTGGGCGTGGGCGAGCGTTGGGAGCGGGATCTCCTCGGCTGAGTCGTGGAACAGCACCACGCGAATGGTGTCGCCGGGGAACTGCGTGCGAATCAGGTGTGTGAGCGCGAGTGCCACCTTCTTGGCCGGCGTGAACCGATCCTCGCCGTAGAGAATCATCGAGTGTGACGTATCGAGCATGAGCACCGTCGCGCACGACGATCGGTACTCCGCCTGCCTGACCATGAGATCCGAGTATTCCAGATCGATAGGCACGCCGATGTTGCCTGTCCTCGCGAGGGAGTTTTTCAGCGTTTCATTGACGTCGAGGTTCAGCACGTCACCGAATTCGTATTGTTTGCTCCATCCGTCGGATTCGATGCCGGTCGCGAGGTATGGCGTGTCGTGCGCGCCGACGCTCGATTTGCCGAGTGACCCGAGCAGATTGCGCAGGGTTCGATAACCGAGGAAGTCGATGCCTTTATCGGTGAGGTTGAACTGGACGTCTCGCGACGCGGCGTGTGCGAGGCTGCCGCGCCCCTCGAGCGGCTGATGTGTATCCGGAACCTGTGGCGGCGCGTCGATGTTCAGATACCCTTCAGCGGTGAGGCGCTGCACGAGGTCGTCCAGCAGCTGGGCGAGCTTTGCCTGCGCTTCCTCATCGCCATCGCCTCGCAGGGCCTGGAGCATCTCGGGGGTGAACTGGCCACTCTCGATCAGCGCGTTGAGGATCGCTTCCTTGAGCGCCTCGAGCGACCGGTCGGCGTCACCACCAAAGTCGCCCCAATAGGGGTGCGACATGCGTCCGCCAGCGAATCCGGACTGTAAGAGAAAATCGGCTAGCTTCTCGAGCAGCGACTGCAGATCGACCGCGTCGGCCAGCTCGGGGCTGAACTTGGAGTAGGTGTGGAAGCGCATAACAGCAGGGACCGGGGAATCAGGGCTGGGGACGAAACCACGTCGACCCGAAGGCGGGCGAGCGCGCGGCGCTGGACTCGTCTGGATTCGCTGTTCGCTGTCTACCGTAACGTACTGCCAGGTCTCGGGCTGCGCACGCCCGGACCGACGTCCGGTGTCCGGCAGGCGGCCGCGTCGCCGGCTTCGGCGCCATCGATCAACCCGTTCCGTGTGCTGGTGACGCACCGGAACTTTCGGTTGTTCTGGATCGGTCAGACGCTGTCTCTCATGGGCACGTGGATGCAGACGATGGCCCAGAGCTGGCTCGCGCTCGAGCTCACGAACAATGCGTTTCTCGTCGGGCTCGTCGCGTCGATCGGGTCGCTTCCGATCCTGGTGCTGTCGTTGCCGGCGGGCGTGCTCGCGGACCGCGAGCACAAGCTGCGGCTCGTCACGATCGCGCAGTCGCTGCTCCTGGTCGAAGCGCTCGCCCTGTGGTGGCTGACGTTCACCGGCCACATCACGATCGGATGGCTCCTGCTGCTCGCGGCTGTCAACGGCGCGGTGAGCGCCGTCGAGATTCCGGCGCGACAGTCGATGATGATCGAGCTCGTGGGTCGCGACGATCTTCGCGATGCGATCGCCCTCAACTCCAGCGGGTTCAACCTGGCGCGCATCTTCGGGCCCGGCGTCGCCGCCGCGGTCATCGCGAAGGCGGGCATCTCCTGGTGCTTCGGGCTCAACGCGCTCAGCTACTTCACGGTGCTGATCGGCCTCTCACGAATTCAGCTGCCGCCGTGGCACCCGCCGCTCACGACGGGGTCGCCATTGCATGGGATGCTGGAAGGCATCCGCTACATTCGCGCGACGAAGAAAGTCTCCACGCTGATTCGGTTCATCGCGGTGTTCTCGGTGCTCGGTGTGCCGTACATCACACTGATGCCGGTCGTCGCGCGAGACCTGCTCGGACTCGACGCGAGCGGATACGGCCTGCTGCTGTCATCCCTGGGCCTTGGTGGGCTGAGTGGTGCCCTTGCGCTCGCTGCGTCGGGTGGGCGGCTCCCGCGCGGCAAGCTCCTCGTCGCCGCGGCGTACACGTACGCGTTCCTGCTGATCATGTTCTCGCTCGTCCGCGTGGCGTGGCTCGCCTATCCGATCCTGCTGGTGACGGGATTCAGCATGATCGTCACGAACGCGGTGGCGAACAGCATGCTGCAGTCGTTCGTCGCCGACGAGTTCCGCGGCCGACTGATGTCGGTGTATTCGCTGATCTCGGTGGGGATGTCGCAGGTCTTCGGCGCGTTCGCGGCGGGCGCCGTGGCGAGCGCGGTGGGCGTGGACTGGGCGATCGGATCCGGGGCGGCGATCATGCTCGGATTCGCCATGTATGCGTTCAGGCGGCACAGCGCGTGGATCGTCGCCGAACACTAACAGCGCGAACTGAACTGGTAACAGGTTACTAGAATTGGTTATCGGTGATTTGAACCCTCGGGACGCCTCTCGCTTGCGAGATGAGCATGCCGAGAGTTCTGATTACCTGTAACCTGTACCAGTACAGTAACCAATTACCTGTTCAGTTGCGTCGTTAGGTGAGGCGTTCCCTGGCGACCTGCACAATGAGATCTGCCGCGCCTTCGATGCCGAGCCACTCCGTGTTCACGCACAGGTGATAGTTCTCGGGAGCGTGCCAGGACCGCTGCCAGTAGCGCCGGACGTACTGCTCGCGGCGCTTGTTGGTCTCGTCGACGCGCTTCGCGGCCTCCTCCGCGGTGATCCCCTCGCGCCGCACAACGCGCGCGATCAGTGCCGGGCGTGAGGCGTAACAGAAGACGTGGAGCGCATCGGTACGCTGGGCGAGGTAGGATTGCGCGCCGCGACCCACCAGCACGACCGGCCCGCGCGCGACCGCATCGTCGATCACGCGCTCCGTCACTTCAAGCAATCGTTCTTCCGTTGGCGGTAGGGGGGCCGACAGGGTGGGCGACACGATCTCCGGCGACCCCAACGCCAGCGCGTCCGCGAGGCGCTCGGCCAGCGATGGAACGCGCTCCTCTATTGCCTGTACCTCCACAGGGGTACGACCGAGCCGTGCCGCGACGCGCTCGACCAGCGCGTTGTCGAGCAGGGTCCATCCAAGCCCATCGGCGACGAGTGCCGCCACTTCCGATCCGCCTGACCCGAACATCCGGGAAATCGTGATGACGGGCATGGCCGCCTAACGCGGTTTCAGCGACCGAACGCGAAGGTGTTCGACGACCTCGAAGCCCAGCGCTTCCCAAGCGGCGTTCGCCAGCGGATTGTCCGCGGCATTGTGGAGGCGCATCTCATCGAGCCCGCGATCGGCACACCAGTCGTCGGCGGCGGCGAGCAGCGCGCGTAAAACACCCTGTTCGCGCGCCCTGGGCACGACGTACACCGACGAGACATAGGCGTACTGCGGCGGATCCAGCAGCGGCGAGCCCGCCGAATGGATGCACCGAAGCACGCCGACCGCCTCGCCACCCATCTCGGCGAGAAAGATCACCTCGTTAGGCGACTGGAGCTGCGCGGCGAAGAGCTTGGCCGCGCGCGGTTCCGCGTCCGGGCGCAGCCGGCCATAGATCGCGTTGTGTGAATGCTCGCGGAGCAGCGCCAGTCGGAGCGCGAGGATCGCGGGCAGGTCGTGGGCGGTTGCCTGGCGAACCGACAGCCGGGAGACGGGAGACGGGAGACGGGAGACGGGAGACGTCCGGTCGCCGCGAGCCGTGGCCACGTGACGTTCGCCGTTACCCGCCGTCGCCCCGCCTCCCGTCTCCCGTCTCCCGTCTCCCGGTTTCTTCATGCAGACATACCGCCGCCGAAGAGGTCCTGGTTGGGACGCCGCCGCTGCTCCTGCACCGCGCGACCGTACCGGCCCGCATCGGTCCGCGAAATCTTCTTCCGCGCAACAAGCGCTTCAAGGACGAGCTCGCACGCGGCAGCTGTCATCGCAACGTCGTTCTTCGATGCAAGACCCACGTCGCGCACGATGTCGAGGAGCGTCGGAACTGTCGCGAAGCCCTTCACCAACATCTCGGCGGAGGCGTCGTCGGTCACTTCGAGCGCGCCGCCCACGTCGAACCACATCACGACCTCGTCGGCGTTCACGACCCCAGCCCGCTCGCGAAGTGTTGCGTCAGCAGCGCGCCGAATCAACTCGCGCGCGATCGCCTGCCCACCAATCAGCTCACCTTCGTACTCGAGCTCGATCTTTCCGGTGATCGACGGCATAGCCGCATAGACGTCTGCCACACGCGGCACGACCTCCGCCTCGCCCGTGCGCAGTGTGCGCCGTTCAGCGTTCGAGACGATGTTCTCGGTCACCGTGATCGGCATTCGCTGCGACACCCCCGATCGACGATCGATCCGCTTGTCGGTCCGCGCCTCGAACGCGACGCGCTCGACCATCTCCTCGATGAAATCCGGTATGCGGATCTGGCGATCGCCCCGGCCCGTCCATGCTTCCTGACGCGTGATCGACACGCCGATGTCGACCGTTTCCGGATAGTGCGTCTGGATCTCGCTGCCGATGCGGTCCTTGAGCGGCGTGATGATCTTCCCGCGAGCCGTGTAATCCTCGGGGTTGGCGGTGAAGCACAACAGCACGTTGAGCGGAAGGCGAACTGGATAGCCTTTGATCTGAACGTCGCCTTCCTGCATGATGTTGAAGAGCCCGACCTGAACCTTGCCGGCCAGGTCAGGCAGCTCGTTGAGCGCGAAGATTCCGCGATTCGCGCGCGGCACCATCCCGTAGTGCATCGTGAGCTCGTCCGCGAGGACGTGTCCCCCGCGCGCTGCCTTGATGGGATCGAGGTCGCCGATGAGGTCAGCGATCGTCACGTCAGGCGTTGCGAGCTTCTCGACATAACGACTCTCCCGATCGAGCCACGCGATCGGCGTGTCGTCGCCGGCTTCCTGCAATCGCAGCCGACCGTACTTCGAGACGGGCGCGAATGGGTTGTCGTTCACTTCGCTGCCTTCGACGATCGGAACCGCCTCGTCGAGCAGGGTCGTGAGCGAACGCAGGATGCGGCTCTTCGCCTGCCCGCGCAGGCCAAGCAGGATGAAGTTGTGCTTCGACAGCACCGCATTGACGATCTGCGGCATGACCGTGTCCTCGTAGCCGAGAACACCTTCGAACAAGGGACCGCCTGCGCAGATGCGGTTCAGAAGGTTTTGACGGAGCTCATCCTTCACGGATCGCCGCTGCATTGCGGGCGCACCGTACGACGAGCGCTTCAACGCGCCGAGTGTCGAGGGATAGGACTGCAACTGACCACTCCGTTATTGGAAAGCCAACCCAATTTCGATTGTATGTGGAAAATAGCGCTCAGTCCGCGAGCGCGACCTCCACGAGATTGTCGTACAGAACCGGACCACCCCCCATGTCCGTCTCGCGCTGCGACGTTGTGGCGTTGGCATTCGTACCATCCGGCGAGAGCTTCGCCCACCAGATTGACGGCGCCCAGACCACCCCTTCGCGCACCTGATCGCCAACGCGCGCGACCGCGGTGAACTCACCCCGCGCGTTGAACACGACCACGCGCGCCCCTGCCGCAATACCTCGACGCTCCGCATCGGCCGCATGGAGAACGCACTCGGGCTCGGCGTTCTTTCTCAGTGACTCGATGTTTACGAACGTCGAGTTCAGGAAATAGTGACGAGGCGACGAGATCAGCACGAGCGGAAACCGTGCCGCGAGCTCGGGCGCCGTCTCGGGGAGCTCGAGCGGCGGTGTATACGTTGGCAGCGGATCGATGCCCATCTCGGCCAGACGCGCCGAGAAGAACTCACACTTGCCGCTGGGAGTCGGGAAGTTCCCTTCGGCATACGGAACGAACGGGCGTGGCACATTGAGGCGCATCCAGCCTCGCTCGCGCAACTCGTCGAATGTCACGCCGCGCATGCGCACATGCGAACTGTCGAGGGCCTGCTTGATGATGGTCACGTCGTCGTCCGCGAGCACCGGGTGGGTCAGCCCCATGCGACGCGCGATCAGACGAAAGATCTCGGTGTTCGGCTTGGCCTCACCGAGTGGCTCGATCGCCGGTTGATTCAGCGTCGCGTACAGATGGCCGTACGAGTAGTGCAGGTCCCAGTGCTCCAGTTGTGTCGTTGCGGGCAGCACGATGTCGGCGTAGTCCGCGGTATCCGTCTGGAAATGCTCCAGGACGACGGTGAAGAGATCCTCGCGCATCAATCCACGAATGACGGCGTTCCTGTCGGGTGCGACCGCCGCCGGGTTGGTGTTGTAAACGACGAGCGCGCGCACCGGCGGTCCACCGACGCCCGCATCGGAATTTCCGAGGGCATCGCCGAGCCGGATCATGTTGATGGTCCGAGCCGGCGGCGAGAGGTCGAGTCGTTGCAGAGCCGCGTTGTTGTACTGGAACGTGCCGCTCGTGGAGAGCTGGACGCCGCCGCCCGCGCTGCGCCAATGTCCGGTGACCGCCGGCAAGCACGCGATCGTCCGAACCGCCATCCCACCGCCGAAGTGACGCTGCAGGCCGTAGTTCACGCGGATGAACGCCGCTCGCGCACGACCGAACTCGCGGCCAAGCTCGCGAATGCGTTCGGCCGGCAGGCCCGTGATCGGGGCAACGCGCTCGGGCGGGTACTCGCGGACACGCTCGCGGAGCTGCTCCGCGCCTAACGTGTACCGCTCGAGGTAGTCGCGGTCCTCGAGGCCCTCGTCGAACAGGACGTGCATCATCGCGAGGGCGAGCGCGGCGTCAGTGCCGGGCCGGATCGCGAGCCACTCGTCACACTGCTCCATCGTGCGGGTGCGTATCGGGTCGATGCCCAGGATTCGCGCGCCGTTCTTCCGCGCCTCGAGCACGAACGGCCAGAGATGCGGATTGGCCGTGAGCGTGTTCGTGCCCCAGAGCAGAACGAGGTCGCTCTGCGGCAACCCTTCGCCATCGGCGCCGATGTTCGCGCCAACCGTCATCCGCATCCCGATGGTCCCGGGCATGGAACAGATGGTCCGGTCGAGCTTCGACGCGCCGAGCAGATGGAAGAACCGCCGGTCCATCGACGCGCCCTGGACGAGGCCCATGGTGCCGGCGTACGAATACGGCAGGATCGCCTGTGGGCCGTCCGACGAACCCGCGATCTCACTCAGTCGCTCGGCGATCTCTCCAATCGCCTCGTCCCACGAGACCCTAACGAACGACCCGGTGCCCTTTCTGCCCACGCGGCGAAGAGGGTGGAGCAGCCGATCCCGGTGGTACGTGCGCTCGAGGTACCGATTGACCTTCGCGCAGAGAAACCCGTTGGTAAACGGGTGGTCCGGGTCGCCCGCGATCCGCGTCGCTCGTCCGCCTTCGACGGTGACCAGCGTCGAACACGCGTCGGGGCAATCGTGCGGACAGCCACCACGCACCACGCGGATATCGCTCTCAGCGATAGTTACAGCGCTCACGGCCGGGATGGTCGGGGGAACAAAGGCAGCGATCGACGTCGATCGAAAAGGTACCGCGCTGGCGGGCGGAGAGCCACGGCGAGCGGAGCCGCTCCTAATACCTTCGACTTTATGGACTTACATCCGAACGACGCCTGGCGCGCGTAGCAACCACGCCGGTGCAGTCAGTGCGAGCGAAAGTCGCGCCGGTTCGTCACCAGCGGGACGAACCTTGCATGCGGCCCGAGCGTCGGAGGAACACATTGCTGTCCTTACACTTGGACAACATTCCCGCGGTCTTGACACTAGCGATCGA
>Ga0307406_10000904_pt1 | contig 16644 bp, 11 predicted proteins | sample 322Cmetagenome_3_FD_203706 | JGI IMG/M metagenome (GOLD analysis project Ga0307406, IMG submission 203706) | Maize rhizosphere microbial communities from greenhouse at UC Davis, California, United States - 322HYB-C-2 | ecosystem: Host-associated > Plants > Roots > Rhizosphere > Soil | place...
GCTGCTCACGCAGTCGGCCGCCATCGAGGCGCTCGGCGCGCAGAGCTCCGGCGAGGCCGAGCCGATGCTCTTCTGCGCCGCCGGCGAGTGGTGGCTCACGGTGGCTTCCGACCACACCGACCGCCGCGTGGAGACCTATTCGGTCGCGGTGTCCAAGCAGATGTGCGCCAAGCCGGTCGCAACCACCGCCTGGCGCTGGCGCGACGTGGCGCCCTACCAGGACGAGCTGCAGCTGCGCTCGCGCATCCTGGAGGAGGGCCGATGGATCGACTACCAGCAGGGCACCTTCGCCTCGATCCGCCCGCTGGCGGCGCTGCGCGACGGCATCTACCAGGCCGAGGGCGGCGACGAAGGCCGCTTCATGACCTGCGGCACGCTCGGCGCCATTCCCAACGGCAAGGGCGAGGGCATCCGCCCGGCCACCGAGATGGAGCTCGAGATCCACGACCCGCGCCTGAAGCGCAGCATCGTGCATCGCTACGCCGTGCAGGCGCTCGAGGTGGTCGCGTGACGGCCGCCGCCGGGATGGACATCGCCACGCTGCGCGGGCGCATCGCGCGCGGTGAGGTGTCGCACGAAGCCGTGGTGGCGCGGGCGCTCGAAGACTCCGAAGCACCGGCCGCACGGCACGTGTTCACGAAGCGCTACGCACAAGCGGCGCTGACCGCCGCGCGCCATGCCGATGCGGCGCAGCGCGCCGGCGTCGTGCTGCCCGCGCTGGCCGGACTGCCCGTCACGGTGAAGGACCTCTACGACGTGGCCGGCGAAACCACCATGGCCGGCTCGGTCGTGTGCGAGGGCGAACCCGCGGCGGCCGCAGACGCCGTGGCCGTGGCCCGCCTGCGCAGCGCCGGCGCGGCGATCACCGGCAAGACCAACATGACCGAGTTCGCCTTTTCCGGCGTCGGCATCAACCCGCACCACGGCACGCCGCGCAATCCCGCGGATGCCGCCGTGGCGCGCATCCCCGGTGGCTCGTCGTCGGGTGCCGCGGTGTCGGTCGCGCTGGGCCTTGCCGTGGCGGGCCTGGGCTCCGACACCGGCGGCTCCATCCGCATTCCTGCGGCGCTGTGCGGCCTCGTGGGCTTCAAGAGCACCCAGGCTCGCGTGCCGCGCACCGGCGCCTTCGAGCTTGCGCGCTCACTCGACACCGTCTGCGCCATGACGCGCAGCGTGGCCGATTGCCTCGTCGTCGATGCCGCCATTGCCGGCACGCCGCTCGCAGTGCGCCGGCGCCCGCTGCAGGGCCTGCGCCTGGCAGTGCCGCGCACGCTGATGTTCGACGGCATCGAGCCGGCCGTGGCGCGGGCCTTCGACCGTGCGATGAGCGCACTGTCGGCGGCGGGCGCCATCGTGGTCGACGTCACGCTCGCAGAACTGGCCGAGATCGCAGCGATCAACGCGCCGGGCGGCTTCTCGCCCGTCGAGGCATCGGCCGTGCATCGCGCGCGCATCGGTGCGCAGCGCGAGCGCTTCGACCCGCGGGTCGCGGCCCGCGTGGACCTTGGCATGTCGGTCGGCGCCGCCGACTACATCCTCATGCAGGATCGCCGCCGCGACTGGATCGGCCGCGTCGAAGCGGTGCTCGAAGGCTTCGACGCCTTGCTCTGCCCCACCGTGCCGATCGTCGCGCCGGCCATCGACGCGCTCGCGGCCGACGCCGAATTCTTCAAGGCCAACGGCCTGCTGCTGCGCAATACCTTCGCCATCAACTTCCTGGATGGCTGCGCCTTCAGCCTGCCGTGCCACCGCGACGGTGAACTGCCGGTGGGGCTGATGCTCTCTTCCGTGCGCGGGGACGATGCGCGGCTGGCGGCGGTTGCGCTGGTGGTCGAGGAGACCTTGGGCGCTCGATCCAGCGGATGAATTCTTTTATCTATCAGGGTTTTTATTTCTTCTTTTTCAGTTCTCAATCCCTCTAGTTCTCATTAAAGTTGCTGACAAGAAACGGCATGTAAGCCGTTCGCCAAAGTGTCAAACATTTGCAACTTTGCTCACATTGGTCACTACATCGTTTCCGGTGTTGATTGACATCTGAGCGGGGAGGGAATCATGAACAACTTGAAATTTGGATGGGTGCGTTCTCGCGCGCCTGTTTGGAACAGGGCCGGGCTTTTCGCAAGAGGGGCATGCGTTGGCCTTCTCCTGCTGGGTGGCCTCGCAGCCCATGCGGGCTCCGTGAGCTACAGCTACGACGCGCTCGGCCGCCTGGCCACCGTCGTCTACAACAACGGCACCGCCACCACCACGATCAGCTACAGCTACGACGCTGCTGGCAATCGAACGTCGGTGGCAACCACCTCGCCCTAACACCCCGCGGTATCCATCTTCTCGACCGCCCGTGCGCTCCATGCGCTGCGGGCGGCGATGGTGGTCGCGCGCGCCAAACACAAGAACCCGGGAAGAGAACATGCACAAGACGACACGGCTGCTCGTGAGCAGCATTTGCATCGGCACGCTGGCTGCAAGCGGCTGGGTCCATGCGCAGATTCAAGGCGGCACCGCCCGCAAGGCCTTCGAGCCAGCGACAACCTCGGAAGGTGTCGCGCTGGGCGTGCCGGTGGCGTTGCCGCAAAGTGCAACAGCCTCCACACGGCTGGCCTCCAGGGCCGCTGCGGCAGTGGGCAGCCCGGTCACTTTTGCAAGCGGCAAACCCGCCATCAACTACCGGCCTGAAGACCTGCATGGCGCGAACGATCCCGTCCAGCGCGAGGCCAGGCCTGCCGGCAGTGCCGCGCGCAGTGCCGCCGCATCCGGCCAGGAGTTTGCCCCCGCCCCCGGCACCCTGAGGGCCAACCTGCCGCCTGTGAGCGCGCAGGAATGGAAGCGCATCACAGGCAGCAGAACATGGCCGGCCAATCTCAATCAGGGCGTTTCCACCTCCAGCACGACCACTATCAGTTCAAAGAATCTCAGTACATCGAGCGGCGATGTCTCGGCCATGCGCATCAGTGGAGATGCCAACGCACTCGGCCCCGCATCCATCACCGAGCTGGCCAGGTCGCTGCGCAACAACCCCGACCTGATCTACCAGTACGTGCGCAACAACATCGAGTACTACCCCAACTACGGCGTGCAAAAGGGCGCGCTGGGTGCGGTGCTCGACAACCAGGGCACGGCGCATGACCAGGCCATGCTCATGGTCCAGCTGCTGCGCGCCTCGGGCTACACCGCCAACTACGTGCTCGGCGTTGCCAAGATCACCGGCGCGCAAATGAACGAGTGGTGGGGTGTCGACACCTCGAGCGTGTGCGGCGTGCTCGGCCTGCTCGGCCAGACGCAAACGCCGATCTACGAAATCAACGCCACCAGCGGCGGCAGCTGCCCGGGCCTGTCGGCGGCCATGACCGATGTCTCCTTCGATCACGTCTGGGTCAAGGTCAACATCGGAGGCACCGACTACGTCTTCGACCCCAGCTACAAGCCGCATACCTTCAAGACCGGCATCGACCTGGCCAGCGCCAGCACCACCGGCTACAACGCGGCAACCTACCTGAGCTCCGCCCAGAGCGGCGCAACCATTGCCGCCGACTACGTGCAGAACATCAACCGCACGAACATCCGCAACAACCTCACCACCTACGCCAACAACCTGGCCAACTACCTGCGCGCCAACAAGCCGGCCGCAACACTCGACGACGTCATCGGCGGCAAGACCATCGTGCCGTTCTACAACGCCTTGCGGCAGACGACGCTGCCCTACCAGAACACGGCCTGGTCCTCGCAGGTGGTTGCCGAGCTCCCGAACACCCTCAAGCCCACGGTGCGCCTCCAGTACCTGGGCATCGACCAGACCTACACCTCCGACGCCATCTACGGCAAGCGGCTGACCCTGACCTACAACGCGTCCAACCAGCCCGTGCTCAAGCTCGATGGCGTGGCCGTTGGCAGCCCCGGAACCGCGGCCACGCCCGGCAGTTCGACCACCATCAACTTCACGGTCACGCACAACGCCTACGCCGCCACCTTTGCCAACCACAGCTTCAGCCAGCAGCTGAAGGCCGGCGGCACCAACACCTACCTGGTCGCCAATGGATGGGGCCCCACCGGGCGCGGCCTTGCGGAGAACTACAGAAGAGTGCAGGGCGACCTGCGCGCCTCGGGCGCGGCGGATGCCTCCGAGCCCCTGCTGGGATCGACCCTGGGCGTGATCGGCGCGCAGTGGATTGCGCAGAACACCCACGCCGGCTACGTCACCGAACGCCTGGCGGACACCACGCTGGTGCAGCAGCACCAGGTGGGCATCGTGGGCTACGTGACCAATGCCTATGTCGATCTGCCGAGCAATGTGCTGTCGGTGGCCAACCTCGCGGGCAACGGCGACAAGGAGAGCGCGGCGTTCACCACCTGGGCCATGCACCTGAGCATCCTGGAATCGACCGCGGTGCAGCAGACCACCGGCGTCTCGGCCGTTTCCACGGTGAAGCTGATGGACATTGCCTCGGCCGCGGGCCAGCGCATCTACAACGCCACGTCGGCCAACTATGCGAGCGCAGTTCAACCCAATCTGGTGGGCTGCAGCGCGCACCTCGGCAACTTCAACAGCTACCTGGCCTCGGGCCTGCGGCTGATTCTTCCGGCGCGTTGCGACAACGGGGAGGGCAGCTGGCACGGCGCGGGGTACTTCACCGTGGGCTCCGGGCTTTATCTCGGGGCGATCATCAGTGATGGACTGTCGGGGGGGTTTGCAACACTGACTCAGGCCGCTCAGCAGACAAACTATTTTGTGGGCAACGCCTCGCTATACACCCCCAATATCCGGCCAAATTCCGGTAGCTACTACAACGACCCGATTGACATGGTGTCGGGCAATTTCCTCTACGAACATGAGGACATCAACGTTGGCGTGGGCGGTTTTCCACAAAGCCTTGCATTCCAGCGCCTGTACAGCTCAAGCATGCGCAACCAGAACGGCTCGCTTGGCAAGGGATGGACGCACAACTTCAACACCAGTGTTGCAGTCAATTCCGATGGCTTCCAAGCCATGGGCGAGGATTCCGCACTCGACGCGGTGGGCACCCTGGTCGAGCAGAAGGCGTCATTCGATCTGCTGATGAACCCGGCCCGTCCGCTTGCCAACCTGGTGATCGGCGCACTGGGACAGCGCTGGTTTGGCGACCAGTTGACCGACAACACCGTGATCGTGACCCAGGGCCTCAACGGCGAGGTCTTCGTCAAGCTGCCTGACGGAACCTACAACCCGCCACCCGGCAAGCCGATCAAGCTGACCAAGAACGCCGATGCCACCTACAGCTACCAGTCGCTCAACAAGGCGGAGCTCAAGTTCAACACCGCCGGCAAGGCCGAGAGCTTTACCGATGCCAGCGGCCTGCAGGTCAAGTACGCCTACACAGGCGCCGATCTCACGAGTGTGACCAACAGCCTGGGGCGCACGCTCACGTTCACGAACACCAGCGGCAAGATCACCCAAGTGGGCGACGGCACGCGCACGGTCAAGTTCGTCTACGACGCCAGTTCGAACCTCACCACCTTCACCGACACGCTGAACCAGAACACCACCTATGAATACGGGGTGCTGCCGGGGCAGATGACCAAGCTTTTCTACCCGAGCTTCCCGACGGTGGCGGCCGCGACCAATGTCTACGACACCCTCGGAAGAGTGAAGACGCAGACCAATGCGCGCGGAAAGCTCTACGACTACTACTTTGCCGGCTCCCGCACCGAAGAAATCGGCCCCGGTGGCGTGGCCAGGACCAACTACATCGACGGCTCGGGCAACACCATCCAGTCGAGAACGCCGACCGGCTACTACACGGTCAACACCTATGACGGCCATTCGCGACTGTTGACCAAGCTGCTGCCCGAGGGCAACTACACGCAGTACGCCTACGACGACGCAACCTGTGCCAGCGCGGACAAGCGCTGCACCCACAACGTCAAGACCATCACCAGCGTCGGCAAGCCCGGCTCGGGCCTGGCGAATCGGGTGCAGAGCTTCACCTACGAGAGCGCCTTCAACAAGGTGGCCACGGCCACCGACGCGCGCGGCAAGGTCACGAGCTATACGTACACCGCGCAAGGGCTGCCGCTGACCGTCACGTCTCCGGTGGACGCCGCCGGCGTGGCACCACAGACCAGCTACACCTACGTGGCCTACACGCCCAGCGGCTTCCCGACCTTCTACCTGCCCGAGACGCAGACGGTGAAGACCACCGCCACCAACTCGGTCATCACGGCCACCACCTACAACACCGCCAACAAGTACGTGCCCGCCACCAGCGTGGTCGACTCCGGCACCGGCAAGCTCAACCTCACGTCGAGCTTCACCTACGACGCAACCGGCAACCTGACGGTGGCCAACGGGCCGCGCACCGATGTCACGGACACCGTCACCACCGCCTATGACAGCGCGCGCCGTGCCATCCAGCTCACCGATGCCGCCGGCAAGCTGAGCAAGACCACCTACGACAAGGACGGCCGGCCAACCATCACAGCCGCGCAGCTCGGCACCCAATGGCTGGTCAGCTGCAGCCGCTACAGCGAAACAGGCAAGCTCACGCGGGCCTGGGGACCGGCCCTGACCGCGGCAGCCACCACCTGCCCGACCGAGGCTGCGCCGATACCCATCACCGACACCGCCTACGACGACCTCGACCGTGCCTTCCGTACGACCCAGTACGTGCCAGCGGCCGATGGCGGCAACCGCGTCACCGAGACCGTCTACAACGCCGACGACACCGTCCAGATCGTCAAGAAGGCCGTAGGCACCGCGCTGGCGCAGAACTACGTCACCTACACCTACACGCCCAACGGCAGCGTCGACACCAGCAAGGACGCCAAGAACAACCTGACCGTCTACCTGTACGACGGCTTCGACCGCCTGGGCCGTACGCACTATCCGCTGCCGGCCACGCCCAACCTGGCCAACGCGAACGACTACGAAGAGAACACCTACGACCCCAACGGCAACGTCACGGTGCTGCGCAAGCGCAGCGCCCAGACCGTCACCCAGACCTGGGACAACCTCAACCGCCTGACGGCGCGCACCTATCCGGTGGCGGCCGACAACGTGACCTTCGGCTACGACCTGCGTGGCCTGCGCACGGCCGCGCAGTACGCCAACGGCAGCCACACCATCACCTATGCGTGGGACAACGCCGGGCGTCAACTCAATACGACCGCGGGCGGCAAGACCGTGGCCTACCAGTACGACCCGGCCGGCAACCGCACGCGCACGACCTGGCCGGGCACCTTCTATGTCGCCACCAGCTACGACGCGCTGAACCGCCCCACCGCCCTCACGGAGAACGGCAGCGTCAGCCTGGCCAGCTATGCGTACGACGACCTGAGCCGGCGCACCACCGTCACGCTCGGCAACGGCACCACCGTGCAGCGCACCTACGACAACCAGGGCGCCATGGCCACCTTGAAGAACTTCCTGGCCTCCACCGCGCAGGAGGTGCAATACACCTACGTGCGCAACCAGATCCGCGAGCTCAAGAGCGTGACCTGGAGCAACAACATCTACCAGTGGGCCGGGGCCGCACCGGGCACGCAGAGCTACACGGCCAATGGCCTGAACCAGTACACCGCGGCGGCGGGCGCCACCCTGGGCTACGACACCAACGGCAACCTCACGGGTGACGGTACCTGGACCTACACCTACGACGTCGACAACCGCCTGAAGACCGCCAACAAGACGGGCACGGCCGCGACGCTGGGCTACGACCCTGAAGGCCGCCTGCGCACGACGACGATCAACGGCACCACCTTAGGTTTGCTCTACGACGGCGCCAATCTGATCACGGAATACGACGCGGCGGGAACCACCGTGCTGCGCCGGTACGTGCACGGGCCAGGGGTCGACGAGCCGCTTGTCTGGTACGAAGGCTCGGGCACCACGGCCAAGAACTGGCTCTATGCGGACCACCTGGGCAGCATCGTCGCGACGGCGAACAGCGCGGGGGCGAGCACGGCCACCTACACCTACGGGCCCTTCGGCGAGCCCAATGTGACCACAGGAATCCGGTTCCGGTACACCGGCCAGCAGCTGATTGGCGAGCTGGGTCTGTACTACTACAAAGCGCGGTTCTACTCGCCGAAACTGGGCAGATTCCTGCAGACGGATCCGATTGGGTACAAGGATGATCAGAACCTGTACGCATATGTCAAAAACAATCCAACTAACAAGATCGACGCGAGTGGGGCTGCTGCTGGCGATCCGTATGGTAGTTTGAATGACGCTAGGACAGCCGTAGGGCGAACGTTAGGACGGGCGACCCTGAATTCCATTGGCGGGGGAGAGTACGGGGCCTTGATCTATGCGATTGGAGAGAATTTCTTCTACACGGAAGCCATGCCCTCGTCAGGGGCTCTGGGGACCGTAGCAGGAGAGGACTTTGCCAATTTGCTTCGAAGCCTGCCGCTTGGCGCCAGTTATCTTGAGCCAGCGCACTCTCATCCCGTCCCGGGAGCAGGCGGGCGCAACTGGACAGGGCCAGGTATACCCTCCGAGCAAGATTATGCGCAAGCCGCAGGTAGCCCTTCGGGAATGGGAACAGTGGGGTATTCGAACGGCTCGGTCTATACCTACATTGGCAGCGCTTATAACCCGCAAGAAGCTAGGGCAGATATGAGCAGATACACCTCTTATGCCCCGGCTGTCACCCAATTGGCCGGAGCAACTCCGAACACCAACAATCCCTATGGGATCAATAGTGGAATAAAGAATAGCGGATGGAGGAAATGAATTTTCCCCGAAAAGAAGTCAACGCAAGGGTGAAAATTTCTTTACACCCCTAGTTGTCGTGATCTCGTTTGTAAGCTTGCTTCCGAAATTCTCGAGGTTGAATTATTTTTTTGAGATTCCTTTTTAAGGAAAAATCTGTGCAAACAACATTAGGTATGATTTTTTGCATAATTGGCTCTGGGCTTTTAACTGAAGCAATCGCGGAAGAAAATTTGGCGCCAATGCATTCTTCAGAAAAAATATGCGCAGTTTTGATTCTCAGTAATCCGATTAGAGAGGCCGGTTCGTACTATGGTATCGGATCTGATAGCGCCTATCTTCTTGAAATGCAAAAGACTGGCTATGGTCCCATCTTGTTGCGCAGGAAGTTCAATGCTCCAGATGGTGAGTTGTCACAAGTATATTTGACATCCAAGTCGACAGCGGATTGCCAAACCATGACAATCAATCTTGATCTCGTAGAAAAGACCGGTCCGTATGCATTTAATCTAAAAAAATCAACTCCGCCTCAAAGCGTTCAATTGGAAGCTAGAACGGTTCACGGCGTTCCTCAAGAAGGCGAATTTAGGAGACTGGACTTGAAGGTGACTTTGAGTTCAGGGGGGGGCGATTCATCGCGCGAGGAGTTCACTCTGTACAGAGCTCGACGTCATCTATATGAGTTTGGCGATTTTAAAAACATGTATAAAAAAGGAAATATCGATCATATGATTTCCGAGCTTTGCGTTCTTATGGAGGGGGCGACTTCTGAAGAAAAAAAGAGGGAAGACTGCATGAGTCGAGCGAAAGGAGAGACTGATCGTTGGTAGTGCTCGGTAACGAAACGCCAGGACTCAGAGTGCGTGGGTTGATGGCAGTCTCGTCTGGCCTCCGGGGCCAGTCGTACCCGTGAAGTTCCGGAAACCACTGACCCCAAAAAGCCTCGTGTTCAGATCCAAATGACATTCCCGAATATGAGGCCAGCCCGATGCGCTTCGCGTCTGAGCTCCCCGGCGCACTCAGTTCGGGGACCATTTCTTCAGAGGGCGCACCACATGTCGAATTATTCTTTTCATTTACCCTCAGACTTTAATGATTACGAGCAGGAAGTTGCGGCAAAAGGATTCTTTTCAGAAGCCAAGATCATCCATTTCAAAAAATCCTACCGTATGAGTTTTTACGACCCGGCCAGACTTAGCCAGGAGATGGAAGACGAAGTTCAGCGCAATGCTTTTTTCTTTGAATCGAACCTCGTGATTGTTCCGGCTGTAACTGGTTCGGCCATGGCTCGGGCAGCTGAACTGTTGGTTCGTTCTGGGCGGGCGAATTTCCTGATACCGGATTGACGTGGATGACGCCGAACGGCACGTCGGCACAGCGCAAAAAATGAAAGAGAGAAAAATCTCTGAAGCGGAACTCATTGCTTTATTCTCTGCCGCCAATGCAGCGACGCGTGGCTCATGGAAAGCGATGATTGAAGGAGTTGATCATGAAAGTGGTTCGACTTTCATAATGACGGGAGTAGGGGGAGAGCGAGGTCCTGACATAGAAATGTCAGGTGCAACCGATGACGATATCTGATTCATTGCCGCATGTAGAGAAATTGTCCCGCTGTTGATTACTGAAATTCAATATTGGCGAGCTAGAAATAACAAACAACAGCCATGATGGCGGGACGGCTTGAAGGCGCGCTTGCGCGACAACGATCAACAGTTAAGTATGGAGTTGGTGGTGGCGCGTATGCCGATGGTATGCAACAAACTTGGACGACTCCACCACTTTTGGGAATGAGGTTTTATTTGACAATGGCCTCAAAAAAATTTCTGATTTTTGCAATCTCTTTCATCGTCTCCTTTTTCTATTTCGCGCTCCGTGTGCTTGCGGGAGGAGGGCTTGAAGAGGCCACAGTGTCGGCAGTGATGCTGGGAGGTTTCCTTGTGATCGTGACATTCGCAAATAAATTGGAAAAACTCAGCGAGTTGAGCAGAATTTTCGATCGTAGCTTGAGGCCTTGGTTGTCATTATTGATTTCACTCGCCGTGGGCGTAATGGCCATAAGTAACGGGAAAACAATTCCATTGATTATGCTCGACGTCTTTTTTGCTTTTTTCTTCTTTACCTGCTTTTTCTCTATTGTATTTAGATTAAAAAAATAGCGCGCCACTTTCGGCATAACAACTGGTTGTTTCAGTTTTTTGCATCCCGAGTTTTGCTATCCGGCCTGGTTTCTCAAGATTCGAAATAAGGAGGGGTCTTGGATTGGTTTAAATACTTGAAAAACGAAGAGGAAATTAGGAATATTTTTCCTGACGGACTCAGCCTTGATGATTTGCGCTTACTGAAAATAGAATATTTGCCCGGAAATATTGCAAAGTTTAATCTTTATAGTGGCAATCCCCCACCTTCTCTTCCGAGGAAGTGGTTATTAGAAAATCCAGCTGGATTGAGTCTAATTTTTGATGTCGGCATCAAGAGGGTGAGGTTTTTTGTCGAGAAGGAATTTTTCTCAATGCCATCACTTACCGTTGAGGTTTCTTCGGACCAAATAAAAATCACTAGTAACCCTTCAGGGATCTTGATGGATGCAGCTGTGTTTTTTATTAAACTAAAAGTCGCACCTCTTCAATCGCTCGATTTTTGATTTTTTGGGCGAAGAATTCGTGTATATCAGGCACTCCTCTGTACCAGCGGGCAGTTCGGTGATCCCAAGGTCAGTTCACTTGGCGATGTGCGTGCTGGGCGCAGCAAGCTGCGGCCTCCTGGCGCCTGCAGTCGCACAGGAAAAGACGTCCCGCCTTGAAGACCTGGTCCGCAGCGAAGTCGTCGTTGTGGCTGGACCGTCCGTGTTCGCCGGCGTGGTCACCGCTGCAGGCAAGGTCGCAACCCTTTGCCATCGCCTGGCGGGTGCTGCGTCTTACGAGGTGCAGCCCATCGATGGGCCTCGCTATCCGGCACGTCTGGTCGCAGCAGAACAGGACCGCGACGTGTGCATCCTGCAAGCCGACAACTTGCCGGCGCGCGCCGCGGACATTGCAAATGCACAAAGCTCGGACCAGACGAGGGTGGCGCGAATGCTGCTCAGCAAGGACGGCCTGTACCGCTTTGGCGACCTGCAGGTTGCCTACCAGGGAAGGGTCGTGGATGGGATCTACCTCGAACTCAAGGCCTCGATTCTCCCGAGCGAATCGTTCGTCGTGCGCGACGGGGCCGGGGTTTACGACTGGCGAGGCCGCCTGGTCGGCATGGCTTCGGTGGACACCTCGGGGCCGTCCTCGCTGACCATGGCGCTGCCGGTGGAGTGGATCGCGCACGTCGATGCAAGGATGCCTCCGCCCGAGCTGCCGCTGACCGCCACCGCCTGGATGAATCAGGCGCGCGCGCTCGAAGCCCGCGGCAACAGGGAGGGCCTCCTGCGAAACAACCTGCGCTGGACCGAAGACCGTCCGCAAAGTGCCTGGGCCTGGAACAACCTGGGCAACGCGTACATGTTCAGCAGGGAAGCGGACAAGCTCCCCCGGGGCATGGCGGCATATCAGCGCGCGGTGGAGCTCGACCCGCGGCTGGCGGCGGCATGGAGCAACCTGGGCAACGCCTATGCGGAAACCCGCGACACCGCGCGCGCGATCGATGCCTACCGCAATGCCACCCGCATCGATCCCGCCTACAGCCTGGCATGGAAGAACCTGGCCAATCTGTACATCAAGATGGACCAGCGTGCGGAGGCCATCTCCACGCTGAAACTCGCCGCCAGCGCCGGCAAGGGGCAGAGCCGGGCACAGGCGCTCAATGACCTTGCGCTGATGCAGACCGATCCGCGGGAGGCCGCGGAAACGCTGCGGCTGGCAGTGGCCGAAACGCCCGGCGATCCGCTTCTCTGGAACAGCCTGGGCGCCACATGGCAGAAGGCCGGCGATCTGGACAAGGCGATCCGGGCCTATGAAGTGGCCGTGCAGGCGGGGCCGCGCTTTCTTGCCCCGTGGGTCAATCTGGGCAACGCCTATGCGCACGCAAAGCAGCCGGAGCCGGCCTTGCAGGCCTTCCGCATGGCAACGGCGATCGACCCCAAGTATGGATTGGCGTGGAAGTGGCAAGGCGTGCTGATCGCCGGGCACGAACGGGACCACAAGCGCGCCATTGCCGCATTCATCGAGGCGTCGAGGCATGGCGAGAACGGCGCGGACCTTTGGAGCGAACTCGGTGCGTCCTACCAGCAGGACGGGCAGTGGGACAAGGCGCAAGAGGCCTATGGCAAGGCCATCGAGCGCGAACCGAAAGCTGCGCTTCACCGGGTGCGCCTGACCTGGCTCTATCTCGCGCAGAGGCGATTGGCCGATGCATCACAGGTTGCAGATGAGACAGTCCGGCTCAACCCGCTCGAAGCCATGTCCTGGGACACGCTGGGCACCGTGAGGACCCACCAGGGCCAGTGGCCGCAGGCGGTGGCGGCGTATCGAAGAGCGACCGAACTCGACCCCAAGATTGCCAGCATGTGGATCAATCTGGGGACCGCCTTGAACGAAACCGGGGAGTTCGCCCAAGCCAAGGAGGCTTCAAGGCAGGCCTTGCGCCTTGAACCGGGCAGCCGTGCGGCACAGACCACGCTCGGCGTGTCCTATATCCGCAGCAAGGAATTTGCACCCGCCATGGACCTGTTCGAGCGGCTGGACCGCGAAAACCCCAACGATGCGCTGGTCCTGGCCAACCTGACGTCGGCCTATCGGCGTGCCGGAAAGGCGGAGCAGGCGCTGAATGCGCACGCGCGCTTGCAGAAGCTGGACATGGGATTGGCTCAACGCGTGTATGACGGGGAGTTCAAGGCGCAGCCATGACAAAGCCATTCACCGCCCTGGTTGTTGCCTCCGACCTTTCGGCTCCCGCTCAAAGCGCGAAAAAGTAATTTATGAACAGTAGAGCCAATTCAATTTTGTTGAAGACTTGTGCCTACTGCGATTTTTATCGCGCCCACCGATCCTCTGCAGATTTTCCAGCGGGATTGGAGGACGGAGCAAGAGAAGCCGTCAAAGAAAAGAGGCTTTCCTTTCTCAGGGCGATGTCTAGAGAACTGGACATACGAATTAGAGAGCTTTTATCCGATCTCGAACAAAGTCTCCTTGTGCAAGAAATGATCGAGCGCGGCGTTAATTCGGAAGATCTTCCGAGTACAAAATCGCCAAAAAGCCGTTCTCGATAAAAACGACAGAAGATGACTTGAAACACCCATAGCTTCATCGCCGAATATTGCAAAAATTTGAAATGAGCCTTTCAGAAAATAGCCTCGACGACTTATTCAAGGCAAATGCAAGCACCCAGAATCCTGGTTTTTCGGCGATTGTTTCGTTCGACTATTACGACGGTCCAGAAAGTGGTTTAGCGATTTATCCCCAAGGGAATGGGGTGCGCTTTTTCTCTCTTGGCGACTCCAGATCTCGATTTTTTCGAGCGTTTGAATTAACGTCAATTGATGGATTTTGGTGGCCGAGAATTCAAGCCCTGCAAGCGATGACCGGAATCGAGCCGTCGAGAAGAATTCTATCCCCAGCAGAGGAAAGTGAATTATTTTGCGAGCTGAGAGAAGATGTTTTGCGCGCAAATTCGAAGGGACACTATGTTGCCGTCGGAACTCCAGATTTCGAACGAATCACCGTATCTCCAGTTTCCCCTCTGGAGTTAAAAATTCTGAGGGAAACGAAAGAAGCCGAGAAATCTTTCAAGCTCACTCATAACTTGATAAAAAGAAGGCAAGCGTATAGATCCACGTGAAGCCCGACAGGGCCGGAGCAGATCGCATATAAACATTGGATCAATAAAAATGGAGGGCGAATTTGTCCAACATTACCATGGTGCTTCCCTTGCAGAATGAAAGCTCAAGTTTGCTCAAAATATATCTTGAGCCAGTGCCCGAGTATTTTATTTTGAAGCCAGGTCAAAAAGTGGAGATTTTTGCCATCTTCAATGAAGAAACAAATAACATGAACTTTACCATTGCCCCGAATGATGGGTTCCTGACTATTTATATGCCAGGGGAAATTTCTGGTTATGTGGATAGCTTTGTGATGTGCAACGGAACTCGCTTAGGCCCGGACGGGAATTAAGCACTGGCTCGCTCATGGAGCGATGGTGAACTATCAGGAGGCCGATCTGGCGGATGATTGGCTACAAACAGCTTTCTGGTGGGCGGGCTTGGTGGGCTCGTCGGATGCTATCGAAACCTTGAACATGAGGGCGAACTGATCGCCATATCTTCAGATGGATCGGCCTCGCTGTTTAACTGGAATTTCGATGGAAGATACGCGCAAAGAAATGCTTGCCCTCCTTGCATTGATATTCTTGATGCCTTTTTTTGGAGGGCTGATGCTCTTCCTGCATTGTGCGATCTTGGTGCTGTATTTCGGCGGCGTTGCTGATTTTTTGAAAGTGCTCCAAGATTTATCGTGGACTCCTGCATACGGCAAGACAACTTTTTTCAAGATACTTGTTGGGGTGGCCGCCGTAAATTCGGCGGCAATTTCAATATACGTATGGCAGAAGCTGTTCTACAGAAAGCCAATCTTTTCAAGCAATTCTTCTGTTGCTCAAAAAGGTGCCGCAAATCAGGGGCGAGACACAGGCGTGCATTTGGCAGTGGGCATACTCGCGCCCTACATGGCCTACGATGCGTACTCGCGGGGAAATTTTCCTGCAGCCCTTGTTTTTGCCGCGATTCTAATCTGGGCAATTTTTGGATTTTTAAAATCAAAGAGATAGTTTTGCAATGAAGTTTGCGATGTTTTTCGAGGTGATCTTTTTTTAAAAAGAGGGTCTGCGGAGAAAAACCTGACTCACGACTGGATGCACTTAATGCTGAAGCGAAGAAAAAAAGTTTCGTCGGGCGATGGTTTTACATTGCTCGAACTCCTCGTCGTCTTGGTCATCATCGGCCTTCTCGCCGGCATCGTCGGCCCGCGCCTCTTCGGCAACGTCAGCAAATCCGAGGTCACCACAGCCAAGGCCCAGATCGACATCCTGGGCAAGGCGCTCGATCAGTTCCGGCTCGACGTTGGCCGCTATCCCAGCAGCCAGGAGGGCCTGATGGTTCTGGTGGCTCCTTTACCCGGTGAGGCCCGCTGGCGCGGCCCCTATCTGCGCAAGGACGTCCCGCCCGATCCCTGGGGCCAGCCCTACCAATACAAATACCCCGGCAGCAAGCAGACCGACGACTTCGACCTCTATTCCTTCGGTGCCGACAAGGCCCCCGGCGGCAGCGGCGACAACGCGGACATCGGGCGCTGAGGCGCGGGCATTGCATGGCAACCTTCAAGGTGCGCGGAATGACCGCCCAGGGGGAACTGCAGTTGCGCCTGGTCAGCGCGGGCAGCCGCATCGAGGCCGAGCAGTCCGCCCGCCAGGGCGGCTTGATGCGTGTGCTGGACGTGCAGGCGGAAGGATGGCGCTTTTCTTCTTCGTTCGCGGCGAGGAGAAGCGGTTTCGATCTTTCGCTCTTCGCCCACGAACTCGTCGCGTTGCTGGGGGCGGGCCTTTCGCTGATCGAAACCCTCGAAACCCTGGCCGAGCGCCAGGAGCATGCGGCAGGCACCGGCTCGGTGCTCGACGACCTGGTGCGCCGCATGCAGGAAGGGCAGTCTTTCTCGAGCGCACTCAAGAATTTTCCTGCCATCTTTCCGGAACTCTTCATTGCCTCCATCGCGGCCAGCGAACACACGGGCGAGATGGTGCCCGCCTTGCAGCGCTACCTGCGCTACCACGAGCAGCTTGGTGTCATCCGGCAGAAGATCATCAGTGCCTCGCTTTACCCGGCCATGCTTTGCGCGGTGGGCTCGGCGGTCGCATTGTTCCTGCTGTGCTTCCTGGTGCCGCGCTTCAGCCGCGTGTATGAAGGCATGGAGGACAAGCTGCCGCTGGCCTCGCGCTGGCTCATGCACTGGGGAAGCTTTGCCAGCGAACACTGGCTGCCGATC
>Ga0307406_10000905_pt1 | contig 16636 bp, 14 predicted proteins | sample 322Cmetagenome_3_FD_203706 | JGI IMG/M metagenome (GOLD analysis project Ga0307406, IMG submission 203706) | Maize rhizosphere microbial communities from greenhouse at UC Davis, California, United States - 322HYB-C-2 | ecosystem: Host-associated > Plants > Roots > Rhizosphere > Soil | place...
GGTGCAGGGCAACGGCAGCTATGCGCCCGACTTCCCGCTGTTCGGCGGGCAGAACATCTGGAAGGCCGTGCCGGTGATCATCGCCGCGCTGCGCGACGCCAACCGGCTGCTGACCACCGAGACCATCACCCACAGCTACCCGCACTGCTGGCGCCACAAGACGCCGGTGATCTACCGCGCCGCGGCGCAGTGGTTCATCCGCATGGACGAAGGCGAAGGCGTGTTCACCAAGGACAAAGCGCCCAAGACGCTGCGCCAGACCGCGCTCGACGCCATCGAACAGACCAGCTTCTACCCGGAGAACGGCAAGGCGCGCCTGCACGACATGATCGCCGGGCGGCCCGACTGGTGCATCAGCCGCCAGCGCAGCTGGGGCGTGCCGATCCCGTTCTTCCTGCACAAGGATTCGGGCGAGCTGCATCCGCGCACGATGGAAATCCTCGACCAGGCCGCCGACATCGTCGAGAAGGGCGGCATCGAGGCCTGGAGCCGTGTCACGGTCGAAGACATCCTGGGCGCCGAAGATGCACCGCACTACACCAAGAGCACCGACATCCTCGAGGTGTGGTTCGACTCGGGCTCGACCTTCTATCACGTGCTGCGCGGCACGCACCCCAACGTGCACCACGAGAGCGGCCCCGAAGCCGACCTGTACCTCGAAGGCCACGACCAGCACCGCGGCTGGTTCCATTCGTCGCTGCTGATCGCCTGCGCGCTGGAAGACCGCGCGCCGTACCGCGGCCTGCTTACGCACGGCTTCACGGTGGATGCCAAGGGCATCAAGATGAGCAAGTCGCTCAAGAACGGCATCGACCCGCAGGAGATCAGCAACAAGCTGGGCTCGGAAATCATCCGCCTGTGGGTGGCCGCAAGCGACTATTCGGGCGACATCGCGGGCGACGACAAGATCCTCGCGCGCGTGGTCGATGCCTACCGCCGCATCCGCAACACGCTGCGCTTCCTGCTGGCGAACACGAGCGACTTCGACATCGCGAAAGATGCGGTGCCGCTCGAGGAGCTGTTCGAGATCGACCGCTATGCGCTGTCGCGCGCGGCGCAGTTCCAGGCCGAGATCCTTGCGCACTACAAGGTGTACGAGTTCCATCCGGTGGTGGCCAAGCTGCAGATCTACTGCTCGGAAGACCTGGGCGGCTTCTACCTCGACATCCTGAAGGACCGGCTCTACACGACCGCGCCGGGCTCGCGGGCGCGCCGCAGCGCGCAGACGGCGCTCTGGCACATCTCGCAGGCGATGCTGCGCTGGATGGCACCGTTCCTGAGCTTCACGGCCGAAGAGGCGTGGAAGTTCGTGAGCACGGGCAAGCCGGGCGAGTCGATCTTTGCGCAGACGTACAGCCAATTCGCCGCGCCCGACGAAGCACTGCTTGCCAAGTGGAGCCGCATCCGCGAGATCCGCGACGTGGTCAACAAGGACATCGAGGCCGTGCGCGCCGAAGGCAAGCTCGGCTCGTCGCTGCAGGCCAACCTGCGGCTCAGCGCAGCGGCTGATGACTTCGCGCTGCTGGAGTCGCTGGGCGACGACCTGAAGTTCGTCTTCATCACCTCCGCCATCGAACTGGCGGCGGGCGAGGCGCTGTCCACCGTGGTCACGCCGAGCAGCGCGCAGAAGTGCGACCGCTGCTGGCACTACCGCGACGACGTGGGCCACGACCCGGCGCATCCCACGATCTGCGGCCGTTGCACGAGCAACCTGTTCGGTGCCGGCGAGCCGCGGAGCTTTGCCTGATGGCGGCCGCACGTTCCATGTCGGCATCGCGTTCGCGCAGCGGCAGCATCTGGCCGTGGCTCGCTCTGGCGGCGATCATCCTGATCATCGACCAGTTCACCAAGACGCTGATCCTGGGCTACTACAAGCTCGGTGACGCAACCTACGTCACGAGCTTCTTCAACGTGGTTCGCGCGCACAACACGGGCGCCGCGTTCTCGTTCCTGGCCGACCACTCGGGCTGGCAGCGCTGGTTCTTCACGGCCATTGGCGTCGCGGCCGCGGTGTTCATCGTCTGGATGCTGAAGTCGCACGCGGGGCAGAAGCTGTTCTCTTTCTCGATGGCCTGCATCCTGGGCGGGGCGATCGGCAATGTGATCGACCGGATGATGCACGGCTACGTGGTGGACTTTCTGAGCCTCCACGTCGGCGACTGGTACTTCCCGGCGTTCAATGCGGCGGACAGTGCGATCACGCTGGGAGCGATCTGCCTGGTCCTGGATGAGATACGGCGGGTTCGGCGCGGGAAGTAGGTTCGTCGTCTTTTAGAGGCCGTCCGCCCTCACCCCAACCCTCTCTCGGAGGGAGAGGGGGCAAGACGGGCCTCCAACACAACGCGAGGGTTTCTCCCCACTTTCACGGCCTGTCATAGCGGGGTCATACTGCCGCGGTGAAATGTAATCGATTACATGACACCGCACGATGAGCATCCAAGCCGTTGCAGCCAAAGCCGGAGTTTCCGTGGCCACCGTGTCGCGGGCCTTCAATTTCCCCGACAAGGTGACCCGCTCCACGCGCGAGCTGGTGGAACGCGTCGCGCGTGAACTCGATTACGTGCCGAACGCCAGCGCGCGCACCTTGCGCACCCAGCGCAGCCGTGCGCTGGGCGTGGTGCTGCCGACGCTGCTGAATCCGACCTTTGCCGAATGCCTGCAGGGCATCGCGCGCGCGGCCATCGCCGGCGGCTACGCGATCATTCCCGTCACCACGGGCTACCAGCTCGACGAGGAAGAGCGTGCGGTCCACCTGCTCTTGGCCGGCAATGTCGACGGACTGATCCTCGTGGTTTCCAATCCGTCCACCTCGGCCGCGCTGGCCCGGCTGCGCGGCACCGGTACGCCCTATGTGCTGGCCTACAACAGGCATCCCGAGCATCCCTGCGTGACCGTCGATGGCGAGGCGGCCGTGGCCGATGCGGTGGCGCGGCTGGTGCTGCTGGGACATCGCCGCATCGCGATGGTCAGCGGCACGCTCGCCGCGTCCGACCGTGCGCAGCAGCGCTATCGCGGCTACCGCAAGGGCATGGCCGATGCCGGGCTCAAGGCACCGCCGCTGATCGAGGTGCCGTTTGTCGAAAGCGCGGTCGATGCGCTTGCCGGCGTGCTGCAGGCGCCCGGCCGGCCCACCGCGCTGGTCTGCTCGAACGACCTGCTCGCCATCCGCAGCATCCGCGCCGCGCACCTGGGCGGCCTTGCCGTGCCGGACGACCTCAGCGTCATCGGCTTCGACGGCATCGCACTCGGCGAAGACCTGACGCCGGCCCTCACCACCATCGCCCAGCCCAACAACGACATCGGCCGCCACAGCGTCGAGCTGCTGGTCCAGGCCATGGCCGGCGGCACTGCGCTGCAGGCCGATGCGAGCCTGCTGCTGCCGTACTTCTTCCGTGACGGCGAGTCGTGCGCGGCCGCGCGCGACACCACCGCCAACCGCTGACCGATCACCTCGCCACCACCGCCCCTCACCATCCAAGGAGTTCTTTCATGTTGTCTTTCCGTTTCTCCCGCATGGCCCGCCTGGGCCTGCTCGCCGTCACGCTGGCCGCCGGCAGCACGGCGGCCATGGCCCAGACCGCCATTTGCTACAACTGCCCCACCGAATGGGCGGACTGGGGCACGCAACTCAAGGCCATCAAGGCCAAGACCGGCATCACCGTGCCGGCCGACAACAAGAACTCAGGCCAGTCGCTCGCGCAGCTGGTGGCCGAGAAGGCCAGCCCCGTGGCCGACGTCACCTACCTGGGCGTGACCTTCGCGGTGCAGGCCCAGAAGGACGGCGTGGTCGAGCCCTACAAGCCGGCCGCATGGAAGGACATTCCCGATGGCCTGAAGGACCCGGCCGGCAACTGGTTCACCATCCACTCGGGCACGCTCGGTTTCATGGTCAACGTCGATGCGCTCAAGGGCAAGCCGATTCCGAAGTCGTGGGCCGACCTGCTCAAGCCCGAATACAAGGGCCTGATCGGCTACCTCGATCCGGCCTCGGCCTTCGTGGGCTATGTCGGCGCGGTGGCGGTGAACGAGGCGCGCGGCGGCACGCTCGACAACTTCGCACCGGCCATCGACTACTTCAAGGCGCTGCAGAAGAACGAACCCATCGTGCCCAAGCAAACCTCCTACGCACGCGTGCTGTCGGGCGAGATCGCGATCCTGCTGGACTACGACTTCAACGCCTACCGCGCCAAGTACAAGGACAAGGCCAACGTCGCCTTCGTCATCCCGAGCGAAGGCACACTGGCCGTGCCCTACGTGATGAGCCTGGTCGCCAAGGCGCCGCATGCGGCCGAGGGCAAGAAGGTACTCGACTTCGTGCTGTCCGACGAGGGCCAGGCGATCTGGGCCAAGGCCTACCTGCGGCCGGTGCGCGCGAGCGCGATGCCGAAGGACATCGAGGCGCAGTTCCTGCCGGCAACCGAGTACGCCCGCGCCAAGAGCGTGGACTACGCACGCATGGCGGAGGCGCAGCGTGCGTTCTCCGACCGCTATCTGAAGGAAGTGCGCTGAACTTGCCGGATGCATTCAGGGCGCGCTTCCGCCGACGGGGTACGCGGCGAAGCGAATGTCCCCCGGCCTGCGGCCTCCTCCTTTATTTCGCTGCGCAAGGCACCCCATCGGCGTAAGCGTGGTTCAGAGCAGTTGTTGATCAGCGATACACCAGCAGCGTGCCCTCGTGCACAGGGCATCGGGTGCTCCCCGCAGCGAAATAAAGAAGGAGCCGAAGGCGGGGGACATTCGCGGAGGGGAGTACCCGGTGGCCTGTGCACGCGCCCTGAACAACAGCGTCTCGAACACAAGTGCAAAACAAACAATTGAGATGAAGCAACCCAACGCCTGGAACCCACGCTGGCGCCTGCTCGCCTGCGCAGCCCCCGCCGCCGTGTTCTTCGCGGCCTTCTGGCTGCTGCCCGTAGTGCGCCTGCTCACGCTGCCGGCGAGCAAGGGCTGGGCCACCTACTTCGCCGTGCTCACCGACCCGCGCTACCTGCAGAGCATGGCCAACACCGTGGCGCTGTCGGTGGCGGTGACCTTGGCGACGCTGGTGCTGGGCGCCGCCGTCGGCATCTACCTTGCGCGCCACGCCTTTGCGGGCAAGCGCATGCTGCTGTCGCTGCTCACGCTGCCGCTCTCGTTTCCTGGCGTGATCATCGGGTTCTTCGTGATCCTGCTCGGCGGGCGGCAAGGGCTGGTGGCCGACCTCGGCGACAGCCTGTTCGGCGAACGCATCACCTTCGCCTACGGCCTGCTCGGGCTGTTCCTCGCCTACCTCTATTTCTCCTTGCCACGCGCCATTGCCACCTATGCCGCGGCGGCCGAGGCCATGAACATGCAGCTCGAAGAAGCGGCGCGTTCGCTCGGCGCCTCGCGCCTGCGGGTAGCACGCGACGTGTGGCTGCCCGAGCTCGCGCCCACCACGCTCGCATGCGGCGCGATCCTGTTCGCCACTTCGATGGGCGCCTTCGGCACCGCGTTCACGCTGGCCAGCAAGTTCGAGGTGATCCCCATCACGATCTACAACGAGTTCACCAACTACGCCAACTTTGCACTTGCCGCGTCGCTGTCGATCGCGCTGGGCCTCGTGACCTGGCTGGTGCTGTTCGCCGCGCGGCGCTTCGGCGCCAACCCGGTCGCACGCTGATCGAAGGAATTGCCCCATGCGCAAGAACACACAACCCAAGGCGCCGTTCCTGCTGGCGATCACCGTGCTCGTGAGCCTCTTCATGATCGCGCCGATGCTGCTGTCGGTGATGGCGGGCCTGGTCAACAACTACAGCGCCGGCCTGAAAAGCGGCCTCACGCTGCGCTGGCTCGGCGAGGTGTGGGAGAACTACGGCGGCACCGTCGGCTGGTCGCTCGCGCTGGCGCTGGCCTGCGTGGTGGGCACCGTGCTGCTGGGCGTGCCCTGCGCCTACGCGCTCGCGCGCAGCCGCTCGCGCGCGGCGCACATCTTCGAGGAGCTGCTCACGCTGCCGGTGGCGGTACCGGGCCTGGCCACGGCGCTGGCGCTGATCCTTGCCTACGGCCAGCTCACGGCCTTCCGCCAGAGCTTCGCTTTCATTCTCGTGGGCCACATGGTGTTCACGCTGCCATTCATGGTGCGCACCGTGAGCTCGGCCTTCCAGCGCGACGACCTGCTCGCGCTCGAGGAGGCGGCCCGCTCGCTGGGCGCGAACTTCCGCCAGCGCTTCATGGGCATCCTCGTGCCCGCCGTGTTTCCCGCCATCGTGGCCGGCAGCCTGATGGTGTTCACGCTCTCGGTGGGCGAGTTCAACCTCACGTGGATGCTGCACACGCCGCTCACGCGCACCCTGCCCGTGGGCCTGGCCGACAGCTATGCCTCGATGCGCATCGAGATCGGATCGGCCTACACGCTGGTCTTCTTCGCCGTGATCCTTCCGGTGCTGTGGGGCCTGCAGTACCTTGCCAACCTGATGCAGAAACGCCATGGAACTTGAACGCATTCCCATCGACATCGCGAACTGCGCGAAAACCTACGCCGACGGCACACGCGGCCTGCTGCCCACCAACCTGCACGTGGAGGCCGGCGAGGTGCTGGCGCTGCTCGGCCCCTCGGGCTGCGGCAAGACCACGCTCCTGCGGCTGATCGCGGGGCTCGAGGCGCCCGACGCAGGCAGCCGCATCGTGTTCGGCGGGCAGGACGTCACCGGGCGGCCGGTGGAGCATCGCGGCGTGGGCATGGTGTTCCAGAGCTATGCGCTGTTTCCGCAGATGACGGTGGCGGCCAACATCGGCTATGGCCTGCGCATCCGCGGCGTCGCGCCGGAAGAGGAAAGGCGCGCGGTGGGCGAGCTGGTCGACCTGACGCGCCTGGGCGGCCTGGAGAACAAGCGCCCCGCCGAGCTCTCGGGCGGCCAGCGGCAGCGCGTGGCGCTGGCGCGCGCCGTGGCCGTGCGCCCGCGCGTGCTGCTGCTGGACGAGCCGCTGGCCGCGCTCGACGCCAAGCTCAAGGAGTCGCTGCGCGACGAGCTCGCCGAGCTGCTGCGCCGCCTGCACATCACGGCCATCCACGTCACGCACGACCAGCAGGAGGCGATGGCCATTGCCGACCGCCTGGCGGTGATGAGCGCCGGGCGCATCGTGCAGATCGGCCGCGGCGAAGCGCTGTACCGCGCGCCGGCGCATCCCTTCGTGGCCGAGTTCCTGGGCCGGGTCAACCGCCTCGCGCGCGAAGCCGACGCCATTGCGCAAGGCATTGTCCGACTCGGGGGAAGCACCCTGCCTTGCCCACCCGCCTGGCGCAGCCATGCGATGCTGCTGGTGCGCCCCGAAGACGTCGAAGTGAGTGCGCCCCGGCCCGACTGGGGCACCGCAACCGTCGAACGCCGCACCTTCCTCGGCGACCGCGTGCAGCTGCAGTTGCGCGTGCAGGACCAGCCCTTGCTGGTGGCCGACGTGGGCCGCGACACGCCCTTCGGGCCCGGCGATCCTGTGGGGCTGCGCATCCTGCCCGACCGCCTGATGACCTCGCAGGAGACCATCGCATGACGACAACGACACAAGACACCACCTTCCTGGTCCAGCTGACCGACCTGCACATCCGCGAACCGGGGCGCCTGGCCTATGGCCGCATCGACACCGCGCCCTACCTGGAGCGCGCGGTGCAGTCGGTGCTGCGGCTGCCGCAGCAGCCTGATGCGGTCGTGATCACGGGCGACCTCAGCGACTTCGGCCGCGCCGCCGAATACGAGCACCTGGCGCACCTGCTGGCGCCGCTCGCGATGCCGGTCTACCTGATGCCCGGCAACCATGACGAGCGCGACCAGCTGCGCCGCAGCTTTCCCGGCCATGCCTACCTGGCGGCGGGCGTGGGCTCGGCCGGCTTCGTGCAGTACTCGGTGCGCGTGGGCGCGCTGCGCCTGCTCACGCTGGACACCTGCGTGCCGGGCGCGAGCCACGGCGAACTCTGCGGCGAACGCCTGGCCTGGCTCGAGGAGCAGCTCGATGCCTGCCGCGGCGAGCCGGTGGTGATTGCCATGCACCACCCGCCTTTCCGCACGCTGATCGGCCACATGGACGAGATCGGCCTGCTGCAGGGCGCCGAGGCGCTCGAGGCGCTGGTTGCGCGGCACCGCAACGTGGAGCGGGTGATCTGCGGCCACCTGCATCGCGCCATCGACGTGCGCTTCGGCGGCACCATCGCATCGACTTCGCCGGCGCCGGCGCACCAGGTCTGCCTGGATCTGTCGCCCGGTGCGGCCTCTGCCTGGACGCTCGAGCCGCCCGGCTTCAGGGTCCACGCCTGGTCGGCCCGGGACGGCCGGCTCGTGACCCATCTGGCGGCTTCCGGCAGCTTCGAAGGGCCTTTTCCCTTCCATGACAACGGAGCGTTGATCGACTGAGGCCATACATGTGGAAAATGGGGCCGCAAACGAACAAAAACGAAAAGGATAGAAACCGGCACCCATGAAGCATCTCCTGAACCTGCTCGCCGCCGTCGCCCTGCTGGTGTGGGGCACGCACCTCGTGCGCACGGGCGTGCTGCGCGTGTTCGGCGCCAACCTGCGCAAGATCCTGGTGCAGAGCATGCGCAACCGGTTCACGGCCGCGCTGTCGGGCATCGGCGTCACGGCGCTGGTGCAGTCGAGCACCGCCACCTCGCTGATGACCTCCTCCTTCGTGGGGCAAGGCCTGGTCACGCTGCCGGCGGCGCTGGCGGTGATGCGGGGGGCGGACGTGGGCACGGCGCTCATCTCGGTGCTGTTCTCGGCCGACCTGTCCTGGCTGTCGCCGATGTTCATCTTCGTGGGGGTGGTGCTGTTCATTTCCCGCTCGGCCAGCGTGGCGGGCCGCGTGGGGCGGGTGCTGATCGGCCTGGGGCTGATGCTGCTGGCGCTGCAGCTGGTGGTGGAAGCCACCGAGCCGCTCTTTTCGGCGCCGGCTGTGCGCGTGCTGCTGGCTTCGCTCAACAGCGACGTGCTGCTCGAGATCACCATTGGCGCGGTGCTGGCGATCGTGGCCTATTCGAGCCTGGCCGTGGTGCTGCTGGTGGCGGCCATGGCCAGCTCCAACGTGGTGCCGCTGGACGTCGCGCTCGGGCTGGTGCTGGGCGCCAACCTCGGCAGCGGCCTCCTGGCAGTGCTGACCACGGCCAAGTCGGCCGTGCCGGTGCGGCAGGTCACGGTGGGCAACCTGCTGTTCAAGCTGCTCGGCGTGGCCATCCTCGCGCCCTTCGTCGGGCTCTGGCTGCGCCACGTGCAGCCGCACGTGCCGAACGCGACGCACGGCGTGGTGCTGTTCCACCTGGCATTCAACGTGCTCATCAGCGTGGGCTTCATCGGCCTCACGCAGTGGGTGGCCACGCTGGTCACGAAGATGCTGCCGGTGCCGCCGGTGCCGGCCTCCTCCACGCGGCCGCATCACCTCGACCCGTCTGCCCTCTCGACGCCCTCGCTCGCCATTTCCAATGCGGCGCGCGAGGCGCTGCACCAGGCCGACGTGGTGGAGACCATGCTCATCGGCACGCTCGACGTGATCCGCCACAACGACCTGCGCCTGGCGCAGGAGCTGCGGCAGCTCGACGACACGGTGGACGAGCTCTACTCGGCCATCAAGTACTACATGACGCGCATCTCGCGCGAGGCGCTGGGCGAGGAAGAAAGCCGGCGCTGGACCGACATCATCAGCTTCACCATCAACATGGAGCAGATCGGCGACATCATCGAGCGCGTGATCATCGACATCGAGGACAAGAAGATCAAGCCGCAGCGCAATTTCTCCGAGGCGGGCATGGCGGAAATCGTGGAGCTGCACGGGCGGCTGGTCGCCAACCTGCGGCTGAGCATGAGCGTCTTCCTGAACGGCAACGTGCGCGATGCGCAGCGGCTGCTCGAGGAGAAGGCGCGCTTCCGCGACCTCGAGCGGGCCTATGCCACCACCCACCTCGACCGGCTCTCCGACCGCACCACGCTGAGCATGGAAACCAGTTCGCTGCACATCGACCTGATCAGCGACCTGAAGCGGGTCAACTCGCACATCTGCTCCATTGCCTATCCGATCCTCGAATCGGCGGGCGCGCTGGCGCCGAGCCGGCTGCGCGAGTCGCGGCTGGGCAAGATCGAGGGCTGATCGATCCTTCGCGGGTGCCGGGGAGTCAGTGCGCCGCCGGAAACGGCGAGGCCATGAACTGCTCCTGCCGGCGGCGCAGGCAGAAATCGATCAGTTCGTCGAGTTCGGTGGCCTTGTCGAACACCGCGTCGGCGCCCAGCTGCGCGCACTTGCGGCGCATCTGCGGCGTCAGGTGGTTGCTGAGCACCACCATCTTCTGGTTCGGATCGCGGTTGCGGCAGGCTTCGAGCACGCCGAAGCCGGTGCCATCCTTGAGGAACAGGTCGACGATGGCCAGGTCCCATTGCGAGAGATTGCCCGCGAGCCAGCGCGCGCCCTCGCTCTCGGTTTCGGCCTGGCCCACCGGATCGACCCGCGCCACCTCGCGCAGCGTGCCGGCCAGGTTCTCGCGGATGGCGGCGTTGTCCTCGACGATGAAGGTTCTGACGGTGTCCACGGCGCTGGCCTTCGCTGGCTTTTGCTGAAGGCTACAAAATGCACCCTGCACAAGACGCAGGCATGACACCCCACCCCGGGTAGGACAGGGCTGGCTCGCTGCGGGCCGGCCTCAGAGCGTGAGGATGGTGCAGCCGGTGGTCTTGCGCGCTTCCAGGTCGCGGTGGGCCTGCTGCACGTCGGCCAGTGCATAGCGCTGGTCGATCGGGATCTTCACCGCGCCGCTCTGCACCACGGCGAACAGGTCGTCCGCCATCGCCTGCGTGCTCTCGCGCGTGGCAATGTGCGTGAACAGCGTCGGCCGCGTCACATAGAGCGAGCCCTTGGACGCGAGCGTGCCCAGGCTGATGGGCGGCACCGGGCCCGAGCCGTTGCCGAACACGGCCAAAAGGCCGAACGGGCGCAGGCAGTCGATGGAGCCTTCCCAGGTGTCCTTGCCGACCGAGTCGTACGCCACCTTCACGCCCTTGCCGCCGGTGATCTCCTTCACGCGGGCCGCGAAGTTCTCGGTGCTGTAGTTGATGGCATGCGCCGCGCCGTATTCGAGCGCGAGCTTGCACTTGGCGTCGCTGCCGGCCGTGCCGATCAGCTGCAGGCCGAGCGCCTTGGCCCACTGGCAGGCAATCAGGCCGACGCCGCCGGCCGCCGCGTGGAACAGGATGAAATCGCCGGGCTGCAGGCCTTCCGCGGGAAGCGTCTTCTTCAGCAGGTATTGCGTCGTGAGGCCCTTGAGCATCATGGCCGCGCCGGTCTCGAAGGAGATCGCATCGGGCAGCCTGCACACGGTCTTGGCCGGCATCACGCGCAGCTCGCTGTAGGCGCCGGGCGGCTGGCTCGCATAGGCGGCGCGGTCGCCTGCCTTCAGGTGCGCCACGCCTTCGCCCACGGCCTCGACCACGCCCGAGGCCTCCATGCCCAGCTGCAGCGGCATCTGGAACGGATAGAGCCCGCTGCGCTGGTAGGTGTCGATGAAGTTCAGGCCCACGGCCTTGTGGCGGATGCGGATCTCGCCGGGGCCGGGCTCGCCGACCTCCACGTCGACGATCTTCAGTTCCTCGGGACCGCCATGGCGGTCGATACGGACGGCTTTGCTTATCATCGTTGCAGTCTCCAGTCGCACAGAAAAGAAGACGCGCATCGTGCCACGTTTGGCCTTTGCACGGCGGGGGCGGGGAATGCCCGGTAGAGTCGGCCGCCATGCAGATCCAGCAGCGCCTCACGCCTTCCACCGTCTTCCTGCTCACGGTGCCGCCGCTGCTGTGGGCGAGCAATGCGGTGGTCGGCCGCCTGGTGCGCGACCTGGTGTCGCCGCTCACGCTGAATTTCGTGCGCTGGGTCATCGCGTTCGTGCTGCTGCTGCCGCTCGCATGGCCGGTGCTGCGCCGCGGCAGCCCGATGTGGCCGCACTGGAAGCGCTACGCGGTGCTGGGACTGCTGGGCATCGGCTGCTACAACGCGTTCCAGTACCTCGCGCTGCAGACCTCCGCGCCGATCAACGTCACGCTGGTGGGCTCCAGCCTGCCGCTGTGGATGCTGGCGGTGGGCGCCATTTTCTTCGGCGCGCGTGTCGGCGGACGCGAGATCGGCGGCTCGCTGCTCTCGATGCTGGGCGTGCTGCTGGTGCTGAGCCGGGGCGAATGGCGGCAGCTGCTCGCGCTGCGACTGGTGCCGGGCGATCTCTACATGATCCTGGGCACCATCGCCTGGGCGTTCTACAGCTGGTTCCTCGCGCGCACGCAGGAGCCGCAGGGCGTGCGGCAGGACTGGGCCGCGTTCCTGATGGCACAGCTGGTGTTCGGCCTCGCATGGTCGGGCCTGTTCGCGGCCGGGGAATGGACGCTGACCGATGCCCGCATGGAGCTCGGATGGCCGCTGCTGGCAGCGCTGGCCTTCATCGGCATCGGGCCGGCCGTGCTGGCCTACCGCTGCTGGGGCAGCGGCGTGCAGCAAGCAGGGCCGCAGGCGGCGAGCTTCTTCATGAACCTCACGCCGCTGTTCGCCGCGCTGCTGTCCGCGGCCTTTCTGCGCGAGCCGCCGCACTGGTACCACGGCGCGGCCTTCGCGCTGATCGTGGGCGGGATCGTGGTGTCCTCACGGCGCCGATAGGCGCGCGACGCGACGTGCGCGAAGCCTGGGGGCGATCTCAGTACGTACCAGGGTAGGCGCCGCCGTCAGCAAGGACGTTCTGCCCCGTCATGTAGCCCGCCTGCATGCTGCAGAGAAAGGCGCAGATCGCGCCGAACTCGGCCGGCGTGCCGAAGCGCCTGGCCGGAATGTTCTTCTTGCGGGCCTCCCACACGGTGTCGAAGTCCTGGCCGGTCTTCTGGGCCGTGCCGGCCATCGTGCCCTTCAGGCGGTCGGTGTCGAAGGAGCCGGGCAGCAGGTTGTTGATGGTCACGCCCTGCGCGGCGATGGAGGTGCGCGCCACGCCGGCCACGAAGCCCGTGAGGCCGCTGCGCGCACCGTTGGAGAGGCCCAGGATGTCGATGGGCGACTTCACCGAGCTCGAGGTGATGTTGACGATGCGCCCGAAGCCGCGCTTGGCCATGCCGTCGACCGTGGCCTTGATGAGTTCGATGGGCGTCAGCATGTTGGCGTCGACGGCCTTGATCCATGCCTCGCGGTCCCAGTTGCGGAAGTCGCCCGGGGGCGGGCCGCCGGCGTTGGTGACGACGATGTCGAAGTCGTGGCCCAGCGCGAACACCGCCGCGCGGCCGGCCTCGGTGGTGATGTCGGCGGCCACGTGCTTGACGAAAGGCGCCGGCGAGCCGGCTGCCGCTGCGGCCAGCTTCGCAGCCGCCGCTTCCAGCGCCTCGGCGCCGCGCGCCACGATCACCACGTTCACGCCCTCGCGCACCAGCGCCTCGGCGCAGCCGTAGCCGAGTCCCTTGCTCGCGCCGCACACCAGCGCGGTCTTGCCTGCAATGCCCAAATCCATGTTGTTGCTCCTTGACTGCAGGGACGCTAGCGCCCCGTGCGTGTGAAAACGAAGATGCCCGCAATCACGAGCACCGTGCCGGCCGCGATCCACGCGGTGAACGGCTCGCCGAGTATGACCACGCCCATGAGGATGGTCGACAGCGGCCCGATCATGCCGGTTTGCGCGGCCATGGCCGGGCCGATGCGCTCGATGGCCATCATGACCATGAGGACAGGCACCGCGGTGCACAGCGTGGCGTTGAGCACCGACAGCCAGATGACCGCGGGCGCCACTTGCAATGCAGCGCTCATCGGCCGCATCAGCACGAACTGCAGGATGCACAGCAGGCAGGCCACGGTGGTGGCCAGCCCCACGAGCCGCAGCGATCCCAGGCGCTTGACGAATTCGCCGCTGTAGACAAGGTAGGCCGCATAGCTCACGGCGCTCAGGAACACGAGGAACGTCCCCCAGGCCGCCGCCCCGCCGCCCTTGCCGCCGCCGCCGATCCAGAGCTCGTGCCCGAACACGAGCAGCACGCCGGCGTAGCTCACGATCATGCCGAGCACCTGCGGGCGCGTGGCGCGCCGCCGGTACAGCAGCCAGCCGAACAGCAGCACCAGCGTGGGGTTGAGATAGAGAATCAGCCGCTCGAAGCTGGCCGAGATGTAGGCGAGCCCCGCGAAGTCGAGAAAGCTCGCGAGGTAGTAGCCGGAGAAGCCGAGCCCCACCACGCCGAACCAGTCGCGCAGGGTGAGCGCGGGCTTGCCGCGACCGGCCCACCATGCCATCACCGCGAACAGCGGCAGCGCGAACAGCATGCGCAGCATGATCAGCGTGACCGCATCCACGCCGTGGCGGTAGGCCAGCTTGACGATGATCGCCTTGCCGCTGAACGCGACCGCGCCCAGCGAGGCGAGGATGAGGCCGGGCGCAAGGCTCCTTGCGCCGCTCGCGGAAGAAGAGGGAATGCCGGTCTGTGCGGCGGACTTGGTCATTCCCCGATCATCGCGTGGCCGTCAAAAGCCCGCAGCCAGGCCATCGCGGCGCGGATCGCTGGCCGCCACGTAGCCTTCGACCGACGGATCGCCTGCACGCCAGATGAACTGGCCGGCGCCGAAATCCTGGTAGGAATCGTTGATGACATCGAGGTGGTGGCCGAGCTCGCGCAGGCCCTGCACCGTGGCCGGGTTCATCGCGGCCTCGACGTTGATCTCGAGCCCCGCGTTGAAGCGCCAGCGCGGCGCATCGCAGGCGGCCTGCGGGTTCTTCTTGTAGTCGAGCATGCGCACCAGCGTCTGCATGTGGCCTTGCGGCTGCATGTTGCCGCCCATCACGCCGAAGCTCATCACCGGCTGGCCGTCCTTGGTGAGGAAGGCCGGAATGATGGTGTGGAACGGCCGCTTGCCCGGCGCCACGACGTTCGGGCTCTCGGCCTTCAGGCTGAAGCCATGGCCGCGGTTCTGCAGGCTGATGCCGAACTCGGGCTCCACGCAGCCCGAGCCGAAGCCCATGTAGTTGCTCTGGATGAAGCTCACCATCATGCCGCTCTCGTCGGCGGCCGTGAGGTAGATGGTGCCGCCCTTGACGGGGTTGCCGGCCTTGAAGTCCTGTGCCTTTTTCACGTCGATGAGTCTCGCACGCGAGGCGAGGTAGGAGTCATCGAGCATTTGCGCGGGTGTCACCGTCATCGACGATGGCTCCGACACATAGCGGTAGACGTCGGCGAAGGCGAGCTTCATCGCTTCGATCTGCAGGTGCTGCGAAGCCACCGAATCGACCGGCAATGAGGCGATGTCGAACTTCTCGAGGATGCCGAGCGCGATCAGCGCCGCAATGCCCTGCCCGTTGGGCGGAATCTCGTGCAGCGTGTGGCCGCGGTAGTCGCGCGAGATCGGCTTGACCCATTCGGGCTGGTAGGCCGAGAGGTCGGCCACCGTGAGCGAGCCGCCCTGCTCCTTCGAGAACCTTGCAAGCGCCTCGGCGATCTCGCCGTTGTAGTAGGCCTCTCCCTTGGTGCGGGCAATGGCCTTCAGTGCGCGCGCGGCAGCCGTGAAGCGGAACAGTTCGCCCACTTCGGGCGCCCGGCCCCAGGGCATGAAGGTCTGCGCGAAGCCCGCCACCGATCCCAGCACCGGCGTGGCAGCGGCCCACTTCTGCTGCACCACCGGCGGCACCAGATAGCCGCGCTCGGCAATGTCGATGGCCGGCGCCAGCAGGTCGGCGAAAGGCAGCTTGCCGAAGCGCTCGCTCAGCGCCACCCAGCCGCGCACCGCGCCCGGCACGGTGACCGAATCGATGCCGCGCATCGGCGGCGTGGCGGCATCGGCGCCGTATTTGGCCTTGAAGTACTCGGGCGTCCAGGCCTTCGGCGCGGGACCCGAGGCGTTGAGGCCGTGCAGTTCCTTGCCGTCCCACAGGATGCAGAAGGCGTCGCTGCCCAGCCCGTTGCTCACCGGTTCGACCAGCGTCATCACGGCCGCCGTGGCAATGGCCGCATCGACGGCGTTGCCGCCCTGCTGGAGCATGCGCAGCCCGGCTTGCGATGCCAGCGGGTGCGAGGTCGACACCACGTTGCGCGCGAAGATCGGAATGCGGGTGGAGAGATAGGGATTGTTGAAATCGAAGTTCATGTCGGTTTGTCTCGTTACTCGTTGGTGATCTTGCGTTCGACCACGATCTTTTTCCACTTGGCCGCATCGGTGGCCACCATCTTCGCGAACTGCTCGGGCGTTCCGGCGGTGGCAGGTTCGATGCCCAGGCGCGAAAGCTTGTCCTTCACCTCGGGATCGGCCAGCGCTTCGTTGGCCGCCTTGTTGACGCGCGCCACGATGTCCGCCGATAAACCCTTCGGTCCATAGAAGCCGAACCAGGTATTCGATTCATAGCCCGGCAGCGTGTCGGCAATGGGCGGCAGCTCCGGCGCGAGCGGGCTGCGCTTGAGCGTGGTAACGCCGAGCGCACGCAGGCGTCCGTCGCGCACGTGCGGCATGCCCGTAGGCAGCGAGTCGAACAGCACGTCGATCTTGCCGCTGATCAGGTCGGGAATGGCAAGCGCCGTGCCCTTGTAGGGAATGTGCGTGACGAACACGCCGGCCTGCGCCTTGAAGAGCTCCGCCGTGAGCTGCACGATGGTGCCGTTGCCGCTCGAGGCGTAGTTGAGCTTGCCGGGGTTCTTCTTTGCATGGTCGATCC
>Ga0307406_10000906_pt1 | contig 16626 bp, 20 predicted proteins | sample 322Cmetagenome_3_FD_203706 | JGI IMG/M metagenome (GOLD analysis project Ga0307406, IMG submission 203706) | Maize rhizosphere microbial communities from greenhouse at UC Davis, California, United States - 322HYB-C-2 | ecosystem: Host-associated > Plants > Roots > Rhizosphere > Soil | place...
GTTGATGCAAGGCCAAGAGTACGAGCCCCATCAACCCCGCCCCCTGCGGCTGAACCCGGGCGTTAGGCCTACTGCGAAGCATCGTCGCAGCCAGAGATCGCGCCCGCTCTAGCCGCGTGCACTCGATGGTCCGCGCGCAAAGACTCGTTGCCGCGGAGCGAGGGCCGTAAACACCGGCCAAGTCGGTGTACTGCGCAGTGCTGAAACCCGGCCGGCTGGCTCTCGTATGGGACAACCATATGAGGCCACCAGCCACCCGCCCCCGGGACACCAGTGACGCCCAACACACAGACCGTCGCATCCCTGCTCTCGATCGTACTCCTGCCATTTCACATCGGCGGCGACGTCGTCCTCGGGCTCGACCGGGGAGGGTCTGGGCTCGTCTTCGTCGTGGTGCCCGTCCTGCTCGTCGTGGCGTGCGGAACGTTGCTGCTCGCCGAGCGGAGGTCGGGGCACGTCATCATGTTCCTCGGCGGGCTCGCGGCGCTGGGCATGCCCCTCATCCACCGAAACAACGGGTTCACTCCGGCGGTCGCCAGGTCGCCCGGGGGCCTCTTCTTCATCTGGACCCTCGTGGCGCTCGGCGTCACCGGCGGCCTCGCCCTGATACTCTCGGCACGCGGCCTGTGGAACCTGCGTTCGCGGAAAGGCTGATGCTCAGTCGCGTGGGTGCCAGGGAAGGCTCCCGTGCGTCGCTTGACGAGCATCGGGCGCCATCGTGGCGCGGTGTCGACCGGGCATCTCGATAGGGAGGCCTAACGTGCGTTGCAGCTGACGAGCACATTATGGAAGCGGCTTCGCCGCTTTGGTGATACGTGCTCGCAGCCGCACTCTGGCGTTAGGCATCAGACGATCCACGAAATATGGACGCAGAGGCGGTGAAGGTCGCCCTCACGGGCGCGGACGGCGAGATCGAGACGCTCTGGGCGAATGCCGTGGGCCCGGGGCAGTACGCGCTCGACAACCTGCCGTGGTTTGCCTACGGCGTGTCGCTGGGGGACGTCGTAGAGGCCGGCCCCGACGCCGAGGGGGGCGGGGGCCGCGTGCTGACCTTCCGACGCGTCGTGCGCAAATCGGGCAATCGCACCGTCCGCGTCATCCTCGCCACGCACGAGCCCGGCGACGTGTGGACGTACGAGTCGGAGCAACTGCTGGCGCGCCTGTCGGCGCTCGGATGCGGGTACGAGGGGTACAACCGGCGCTTGGTGGCCGTGAACGTCCCGCCCGAGTCGGGCCTCGCCGCGGTCGCCGCCGTGCTGACCGAGTCGGGCTTCGATTGGGAGTACGCGGACCCCACGTACGAGGACTTGCACCCAGGCGAACGGGACGACGCCAGCGAGCATGATGCCTAACGAGACACTGCAGCCGACCACGAATGACGGGCGCTGAGTTGAGGTCTGCAGAGGTCGCTGGCCTGTCCGTCGGCTACAGGCACGCCGGGGAGGGCACCCCGCTCGTGCTCCTCCACGGATTCCTCTGTGACTCCCGGTGCTGGATGCGCCAGCTCACAGGGATGTCTGATCGGTTCAGGGTCGTGGCGTGGGACGCGCCGGGAGCGGGGGCGTCCTCGGACCCGCCCGACACGTTCACGACGGCGAGCTACGCCCATTGCCTCGCGGGCTTCCTCGACACGATCGGCGTCGGCCGGGCGCATGTGGTCGGCCTGTCGTGGGGCGGCATCCTCGCGCAGGAGTTCTATCGCCTGTACCCCGAGCGGCTGCGCCGCCTCGTCTTGGCGGGCACCTACGCCGGCTGGAGGGGCTCGCTCCCCGAGCCGGTGTGGAAGGAACGGCTGGCGGGCTGTCTGCTCGACGCGACGGGGCCGCCCGAGGCCGTCGTCGCCAAGTTCTTGCCGAGCATGTTCACCGACGCCGCCCCGCGCGCCCTGAGGGACGAGCTCTCGGCCATCGTCGCCGAGTTCCACCCCGTCGGCTTCCGTCTGATGGCCGTGTCGTCCGCGGAGACGGACACCCGAGGGCTACTGCCGGCCATCGAGGTGCCGACGCTGGCGCTCTGGGGCGAGGACGATCGCCGCAGCCCGATCCACGTCGCAGAACAGCTCTGTGCCGCCATTCCGGGAGCGGAGCTGGCGATCATCCCAAACGCCGGGCATCTGAGCAATATGGAGCAACCTGACGCGTTCAATGCCCACGTCCGCCGCTTCTGCCTGGAGCGCGACGCGGCCTAACGAATCGTCGCAGGCGACGAGGCGGCGGCCGGCCGCCGTACACCAGTCACGCCCTGCCCTGGCCGCCTCGCGCCTGAACGCGGGCGTTACGCCGAACGACCCTCTCCGCGCAAGCGGGCTGCGGAGCGTGCGCCTCGGTCCGAACCGCGGCTCGGGGCGACCGCGGAGCCTGCCCCACCCGGCGCTACTCTTCCCGCCGGACAGGCCGGTGCCGCGGCCCGACGATCCGTTCGAGCAGGTCGATCGCGCGGGCCAGCGTGTCCCGATCGCGGCCTTCCAGGGCCGCCAGCTCACGGGCGAGCGCCTCCACACGGCGCAGTCGGCCCTCCTCCAACACGCGAACGCCGCGAGGGGTCGCGCCGACCCAGGTAACGCGGCGATCCTCGCGGCCGGCCTCGCGGGTCACGAGACCGTCCGCCTCCAGCGCCGCCACGACGCGGGTCACGGTCGGCGGCCGCACTTGCTCGGCCGCGGCGAGGTCGCTCAGCGTCATCGGGCCGCGGAAGACGATCACCGAGAGCGCGGACAGCCGCGGCGCCGGAATGCCGCTGGCGGCGTCCTCACGGCGCACCCGCCGAAGCAGGTGGATGGCAGCGGAGTGCAGGCGGTCGGCCAGGTCGACCGCCGCTTTCGGGGGTGCCGCCGCCGCAGCCCCGGGCGGTTTCGCTCTTGCGCGTTTAGCCATCGTGCACAATACTATGCTTAGCTAACCTATCTTATTGTCTTTCGCTCGGCCGAGCGCGCGCAACCCGAGTCGCGCACGCCGTCTTCGTCAGGAGATGCAAGAATGCCGGCAGCACCCTCGAGTCTCGCACCCGGTACGATCGGCCAGATCGCCAACACGGTCCGCGACGTCCCCCGTGCCGTCGCCTTCTACCGCGACGCGCTCGGGCTGAAGCCCCTGCCGATCCCGGCACCACCGAATCTCGCCTTTTTCGACTGTGACGGCATCCGGCTGATGCTCAGCCTCCCCGAGGGCGACTTCGATCATCCGGGCTCTGTGCTCTACTTCAAGGTCGGGGACATCCACGCCGCGCACGACGCACTCGCGGAACGCGGCGTGTCGTTCCTTGGGAAGCCGCACCTGATTGCTCGAATGCCCGACCACGAGCTCTGGATGGCCTTCTTCCGCGACCCAGACGGCAACCCGCTCGCGATCATGAGCGAGGTGCCAGGCCCTGGGCCAGTGTAGCCGTAACCGGCCGGCGGGATGACCAATGATCGTGCGCCTGGTGTCGCTGGTCGTCGCGACGGGATGCGCGTCGCTCTCCGCGAGACCCGCGGTGACGGAGGGTCGCACGTCCGACGGCATCTCTTATGACGTCCGGGGATCCGGGCCGACGGTCGTCTCGGCGGTTGGACGGCCGCCAAGCTGTCCTCTCGGGCGTTATCGCCCGCGGAAAAGGCGGATGTCGGGACGTCCGACCTCTGGTGGCGGATGCGGGGCGCTGCAGCCGCCGGGGGCTGGGGAGCATCCGGTTGACGGCCCTTCGGCCATGTCGCACCTTCGAGTCCGTCTCACCCGCCGGCACGGAGCCGGCAGCTGAGCTCTGGGATCAGCCAGCCACACAGTTCATTCGATTCTCTCATGCGCCGTGTGCGGTATCACGTTGCGACGAGTCTGGACGGCTACATCGCCGGGCCGAACGGTGAAATCGACTGGATCGTCCGGGAGCCCGCGATCGATTTCGCCGCGCTGTTCGCAAGCTTTGATACCGCGATCCTCGGGCGACGCACCTACGAGCTAACGCAACAGCCGGGCGCTCCTCCCTGGCCGGCGGGCTGGCGCGTCTATGTGTTCTCGCGGACGCTCGACCCGGCGAAGCATCCGGCCGTGACCGTCGTGAGCGCCGATGCCCGCGCCACCGTCGCGGCCCTCCGCGCCGAGTCGGGGCGCGACATCTGGTTGTTCGGCGGCGGAAATCTCTTCGCGAGTCTGCTCGCGGCGGGTCAGGTCGACCAGGTCGAGGTAGTCGTCATGCCCCTCCTGCTCGGTGACGGCATCCCGCTGGTCGGAACCGAGGCTCCCCGGACTCGGCTGACCTTGACCCACTCGGCCGCGTACCCCAGTGGCGTCGTGAGCCTGCACTACGACGTCCAGCCCGCGGCTGGCTAAGGAACGCTGAAGCGGGCGACGGGTCCGTTGAATCGTGCTCCCTGTCGAATCGTGCGCCCGAACCCTGCGCTCGGGCTTCGGAGACGCGTGTGCGGCGGTCTGGTTCGAGGAGAGCCGCGCCGCCGGCGATGAACCGTGGTCAGTGGCGCATGCGCCTCACGGTAGCGTCGCTCGGTGAGCGCGACGTGGCGCTCGGGGAGCTGGCTGGGCTATACCAGTCCGAGGCGGCGTTCAGCCGCGCCTTCGAGCGCGTCGTCGGCGTCTCGCCGGGCACGGTGCGGCGGGGCGCGGAGGTCGCGAGTCTCGGGCGGACATGACCTTCATGTCCGCCCGCTCGCGCCGTGCAGCTGACCTACAGCGTTAGCCGGCAGCCGCGCCCCTACAGGAGACGACCTTGCTCCACCCCGGCTCCCGCACGCGCGCCGTCGTCCTCGTCATCGCACTCGCCGTGGGTGCCGGCGCTGCGCTCGGCATGCTCACCGTCGGCGGCGGACTGCTCGTCGCGATCGTGAGCGGGCGAAGCTTCACGGCGCGCGACCTCGCGGGGCTCGCGGTGCTGAGTCTGGCGTGGGGCGCCGTCTTCGGTCTCGCCCTCGGTCCCCTCACCGCGTTCGGCCTCCTGCGCGCAGTCCCGCTCGGGCGCGCAGTTCTCGGCACCGCCGTCGGCGCGCTGCTCGGGGTGGCCGCGACCTTCGTGCTCGGGGCAAACCCGTTCGTCGCGATCCCGGCTGGGTTCCTCGCCGGCGCCGTGTTCCTCCGGGCGCGCTATGCGCGAATCGCTCGCGCCCGGCTGTCCGCGTCGGAGCGTGCGGACGCCAAGCGCCGAACGCGCCCACCGCCGTGACGGTCGAAGCGTCGCCCGAGCACCCTGCCGGCGTTCGACCCGCCATACGGGTCTCCCGTACCGACTCGGCGGCGGCCGTCCCGGCAGGCTTCGAGGGCGGCGCAGCCGCGCGCAGCTGCTGCGTTCGACGCTCGGCCATCGCTTACCCGTCGTCGAGGGGTCGTCGTGTGACTGGCGCAGTCCGGCGCAGGTATGACAGCCAGTGTGCGGGGCGCTCGCGGCCATGTACGCAGCCGTAGGCGACGAGCAACGCACTTTCCCTCCACGAGGCGAGGCCTGATGCCTGTGCTGCGCCGTTGCCTGTTGCGTGCTGCGCTCTCGGTCGTGCCCATGGCCGCTGCCGCGCCGCTCGCCGCCCAGCAGCCACCCGCGCCGCAGGCGCGCGGGCCCGGCTCTACCTCCTCGGCGGCCCGGCGCTTGTCCGCACGCGGGTCACGGGTGAGACCGACCAGCGGGCCCAGACGACCGGCGTGCTTGGCGTGAGGGCGCCGGTCCTCGGGCGGCTCGGCGTCGAGGGGGAGTACCTCCACTTGCCCTTCGCGGTCGGCCGGACGCGCGGTGCTGAGCGGGCGATTGCTGTTCCGCCTCCGAGCCGGCGGGAGGCACGGGCGCACCGCGTCGTCCGAGGGCGCTACTCGGCCGCTCCACCCCTGGCAGTATCTCGGCAGGAGCCGAGCGCGCCCGCTACAGCCGGCGGGCCGCGGGGAGCATCGGGTTGACCGCCAGCGAGCGCCATCACACAATCGAGATCACATCGCCCCTCGGCGCGGAGCCGCCGGCTGAGCTCGGGCGTTAGACCGCGATGATGATCCCCATGTCGCCCGGACCTGAGGGCCCCGCCGCGCGCGGCGCCCGCCATTGGGACACTGCCCTCAGTGCCGCAGTCGCCGCGCTCCTGGTCGTCGGGCTCGCCCTGCGGGGCGTGCGCGGGCCCGGGCTGCTCGCGGCCGCGGTGCTGGGTGGCGGCGCGGCCCTCGCCGTGCTGGTCGCCCGGCGCGCCGGCTGGGACTGGGGACTCGCCGCGCGCATCCTGCTCGCCTACGGCGCGGCGGCCGCCCTCCTGTGGGCCACCGCGCGCACGCTGGGCTACCGGTGACGCGCCGACGGCCTAACGAGGCGCTGCAGCTGACGGGGCGGCCGGAGCATCAGGTTTCCCCGTGGTCATCTTCAACCGCCCTCGGCATGCTGTCGCGCTCGGACCGAGACCTCGCGGCTGAGCTGGGGCATTGATCCGCAGCCGGAAGACGACGAATGACTGAAGCGCTCGAGTACTGCTGCCGGTGGTGCGGTGCCGTCCACCGCGGCCTGTCGGCGTGGCACTTCGACGAGCCGCTCGGTGTGCCCGCCGTCCCGCCCGACGAGCGCGCGCGCCGCGTCGACCTGACGTCGGACGGGTGCGTCATCACGCACGACGACGGCGAGCCGACGGAGTTCTACGTGAAGGGGCTCCTCGAGGTACCCGTGCGCGGGGCCGCCGAGCCCTTCGTCTGGGGCGTGTGGCTCTCGCTGAGCGAGGAGAGCTTTGCGCGTTACGTCGAACTCCATGAGGACGAGCGGCGCGCGCCCGGCGAGACGTTCTTCGGCTGGCTGGCCAACCGGGTCCCGGGGTACCCGGACACCTCTCTCCTCAAGACCATGGTCCACGTCCGGGCGTACCCGCTACGGCCGTGGGTCGAGCTGGAGCCGACCGACCACCCGCTCGCCGTCGAGCAGCGGGAGGGGATCAGCCGCGAGCGCGCCGTCGAGATCGCCGAGCGCCTCCTCCATCCCGACCAGTCGGGCTAACACGTCAGGGACCCTGCGGGCTGCCGTGGCGTTGAAGCTGACGAGCAACAGGGACGCTACAGTGCTCCTTGGTTCCAGCGTTAACGCGACACCTGGAGCACTCGCTCGCCGTGGAACTCTCGCTGGATGAAGTGACGCTCCTCATCGCGGCCGCGAACGACGCGCGTGGGCGCCGTGACGGCACCGGCCAGTCGCCGGCGGCGAGCACGCCGCGCGTCGCCGACGCGGAAGGCGAGCTCGAGGCGCGGTTCCGCGTCAGCCGCGCCCTCGCGGTGTACGGGACCCTCGCGCCCGGGCGGCCCAACCACCACGTCATCGCGCCGCTCGGCGGCGAGTGGACGGACGGCGTGGTGGAGGGGGAGCTCTCCCCGGCTGGCTGGGGCGCGACGCTCGGCTACCCGGCGTTCCGCCCGCAGGCCGGAGGTGACGCGGTCCCCGTGCGGGTGCTGACGTCGGCGCGGCTCCCGGAAGCGTGGTGGCGCCTCGACGCGTTCGAAGGCCCGGAGTACCGCCGGATCCTCGTGCCGGTGTTCGGTCCCGACGCGGCAGGCGGGCGGCGGCGCCTGTACACCGTCGCGAACCTCTACGCGGTCGCCGAGGGCGGGTCGTCCGGCGAGCACGCGTGCTAGCGACGCGCCGCAGCCGACGAGGCGGTACGCGCGTCAGGTCGAGCCCCGCGCGGCTGTGTCGTATTGTCAGTGGTGTACTCCCGGCCAGCTCAGACCTTGCAGCTGAGCTGGGGCGTTAGGCCGCCACGGGGATACGCGATCATGAGCGAGCAGCCACCGGCGGGTTTCGACCGCGTCATCGCCGACTACTACGAGCGCGCGCCGGAGGAGTCACGGCTCGAGCACGGCGCCTTTCAGCTGGAGCAGGCGCGGACCCGTGAGCTGATCGAGCGCCATGCCCCGCCCGCGCCGGCGGCCTAACGAGGCGCTGAAGACGTCGACCGTGCATCAACCCGTCATATGGAATCCTCATCCTCGCTCCGCGGCGCCGACGTGCCCGCCCTCGCCGCCGCGGCCGAGCGCTTCCTCGCCGGGCAGCGCTGGTGCGCTCGGGTCCTCCGCGTCACGCCCGTCTTCGCCGTCGCGGGCGTGCTCGGCGTCTTCCGCTGCTCGCTGGTCCCGAGCGACCCGGCCGCGGACGTGATGGTCTGGGTCGTCGTCGGCGACCTGCCGCCGGCGTACCTCGCGCACGAGCCCGGCGACTCGTGGCAGGACGCGCTGCGCGGCTACGCCGAGGAGATGGGCGAGTGGGTCTCGGCGGTCGGCACCGGCGCCTCCGTCGACGACCTGATCCCGGTCAACGTGCCGGCCACGCGGGAGTACGCAGACATGCTGGCGTCGCGCCTCGAGTTCATCCGCACGCGCCTGGTGGAGGTGGATCCGGACTCCGTCGAGAATGACGTGTAACGATCGGACTCCGGTGCCAGAATCTCCGTGGCGCCGGCCCCGTAGGGCTGGTCGCACCGTGCGCCCATCGCACGGTGGGCTCGTTCTCGCTCAAGGAGCGTGTCGCATGGGCACCTCACCCCCGGCCGCCGCCGCCCCACCGCCCACGGGCCGGCTGCCCCTCTGGCCCGGTGTACTACTCCTCGTCCTTGGCCTGCTCGGCCACGTGTACGCCGCCCACGCCATGGGCGGGAGCCGGGTCGCCTACACGCACCACGTGCTGGGCTTCTTCCTCATCCTGCTCGTCACCGGCGGCCTCATCGCGGGCGTGGGCTATCGCTTCTGGCGGTCGCGCGCGGCGCTCGCCCTGCTGACCATCGGGGCCGTCCAGGCGCTGCTCGGCCTGTGGGTCGCGCTCGAGCCGTTCCGCGCGGCGGGTCCGTAAGCCGAGGCGCGGGCTCGCCGTCGAACGTGGCGCCGACGCTGCTGAAGAACAGACGTGCGCTGCGGGCGGCCCCGGCGAGCACCATCGTGAGGCCACCTGCATCAATCGCGTACGGCCCTCGCAGCTGCGCTCTGGCGTTAGGCCGCGACCCAGGAGATCGATGACCGCACGCCACTTGCTTTGTGGCCTCGCACTCGGTGCCGCCGGCTGCAGCCCCCAGCACGCACCCGCGCCGGAGGGATCCCGTCCGCCGCCCGTCCTGCGCCCGATCCGGATCACGGAGGGCACGGTCTGTCCGCAGACGTTCGAGTTCGGCAACTATGGCTGCGTCGATCTCGTGGGCCGGGTCCGACGAGCGGACGGCGCTCCCGCGGTCGGCGCCTCGATCGGCGCGCCGGATCCCGCGGAGGGTGACAGCGCCGCCCGCGGCGCAGCACTCGGCGGTGGGTACCCATCCGTCGACGCGACCGGACGGTACCGCCTGCGGCTGACCCGATACTCGCCACCCGCGGCCTCCCAGCGCACCGACGACGCCGACACGCTCACCGTGCTCATTCGGGCGGCCCTGCCTCCAGGGCCCGAGGTACCGAGTGGCGTGCCTGGACCGACCGTCTTCGCCCGCGTGCGCGTAACATTCCGGCCGGTCGGGCAGCCGGCGCGGGTCTACGAGTTGCCCGATCTGACGCTCCCCGAGCGCTGACTGCGGCACGGCGCTCGAGGACGGCGCGGCCTGATGGGACGCTGCAGCCGACGGGCGCGGGCAGGCATGGCGGTCGGCCCCGCTCGGCGGCGTACACTCCCGCGGTTCGTACTCCCGGCCTACATTAGCGCCCGCAGTCGGGCTGGGGCGTTAGCTGGCCAGCGGCCCCTCGGCAAGGAGAGTGGCAGATGGCGACGCTGCTGCGCAATCGGTGGGCACTCGCCTGGGCTGGGTTGACCGCTGCCTTCGCCCTGCACGTGCTCGACGAGGCCGCCCATGACTTTCTCGCCTGGTACAACCCCACGGCGCTCGCGCTGCGGGAGCGGTTGGGCGGGCTCCCGTTTCCGCCGGTGTTCTCGTTTCCGGTCTGGCTCACCGGCCTGTGTGTCGTGGTAGCGCTCCTGGCGGCGCTCACGCCCTTCGTGCGGCCGGGGCGGCGCTGGCTGGTAGCCGTCGCCTACCTGTACGCCGTCGTGCACGTGGCGAACGCGCTCGGTCACCTCGCGGTCTCCGTCACCGGGCGCTGGCTGGCACCCGGGGTACTCTCCTCACCGGTCCTACTCGGCATGGCGCTCTGGCTGCTCCGCGAGACGACCCGTGCACGCCGGAGCGCCACCGCAGGGCGTGTCGGATTGGCCAGCTAACGTGGCGTCGCAGCTGCCGAGGTGCTATCGAGTGCGCATCGTGGCGCCCGTTGACATCGCGATCCAGTCGTTCGATGGGTATGCCGTTCGGCCCCTCGCAGGTCAGCTGAGGCGTTAGGTAGCTGCGGGATGTCTCCTCGAGCTGGAGTGTCGTCGATGTCGAGCGTCTCGCGTCGTACCGAGGCCGGAGCGCCCGCCGGCGGTACGCCAGCCGCGCAAGTCGCCGGCTTCATCGCCAAATTCGACCCGCCCATCGCCCGGCTGCTCCGCGCCGCCCGACGCACGCTGCGGCAGCGCTTTCCGACGGCGGTCGAGCTGGTCTACGACAACTACAATGCGCTGGCGATCGGCTGGGCGGGCTCCGAGCGCGCCTCGGACGTGATCGTCTCGGTCGCGGGCTACGCCCGCGGCGTGAGCCTCTACTTCACGCACGGCGCCCGGCTCCCGGACCCGACCGGCCGGCTGGAGGGCCAGGGGAAACAGGGCCGGTTCGTGCGGCTGACCGATACGGCGACCCTCGCCCAGCCAGCCGTCGTCGCCCTGCTGGAGGCGGCGACCCGCGCCGCGAAGACACCCCTGCCGCGGACCGGGCGGGGGCATACGGTGGTTAAATCGATCTCGGCGCGCCAGCGCCCCCGCGGGTCCGCCGCTCCCGCACCGCCGGCCCGCCCACGCGCGGGTGCGACGGCGCGCACGGCCCCGCGGGGTGGCGCGACGTCAAGGACCCGGCGCCCAGCTACCTAACGTGGTGCTGCAGCTGACGGAGTGCCGCAGGCCGCTGTGAATGGCCCGGGCCGGCGTCACTTTGGGGTCACTACCATTGATCCCGTAGGGCCGTCGCAGCTGAGCGTACGCGTTAGGCTGTACCCCACCCGTGATCTGGAGGCGGCCTGATGCGCCGCGTACGCTACAACGTCGCGGCGAGTCTAGACGGCTTCATCGCCGATGCCGAGGGCCGCTACGATTGGATCCCGCCGGAGCCAGCGATCGACTTCGGGGCGCTCTTCGCGCGCGTCGACACCGTGCTGCTGGGCCGTCGGAGCTACGAGCTGACGCTCCGCGACGCGGCGGCCCGGACGTGGCCCCCGACGGCGCGGCTCGTCGTCTTCTCGCGCACGCTGCAGCCAGCGGACCACCCAGAGGTGACGATCGTCGCTGCCGATGCGGCCGGCGCGGTCGCGGCGCTCCGCCAGGCGCCGGGCACGGGCGACGTCTGGCTCTACGGCGGGAGTGACCTGTTCGCGACCCTGCTCGCGGCGGGGCAGGTGGACACCGTCGAGGTGACGGTGATTCCGGTCCTGCTCGGAGGCGGCGTGCCGCTGCTCCCGGCGACGGCAGGGCGCGTGGCGCTGCGGTTGGTCGAGACGCGGGTCTTTCCGTCGGGCCAGGTCTCGCTCCACTACGCGCGGTCGGCCACGGACTGATCGTGCGGCCTAACGGGGCGCTGGCGTCGCTCACCCGCTACCGCCTGAAGTGCGCATCGTCCGTTCCGGTGGAGAACGGCGGGCGAGCGTCGAGCATGCGATGCGGGCCTCCCATCCTCGGAGGCCCGCATGCACACACGGCTAAGCCACAGAACGCCGGCGGCCTAGCATTCCGACACGGTCGCTAGTCCGCGATCGTCCCACCCGCGACTGCCGCGCCGTAGGAATACGGAACCGCCACCCCCGCCCGGTCGGCGATGGTCACGACGAGCGTCAGCTTCGACCAGCGGGTTCCCATGCCGTCGACCGTGATCGAGCCGGCAGAGCCGCCATCGAGGGCGACCGGGAGGACCGACGTCTTCCCTCCCCCCGACGGCGTCGCGATCACGTAGGCCCGCCAGGCGAATCCGTCCGTCCCGTCGAAGGAGACGGCGAGGCTGCCGGAGGCGCTCGTGAAATCGACGAAGTTGGCGCCGAGGCCGTACGGGGCGCGGTTCGGCTCGCGGTTCGTGCTCGCCGGCACGACGACGCTGACCGGGTAGCTCGAGTGCGTCGCCCGGGTGAGGCTCCGCAGTGGCCGGATCGACTCGACGATCGACGGCTGGTCGGTCGTGAAGTCGGAGATGTCGTGCAGGTACTCGGCCGGCGCGAACGCCTTCATCGCGTCCCAGCCGCCGCCGAACGCGACGTCGCGGATCGCGTCGGGTGCGCTCCGCGTGCGGTGGGCGAGCCAGATCTGGCGCATGACGTCCACGCCGTACCGCTCGCTCACGTAGTTCTGGAAGTAGGCCGCGCCATAGAGGTAGCGGTTGAAGATCGGGAGCTCGGGCGCGGCGAGGAACGAGTTGATGTACCAGTGCCAGTCGTTGATGCCGTCGTACACGGCGTCCTCGGCCCACGTCGCGTGCGACTCCATGAGCCAGCCGGAGCCGTAGACGTTGATCGCGAACTGGAGCGCGTGCATGAACTCGTGCGCCTGCGTCACCTTGAGCGCGCCGCTGCGAATGACCTCGGCGCCGGTGCGGTCCTCGTCGTTGGGCGGGAAGCCGTAGAAGTCGTTGTTGACGACGATGTACGCCGACGCCGTCCCGACGGGCACGGGGCTCACGCCCTCCAGCTCCACGTTCGTCGGGACGCAGTAGCCGTAGTAGGGGATCTTGTCGTAGTAGACGTGGAACTTGTTCTGCGCCGTGACACCCTTCGGCGCCGGGTATCCGAGCTCGACGACCTCACGCTGCCAGATGTCCTCCCAGCTCCGCGCCGCGACCTCGATGTAATCGGGGACGCCGCGGATCCCGCTCTCGTCGACCGCGGGCACCGCGTCGGACGTGCTCACCGTCGCGTAGTGCAGCACGAAGTGCTGGGTCTCGAAGCTGTTCTTCATGTTCGCGAAGCCGTTGGCGCGCAGCTCGAGGATCTCCTGCTGCGTCGACTTCGAGAGGCCGTCCCACTCGAGCGCCTGGCGCACCATCGATTCCGTGGCGTCCTTGCCGACGGCGGCCGACTTGTACTTCTGCGGCAGCTTCTCCGGCGCGAGTACCGCGTAGGCGCGGTAGCGGTTGGCGTTTTCCTTGTCGAGCGCGCCGGCGGAGTAGTCCTCCTCGATCAGGTCGAGCGAGCTCTTGCCGTTCCCGCCGCCCTGGGCCGCAGCGAAGAGCGGCGCTCCGGGGGAGCCCGACGGGCCCGTGATCGGCTGCGGCGCATCGCTGCACGCGGCGAGGGCCGCGCCAATCAGCAAAAGGGACGTGGGGCGCAGGACGCTAATCATGACCAAGTGAGCCTCCGGGCTGCGGCGGTGGGGCTGGTGCGGTAGGGAGAGGGGAAGGCGGGCCCCCGAATGTGGCGCGTCGTCACGGAAACGCAAGCATTTGTTTCTCGGGCCTCTTCCGAGGAGCCGGGCGGCGGCTACAGGGTGCCGTGTCTCAGGATCAGCGTCTTCCTGCCCGCCGGCCGAGGCGGACGACGCACCGCCGAACGGTGATCCCATTGCGGCGCCTGCGCGGCTTCGGACCGCTCGGCCTGCTCGCGATGCTCGTCATCTTCGCGGGGAGCGGGGTCGTGGCGCTCCGCGCTCCGTCCGCGGCCACCCGGGCGAGTGAGCGCGGTGCTCGCACTAGCGAACGCTCGCGGCGGACGCACTGGCAGCGTGGGCCGCCCGCCGGGCCCTAGAACTCGATCTGCGCCCCCAGCTCCACCACCCGCCCCGGCGGCAGCCCGAAGAACTCGGTCGCCGACCGCGCGTTGCGCGACATGAAGACGAACAGCTGCTTGCGCCACCGCGCCATCCCCGACGCGCCACGCGGCAGCAGTCGCTCGCGGCCGAGGATGTAGCTCGTCTGCGCCGGCGGGGCGCGGACGCCCCAGGCCTGTGCCCGCGCCAGCACCGCCGGCACGTCGGGCGACTCCATGAACCCGAACGTCGCGACGACGCGGAAGAAGCCCTGCCCCAGCGCCTCGACGCGCACGCGGTCGGCGTCGTCCACGTCCGGCACCTCGGCCGACTGCACCGAGAGCAGGACCACCTCCTCGTGCAGCACCTTGTTGTGCTTCAGGTGGTGCAGCAGCACGCCGGGCGCGCCGTCGGTGTTCGGCGTCATGAAGACGGCCGTCCCCGGCACGCGGTGCAGCCGCCGTCGCGCCACGTCCTCGAGCAGGAGGTCGAGCGGGAGCGCGCCCTCGCGCAGCAGCCGGGCGAGCGTCTCGCGCCCCGCCTTCCACGTCGTCATCAGCGCGAACAGCACGCCGGCGAGCGCCAGCGGCACCCACCCGCCGGCGACGACTTTCACGAGGTTGGCGCCGAGGAAAGCGAGGTCCACGGCAAGGAAGGCGGCGGTGACGAGCGCGACGCGCCAGAGCGGCCACCCCCACCGGCCGCGCGCGACGACGGCGAACAGCACGCTCGTGATCACCATCGTCCCCGTGACCGCGATCCCATACGCCGCGGCGAGCGCGCCCGCCGTCCTGAACGTGACGACGAGCGCCAGGCAGCCGACCATCAGCGCCCGGTTCACCTCGGGCACGTAGATCTGCCCGGCCTCGCGCTCCGACGTGTGGACGATCGTCACCCGCGGCACGTAGCCGAGCTGCACCGCCTGTTGGGTCAGCGAGAAGGCGCCGGAGATGAGCGCCTGCGAGGCGACGACGGCGGCCGCGGTGGCGATCCCGATCAGCGGATAGAGAAACCAGCGCGGCGCGAGCATGTAGAACGGGTTCGCCGCCGCCTCGGGCAGACGCAGGATGAGCGCCCCCTGGCCGAAGTAGTTGAGCAGCAGCGCTGGCAGCACGAAGAGAAGGAACGCGAGCCGGATCGGGCGCCGCCCGAAGTGCCCCATGTCGGCGTAGAGAGCCTCGGCGCCGGTAATCGCCAGGACCACCGAGCCGAGGACGAGGAACGCGCGCCCGCCATGGGCGAGCAGGAAGCGGGCGCCGTACCACGGGTTCAGCGCGAGCAACACCGACGGCGCGCGCGCGATCTCCATCGCGCCGAGGACGCCGATCGTCGTGAACCAGAGCAGCACGACGGGCCCGAACACCGCGCCAAGGCCGGCCGTCCCCCACTTCTGGGCGAGGAAGAGCGCGAGCAGGATGCCGAACGTGATCGGGACGACGAAGTGCGCGAGCGCCGGCGCGGCGACGATCAGCCCCTCCATCGCGCCGAGCACCGAGACGGGCGGCGTGATCAGACCGTCGCCGTAGAGCAGCGCGGCGCCGAAGAGGCCGAGCGCGACGAGCACGGCGCGGCGCCGCCGCTCGCTGCGCCGGTGCTCGCGCTGGAGGACGAGCGCCATCAGCGCGAGGATGCCCCCTTCCCCGCGGTTGTCCGCGCGCAGGATGAAGACGATGTACTTGACGGCGACGACGAGCAGGATGGCCCAGACGATGAGCGACAGCACGCCGTAGACGTTGGCCGGCGTCGGGGCCAGCCCGTACAGCTCGGCGAAGCACTCGCGCAGCGCATAGAGCGGGCTCGTGCCGATGTCGCCGTAGACTACGCCGAGCGCGCCGAGCGTGAGCACGGCGAGCCGACGGCCGACCGGGTGCGCCTCGACGTGGACGCGGTGGCCCGCGGGCTCGACCGCGGCCGCGGTACCCGCCGCCGGTGCGGCGGATGGCGGCGCCCCTCGTCGCTCCTCCGGGACGCCGGGCGACAGCGCGGTCACGACGGCCCGCCGGTGCGCGGCCCGCGACGCGACCGGCGTCGGCGGTCGCGCAGCCGCCGCCAGTGTCGTATCGCCGCCGGCGGACGCCGCCGCCCGCCGCGCCGGAGGGCGGGGAGCTGCTCGTCGCGCAGGAGTATCCAGGCGACGAGCGCGAGGAAGAGGATGTCGTTCACCATCGCCGGCCTGGCCGCGGGCTCGTGAAAGGAATCGCCGCTTCGGGAGCGGACGTACGCTACCGGAAGCGGCGTGAAGACCGCACAAGGGCGGGCGGCGGGCGCATCAAGATGTCACAAAGATTCCTCCTCCACCTCCTCGCCGAGGTCCGCCGCGGGGAGGCGGAAGACGAACCGGCTCCCACCCCCCTCGCGCGGCTCGTGGCGCACGCTCCCCCCCTGCGCCTCGGCAAGCCGCCGGGCGATCGAGAGCCCCAGGCCGGCGCTGCCGGCGTCGGGCGGGCTGCCGGCCGGCCGGTAGAACGGCTCGAAGATCCGCTCCCGCTCCGCCGGTGCGACGCCCGGCCCGCGGTCGCCGACCACGAGCTCGAGCGCGGCCCCCGCCCGCCGCGCGCCGACCTCGATCGCCGACCCGGCGGGCGAGTACTTGAGCGCGTTCTCCATCAGGTTCACGAGCACACGCAGCGAGTGCACGAAGTCGAACCGCCCGACGAGGAGCGGCTCGGCGGGGTCGAGCGAGACGTCGATCGCGCGCCCGCCGGCGGCGCCCGACACGCGCTGCAGCGCGGCCCCCACGAGGTCCTCGGCCGCGTTCAGCTCCGGCGTCACGACGAGCGCACCGCCGGCGAGCCGCGACAGGTCGAGCAGGTCGGCGACGAACCGGTTGAGCCGGTCCGCCTCCTCCTCGATCGTCACCGCGCGCTCGTCCCCCTCGGCGCCGATCGCGTGGGCAAGCGCCTTGATCGTCGTCAG
>Ga0307406_10000909_pt1 | contig 16607 bp, 12 predicted proteins | sample 322Cmetagenome_3_FD_203706 | JGI IMG/M metagenome (GOLD analysis project Ga0307406, IMG submission 203706) | Maize rhizosphere microbial communities from greenhouse at UC Davis, California, United States - 322HYB-C-2 | ecosystem: Host-associated > Plants > Roots > Rhizosphere > Soil | place...
GGTCGGGGGCCAGGGCCCGGCGCCTCGGCCCGGTCAGCTTGGGCGGCGCGGGCCCGGTGAAGATGCGGGCGTAGGTGATCGACCCCGAGGTCGGGATGGCGTCGAAGCGGGGCAGGTCGCTGTCCTTCTGGGGGCCGATGAAGTAGCCGCCGGGCATCCGGTACCAGAGCCCGGCCTCGGCCTGCCAGGTCATGGCCAGGGCGGTGCGCCGGTAGGCCCACGGCAGGACCAGGACGACGCTGTCGCGGGGCAGGGTGCGGACGGCCGGGCCGGTGAAGAACGCCGGGGTCTCGACCTTCTCGGACGGGATCGTGGACGACGGCCACAGCGGCACCAGCACCAGCACGGCCACCACCACCGCCGCACCCCGCCGCCAGCCGCCCTCGCGCCACACCGCCTGCAGGAACACGGCCAGCAGGAGCCCGGCGAACAGGGCCGTGAGCTGCGCCAGGCGGGCCGGGATGAGGCTGGGCAGCAGGGGCAGGTTCTCGAAGAAGGCCCACGGCAGCGGGATCCCGGTGTCGCGCCCCCCGACCAGCAGGACCGGTCCCAGGGAGAGCACGGCCACCACCGCCATCAGGGCCAGCCCGATCCTGACCACCGCCTCCGAGCGCCACCGCACCCCGAAGGCGGCCAGCACCAGCAGCAGCGGCAGCCCCAGGTAGGCCGAGTTGCCGCCGGCGAACCCCTCGACCAGCTGGCCGGCCCCGCCCCAGGTCATGGCCTGGGGCCAGCCGGGCAGGATGAAGCTCTGGAGGTCGTTGGAGTAGTTGGTGGCCTGGATGTCCCCGTGGATCCGCTGCGGGCCGGCGAACTGCACCGCCAGCGGCCAGACGATGATGGCCGAGGTCAGGGTCAGGGCGACCGCGAACGCCTTGACCGCGTACAGCCAGCGCTCGCGGACCCGGCGCAGGTTGGTCAGCACCACCAGCAGGAGCAGGGCGAAGGCGAGCAGGGCGGTCATGGCCAGCAGCTCCTCGCCGATCAGGAGCTGGCCACCGGCCATCAGGCCGAGGGCGGCCCCGACCAGCCAGGGCGAGCGCCGCTGGCGGACGAGGATCTCGTGCACGGCCAGCAGCATGAGCGGGACCAGGAAGGCCAGCGACATGTGCAGGTGGTGCGACTGGACCCGCATGGCCGGGGAGAAACCGTAGACGAGCCCGCCGACGGCCGCCGCCAGGTGCCCGGGGACGAACCGGCGGATGGCCAGGTACGCGCACCAGGCCGAGAGCCCGTACGACAGCACCAGCAGCAGGTTGAAGCTGAACACCGGCCCCCAGCGGGCCGTCACCGGCCCCAGCAGCAGCCCGGGCAGCGGCAGGGAGGTGTTCCACATCAGGTTCACGCCGTCGGGGTAGTTGAGGTGGTGGGTCACCAGCAGCTCGTGCCCGTGGGCGATGGCGTAGGGGGCCCAGCGCAGGAACCACATGAAGATCGCCGGGTCCCCGTTCCCGCCCTCCAGGGTCATGGTGGTCGGCGACTTCCAGGCCGGGGCGAACATCCACACGCCCAGGGCCGTGAACAGCAGCAGGAACAACGGCTGGGGACCCGGCCGGAGCCGCCGTCCCAGCCGGCGGCCGGCCCGCCACAGGCGCTGCCCACCCGTCTCGGGGTGCTCCTCCGCCGGCGCCCCGGTCTCGGCCGGGCCCGCCTCGGTGGGCGGCGCTCCGACAGACATGGCTGGCAGCTTCGACAATCGCGGGTCCTCGTGTGGGGAAGGGCACTGGGCGCTGGGCTCAGGGCGAGCGGAAGTTCTCCCAGTACCGGGACGGGGTCGGCCCCCGCTGTCCCTGATACTTCGACCCGACACCCCGCGACCCGTAGGGCCGCTCGGCCGCGGTGGTCAGCTGGAACACCGCGATCTGGCCGATCCGCATGCCGGGGTACAGCGTGATCGGCAGGTTGGCCACGTTCGACAGCTCCAGGGTCACGTGTCCGGTGAACCCCGGGTCGAGGAACCCGGCCGTGGAGTGGGTCATCAGCCCGAGCCGCCCGAGCGACGAGTTGTGGGTGGGGATGAACCCTTGCCCGGCGAGGAACAGACCGGTCGGTGCGTCGACCTGGATGCACCGGACTGGTACGTCAGCGACCGTTCGCACGTCCACGATCGCCCTGAAAAGGTGATGTCGCATGCTGATCCGGAGTCGGGCGAGCTTGCGCGACAGACGGAACACGGGCCGATCTGGCGTGTATCTGACTCGGTATCGAGGGCCATGGTCGATCCCGTAGAGGGTGGCGCGATCCTTGGTCTTCACGGGCCTGAAGCCGAGGCTCGTGGCCAATTCCATGACCCCGTCGGCCAGAGCCTCCGAGGTGCTGGAGAACTCACAGCGCCCGTAGGTGTCGGCGAAACCGTCACTGTCCATCAAGCCCTGCAGGAGCGCGGTCCGCTGGGCGACGCTGGCGGTGAGATAGACGCTCGGGACGTGCTTGTGACCCAGGAGCCCAAGGGCTCGGAGCGTGCTGTTGAGTGCGGCATCTGCCAGGTACCTGCCGGTTCGCCCGTCCCGTAGGCGCCCGCTCCCGCCTCCGATCCTGTACAGGTACCGCCGTGGCCGTGGGCTGACGGCGTATCCGGCCCTACGAATCTCCTCTAGGATCTCCTGGTCGGCGCAGGTGATCATGGCGCTGGTGGCGGTCCCGTCACCGAGCCAGATCCCGAGCACGTACGGGTCGATGGGGAGCACACGTTCGGGGTATTGCACGGGCCCGGCCAGCGGCACCTGGTAGTTCCACTCATCACGGACCCTGAGCTTGGCCTCGATCTGAGCGGTCGTGACGATGCGAGTGCGTCGACGATGGTGCTCACGCGCGTTCTTGTCACAGGTCAACCACTCATGCTGGAGATCTGCGACGATCCGGTGACCATCCGAGAAGCAGACCTCCCGACATGGACGCCCGAGCAGTACCTCGCTGGTGTCGACGACCCGACAGGGCTCGCCGGCCTGGTCGAACACCAGATCGCCACGGCGAAGATCCCCCATCGTCCGCCAGCCCCCCGGCGTGGGAATTGGCGTGTCGAGCGCCAGCGCCTTGCCCTCCAACCGCGCGGCCAGGTCGGGAGGGATCCCCACCTGCTCCAGGGTGGACCCGAGCACGAACTCCCCGGGATGCAGGATGAAGGCGTTGTCCGGCTTGACCTCGACCAGCTCGGTCAGGTCCTCCATCGGCTGCTTGACGTCGATGTACGGGTGCCGCGCCGTGTAGAACACCCGGAACCGGTTGTCCAGCCGCACGTCGATGCTCGACGGCTGGATGGCGTCGTCGTCCAGCGGGTCGACCACCAGCCGCCCGGCCGCGATCGCCTCCCGCAGACTACGGTCGGACAGGATCACCTGTGCACTCCCAAGACAAAGGATGCTCGGCCGGCATTCTGCCACGACCTCGTTGCCCCAGCTCAGGCCGCCCGGCTAGAATCGCCCCTCCTGCGGGCGTAGTTCAATGGCAGAACTCGAGCTTCCCAAGCTCGCGGTGAGGGTTCGATTCCCTTCGCCCGCTCCACCCATCGGCGCCAGGTCGTCGCGCGGCCGCGGCCGACCTGCAGCGTGTTCCGGGAAGGAGACGCCATGCTCGGTGACCATCCGATCACCCCGGTGCTGCTGGCCGAGGACCTGGCCGCGACGCGGGAGTTCTACCACGACCGGCTCGGGCTGGAGATCCTCACCGAGAGCGACGACGCCATCGTGTTCAGGTGCGGCGCCGGCACCCACCTGGACGTGACCAGGAGCACCGTCGGCACCGCCGACGAACAGACCCAGGCGTCCTGGACGGTTGCGGACCTGCGCGGCGAGGTCGCCGAGCTCCGGTCCCGCGGGGTCCAGGTCGAGGACTACGACCTGCCCGGCCTCAAGACCGAGGACGGCATCGCCGACCTCGGCTTCGCCTGGATGGCCTGGATCGTCGACCCGGGCAGGAACGCCCTCGCCATCATGCAGCTCAAGGGGTAGTCGCCGATTCCTGAGCAGCGGGAGGCGGTCATGAGCGGCGAACAGGCGGTCCCGGCGCTCCGGCAGGTCGTGCTCGACGGGACCGACATCCGGGCCCTGGCCGAGTTCTACCGGCGGCTGCTGGGGCTGCGGTACCGGCTGGGAGACGAGCCGCCGGCGCCCGGGCAGCCCGACCCGCAGGGATAGGACTGGCTGGTGCTACGGGGCGACGGCGGCATGCAGGTGGCCTTCCAGCGGGTGGCGTCCCTCCCGGAGGCAACCTGGCCGGAGGGGCCGGTGCCTCAGCAGCTGCACCTGGACCTGACCGTGGCCGACACCGCCGACCTCGACGTCCAGCACGAGCGGGCCCTGGCCCTCGGCGCCCGCCTGCTCGACGACCAGTCCGAGGACCCCGATGAGCCGCTGCGGGTCTACGCCGACCCGGCCGGGCACCCGTTCTGCATCTTCGTGGCCGTCCCGCCGCGACTTCGGTGACCTTCTGGCCGGCAACCGGCGCGAGGGGTCGCACCAGGGCGGGTGGCGGATCCAGGGCGGCGACGTGGTCCACGACTGAGGTCACGGGCGGCCGGTAGGATCGGTCCCCCGGACCCTGGAGGCGACGTGGCCGACCAACCTGCGTTCCAGCTCACCGCGACCGTGCTCGACGCCCCCGACCCGCGGGCCCTGGCCCAGTTCTACTCCCGGCTGCTCGGCTGGCCGATCGGCCGGGACGAGCCCGACTGGGTCACCCTCCGGCCACCCGGCGGCGGGCCGGGCCTGTCCTTCCAGCGCGAGGCCATCCACGCCCGGCCGACCTGGCCGGCGTCCGCCGGAGAGCAGCAGATGCAGCTGCACCTCGACATCGAGGTCGACGACCTGGAGTCGGCCGGTTCCCAGGCGGCCGCCGCCGGCGCCGTCCTGGCCGAGTTCCAGCCCCAGGACGACGTCCGGGTCTACCTCGACCCCGCCGGCCACCCGTTCTGCCTGTGGGTCGGCTGAGGGGCCAGGCGGTCGCGACCGTCCTGGTCGCGATCAGCCCGCCAGTCCTTGTCCCGGCGGTGGCGGTGCTCGTGACGCCGACGCCGATCCTCGTCACCCCGCGACCCGTCGCGGTCTGACCTGTGGCCGTCCCCGTCGCGCCAGTGGCGGCGGTGGTCCCACCGGTGGTGGTCGCCGTGGCGGCGGGGGTGGCCGGGGCAGGGCGACCCACCACGTGGGTCGTCGCCGGGATCCGCCGGGCGGGGCCGGTGGGGCCCGGGGGCAACGGGCACCCGGACCCGGGGGTCGTGGTGCGGCCTGGGGCCGGTCCAGCGCTTCCAGGGCCGGGTGTGCCGGGGCCGCCGTGGCCGCTCGGACGGCTCGGGACCGGGCCGGGTCGCGGGGATCGCGGGCCGGTCGAGGGCGGGCTCGCGGACCGCGACCCGCTCCTGGCGGGCCGGGCGGCGCTGCACGGCCACGGCCACCACGCCCCGGTCAGCCTCGGGCGCGGCTCCGGCGGGCGATCGCCGTCGCGGCGGCGGGCCCCCCTCAGCGGCACCAGACCGGCTCCCGGGCCGGCCGACCCGCCCTGGTTCCGGCGGCTCGACCTGGATGACCTTGGGGCGGCCGGGGTCGGGAAGCGGCGGGTCGAGCCGGCCCGGCACCGGGCGGCCGAACGACTCCACCCAGCAGCTCGCTGGTCGCCACCATCGCCGCCAGCGAGGTGCCCGCCAGCGCCGCCACGCCGAGGGCGAGGACCAGCGAGGTCTTGCGGCGCGACGACACGCGAGGCGGTCCTCTGGGGTAGATCGGCGGGTGGCTGACGGCCCGGAGCATCGGCACGCTGATCGTTACGCTTGAGCGGCTCGAGCCAGTCGGTCGACAGCTTACCTCACGCCGTCCGCGGCCGCCGGAACGCCCGCACTCCCAGCAGCACCAGCACCCCCAGGGCGGCCACCGGGATCAGCCAGACCACGGCCACGAGCACGGCCGCCGCCATCACCCCGAGCCCGTTCACCGCCGTCGCCCAGGCCCTGGCCAGCCGGCCCTTGGGCGCGACCGGCCCGGCCGCCCCCGGCTCGGTCAGCCGGAGCACGATGGTGGAGAACGAGGACTGGTCCTCGAGGTGCTTGATCTGCCCCTGGAGCCGCTCGATGTTGGACTGCACCTGCTGGAGCTGGTTCTGGACGGCGATCACGTCGGTCACCGACCTGGCCCGGTCGAGCAGGCGGAGGTACACCCGCTCCTGGGCCCGCCAGGCGGTGAGCTGGCCGGTCAGGTCGACGTACTGGGTGGTGACGTCGTCGGTGCTCGACTCCTCCCCGCGGTAGGTGCCGAGCCCCTTGAGCTGGCGCAGGACCGGCTCGAAGGCGTCGACCGGGACCCGGAAGGTGACCTGGCCGCTGGCCGGCTCGCCGGCGGGCACGGCGGTGGACGACCCCACGTAGATGCCCTTGGCCCGGACCACGACGTCGGTGGCCTGGTTGACGACCTTGTTCAGCTCGCCCTCGCCCACCTCCAGGTCGACGTTGGCCGTGCGGACGATCCGGTTGCCCAGGTCGACCAGCCGGACCTCGGCGGCCGCCTGACCGGCGCCGCCCTGGCCGGCGGGAGCGGCCGCGTCGGCGGCGCCGGACTTCGCGGCCGCGGCGTTCCGGTCCTGCTCGGTCGCGGCCTGGTCGGCGGCCGGCGCCACCGCCTCGGACCCGCCCCCGGCCGCGCTGCCGCCGCTCCCGTTCATGGAGCACCCGGCCATGGCCACCAGGGCCACCCCGACCATCCCAACCGCCGCCCGCCGAAGCCGCATGCCACCCTCCAGAGTCGGTGTCTGGTGGTTGGGACGGCACGGGCGGCCGAACGGTTCCTGACCGTCCGCCGGGCCGGGGGCTGTGGACGGTCGCTTGCCGGGTCGGGCCGGCATCTGGAAGCCTCCTCGGGTCTGCATCGATCGCCGAGGAGTCCTGCCCGTGGCCGTCGCCACCTCCCCATCCCGACCCGCCAGCCGCGCCACCCCGTCGCTGCGCGGCGTGGTCCTCGCCCTGTTCGTCGCCTCGGGCGCCGCCGGGCTCATCTACCAGGTGGTGTGGTCGCGCGAGCTGGTGCTGGTGTTCGGCAACACCACCCAGGCGGTGGCCACGATCGTGACCGCCTTCATGGCCGGCCTCGGCTTCGGCAGCCTGGCCGGCGGGCGGCTGGCCGACACCAGCCGGCGCCCGCTGCGGCTCTACGGTCTGGTCGAGCTGGCCGTCGCGGCCATGGCCTCCCTGCTGCCGTTCGCCTTCCACGGGCTGGCCGACCTGTACCGGGGCATGTGGCCGAGCCTGGTCGAGCGGCCCGGCCAGCTGGCCGGCGTCCGCTTCGGCCTCGCCCTGGCGGCGGTGGCCCCGGCCACCTTCCTCATGGGCATGACCCTGCCTCTGCTCACCCGCTACCTGGTCCGCACCCTGGACGAGGCCGGGGCCCGCCTTGGCGAGCTGTACGCCGCCAACACCATCGGCGCCATGGCCGGGACCCTGCTCGGCGGGTTCGTGCTCATCGAGTTCCTCGGCCTGCGCCGCACCAGCTTCCTGGCCGTCGCCCTCAACCTGGCCGCCGGCCTCGGCGCCCTGCTGCTGTCGCGGCGCTGGGAGGCGGGCGGGGACACCGACGGGAACGCCAGCGGGGCGGCCGCCGCCCGGCCCGAGCGGCTCGCCCGGCCCGAGGTGCCGCGGTCGTTCCTCCCCCGCCGGCGGGTCGTGCTGGCGGCCACCTTCGTGTCGGGGTTCGTGTCCCTGGCCCTGGAGGTGCTCTGGACCCGGATGCTGGCCGAGGGCACCGGCTCCAGCATCTACATCTTCACCACCATCCTGGCCATCTTCCTGCTCGGCATCGCCGTCGGCAGCTTCCTGTACCGGCGCTTCTCCCGGCCCGCGGGCGAGCGGCTGGGTACCCTCGGCCTGTGCCTTGCCGGGGTCGGCGTCCTCGCCCAGGCGACCGTGGTGCTGGGCAGCGGGCTGGTCGGCCATGTCCCGTTCGTGGTCCGCACGGTGGCCGTGCTGCTCCCGGCGACCGTCCTGATGGGCTACGCCTTCCCGCTCGCCGGCCGGCTGGCCACGCCCTCGGCCGAGGCGGCCGGCGGCAGCGTCGGCCTTCTCTACGCCGCCAACACCGGCGGCTCCATCCTCGGCTCCTTCGGCGCCGCCTTCGTCCTGGCCGGCACCCTCGGCACCAACGGCTCCATCCTGCTCCTCGGCGCCATCAACCTCCTCGCCGGTGCCCTCCTGTTCCTCAAGGACCCGGTGGGCCAGGCCGCCCGGAGCCCGAACCCGGCGCCGGGGGCCCGGACCGAGGCGACCGGGACCGAGGCAGCCCGGACCGAGGCGACGCGGACGGAGGCGGCCCGGGACCCCGGCCTCCCCGCCCCCGGGCCGGGCGCCTCCCGTTCCCGGCCCGCGCGGGCGCGGGCGGTGGCCGGGGTGATGGCCGGGCTGGCGGTGCTGGGGCTGTTGGCGTCCTCGCTCGACCTGCCGGTGACCCGGACCCGGACCGAGAACGAGCTGCGCGGCACCGGGCTGCCGGTGACCCACGCCGAGGACGAGCTGGCGACCGTCGACACGGTCGGCGGGCCGCCCAAGGGACGGCGGCTCCTGGTCGGCGGGGTCGGGATGACCTCGCTCACCGTCGACACCAAGCTGATGGGCTACCTGTCCAAGGCCCTGCGGCCGGACGCCCACGACTTCCTGGTGATCGCCTTCGGCATGGGCGGCACCTACCGCTCGGGACTGGAGATCGGCATGCGCACCGACGCCGTCGAGCTGTCCCCGACCGTCCCCAGCCGCATGCCGGTGTTCTTCCCCGACGCCGACCGCTTCCTCAACCACCCCGAGGGCCGGGTGATCGTCAGCGACGGCCGCAACTACGTGCGGCTGTCGCGCGAGACCTACGACCTGGTCGCCGTCGACCCGGCGCCGCCGATCGAGAGCGCCGGGTCGGTGGTCCTCTACACCCGCGAGTTCCTGACCGAGGGCAAGGCCCGCCTGCGCCCCGGCGGGGTGTTCATGCTCTGGATCCCCTACGCCCTCCCGATGGACGACTTCAAGGAGCACGTCCGCACCTTCGCCGGCGTGTTCGGCCACGTCCGGCTGGTGCTCTCGCCGGGCCGCCACGGGGTGTTCATGTTCGGCTCCGACGCTCCCCTGGACTTCACCGAGCAGAACATCCGCCAGGTCCTCGGCACCCCCGACGCCCTCCGCGACCTCAACGACGTGCCCGACCACCCCCCGACCGACGCCGACGGCTGGGTCGACGTCGTCGGCCGGTCCCAGTGGCTGGCCGACGACCGCCTCCGCGCGTTCATCGGCCCCGGCCCCGAGATCACCGACGACCGCCCCCGCTCCGAGTACTTCCTCTGGCGCCGCGCCCTCATGGACGACCGCCAGTACATCAGCGAGTCCATGCTGGTTCGGGCCGCTCTCCGCTAGCCGGACTGCGGTCAGGACCCGGTCTGGGTGACCTTGCGGAGGCCGCGGGGGGCGTCGGGGTCGATGCCCTTGGCCCGGGCAAGGGCCTCGGCCAGAAGCTGGCCGGGAACGATCAGCGCGAACGGCGCCAGGTGCTCGGGCAGCGACCGGCCGCCCGGGGGCGGCGGGCCCGTGGGATGCGAGGGGTCAGCGGGGTGCGAAGGGTCAGCGGGGAGCGATGGGTCAGTGGGGAGCGAGGGGCCGGGAATGGTGGCCTGGCAGGCGGCGGCGAAGGCGGGGTCGCCGCCGATGCCGTAGACGTCGGCCCTGGTCTCGGCGATCCGGCGGGCGAGCGCGGTCATGTCGGGGAGCATCGGGCCGTCGGCGGCGGCCACCAGCAGGGCCGGGGTGCCGGCGTCGACGATCGCGATCGGCCCGTGGACCAGGTCGGCGTACGACAGCCCGACCGCCGTGAGGTAGCAGGTCTCCTTCAGCTTCAGCGCCACCTCGAGCGCCGTCGAGTACGCGAACCCCCGCCCAGACACCACCAGCGTCTCCACCCCGACCAGCCGCTCCGCCAACCGCTCCGCCGCCGGGGCGAGCTCGAGCATCCCCGCCACCGCCTCCGGCACCCGCCCCAGCGCCTCCAGTTCGGCCTCCAGCCCCCCGCGCCCCCGGGCGTCCCTGTCCTCACCGCCCCGGGCACCCCCCGGTTCCCGGTCCCCGCCCGCCCGGCCCAGCGCGGTCGCGAGCACGGCCACGGCGGCGAGCTGGGTGGTGTAGGTCTTGGTGGCGGGGACCGCCTGCTCGGGGCCGGCCTGGGTGAGCAGGGCGAGGTCGGCGGCGTCGGCCAGCGGGGAGCCGGGCACGTTGGTGATGGCGACGGTGCGGGCGCCGCAGGTGCGGGCCCAGGTGAGGGTGGTGACGATCTCCTCGGTGGCGCCGCTCTGGGAGATGGCGACGGCCAGGACCCCGCGGAGGTCGAGGGTGGCGTGGTAGGCGGTGGCCAGGGAGGGGGCGGCCAGGGTGGTCAGGCGGCCGGCGCGGGCCGAGCAGAGGTACTGGCCGTAGACGGCGGCGTTGTCCGAGGAGCCCCTGGCGATGAACAGGACCTGGCGGGTCTCGTCGGCGAGCGCCTCCAGCTCGCCGATCCGGGGCACGAGGGCGGCGAAGGTGCGGCGCAGCGCCTCGGGCTGCTCGGCGATCTCGGCCAGCATCCGGCTCGGCACGCGACCCTCCAAAGTGGACTAGTCCAATTGGCTGGACTCACGGTACCACCCCGCGAAAGGTGGCGAGTGCGGGCGAACCAGTCGGCTCGGCGAGACGGCCCGACGCTGATACTGTCTGCGCATGGGAGGGCCGGGCTCGTCCCGGCGTGCCGGAGGTCGGAGGTTCGTCATGCCCGAGCGCCGTGTCGTTGTCGGTTCCAAGGTCGGCCTGCACGCCCGACCCGCCGCCATGTTCGTCCAGGCGGCCGCCAAGCAGCCCATCAAGGTGACCATCGCCAAGGCCGGGGGCGACCCGGTGGACGCCCGCAGCATCCTGTCGGTGCTGGCCCTGGACGCGCGCGGCGGGGACGAGGTCGTCCTGGCCGCCGACGGCGACGGCGCCGACCAGGCCCTTGACGAGCTGGCCGCCCTGGTCTCCAGGGACCTCGACAGCGAGGGGTAGCCCATGGCCGAGACACTCAGCGGCATCGGGGTCAGCCCCGGCGTCGCCGCCGGACCCGTGGCCCAGATGGCCGCGCCTCCGGTGGTCCCGACCGACGCGACACCGTCCGGCGACCCGGAGGCCGAGAACCAGGCCGCCATGGACGCGATGCGGGCCGTCGCCCACGGCCTGGAGGAGCGCGCGTCGCGCGCCCCCGGCGAGGCCGCGAGCGTGCTCGCCGCCCAGGCGATGATGGCCGAGGACCCGACCCTGGCCTCCAAGGTCACCGAGGGGGTGCAGGCCGGCAAGGCGGCCGTGACCGCGGTCGCCGAGGCCTTCGAGGGCTTCCGGGCCATGCTGGCCGCCGCCGGTCCCTACATGGCCGAGCGCGTCGCCGACCTCGACGACCTGCGCAACCGCACCATCGCCACCCTGCTCGGGGTGCCGATGCCCGGCGTCCCCGACCCCGGCCACCCGTTCGTGCTGGTCGCCCTCGACCTGGCCCCGGCCGACACCGCCACCCTGGACGCCGACCGGGTACGGGCCATCATCACCGAGGAGGGCGGGCCGACCAGCCACACCGCCATCCTGGCCAAGTCGCTGGGGATCCCGGCCGTGGTCACCTGCCACGGCGCCACGGCCATCCCCGAGGGCGAGACCGTCCTGGTCGACGGGACCGAGGGCACCGTGGCCGTCGCCCCCGGCGACGACGCCGTGCAGGAGGCGCTCGACGCCGAGGAGGCCAAGCTGGCCGCCCTCCGGTCGGTCAGCGGGCCCGGCCGGACCTCGGACGGGCACCCGGTGCAGCTGCTGGTCAACATCGCCGGCGACAAGGACCTGGCGCCGGCGTCGGCCGCCGACTCCGAGGGCGTTGGGCTGTTCCGGACCGAGTTCCTGTTCCTCGACCGGCCCAACGCGCCCACCGGTGAGGAGCAGCAGGACGTCTACCAGCGGGTGTTCGACGCCTTCGCCGGCCGCAAGGTGGTCGTGCGGACCCTGGACGCCGGCGCCGACAAGCCGCTGGAGTTCGTGACCGTGCCCGACGAGCCCAACCCGGCCCTCGGCGTGCGCGGCCTGCGGACCTCACGGCGGCACCCCGAGCTGCTGGAGGAGCAGTTGACCGCCATCGCCGGCGCGGCCGCGAACAGCCAGGCCCAGGTGTGGGTGATGGCGCCGATGGTGTCGACCAGGGCCGAGGCGGCCGCCTTCGCCGAGCAGGTGCGGGGCCACGGGCTGTCGGCGGGCGGGGTGATGATCGAGGTGCCGGCGGCGGCCATCCGTGCCCGGCACGTGGCCGCGGCCTGCGACTTCATGTCGATCGGGACCAACGACCTGTCGCAGTACACCTACGCGGCCGACCGGATGGCCGGGGAGCTGGCCGACCTGCTCGACGCCTGGCAGCCGGCCCTGCTCGACCTGGTCCGGATGACCGCCGAGGCCGGCAAGGCCCTGGGCAAGCCGGTCGGGGTGTGCGGCGAGGCGGCCAGCGACCCGATGCTCGCCCTGGTCTTCGTCGGCCTCGGCATCACCAGCCTGTCGATGGCCCCGGTCAGCATCCCGCCCGTCCGCGCCGCCCTCGCCGGCCACACCCTCGCCGAGTGTCGCGGCCTGGCCACCGTGGCCCTGGACGCCGAGGACGGGCGGGCCGCCCGCGCCGCCGTCCGCGACGCCACCCGCGGCTGACGGCCGCCGACCCCCGCCGGACCCGGGCCAGGACCCGGCGGGACCGGCGCGCTCGGATGCGACCGACGACCCGGCGGTGTCGGTGCGGGTGCGGATGGCGCGGCTGGCCGACGGGTTCCTGACCACCCAGCTGCTGTACGTGGCGGCCCGGCTCGGGGTGGCCGACGTGCTGGCCTCCGGGCCGCGGACCGGGCCTGAGATCGCCGCGGCCGTGGGGGCCGACCCCGACCTGCTCACCAGGGCCCTGCGTGGGCTGGTGCTCGACGAGGTCCTGGCCGAGGAGGCGGGCGGCCGGTTCGCGCTCACCGGGCTCGGCCACTGCCTGCGAGCCGATGCGGCCGGGTCGATGCGGGGGCCGATCCTGGCCCGGGGGAGGTCTACTACCAGGCCGCGGCCGGGACCCTGGCCGCCGTCCGGCACGGCGGGACGGCCTTCGAGCAGGTGCACGGCGACCGGTTCTTCGACCACCTGCGGCGGCATCCCGAGCGGGAGGCGGCGTTCCAGGCCTCGATGGCCGGCCGGTCCGAGCAGGAGGCGAGCGACGTGGTCGCCGCCTACGGCTTCGGCGGGATCGGCCGGCTGGTCGATGTCGGCGGCGGGCACGGGATCCTCCTCGGGGCCATCCTCCGCTCGGCCCCGGACCTGCGCGCCGTCCTGGTCGACCAGCCGGCCGTGGTCGCCCAGGCCGGGCGGCGGCTGGCCGCCGAGGGCGTGGCCGGCCGCTGCCGGCTGGTCGGCGGCGACTTCTTCGCCGACGTCCCGGCCGGGGCCGACGCCTATCTCCTCTCGCGGGTGCTGCACGACTGGACCGACGACGACGCCCGCCGGGTCCTGGCCACCTGCCGCGCCGCCATGGGCCCGGGGAGCCGGCTCCTGGTCATCGAGGCGATCCTGCCCGAACGGGCCGCCGACCAGCCGGCGGTCATCCGGATGGACCTGTACATGCTGGTCCTGCTCGGCGCCCGAGAGCGCACCCAGGCCCACTTCCGCCGGCTCCTGGCCGACGCCGGGTTCGAGGTCCGCCGCGTGGTCCCGACCCGGTCGCCGGCCGGCCTGAGCGTGATCGAAGCCGTCCCGGCCCCGACCCGGTGACGGGCGAGGGGGCGGGCGCGGTCCGGGCGATGGTCGGCGACATCGCCGTCCGGAACCGCGCCGCCCCTTGGCCCAGGCCTAGATCCCGGCCGGCTCGCGGGTCCTGGCCGGGGCCTCGGCCTCGGCGGCCTCCAGGGAGATCCGCGGCAGCCAGCGGTCGAGCCAGGCCGGCATCCACCAGTTCCAGCGCCCGGCCAGCCGCATCACGGCCGGCACGAGGATCGTCCGGACCAGGGTGGCGTCGACCAGGACGGCCACGGCCAGCCCGAAGCCCATCTCCTTGAACGGGACCAGGCGGCCGGCCGCGAAGGCGGCGAACACCGTCACCATGACCAGGGCGGCCGAGGTGATCGTCCGGGCCGTGCTCTCCAGGCCGCGGGCGACGGCGAGCTCGTTGTCGCCGGTGCGCAGGTACTCCTCCCGGATCCGGCTGAGCAGGAACACCTCGTAGTCCATGGAGAGCCCGAACAGGATCGAGAACAGGAACAGGGGCACGAAGACCTCGATGTGGCCCTCGGAGGTGAAGCCGAGCAGCGACTCGCCCCAGCCCCACTGGAACATGGCCACGATCAGCCCGTAGGCGGCGCCGACCGAGAGCAGGTTCATGGCAATCGCCTGCAGGGGCAGCACCAGCGACCGGAAGGCCATGGCCAGGAGCACGAACGACAGGGCGAGCACGGCCAGGACGACCACCGGCAGGCGGCCGGAGATCTCCCGGGCCAGATCGACGTTGAGCGCGGTGGAGCCGCCGACCCGGGCCTGTCCGGCCAGCCCGGCGGCCGGGATGTAGTCGTCGCGGGCCCGGTCGAGCAGGGCCTCGGCGGCCTCGGACTCGGGCGCGTCGCGGGTCACGACCGTGATCCGGGCCAGGTCGGCGCCCCGGTCCCAGTTGGCCAGCCCGGCCACGGCCGGGGCCAGCTCGCGGTCGATCCCGGGCAGGCCGCCGGCGTACAGCTTGGTGTAGGCGTCCAGGTCGGCCCGGGGCAGGATGGCGGTGAGGCTCTGGACGCCGGCCGCCGCCTTGTCGGCCGCCACGGCCCGGGTGAGGCGGTCCACCCGCTCCAGGTTGGCCCTGGTCCCGGCCCCGCCAGGGGTGTCGACCAGGATCTCCATGGGACCGGTGACCCCGGCCCCGAACTCGGCCGCCAGCCGTTCGGTGGCCAGCCGAGGGCTCTCGTCGGCGGGCAGGATGGCCGCGCCCGGCTGGCCGAGGCGGATGTTGGCGAACGGCACGGCAAGCATCAGCAGCACCAGGAGGGCGGCGGCCATGAACGCCACCGGCCGGCGCATGATCCGGACCGCCCAGCGGTGCCAGAAGCCCTCGCCCTCGGCGGCCCGCGGGCGCAGCACGGGGATGCGCAGGCGGTCGACCCAGTGCCCGACCAGGCTGAGCACGGCCGGCAGCAGGGTGATGGCGGCCAGCACGGCCACCGCGACCACGCTCATCGACCCGATGGCCATGGAGCGGAAGGCCTGGATGTCGACCAGGAACATGCCGGCCAGGGCGACGATCACGGTGGCCCCGGACAGGGCCACGGCCCGGCCCGAGGTGGCCAGGGTGAGCGGGACGGCCTCGGCCACGCTCCGGCCCCGGCGCAGCTCCTCGCGGAAGCGGGTGACCACGAACAGCGCGTAGTCGATGCCGACGCCGATGCCGACGATCGAGGCGGTGTTGGTCACGTACACGTTCATGTCGATGACGCCGGCCAGCAGGTACAGGGCGCCGAGGGTCACCCCGAGGCTGACCAGGGCGAGCATGATCGGCAGGCCGGCCGCGACCAGGCTGGTGAAAGCGAGCAGGAGCACGACCAGGGTGATCGGGAAGCTGACCCGCTCGGCCTGCTCGAGGTCGTCACGGGAGATGGTGTTGAAGCGCTCGTAGAAGGCGGCCCCCCCGCCGACCTCGACCTCGACCCCGCCGGGCACGCCCTGGCGGGCCGCCTCGGCGACCGCCGGGGCGGTGTCGAGCTGGGTGTTCTGGTCCCCGGAGAGGCCGACGACCAGGTAGGTGGTCCGCCGGTCGGGCGAGACGAAGGCCGGGCTGCCGGTGGACAGGAACGACGCCACCCCGCCCACGTCGGGGACCGCGCCGACCCGGGTGGCGATGCCCTCGACAACCGACCGGAAGGCCGGGTCGTCGACCGTTCGGGTGTCGTCGTGGACCGTCACCAGGGCGGTGGTCGGGAACTGGTTGGCGAAGCGCCGCTCCAGGTCCCGCTGGACGGCCAGGGACTGGGAGCCCGGCACCTCGAACCCACCCGAGCCGAGCCTGTCTTGTAATCCCGGGGCGAAGCTGGCCATCACGGCCAGCAGCACCAGCCAGGCACCGATGACGAACCAGCGGCGCCGGACCGTGAAGGCTCCGAGCCGACCGAACCAGCTGTTCATGTCCCCCTCCTGCTTCCGATCAGAACCGACCGGTTGGTATTTTTCTGAGGCGTCGTGTGCGGCAGCGTGTGCGGTGCATGGCGGTCAGGCGGGCTGGCGGATGGCCGCGAACCACAGATCGCGGAAGTCGCGGGCCCGGCGGCGCAGGTCGGCGCGGCCGGTCAGCACCTGGGACACCGTCTCCAGCCCGATGAAGGACCCGACCGCGACCTCGGCGGCCGTGACCGGGTCGACATCGGGCCGGATGTCGCCCTCGTCCTGGCCCTTGCGGATGATCGAGGCGACCATGTCCATCCAGGTGGTGAGCTGGGTGCCGAGCTGCGGGCGGAGCTCGGGGTGGTCGTCGCCCAGCTCGGTGCAGAGCCGGCTGATCGCCCGGCAGGCGCGGTCCTGCTCGTGCAGGTCGCAGAGGGCTTCGACCATGGCCTCGAGCTGGTCGATGGCGCGCGGG
>Ga0307406_10000913_pt1 | contig 16569 bp, 7 predicted proteins | sample 322Cmetagenome_3_FD_203706 | JGI IMG/M metagenome (GOLD analysis project Ga0307406, IMG submission 203706) | Maize rhizosphere microbial communities from greenhouse at UC Davis, California, United States - 322HYB-C-2 | ecosystem: Host-associated > Plants > Roots > Rhizosphere > Soil | place...
ACCCTGAGACACGCCCACGCGACGTTGATCGGTGAGAACACCATGTCCTCGTAGGGGACGATGCGCCACGGATCACCCGTCACGGCCGACGGCGCCGCCGAACGACACCGGTGATTCCGGAGCTCGTGGCAGCAAAGTGGGCGAATCCCATGCGGCGCCACCCGTCGAATCCGGGCCGGGCGGTCACACCGTTGGCGAAATAGGCGTCCCAGTCGCCAGCGATTCCGGGAGGTGTGGGCTGAGCAGCGCAGCCCGCCGCGGCGGCAACAGCGACCAGTCGCAGGAATGGTGTGGCTTGAGCGTATCTCGATCGCATGCACGCCTCGAGACTAGGGAATCGGGAATCGGGAATCGGGAATAGAACAAAACCCCCGGGATGCCTCGCGTCGAGCGAGCGACATCCCGGGGGTTCTACCGATTCCCGATTCCCGATTCCCGATTACTGCACGGCGTTGATCATGTCGAAGATCGGCAGGTACATGGCGACGACCATGCCGCCGACCACCACGCCGAGGAACACAATCATGACCGGCTCGAGAAGGGAGAGGAGCCCGCTCACCGCGGCATCCACTTCCTCGTCGTAGAAGTCCGCGATCTTCGAGAGCATCTCGTCCAGGCCACCCGTCTGCTCACCGACCGCGATCATCGAGATGACCATCGGCGGGAATACCGCCGACTTTTGCAGCGGCGCGGCGATCGTGTCACCGCCCGCGATCGAGGCGCGGGACGCCATGATCGCGTCCTGAATGACCCGATTGCCCGCGGTCTTCGCCGTGATCTCGAGGCCGTCGAGGATGCTGACGCCCGACGAGATCAGGGTGCCTAACGTGCGCGTGAAGCGCGACACGGCCGACTTCCGAAGCACGTCGCCGAGCACTGGCACCTTCAGCATGGCCTTGTCGATCTGCAGCTTGCCCCCCGGCGTCGCGTAGTAGCGCTTCATCATGAAGAACGAACCGGCGATCCCGCCACCGATCAGGTACCAGTAGCCCTTGAGGAAGCGCGAGAGCGCGATCACGATGCGCGTCGGGAGCGGAAGCGCGAGGCCGACCGAGCCGAACATGGTCTCGAACACCGGGATCACGAAGATCAGCAGGACGCAGATCGCGATCACCGCGACGCTCATGATCACGCCCGGGTAGATCATCGCGCCCTTCACCTTTCGAACGAGCGCGTCGTTCTTTTCCATGAACGTCGCGAGGCGCATGAGGATCGTGTCCAGGATACCGCCCGCCTCACCCGCCGCGACCATGTTCACGTACAGGTCGCTGAACGCGTTCGGGTGCTTGGCCAGCGCGTCGGCGACGGTGTGGCCGGACTCGACGTCGAACACGACGGCCCGCGTCACTTCGGACAGCGTCTTGTTCTCGGTCTGCTTCGCGAGAATGTCGAGCGCCTGCACCAGTGGCAGACCAGCGTTGATCATCGTCGAGAACTGGCGCGTGAAGATGACGATGTCCCGCATCTTGATCGAGCCTTTCGTCCTCGACTTCTTCGCCGCCGCCTCCTCGTCGACCTTGACGACGCTCATGCGCTGGCGCCTGAGCTGCGCCACGACCTCTTCGCGCGACGGCGCGTCGATCGTCGCGGTCTTGAGCTCGCCGTTTACCGCCCGCGCTGTGTACGTATATGTCGGCATCGTCTATATCTCGTTAGGGATCTCGGTGCGTCAACCGGGAACCGGGAACTGGGAACCGGGAACAGAGACTCCTCGTCGGAGGCACGGTTCCCGGTTCCCTGTTCCCCGTTCCCTATCTCCTGCCGGCTCCAGCCTTCTCCTTGTTCAACCCACCCGTCAGCGGGGGCCGCTCGCCCTTCTCCCCCCCGCCATCATCCAGCGGCATGCGACCGATCATCCGCAGGAACTCGTTCGGGTCGCTCGACACGCGAAGACACTCCTCATCGGTTACCTCCCGGCTCATGTAGAGCTGGTAGAGCGCGTCGTTGAGCGTCTGCATGCCGTATTTCTTCCCCGACTGCATGAGCGAGTAGATCTGGTGGATCTTGTCGTCGCGAATGAGCGCGCGGATCGCCGGCGTCACGACGAGGATCTCCGCGGCCATCGCGCGCCCACGGCCCTTGGCCTTCGGCAGCAGCGTCTGCGTGATGATCCCCTCCAGCACGAACGCGAGCTGCGCGCGCACCTGCGACTGCTGATGGCTCGGGAAGACGTCGATGATGCGGTTGATCGCCTCCGCCGCCGAGTTCGTGTGCAGCGTCGCGAACGCGAGGTGACCCGTTTCGGCAATCGTCAGCGCAGCCTGGATCGTTTCCAGGTCGCGCATCTCACCGATGAGGATCGTGTCGGGATCTTCACGCAGCGCGTACTTGAGCGCGTTGGCGAACGACTTCGTGTCCGTGCCGACCTCGCGCTGGTTGACGATGCAGCCCTGATGCCGGTGAATGAACTCGATCGGGTCTTCGACCGTGATGATGTGGCCTTTGCGCTCGCGGTTGATCTTGTCGAGCATCGCCGCGAGCGTCGTCGACTTGCCGGAGCCCGTCGGTCCCGTCACGAGCACGAGTCCGCGCGGCTTCTCGGCCATTTTCGCGATCACGGCCGGAAGTCCGAGATCCGTGAACGAGCGGATGTTGAACGGGATCTGCCGGATCACCATCGAGACGCAGCCGCGCTGCTTGAAGCAGTTGCCACGAAAGCGCGCGAGATTCTGGATGCCGAACGAGAAATCGAGCTCGTCCTCCATCTCGAATCGCTTCTTCTGATTCTCCGTGAGCACCGAGTACGCCAGCTGCAGTGTGTCCTTGGGCGTCAGGACGTACTCCAGGTTGGCGTTCGTGATGTCGCCGTCAATGCGAAGCTTCGCGCGCTCGCCAGCGGTGATATGCAGGTCGGACGCGTCGCGCTCGATCATCTCCTCGAGCAGCGCGCGCAGGTTCACATTGGTCGGCGAGTTGTTGCTGGCTGCGGGAGCGGTCATGGAGCCGTGGCGTGTGATATTGGGTCGTGAGCTGATGGTCGCGAGTCGTTAGCTCTTGAACGACAGCGGCCTGACGGCTCTCGAAAGCGGCGCTCAGCTATCAACGAGACGGACCGAGGCGCGCGCGCGTAACTGAGGAATCCGGTGTGCGTTAGGTCACGAGGCGCCCTGGTCGTGAGTCGTTTGTCGCGAGTCGTTAGCTAACGACTAACAGCTCACGGCTAACGACTAGTTACCACCTACTGCGCGCCGGTCTCGCGGATGACCTGTTCCAGCGTCGTAATGCCCTTCAGCACCTTCAACCAGCCATCCATGCGCAACGTCAACATGCCTTCCTCGATAGCGGCGTCACGGATCTCGCCGGCGCCGACGTTTTGCAGAATCAGGCGGCGCAGCCTCGGCGTCATAGCCATGACCTCGTACAGACCCTGACGTCCCTTGAGCCCCGTGCCAGCACACGTGTCGCAGCCCTTTCCCTTGAAGTAGGGCAACTGGCCGATCGTCGTCTGGAGCGACAGGCCTTCGAGGTGCGGCGCCGCATCGGGCATTGCTCTCGCCCGGGCGTTATCCAGTGCTTCCGGCGTGAACTTGAGATCGCCGAGCGTTGTGTCGCGTGTCACCTTCGCGCCGGAGAGCTCACTGTCGTCGGGGGTATACTTCACCCGGCACTGCGGGCACACCCGCCTGACGAGTCGCTGCGCGAGCACCAGGTTGAGCGCCGACGCCACGTTGAACGGCTCCAGCCCCATGTCGAGCAGACGCGTCACCGTCTCGGGTGCAGAGTTCGTGTGGAGCGTGGAGAGCACGAGGTGGCCCGTGAGCGCGGCCTTGATCGCGATGCCGCCGGTCTCCAGGTCTCGAATCTCACCGACCATGATGATGTTCGGGTCCTGGCGCAGGAACGCCTTTAGCGCCGCGGCGAACGTCATCCCGATCTCCGTGCGCACCTGCACCTGATTGATCCCGAAGAGGTTGTACTCGACGGGATCCTCTGCCGTCATGATGTTGACGTCGATGTTGTTGATCTTCGACAGCGCCGAGTAGAGCGTCGTGGTCTTTCCGGAACCCGTGGGACCCGTGACGAGCACCATGCCGTACGGGTTCTGCACCGCCTCCATGAGCTCCCGTTCGGCGCGCGTCTCGATGCCGAACTTCTCGAGATCGAGCGTCAGGTTGCCCTTGTCGAGAATTCGGAGCACGATCTTTTCGCCGAACAGCGTCGGCAGCGTCGACACGCGGTAGTCGATGACCTTGTTGCCCAGCTTCAGCTTGATGCGCCCGTCCTGCGGCACGCGACGCTCGGCGATGTTGAGCGACGCCATGATCTTGAAGCGTGAGATGAGCGCTGCCTTGAGCTTCACCGGCGGCTTCATCACTTCGCTCAGCGCACCGTCCACTCGGTAGCGAACGCGCAGCTCGTGCTCGAAGCATTCGAAGTGGATGTCCGACGCTCCGCGCTTCACAGCGTCGCCCATGATGGCGTTGATCAGCTTGACGACCGGTGCGTCATCCACCGCCGCTGCCAGCGCGGCCGCCGTAACGTCCTCGTCGTGGTCCTCCACCACCTCGATGTCGCCGAGGGCATCCGCGGCGATGTCTTCGAGCAGCGCCGCCATCTGGACGTCCGACCCCTCGTAGTGCTTCTCGACGAAGTTACGGAGCGTGAATTCGCCGGCGAGCACCGGGAAGATGTCGTAGCGCGTGATGAACTTCAGGTCATCGAGGACCGCGATGTTGCTCGGATCGGCCATCGCGACGGTCAGCGTCCGACCGTCGCGTTTGAGCGGCAGGATGACGTGCTTCGTCGCGAGGTCGCTCGGAACGAGCTTGAGGATCCGCTGGTCGACCTCGAACCGTGCCAGGTCGACGGCCGGCATGCGGTGCTGTCGGGCGACGAGCTTGGTGAGCTCGTTCTCGTCGATGAAGCCGAGCTTCACGAGACAGTAGCCGAGCCGCATGCCGCTCTGCGTCTGCTCCTGCAGGGCGCGCGAGAGCTGCTCCTTCGAAATGAGCCCCTCACGGAGGAGCACTTCGCCGATTCGATCCTGGGTCGCTACCGGAGCTGCCACGTTAGGTGTTTCGCGAGATGATTGAGCGTGGTGAGGCGGTAGTGTTCAGTGTCGGCATGCACCCGCGGGTCGCGAAGCGCGCGGTTCGCGGCCAGCTACGGCCTGCGCGCGCGACGAGACGACTTCGACGGCGGTGAAGAGCTCCTAAGTCGCGGATCGACAACTGCATCGCTAGGACGCGCCGTGCCCGAAAAGGTCACCCGCCCCTTGAGGAGTGCGACGAGACCCGGACCCACGCCGCGAACCCGTTTGAATCCCTCGAGAGAACCGAACGGCCCGTTGGCGGATCGGTCACTGACGATGCGACGCGCGAGCACGCCGCCGATCCGTGGCAACGCTTCGATCTCGCTCTCGCTCGCCACATCCAGATCCACCATCGCCAGCGGATCTCCTCGCGGATCTGCCCCCACCGCGTTCGATTCACCAGCGACGGCGCTGAGCGGCTCGCGGACCCAGCGTTCCGCAGAATCCGATCGCGCACTGGAATCTGCTGGGGACCGCGGTCGCACGCCTCGTGGTCTATTGCGCTGAACGACGGATCGGCCACTCGACCGCGAGGAGCGGCGAGACGACAGGTCGGTGCCGCGCGCCGAATCGACGGCGGCTATCTGTCGCGCAAGCGCCTGGCCGTTGGTGGCATCGGCCGTCGCGCCGCCTCGCGCGGCCCGCACGACACGCACGCCCGCACCGAGCACAATGACACCCGCGAGGAACAGCAGCGCTTTGCGTTCGGCGGGCGTCGGCATGGCGCCAAGATCGCATCGCCGATAACGCACTGAGTCATCTGTTTATTCCCGACTTGGCTCTTTTTACGCATCGGTGCGATTATGTTACACGGCCGGCGCCACCTCGAGAGCAAGTGGCTGCGATCTCCCGAGAACCGCCTAGCATGAACCGATGACCGCACTTTCCGTTCGCGACGTGGCGCGGATGCTCGCTCTCGCCGCAGCGTATGCCGTCACCGCCACCGTCAGCCTGCAACTCGGCGCGACGGTGCATGATACACCGCCACTCTGGCCCGCGGCGGGCATCGCCATCGCCGCGTTATGCATCGGCGGCGTTCGCTTCTGGCCGGGCGTCACGCTCGGGACGCTGATCGTCTTCGCGACACGCGGCCATGGCGCATTGCTCACCGGCGCCATCGTAGCATCGACGACAGTGGAAGCCGTTGTCGGCGCGTTGTTGCTCAGCCGCGTGGCCAGCTTCCGTCCCAGCCTTCGGCGGACGCAGGACGCGTTCGCGCTGGTCCTCGCGGGAGGCATCGCTGCACCCGCATTGGGCGCGCTCGTCGGCGCAGGCGCCTTCGTCCTCGCTCGCGCAATCCCCGCGGGGTCGTTCGGTCACGAGTGGCTCGAATGGTTTCTCGGCGACGCGATCGGCGTGGTCACCTTCGCGCCGGCGGTGCTCGTCTGGGCACAATCGCGAACGCCGCGGATCGGGCTCCGAACACTGGTGACCGCGGTCGCGCTCCTGGCAGTCGCGATCAGCGTTGCCGCGACCATGCAGGTCGGGCCATTCGAACAGACCGACGGAGAGGTCGGCACGCTGGTGCAAGCCTACCTGGCCGCCATTGCGACCACCGCCCTGCTCCTCGCCGCGTCCGCTGCCGAGCGCCGGGACGCGCTCGATCGGCTGACCGACAGTGAACGTCAGCTCGCGCTCGTGTTCGACAGCAACGCCGACACGCTGCTGCTGTTCGCGGTCGAAGGTGCGGACCGGTACCGGCTGATCATGGCGAACCGCGCGCTCACCGACCAGCTGAGACGCGTCCAGCCTGACACGACAGGACGCGATATCCGCGGTATCCCGATGGAGTCGTTCATCACCGACGTGCTCAAGCTCCCGGCTGACCGGATTCCGCGGAACCTCGAGGTATTCCGACAGGCGATCGCGACGAAGGCGCCGATCTCGTACGAGAACATCGACTGGGATCGCGCGGATCAGGTGTCGGAGGTCACGCTCGTTCCCGTCTTCGACGGCGCGGCCCACTGCACACACGTGCTTCGGTCGTCGCGCGACATCTCGGCCCGCAAGCAGGCGGAGCAATCGCTGCGGCTGCACGACTTCGTGATGACGAACGCCCCGTTAGGCGTGCTGATAGTCGACGCGTCCCGTCGAGTCATCCTCGCGAACGACATGGCGTGTTCGCTGCTGGGGAACACCCGCGACGAGTTACTCCGTGCACCGGTGGATGCGCTGGAGGAGCCAGGGCTGGCGGATCACTGGAAGGAGTTGTTCGAGAAGGGCGCGCTGACCGGCCACGATAGCATCGAAGTCGAGCGCGTGGCCGATGACGGCGCCCGACATCCACTCGAGCTGTCGATCGCGCATCTTGCGTACGGCGGTCAGGACATGTCGTGCGTGTTCGTGCGAGACATCACCGAGCGGCGCCGGGCCGAGATCACGCGGCGCCATCTCGAGGCGGAGCTGTTCCACGCGCAGAAGATGGAGGCGGTGGGCACGTTGGCGGGCGGTATCGCGCACGACTTCAACAACATTCTGGCGGCGATCGTCGGCAATGCCGAGATGGCGCAGATCGAGCTACCGCAGGACCATCCTGCCCGCCAGGACATCGCCGAGGTCCAGCGCGCCGCGCGTCGTGCTCGTGAGCTCGTGCAGCAAATCCTCACGTTCAGCCGCAAACAGTCGCCCGAGCGCCGCCCGGTGCGTACGGCCGATGTGATCGATGACGTGGTGCGGCTGCTCCGCGCGACGACGCCGTCGACGATCGACCTCCGGTCGCAGATTCTGGACCCGGGGCTGCAGATTTTCGGCGAGCCGACGCAGCTCCAACAAGTGCTGATGAACCTGGGGACGAACGCCGCGCATGCGATCGGCGATCACCATGGCGTCATCGAGATTCGGCAAACACTCGTCGATGTCGGCAAGGACGCCATCCATCCCGACCTGCTGCCCGGTCGGTATGTCTGCCTAACGGTTCGCGATTCCGGCCAGGGGATGGACCGGCAAACGCTCGAACGCGCGTTCGAGCCCTTCTTCACAACGAAGGACCCCGGCGTGGGTACGGGTCTCGGCCTCGCGGTGGTTCACGGCATCGTGAAGAGCCATGAGGGGGTGGTGCTCGTGGAGAGCTCGCCGGACCACGGCACGACCTTCAAGCTCTACTTCCCCGCTATCGCGGGGCAGACGCTCGGCGATTCGACGCCGGCGACGGACGTACCCCGCGGCGCGGGCGAGCGGGTGCTGTTCGTGGACGACGAGCCCTCGCTCACCGACGTGACGCGCCGGATGCTCGAGCGCCTCGGCTACAACGTCGTGGCGCATGCCTCGTCGACCGACGCGTTGGCAGCGTTTCGTGCCGACCCGTCGGCGTTCGATCTCGTAATCAGCGATCTGACGATGCCGGTCATGACCGGCGCGCAGCTCGCGCTCGAGATGCGGCGTGTTCGCGCGAACGTGCCGGTGATCCTGTCGACCGGCTATCTCGACCGCCTCGATCCCGACACCGCCCGGGCGCTGCACGCCCGCGAGCTGCTCATCAAGCCGTATACCACCGAAGATCTCGCGACCGCGGTACGACGGGCATTGGCAGACGCAGCTGCCTAACGGCAACGAAACAGCGCAACAAAACTGGTAACAGTCAGGTTACTGATACAGGTTACAGGTAATCAGAACCCTCGGGATGCTCACTCGTCGACAGAAGATCCCGAGGGTGCAAATAACCAGTGACCAATACCGGTAACCGATTACCAGTGGCTGCTCAGTCTTGTGCGCCGGTGATGAGGGCGTATGCCACGTCTCCGACGACCTTCAGTGACTGCGCCGAGACCTTGTCGAGCGTGTCCTCCGGCGTGTGGTGATAGTTCGGCTTGCCCGACCCTGGCGGCCCGAGGTAGTCGAGGTCAATCACGTCGATGACCCGCAGTCCCTTGTCGAGCAGAGGAATGTGGTCGTCGGTCACTGCGTAGCCGACGGTCGGCGGGAAGTAGCGCTGATATCCCAGCTTCGCGGCCGTGTCCCACACGCGCGACACGACTTCCGCCGCGCGGCTCACGGAATTGGACTCCTGGGGGATCGACAGGTCCGCATCGCCGATCATGTCGAAGAGCACGCCGAAGATGGGCTGGTACCCAGCGGGCATGTGCGCCGCGAAATACGTCGAGCCGAGAAGGACATCCACGTCCGGCGGGCCAAACGTGCCATAGTCTTCGCCGTCCACGAACAAGAGGTCCACGCCTACCGTCGGCGGCGTTTTCTTCAGCACGTCACCCAGCGCGATGAATAGTCCAACGCCGGACGCGCCGTCGTTGGCGCCGGGGACCGGCAGCGAGCGCTTGGCGGGGTCCTCCGCCTGATCCGATACCGGCCGCGAATCCCAGTGGGTGACGTACAGGATCCGCGTCGACGCCTGCGGGCGAAAGCGCGCGAAGATGTTCCGCAGCGGAAGCGTGTCGCCCTTCGCCGTCACGTGGTTCCACCGCTGCTCGATGACGGTATCGGCGCGCGCGCGCATCTGGGCAACAATCCAGTCACCGGTCTTGCGCGCGGCCTCCGTCCCGGGAACACGCGCGCCGAAATCGAGCTGCGTCTTCACATAACCGCGGGCAATCTCTCCGTCGAACGGCGTGGTGGCCGTCGACGCCGAGCGTTCGCACGCGCCTAACAACAGCAACACGCAGGCGAGCAGGTTCATTCTCACCTCAGGTCTCCGGCATAGAACTGCATCTGGAGGACGGCCGTGACGACCGTCTGGGTCACGCGACGGTTCAGGTTACGATCGAAGTTCACGATGCGAGCGCCCTGGATGCTGAAGGTGGCGTTTTCGGCGACATCGGTGTCGGCGTTCAACGTGATCGCCTGTCGGCCGTTGTCGGTGAGACGACTGCGGTTGAGGGCGGCGAAGAGATTTTCAACGTAGCTCTTGGTGTGGCTCTGCTGGAAGCCGAGGCGCGTACGCAGCCCGCTCTTGAATCCCCAGTCGGCCGGCAGCCTGAAGGGGCGCCCGACCTCTGCGCTCGCTTCTGCGGCGTTGCCGTTGGTCACGGTGCCGGGCAGCGAGTCCACCTGGGTGCGATAGGAGTAGCCCGCGGTGGTCGTCAGCTCACCCGGCCACGTGAACGACGCGTTCAGTGGTAACGCCTGCACCCGTGTCGCTCGCCTCTCGGCCTCGCCCCCGATGACGACCGGCGGGACTACCAGCGACTGTCTCGTGTGCAGGAATCGGCCGTTGAACGATGCCGCCTTCACCACGCCGCCCAACAACGGGCCGCGCGGGCTCCATCGGACGTTGAGGTCGGGGAACACGGTCTGGTTGCCGTCGATCGTCGTCTGATCCGACTCGAGGCGTCGCGCCCAATTCGTCGTTGTGGTTCGCTGCACGCGGTTCGTGAAGGTGATCGCGAGCGGCAGGTTCAATCCGCTCGTGACGGCAATCTGCGAGCTCTCACCCGCGCTGTTGGCGAGCCCGCCGTTCAATTCCCGGAACCCGTTGATCGTTCCGATTCCGAGCTGATACCCTAGGCCTGGCGATTCCGACGCCGCGTCGTAGCTGCTGAGGATCCCGCGAGTCGCGGATACGTCGATCGGCTGAACGTATTGGGCCAGGCGCGCCACGAGCGATGACGGGGCTGCATACTTCGCTCCGGCCTTGGCCACGTCGATGCCGGTGCCGAGCGTGATCGTCCTCGTATTCCCGAGCCGCACGGCGAGGTCTCGCCGGATCGTGTCGGGCGTTGGGGTGGGGGTCAGCGACGTTGGGAAGACGAGCGGCGCGTTCGGATCGCGACTCAGCGAGAAGCTGGATGCGAAATCGACGCGAGGCCGGAGCCAGCCGGCAATCTCGGGCGCGTAGGTCAGCGAGCTGGCAAGTTGGCGGTCGCGCTCGATGCCGGCGTCCATGCCGAGGAAGGTCCCGCGCGCCGCGTCGGCTGCGGCGCCGTTAGGCGTCGCTGGGTCGTAATTGCGCAGGTCGCGTATCACGATCACGTCGGCGCGGGCGGTGAGGTGCGCCATTGGCTGAAGCTCGAGCGATCCGGTGTTCCGCCACAGGTTCGTCTCGCCGGTCGCCACGAGGCCCGGATCGTCAGGCGCGGCAGCCGGCTTGAGGAATGACGCGCGCCGCTCATCGTCGCGCGCGAGTCCGCTCGTGAACCGGAGCGACGTCGGGCGAAGGTTGAACGCCCCGGGTGCCTGCCCGGATGTGGAGAGCCAGGTCGGCATGAACGAGCGAAGCCCGCGTGGTGTGGCGTCCGGCGTGCTCACGACCGGCTGCGTCACGAAGTAGTCGCCGACGAGGCTGAAGCGATGCCGGCTCCCGTCCTGGTACTCGGACCGGTTGCCTAACGCCAAATAGGTGCCCGTCACCCCCAGATGATTCACGATCAGCGCGTACCACGGCCCGGAAAGCGGCTCCGATCGCCTCACTGACAGCGAGTACGTGGTCGCGGACGTGCGCGGTTTCCGGAGCCCGTCGATGGCGTCGCCCGCGACGTCCGATTGCGCGAGGAAGGTTGGATCGACCGTCGCCGTCGTATGACCGATGGTGAGCGGCAGCGAGAGCCCCAGTCGCGGTGGGAGGAACTGATCCAGCCGGACGGTGGCGGAGATATCCAGGTCGTTGTTCGTGGCGAACGAGGGTGCCTCGGCCAACTGGCGGAAGTTCGGGTCGCGTCGCGTGGTCGAGATCCGGAACGTTCCCAGATTGCCTAACGCCATCGACACGCCGATCTGGCCCGCGAACCCCGTCGCGCTCACGACGTCGGCCAGCCGGATGTCGTCCACCCAGACCTCGACCGTGTCGCCCGGCACGATCGGTGACGCGCCCGTCGCCGAGTCCACGCGCACGATGCCGACCGCCAGCTCCTGCACGCTTCCGAGGTTTGGCGGCGCCACCGCCGGATCCGTCGTGTACACCATGTAGCCCCGATCGCACGCCGCGAACCGGTTGATCGCCGCCCCCGTTGGCAGCCCCGATCGCGCGATCAGCGCGGAGTCGACTCCGGTACACGTCACCGAGTCGCGCGCCGAGCGCAAATAGGCGCTCTCGAGCCTCGCGCGAAGGGCGAAGAATTGCTGGAACAGGACCCTGATCTCGGGCAGCCACGCGGCACGCGATGATCCCGAGTTTATCGGCGTACGGTACAAGTAGAAGTTGTTCGGGTCCCGGCCGATCTTGACGAAAAACTGCAGCTCCCCGTCCCTGCCCCATCCGTTGCCGCGGCCGCGCGCCCACACCCGAAGCTCCTTGTACCCGAGGTAGCTCTTCTGGCCCTCGGGAAACCGTTCGAACGCTTCCGCCCTGTCGTACTTCTCGAGACCACCAGCCTGCAGTCGCAGCGAGCGCTCGTTGATCTGCACGCGCGTTGGATCGAACGGCGTCTGGAGATTGTCAGGCTCGTCGGTGACTCCGGGAGGCGGCTCGTAGACGAAACCTCGGGTCGAGTCCCGACTCTCCGTGCCGATCAGGGCCGAAATGACGTAGCCGTTTCCGGTGGTCATCTGCTCGCGATCCCCGGCAATGCCCGTGAGCGGCCGATTGCTTCGTTTGAGCCACGGGGCGCCCACGAACGCCAGCCGGGCGATCGCGGTCGTGATGAACGCGTCGTCGGTGGCACCGGGTGGCGAGATGGCGGTCACGCGCATCGCCTGAATACGCCGTACGAGCGGGCCGCCGTTGATGGAATCAGTCGGGGCGCCGAATGGCAGGCGCACATGGACCCAGCACAGGGTGCTCGTGGGCGGCCGCGCGCCATTGGGGTCATCGACGCGCGCGCCGCACTGACCCCGGCGGTCGTAGCTGGTCGTGTCCGTGAGATCGACGATGTACCGAAGGAGACGCTCGTCGGTACGGAGCGCGTTGTCCGCGTCGAGATCCTCCTCATCCAAATGACTGTTGGCGACAGTGCAGTTCACGCGTGCATCGCCTAACGCACGCTGCCGCACGTCGCCGCGCGTGCAGATGCGGACGCCGGTGTCCGCCCTGGCGATCCCGCCGCTCACGACGACGAGCGTGTCCACGACGTCGCCCGGCAGCCCGGTGTCGTTGACATCGACGTTGAAGGCCCGTGAGAACGGGTCCCGCTCGGAATCCAGCCGCCCATAACCCTGCAGTTTCTTTCCACTGTAGGTGCTGTCTGATGCACTGTTCCCGGTTCCCGGTTCCCGGTTCCCGACCGAGAGGGTCTCCGGTGCGAACGCCACCGAATTCTCCGATACGTCGCCGATGTCGACGACGAGGATCGGATTCGTCGCTCGCCTGGCCGAGCTCGTGTCCATCAACGTCCAGAACTCGATCGTCTCCACCCCGGTGAGGTCCGCGCCCGACGGGCCAAGTGATGTCCGGATCGAACGCCACCGCCGCCCCGGCAATGGGTTGGCAACCGTCCAGCGGTACTGGCCGGTATTCGCATCGCGCTGGCCGCCGATACCGAGCGGATAGAGCGTCAACCACAGCAGCGTCTCGGGCGACGACACCCCGGTCCCGACGAGCTCCGTCTGCGGGTCGATTTGCTCGATGGTGAACTTCAGCTCGTTGCCGTTGCGGTCGGTGCCGTTGGTCTGCCACGCGAGCGTCGCCCCGCGCTCCAGGTCGAGACCGCCCGGGCCGACCAGGCCCGCGAGCCGCGTGCCTAACGTCGGCTGACTGCTGTAATACCAGTCCCGGTCCAGCAGGGAGACTGGCGTTCCACCCTGCCCGTCGAACGCCTCGATGTACGCCTGCCCTTGCGAGTTCGGACGCGGCCGGCTCACGGCAAACTCTCCCTGCAGCTCGATCGTGGAGGGGCCGGCGATGCTGTCGCGGAACGGCAGCGACTTGCCGATCCAACGGCCGAGTGGCGAGGCATCGAACGTGAACGCGCCGTTGACGCCGGCGACCACCGCCGATGCCGGCTCGAAGCCGAGCGGCGGCCGCGTGAACGTGGTGTGCTGCGATTGCCCGATGGCGGTGAAGTTGAGCGCACCGTGTTCTCCGGCGAACTGCGTCGTAATGCCGAAGATGGACGTCGGGATCGTCGTGAAGAGCGGGTTCTCCTCGTAGCGCACGCGGACGCGTCGCGCGAACGGGAAGAGGGCCGGCGGGTTCAGGAACGTCACGCGTCCCAGCTCGTAGTCGATCTCGTAGTCCACCCCGCGCACGAGCTGACGCCCGTCGATCGTTAGGCGCTCGGACCCGGGGCGCAGCTGGACGGCGTTCAGCGACAGCGCCCCCACCTCATCGCCGACCTGTGACTCGTAGCTCACGCGAATCCGGTAGAACGACTGCGGATGCCGCGTCGAGTAGAGGTACTCGCCCGGAGTCCGGTAGATCGAGTCGTTCGCCGGGTTCTGCAGCGGCCCCACCAGTCCCGCCCTCGCGAAGGGCTGCACCGACGGGAAGATGAGGAAGTGGTCGTGAAAGACGTCGGCCATGCCGCCGCCTTCGGCGACCAGACGGTTCGGATCGTTAGGCCTCGGCCACAGCCGGTTGTCGTTGTCGAACTGGGCGTTGTTCGTGGGCTCGGCGATGCGGAGCTGCTGGATGTACGTGTCCGCGCCACCAGCCGACGGCTTTTCCTGGTTCGCGCTCCCGCCGGTGAAGATCTGCAGTTGAACCGTCTCGCGGCGAATGTCGCTGCCGCCGATGCGATAGACGGAGCGGATCTCGCGCCGGAACGCGGGATCGTCAGGCGTGACGCGCGGGTCCCAGATGAGGCTCGCGAACTGATCTCGCCCTGAAACGAACTGCAGATCGGGCGTGCCGCCCGTGGTCGCGATCGTCGTATCGCGCCCGTTGATGCGCACGTTGTAGGCGACGACGAGCCGTTCGGTGTTCTGGCTGAGCGGCGCCACGAGCGCAAACCACAGGAGCGACGGATCGATGTAATAGTCCACGCGCTCCCGAAGCAGCTCGTAGATCTGTCCGCGCTGCGACGTCGGGTCGCCGATGATCCTGAACTGGGGGCCGTTGGGGTTGCGGGGCTGGCCGCCTAACAACAGCCGGTAGACGAACACCTTCGATGGGCGGACCGAGTCGGGCAGGGACGCCGCCAGCGCTGTGAGCTGGCTTCGGTTGAGGATGTCGATGTTCGGATACGCCGCACCGAACAGCAGCGGGTCCACGGTGAAGAAGAACCGCCTCGGCTCGATCTGATAGTCCTCGATCTCGCGCGTCTGCTGCTGGACGGTCCGATCGCCGACGATGAACTCGACGTCCTGGACGACGTTGCCTTTCTGCTGCGCCGCGATGGCGGAGAACCGCATCGGCCCAAAGTGCCCGGCGGCCTGAATGCCGTAGTTGCCGCTCGGAATGCCGGACGTGATGAAACGCGACGTAGGCGGAGCGAACGAGACGTTTCCGACCTCCAGACGCTGGAGGACCTCGCTCGCCTTCCCCTCGTAGCGGATGGAAATGGTGTTCGAGGCGTCGAATTCGCGTTGCGTGTCATAGTCGACGTCGACGTGCACGCGGTCGGCGATCGTGCCCTTGGTCTGGAGGTTGAACTGGAAGTTGAAGGCAGGTTGGAAGCTGCCTTGGCACTGGAACCCCGAGGCGAACAGCTGGACGGACCCGCAGCGGTCGTTCCTGACCTGCTCGCCCTTGGCCTCGAGCCTCGAGTTCAGCCGCAAGTCGAGCTTCTCGAATCCTGGCGGCAGCGACCCAGCCAGGTTACCGGCGCTGTCCGTCCTGGCGCGGCTCGTGTCCCCTGGCGCGCGGGGAACGCGAATCGTATCCCGGGGCTGGCGCGTCGTGTCTGTCGGAACGCGTCGGCCGGTCGTATCACGCCGCACCGTGTCCTGAACCGCTACCCATGCCCGTCCCGTCCCCATTCCCCACGCGGCCGACGGGGCACAGGCGAGGAGGGCGGCCACACCAACCGTGAGGGCGCGCACCAAATGAAGAGACGAGGGTAGCAGCTAAGGCATGCGAGAACGGAGGGGGCCGACATGCGGCACCGTGGCGCAAGTCGGACCTTGAATTCCCCCTCTGGGCGGGTGGAATATTCTGGCTGCCCTCCGCCCTTCTACGACAGGGGCTGAGTCAGGTTCCCTCCGGCTCCGATTTTCGTCATCCAGCCACCCCGACGTTCGAGCGAGCTGATCGGCCGACGTGAAGATAATCAACAGGTATGTGATACGAGAGCACGTGGGGCCGCTGATGTTCTCCCTGACGGCCCTGACCTCGCTGCTGCTCCTCAACTACATCGCCAAGCGGTTTGGCGACCTCGTAGGCAAGGGCCTCGGCTGGCGGGTCATCGGCGAGTTCTTCGCGCTCTCGGTGCCGTTCACCGTGGCCATGACGCTCCCGATGGCCATTCTCGTCTCGACGCTGTATGCGTTCAGCCGGCTGGCGGCGGAGAACGAGATCACTGCGCTCAAGGCAAGTGGGATCGGGATGGCGCGCGTGCTCGTTCCGGTGCTCGTAGCGGCGACCGGGCTCGCCGCCTTTATGCTGTTCTTCAACGACCAGGTGCTCCCCCGGGCGAATCACCGCCTCAGTACGCTCCAGCAGGACATTGCCCGCAAGAAGCCGACGTTCGCGCTGCGATCGCAGGTCATCAACGAGGTGTCGCCGGGCCGGCTGTCGCTCAAGGCCGACTACATCGATCAGGCGACCAGCTGTC
>Ga0307406_10000914_pt1 | contig 16557 bp, 9 predicted proteins | sample 322Cmetagenome_3_FD_203706 | JGI IMG/M metagenome (GOLD analysis project Ga0307406, IMG submission 203706) | Maize rhizosphere microbial communities from greenhouse at UC Davis, California, United States - 322HYB-C-2 | ecosystem: Host-associated > Plants > Roots > Rhizosphere > Soil | place...
AACACGAGCGCGGGAATTCCCGCCTGCGCCGCGTAGGCGGCGAGCGACGCTGACGTATTTCCCGTGGACGCACACGCGACCGCGCGTGCGCCGATGCGCCGCGCCTGTGTCACGCCAACGGTCATCCCGCGATCCTTGAACGACCCCGTCGGGTTGTGCCCCTCGTGCTTGAGCAGGAGCGCCGACACGCCGGCGTACGACGACAGCCGGTCGCGAGCGAGCAGCGGCGTGTTGCCCTCGGGGTGCGACACGACGTGGTCACCGGCGTTAGGCAGCACCAGCTCGTGGTACCGCCAGACCCCCGACGAGCTCCCCGGACCGTCGCTTCGCCTCGCCGCGAACACCGCACGAAGCTCCGCGCCGCGCAGCGCCGGCGGTGCGTGAACGACCTCCAGCAGCCCACCGCACGACATGCAGCGCGGAGATGCATCGGTATCGCCGTACTCCGTCCCGCAGGTCGCGCATCGCTGGTAGCTGGCACGCGGCGCGGTCGCGGTCGTCACGGGTCGATCTCCACGCGCGCGCCAACCCGGTCCACCTCGCACACGCGGACCCACGACGTGATGGCTCGCGATGCGAACGCCGCTTCCATCGCCGCCGCGACCGCCTGCGCACAGGCGAGATCGCCCGCGAGCGCAAACGTCGTCGGACCGGCGCCGGAGATCGACGCGCCGAGCGCGCCGGCCGTCAGCGCGGCGGCCTTGGCCTCGCGAAAGCCGGGAATCAGCGGCGCCCGCGCAGGCTCGGCGATCCGGTCATCGATGGCGCGGCCGAGCAGGGCCAGATCGCCCGATGCGAGCGCCGCCACGATCGCGCCGACTTGCGCCGCCTGATGCAGCGCCGTCGCTCGATCGACGACCGCGGGCAGCACGGCACGAGCCTCGGCGGTGCGAAGGCGCTGCGCGGGGTGGGCGAGCACGATATACAGGCCCTCGGGGACGCTCAGGCGGACGACGTCGATGGGGTCCATCGAGCGCACCAGGCAGATGCCGCCGAGCAGCGACGGCGCGAGGTTGTCGAGATGCCGGCCCGCCACCGTGGACTCGGCCACCAGACACGCGTCGAGCAGGGCTTCGGTGGGTAGGGGCGACCCGCATAACGCGTTGGTGGCAACGGCACCGGCGACCGCGGACGCGGCGCTGCCACCCTGGCCGGCAGACAGCGGCAACTCCTTCCGCACGGTGAGCGCGATCCCGGCGGCGGGCGGCCGCACGCCGCCGCCTAACGCGAGCCGAAGCACGGCGGCTGCCGCGATGGCCGATGCGTGCAGCGCGGGATCTGCTGGTAAATCGGGGTGCCCCGGATCGCGAACCACGACGCCCGACGCGTCGCACCATTCGGCCATCACCGAGTCGCCGGCACCCGTCACGGCGCAGCCCAACACGTCGAGTCCCGGCCCGACGTTACCGATGCTTGCCGGGGCAAACGCACTCACCCGCCTGGGAAAACCCGTCACGTTGCGGCCAACGCGAGGATGTCGTTCAACACGCCGGCGGCCGTCACGGCGGGCCCGGCGCCCGGGCCCGTAATGATCAACGGGTTCGTCTGATACCGCATCGTCGTGAACGCTACCTGGTTGTCGGTTCCGTTGAGCGCGGCGAACGGACTCGTCGACTCGACGGCCTGTAGTCCGACGTCAACGCGACGCCGCGTGACCGACGCAACATAACGCAGGACGTGCCCATTCTCCTGTGCGCTGCGCGCCCGTGCGTGCCACTCGTCATCGAATTCCTCGAGACGCGACAGGAATGCGGCGAGGGGCAGCTTGCGAGCGCGCTCGGGAACGAGCGACTCGAGCTCGATGTCCTCGAGCTCACCCTGGAACCCGAGGAGTCGCCCAAGAATGAGCGCCTTGCGCGCGACGTCCATGCCCGAGAGATCGTCGCGCGGATCCGGCTCCGTGAAACCTTTCTCCATCGCTCTGCGCAGCGACTCGGAGAAACGTCGGCCGCGTCCGATCTCGCTGAGAAGAAACCCGAGCGTGCCTGACGTGCAGCCGTCGATGCGATGCACGCGATCGCGCGCCTCGACGAGCTTGTAATATGTGTCGATGATCGGAAGGCCGGCGCCAACGGTCGTTTCGTGCAGGATGCGCCGATCGTGCGTGCGTGCGGTTTCCTGGAGCGCCTGGGCATCGGCGAGCTTGCCCGACAGCGGCCGCTTGTTCGCGAGAACGAGATCCATTCCGGCGCCGAGGGCGCTTCGCAGCAGCGTGACGGTGTCCTCGGCGGTGAGATCCACGAAGATGGGCCGCGACAACGCATGACGAGAGATTGCCGCGAGCGCATCCGAGGTGGATGCGGCGACGCCACCGTGCGTCGCGCTCAGTCGCGCGCCACGTGCCTTGTCGTTCGCGAGACCTGCGAGGCGCCGGGCCGAGATACCGTTGGGATCGAAGACGTAGCCACTCCGATCGATGACGCCGACAACGCGCACCCGCGATCCGTCCTGACGCGCGCGACCCAACATTGGCGCGAGTGTCCGCCCGATCTGTCCGAATCCCAGCAGCACGACGTCGGCGTGCTCCGGTCGCAGGGCAGCTCCGCCACCCAATCGACTGAGCTGGAACTCGCCGTGAACGCGTCGCATTGCCGCTGCCAGATCTGCCTCGGCAACCACGGCGGAGATGTTCAGCTCCGACGATCCCTGCGCGATCGCCACGATGTTGATACCGCCGTCCGCGAGGGCGGAGAACACGCGAGCCGCCACGCCAGGCGTGCCGTGCATCCCGAGCCCGACTACCGCGAGCGTGGCCAGATTCGACTCGACCTCGACGTCGTCGATCTCCCGGCGCGCGATCTCGTCCGCGAACGCGGCGGTGAGGCTCGCGCGCGCGATCTCGGCGCTGGACGCGGGTACCGTGAAGCAGATGGAGTGCTCTGACGACGCCTGCGTGATGAGCGAGACCGACACCCCTTCGCGATGCAGCGCGGTGAACGTACGACCCGCGATGCCCGGCACGCCAAGCATGCCGTTGCCGGTCACGGTGACCAGCGCCTGCGCGGTGACGGCAGACAGTGCCTTGACGGGATACCTCGTGAGCGTTCGGCGCGCGGAGATCTCCGTCCCCGCGGCATTGGGATCGGCGAACGGGCGAACGAACAGCGGCGTCGAGGAGCGCGCGAGCGGGGTGAGCGCCCGAGGGTGAAGCACCTTCGCGCCGTAGTACGCGAGCTCGGCCGCTTCACGAGGGTTGACCTGTGGGATCACGCGCGCGTCGCTGACGATGCGTGGGTCGGCGGTGAGCAGCCCCGGAACATCCTTCCACAACGTGATGCTCGACGCGCGAAGCGCGCGCCCGATGAGTGTCGCGCTGAGATCCGTTCCGCCGCGTCCGATCGTTGCGACCTCGCCGCTCGGCGTCGCGCCGATGAAGCCGGGGACAACCGGCGTTATGCGCCGTCGAAGCAGCGGGAGCAGTGATGCACGGGCCGCGCGATCGGTACCCGCGAGATCGGGTGATGCGTTGCCGAATTGTTCATTGGTCCGGATGACATCGGGCCCGTCCACGAACTGTGCGCGAGCGCCGGCGCGACTCAGCACCGCCGCGACGATTCGCGCGCTCAACCGTTCGCCGCGTGCGGCGATGTAGTCGGACGTGCGCGGCGTGAGCTCGCGAAGGATCGAGAGCCCGTGGGCGAGCGCGTCGAGCTCTGCCATCGCCGCGTCGATCTCATCCAGCACGGCGCGCTGCTCAGGCTTGCGAAGCAGCTTCGTGACGACGTCGCGATGGCGTTCGCGAAGGCTGGCGGCTGTCTCTCGGAGAACGCGCTCTTCACCGGCAGCAGCGCGGCGGGCACCGTGGAGGAGCGCGTCGGTGACACCGGCGAAGGCCGAGACGACGACGATGACGCGCGGCGGCTGCGCCTTCGCGATGGAGACCGCGTGGGCGACCGCGTCCGCGTCAGCGAGGGACGCGCCGCCGAACTTATGGACGGAAACCACGGGATGCGGGAGACGGAACGCGGGAGACGGGAGACGGGAGACGGGAGACGGGAGACGGGAGACGGGAGACGGGAGACGAAAAGACCGCGGGATGCCTCCCCCGCGCTAGGGGCATCCCGAGGCGTTTTCAGTCGCCAGTCGCCGGTCGCCAGCCGCCAGTCCACACACCCAACGCTCGACGCCGCAACCGCGTAGAGCGACGTAAGCTAGCCGATCTGCCCTCCAAACACTCCCGAGCATCAAGGACCGGTCATGCGAGTGAACGTTCCCACGGTTCGACGCGCCATCCTGCTCACGGCCGCGCTCAGCGCAACGGCTGTGGGCGCCCAAACTCCGCCTGCGGGAAAGATCACTGCGCCCAAGGAGTTCTTCGGGTTCAACATCGGCGACGACTGGAAGCTGGCCAACTACGATCAGTTCCAGGAGTACTGGAAGAAGATCGACGCCGAATCCGACCGCATGCGCGTGGAGGAGATCGGCAAGACGGCCGAAGGCCGTCCGCAGCTCATGGCGATCGTCACGTCACCGGAGAACTTCAAGAAGCTCGACCGCTTCAAGGAGATCGCGAAGAAGCTCGCGCTTGCCGAAGAGCTGACCGACGACGAAGCGCACGCGCTGGCGCGGGAAGGCAAAGCGGTCGTCTGGATCGACGGCGGACTGCACGCCACTGAAGTGCTCGGAGCGCATCAGCTCATCGAGACGAGCTACCAGCTCGTGAGTCGCAACGATCCCGAGACGCTGCGGATTCTGAACGACGACATCATGCTGCTCGTTCACGTGAATCCCGACGGCATGCAGCTCGTGACCAACTGGTACATGAAGGACGCGGACACGCTCAAGCGGAACATGAACATCCCGCGGCTCTACCAGAAATACATCGGGCATGATGACAACCGCGACTTTTACATCCTGAACCAGCCCGAGACGATCAACGACGCGCGGATTGCGTACCACGAGTGGTTCCCGCAGATCATCTACAACCATCACCAGACCGGACCCGCCGGCACGGTGATGTTCGCGCCGCCGTTCCGCGATCCGTTCAACTTCAACTTCGACCCGCTCATTCCGGTGCAGCTGGACCTCGTTGCCGCGGCAATGCACACGCGCTTCGAGGCGGAAGGGAAGCCAGGCGTCACCATGCGCACGGGCTCGAGCTACTCGACGTGGTGGAACGGCGGGCTTCGCACGCTCGCGTACTTCCACAACATGATCGGCCTGTTGACGGAGACGATCGGCAACCCGACGCCGATGGAGATTCCGCTGATCGTGCGCAATCAGCTGCCGCGCGCCGATCTGCCGTATCCGATTGCGCCGCAGCAGTGGCACTTCCGCCAGTCGATCGATTACTCGATCACCGCCAACTGGGCGGTGATGGACGCCGCGTCGCGCTATCGTGAGACGCTGCTCTACAACATCTACCGCATGGGGAAGAATTCCATCGAGCGCGGCAGCCGCGACTCGTGGACGACGACACCCAGTGAGCTCGATTCGCTCGAAGCAGCGGTTGCGCGGGAGCGAGGCGAGCGGGGCGGAGGCCGACCGGGCGGCATTCCGGGCGGCGCAGCTGGCGCGATCAACCCGTTCGGCGCCGCGGCTCCCACCAAGTTCTTCGCGGAGTACCTGCGCGATCCGGCGAAGCGTGATCCGCGCGGCTACATCGTCCCGTCCGCGCAGCCGGACTTCCTGACGGCGACGAAGTTCGTGAACGCGCTTCGCAAGGTGAACGTGACGGTGCTCAAGGCCACGGCGCCATTCACCGTCGGCGGCAAGAGCTACGCAGCCGGCTCGTACGTCGTGAAGACCGCGCAGGCGTTCCGCCCGCACGTGCTCGACATGTTCGAGCCGCAGGATCACCCTAACGATTTCGCCTATCCCGGTGGACCGCCGAAGCCGCCGTACGACAACGCCGGCTACACGCTGGCGTTCCAGATGGGCGTGCAGTTCGATCGCATCATCGATGGATTCGATTGCCCGTGTCAGCCGATTGCCGGCATGGCGGAGCCGCCAGCGGGAACCGTCGCCTCGTCAGGCGCCGCCGGCTATCTGCTCTCCCACAACACAAACGACGCGTTCATCGCGGTAAACCGCGCGCTCAAGGCCGGCAACGACGTGTACTGGCTCAAGAGCGCGATGAATGCGAACGGCAAGTCGTATCCTGCGGGCACGTTCTACATCGCGTCCAAGGGCAACACGACGCAGATGCTGCAGACGCTCGCGAAGGAGAAAGGACTCTCGTTCGACGGAGTGTCAGCACGTCCGGGCAGCAACGCGCTCAAGCTGCAGCCGAAGCGCATCGCGCTGTGGGATCAGTATGGCGGCTCGATGCCCTCCGGTCACACCCGCTGGCTGTTCGAGCAGTTCGAATTCCCGTACACCGTTGTGTACCCGCAGACGCTCGACGGCGGGAATCTGTCGGCGAAGTACGACGTGATCGTCTTTCAGGGCGGGGCGATTCCCGCGCCGCGCGGTGAAGGCCAGGGTGGTGGCGGACGCGGTGGGTTCAACCGCGAGATCGACCCGAGCACCATTCCGGAGGAATTCCGCGGGTGGCTGGGTCGCGTGACGCCGGAAAAGACGATCCCGCAGCTCAAGAAGTTCCTCGAAGACGGCGGCACAATTATCACCGTCGGTTCGTCCACCGCGCTCGCCTACTACCTCGGCCTGCCGGTGTCGAACCACCTCGTGGAGCGCACGCCCCAGGGACAGGTGCGCGAGCTGCCGAACGACAAGTTCTACGTTCCCGGCTCGATTCTGCGTGTCGCGGTGGACAACACAGCGCTTGTTGCCGCCGGCCTGCCTAACAATCTGGACGTCTTCTTCGACGAGGACCCGGTCTTCCGCCTCGAGCCCGACGCGGCGCTCAAGGGCCTGCGTCCCATTGCGTGGTTCGACTCTCCGCAGTCGCTGCGGAGCGGCTGGGCGTGGGGTCAGAACTACCTCGACGGCGGTGTCGCCATTGCCGAAGCGAACGTGGGGAAGGGAAAGTTGTACCTCTTCGGTCCGGAGATCACGTTCCGCGCACAGCCTCACGGGACGTTCAAGTTCCTGTTCAACGGCATCTACGCCGGGTCGGCCGGCGATCGCGGGAATGACAGGGTCGTGCAATAACGGCTCGATTCGGTAGACAATCGCCGGCGGCGTGGCTCATCTTGCGCGTCGCCGGCTACTTCTATCGGGCTGGCTACTCAGACGAAGGGGGAACGTACGAATCCGAACACCCCTTCGTCGTAGATGACTGCCCCCTCGGGCGGTCGTAGAACCACCGAACGAAGCACCCACGTCCTCAATCCCGAAACCATGAGCAGAGCTCTGTCTCTCGCTGCAGTTCTCGCTGTCGCCCCGCCAACGGTCGTCGTGGCGCAGACCTACACCACCGGCGACCAGACCATCCGCCAGATCTGGGCGGAGGGAATGAACAGCTCGCAGGCCTACAAGCTTGCCCAGGTCCTGAGCGACTCGATCGGACCGCGCCTAACGGGCACACCGGGAATCAAGCGCGGCAACGATTGGCTCGTCGCCACCTACAAGAGGTGGGGCGTCGACGCGCGCAACGAGCAGTACGGCAAGTGGAAGGGGTGGCGACGCGGCACGACGCACGTGGACGTCATGACCCCGCGCGTGCGCACCCTCGAGGGCACGCTCCTCGCGTGGAGCGCGGGGACCGGCGGGAAGGACGTCACGGCCGCAACGGTCATCTTGCCGGAAATCGCTGACAGCACTGCGTTGGTCGCGTGGCTGCCGCAGGCGAAGGGCAAGTTCGTGCTCGTGTCCATGCCGCAAGCCACCTGTCGTCCCGACGACAATTGGCGCCAGTTCGGGGACTCGGCGTCCTTCGCACGGATGCGGGCGCAGCGTGACGCCGACACCGCCAAATGGAACGCGCGCATCCGCGCCACCGGCTACGGCCTCGGCCTCGGCACCGGGACGTTAGGCAAGCGGTTGCAGGATGGCGGCGTCGCCGGCGTCATCGCGTCGCGATGGTCGAACGGATGGGGCGTCAACAAGGTGTTCGACTCCCGCACCGACAAGGTCCCGTCTATCGACCTGAGCTGCGAAGACTACGGCCTCGTCTACCGCCTCACCGAGAACAACCAGGGTCCCACGCTGCGCGTCCGCGCGGAGTCCGAGTTCCTCGGCGACGTACCGGTGTTCAATACGATCGCGACGATCAAGGGGTCGCAGAAGCCTGACGAGTACGTGATGCTCTCGGCACACTTCGACTCGTGGGACGCCGGCTCAGGCACGACCGACAACGGCACCGGCACGATCACGATGCTCGAGGCGCTTCGCATCCTGAAGAAAGTCTACCCGAACCCGAAGCGCACGATCGTCGTGGGACACTGGAGCGGGGAAGAGCAGGGGCTCAACGGCTCGCGCGCCTTCGCTGCGGATCACCCGGAGATCGTGAAAGGCCTGCAGGCGCTGTTCAATCAGGACAACGGGACCGGCCGCATCGTGAACTTCTCCGCGTCGGGGTTCACCACGGCGAGCGGCAACCTCGCGAAGTGGATGAGCAATATTCCTGCCGAAATCGCGCGCAACATCAACCTGAGTTTCCCGGGGGCACCTGCGGGTGGCGGATCCGACAACGCGTCGTTCGTCTGCTACGGCGCACCCGCGTTCGGGTTGGGCGCCACGAGCTGGGATTATGGGACGTACACCTGGCACACGAACCGCGACACGTTCGACAAGATCGTGCTCGATGATCTGAAGAACAACGCGACACTGACGGCGATGCTCGTGTACCTCGCGAGCGAGGACCCGGAGACGCTCGCGCGCGACAAGCGCGTGTTCGATCAGGGCCCGGATGTACGACGCCCGGCCAACGCGTTCGGCGGCAACGGTCCGCAGACCTGGCCGTCGTGCACCGAGCCGCTCCGCGACTACTCGCAGTATCGGCGTTAGGCGAACGCCACCCGTGACCGACAGCACCACCTCGTCGCTGAACCTGGCCGAGATCGAATTCGCGGCGAAGGAGCGCCTGACGCCGCTCGCGTACGAGTATTACGTGGGCGGCGCCAATGACGAGGTTACCGTGCGCGAGAACCGCTCTGCGTACGACAAGCTCTCGCTTCGGTACCACGTCCTTGTCGACGTCAGCCGTCGCTCGACGAAAACCACGGTGCTCGGAGCGCCGGTCGACTTCCCCGTGCTCATCGCGCCGACTGCCTTTCAGCGCCTCGCGTGCGAGGACGGTGAGATCGCCACGGCGCGAGCGGCCAGGTCAGCAGGCACGGTCATGATCTTGAGCACGGCGTCCACCTGTACGATCGAGGACGTTGCGGCGGTTGGCGGTCGTCAATGGTTCCAGCTCTACGTGTACGCAGACCGAGGCCTCACGAAGGCACTGGTCGAGCGCGCGGAAGCATGCGGAATGGGTGCGGTCGTCCTTACCGTCGACGCACCAGTGCTCGGCCGGCGCGAGCGTGATCTCCGAAACCGCTTTCACCTGCCCGCGGGAGTGCGTCTCGCCAACGTTCCCTCGTCAGGCAGCGTTCCCACGCCCACAGGGCATGGCGAGCCTGGCCTGGGGACGAACTTCGCGAGCGGTATCGACGCCGCGCTCAGCTGGCGCGACGTCGACTGGCTCCGCTCGATCACGCGTCTCCCAGTGCTCATCAAGGGCATCGTTCGCGGCGACGACGCGGCCAAGGCGGTGGAGCACGGAGCGTCAGGCATCATCGTCTCGAATCACGGCGGTCGTCAGCTCGACACCGCGATCGCGTCGGTCCGCGCGCTGCCCGAGGTCGTCGACGCCGTCGCGGGCCGCGTGGAAGTGCTGCTCGACGGCGGAATACGCCGCGGCACCGATGTGATCAAGGCCATTGCGCTCGGCGCCCGTGCCGTCCTCGTGGGACGACCGGTCGTCTGGGGGCTCGCCGCGGGCGGGGAGGCCGGGGCCAGACGCGTGCTCGACCTGCTCAGTGCCGAGGTCGATCTCGCGATGGCGCTATGCGGATGCCCAACAATCAGCGACATTTCACGTGACCTCGTGGTCGCGTGAGGCGCTAGTCGGCTGAGCTCCGGCTCTGGAGGCGCTCACCTGCCTCACGAGGCCGTTTACCGTGGCCCACTTGCGCGTCGCGCGTACGCTGGCCTACATAACGCTGGATCCTTTACTCGATAGAGACCCGACATGCGCCAACTCCGTTCGGTCGCTGCAGTAGCCGCGCTCGCCCTTCTCGCCGCCTGCAGTCTCGATACCGGTCCCGACGTCCCGGATCCAATCGACCCGGCCAATGACTCGTATGCGAGCAGCCTCGGTATCGACATCTTGACGTTTACAAGACAGCCGAATGGCGTCTACATCAAAGACCTCCAGGTCGGGCAGGGTGACGCCGCGGTACTGAACGACTCGGTGCAGGTCGACTACTCGGGATATCTGCCTAACGGCACTCTGTTCGATACGAGCAAGCAAACCAATCGGACGCCACTGGAATTCGTCATCGGGAAGAGCGTCTACATTCCGGCATTCGAAAGCTCCGTTGTGGGAATGCAGCCCGGAGGCATTCGACAGATCATTATCCCGAGCGGGCTCGCCTACGGCCCAGGCGGCAATTCTAGAGCCGGAATACCGCCGAACACGAATATCATTTTTACGATCGAGTACATCAGTAAGTTGTAGTCTCTGCGGTGCGAGGATGACGACGGAACGTTTCGAGTCATCGCCGCTGTGGTCGCCTGATCCTGAACGGGTACAGGCAACGAACCTCGCACAATTCATCTCAGCCGCGCGCGCCCATGGCTACGTCCCGCCAACGGGCGGCGCGGCTGTCGACTATGTATCGCTGTACGCGTGGTCCATCGCCCGTCCCGACGAGTTCTGGCGAGCGGTGTGGCGGTTTTGCGGCGTCATTGCCGACACTCGTCCTGACGGCTCGCAATGGGAGGAGGTCGTTCGCGGGTTAGGCCGCATGGCGCCGCCCGATCCGACCGCCGGCCCTCGATGGTTCCCCGGTGCGCGCCTCAACTTCGCCGAGAACCTGCTTCGGTACCGCGACGATCATCCGGCGCTCGTTGGCCGCAGCGAGCGAGGACGCGGCCGGACGCTGACGTATGCCGAGCTGGCGGCCGAGGTGGCGGACGTCGCAGGCGCGCTGCACGCATCGGGTGTGCGCGCCGGCGATCGCGTCGCCGGCTTCATGCCGAACATTCCGGAAACGGTGATCGCCGTGCTCGCGACGGCGAGCCTGGGCGCCGTGTGGTCGTCCTGCTCTCCCGATTTTGGCGTGAAGGGCGTCGTTGATCGCTTTGGCCAGATCGAGCCGAAGGTGTTGTTTTCCGCCAGCGGCTACCGGTATGCTGGCAAGGAGATCGACTCGCTGCCGCGCGTGCGGGAGATCGTTAGGCAAGTGCCCTCGATCCGGCGTGTTGTGGTCGTTCCGCAACTTGGGGCGACGCCCGCCGAGTTTGAGTCGTGGAAGGCTTTCAGGGAACAGGGAACGGGGAACTGGGAACAGAACACCCACGGAGCCTCGGTTCCCGGTTCCCGGTTCCCTGTTCCCGTCGAACGCTTCGCGTTCGACCACCCTCTCTACATCATGTACTCGTCAGGCACCACCGGCCTGCCGAAATGCATGGTGCACGGTGCCGGGGGCACGCTGCTGCAGCATCTCAAGGAGCTCGTGCTGCACACCGATCTGCGTCGCGACGATCGCATCTTCTACTTCACGACATGTGGGTGGATGATGTGGAACTGGCTCGTGACCTCGCTCGCCGTGGGTGCGACGGTCGTGCTCTACGACGGCGCGCCGTTCGCACCGGACCACGACAGCCTGTGGGCGATGGCCGAAGAGGAACGACTCAGCGTCTTCGGCACCAGCGCGAAGTACCTCGCGATGGCCGAGAAGCTCGGTGTCGAGCCGTCTACCCGCGACCTCAGCGCGCTGCGCGCGATTCTCGCCACCGGTAGCCCGCTCGCGCCGCCGAGCTTCGATTACGTGTACCAACACGTGAAACGCGACGTGCAACTGTCGAGCATTAGCGGTGGTACGGATATCATCTCATGTTTTGCATTAGGCAACCCGGCGGGCGCGGTGTGGCGCGGCGAGCTGCAGTGCCGAGGCCTGGGAATGGCCGTCGAGGTGTTCGACGAGTCGGGGCGCTCCGTTCGTGGCGAGCCCGGAGAGCTCGTGTGCACGAAGCCGTTTCCGAGTATGCCAATAGCGTTTTGGAACGACCCGGACGGCTCGAAGTATCGTGAGGCCTACTTCGAGAAGTATCCCGGCGTCTGGCGCCATGGCGACTGGGCGGAGCTTACGGAGCACGACGGCGTCATCATCACTGGCCGCAGCGACGCGACGCTCAACCCGGGCGGTGTTCGGATCGGGACGGCCGAGATCTATCGCCAGGTGGAGCAGCTGCCGGAGGTGATCGAGAGCCTCGTCGTCGGGCAGGATGTCGTGACCGACGGTGCCATCGACGTGCGGATCGTCCTGTTCGTGCGGCTCGCACCTAACGAGTCATTGACCGAACCCCTGCGCACTCGCATCCGGCACCAGATCCGCGAAGGCGCGAGCCCGCATCACGTGCCGAAGGTCATCGTGCAGGTCGCCGACATTCCGCGAACGATCAGCGGAAAGATCACGGAGCTTGCGGTGCGCGACGTGGTTCACGGTCGCCCCGTGAAAAACACCGACGCGCTCGCGAACCCGGAAGCACTCGAGCTGTTTCGGGGGCTGAAAGAGCTTGAACAGCCGGGAGACGGGTGACGGGTGACGGGAGACGGGAGACGGGTAAGATGCGGAAACCCTCGGGATGCTCGGCTCGTGTTGAGCGGCCTCCCGAGGGTTCTCGCTGTCTCCCCGTCTCCCGTCTCCCGCTTCCCGGCCTTACCCTGACCCCAGTCTCCTCCTGGGATCCGCGGGCTCCGCCGACGCCGTCGATTCCGCGATCTGATTGGCAATCATGTGTGCGATCTCGGTGAGCTTCGCATGTCGATTCGTTGCAATGCGGCTCAGCGTCATGCGCGCGGCGCCGAACGACGCGGCGATCGCTGCCAGCCAGCCTGCGAGACCGAGCAACGGATCGTGGGTGACTCCGGCAGTCACTCCCATCACGGCCCCGCCCACCCCGCCGCCACCACCACCCATGATGCCGCCGAACACACCGCCCGCGAGGTTGCCTAACTGCTCATCGATGCGAACCGTCGTCTTGCCGCCACGCGGCATCACGGAAATTTGCAGCTTGCGATTCTGGTTCGACACCGACCACGAGAACGTGCGCCCCACCGATCCGATCTGTCCGACCTCACCGATTTCCCGGCGGATGAGATCGAGCACGAGATCGTAGTCGCGCTCCGGCATTTCCCCATCGATCGACGCTTCCACGACAATGCGCGTCGCGGTGCCGAGGAAGATGTTGACCGGCTGCTTCGGACCATCCTTCACGACGACCGCGGGCAGTGTACCCGGGCGACGCGGCGCGACGGCGGCGCGCCCCGCCGGCGCGATCGCACTCCCCGGAGCCGCGACAAGCCCGTACTCTCGCAGCGCCTGCTGGACGAACGTCTCCGATATTCCCGCATCGACCGCCGACGCTTTCACATCCGCGAGCTGATACGCGGACGACTCGGACAGCGTGCGAGCCGCGTGCGGCGTCGGTTGCGGCAGCGGCGGTGCCGGCTGCGAGCTCGTATACGCTTGAAGCTCGGCCGCCCGACGCCACACCGATTGCGCCTGGGTCTCGGAGATGAGCGTCCGCGCGTTGTCCGCCTGTTGGCGGTCCGCCGTCCTGGCATCGCCAAGCACGCGCTCCAGCGCTTCGGCGAGCGCACCGCTCGTCTCGAAGCGTTCGGCGGGGTTCTTCGCCAGGCAGCGATCGACGATCGCCGCAAGCGACGCCGGGACGTCGGGCGCGGCGTCGAGGAGGTGCGGAGCAGGGCGCGTGACGTGCGAGACGAGCACGGCGGATGGCGTCTCGCTGTCGAAGGGAAAGGCACCGGACAGTGCGAGAAATGCGACCACGCCTAACGCGTACACGTCGCTCCGGCCATCTACCGCATCGCCCGACACCTGCTCCGGGCTCATGTAATGGACGGTGCCGAGCACCTGGCCGGTCGCCGTGAGCTGCTTCGATTCGGCGAGACGCGCGATGCCGAAATCCGTGACGACCGCGCGACCGGTCCCCCGCTCGATGAGGATGTTCTCGGCCTTGACGTCGCGATGGACGACGCCGCGCGCGTGGGCGTACCCGAGGGCCAGCGCCACATCGCGAAGCTGCCCGATCGTCTCCGCGAACGCTGGACGTCCGCGCTCGACCAGCCGCTGTGCGAGCGACTCGCCGTCGACGTACCCCATGACGAAAAATACCTGCCCGCCTAACTCGTCCGCGCGGTGTATGGGGACGATGCTCGGGTGGGACAGGTGCGCCGCGGTGCGCGCTTCGCGCAGGAAGCGCTCGCGCACCTCGGGGCTTCCAGCGAGGTGGGCCGGAAGCGTCTTGATGGCGACCGGACGATCGAGCTTGAGATCCCGGGCGAGGTAGACGATCCCCATGCCGCCTCGGCCAATCTCACGCTCGATATCGTATTGGCCAGCCAGCGCGGCGGCGAGCGTGGACAGCTCGGACATTGCGGGAAGCGGGAGACGGGAAGCGGGTACGGCGGAACGATCCGACCCTACGTCGAGCCGAGCCAAGATGTGTCTCGCGCGCGACGGGTGCGAGGGCCGCGGATTAGATTTGGCTTCGGAACCTCTGTGCAACGCCGATCCGGCTCCCCAAGAGGACGATTGCATGGCAACGCAGACCCTGCCCACCGCTGAGACCGCGCACGACGCGTTTCCGATCAACGGGACCGACTACGTGGAGTTCTACGTCGGCAACGCGAAGCAAGCGAGCCATTTCTATCGCGCGGCGTTCGGCTTTCAGCTCGTCGCCTACCGCGGTCCCGAGACCGGTGTGCGAGACCGTGCGAGCTACCTCCTTCAACAAGGCAAGATCCGGCTCGTTCTGACGTCGGCGCTGGGACCCGAGTCGCCGATCGCCGAGCACGTGCACAAGCACGGCGATGGCGTGAAGGACTATGCGCTCTGGGTAGACGATGCGCGCTACGCGTACACCACCGCCGTAGAGCGCGGTGCAATTCCGAAGCAGGAGCCGCGCGTTACGCGCGACGACGACGGCGAAGTGGTGATCGCCGCGATTGGCACGTACGGCGACACGATCCACTCGCTTGTGGAGCGCCGAAACTACAAGGGCACGTTCCTCCCCGGATTCCGCGCGGTGACTCCGCGGTTTCAGCCAGCCGAGGTCGGGCTCAAGTTCGTCGATCACTGCGTCGGCAACGTGGAGCTCGGCCAGATGAATCGGTGGGTGCAGTACTACGCCGCCGTCATGGGCTTCCGGAACCTGATCACGTTCGACGATCAGGACATCAGCACGGAGTATTCGTCGCTCATGTCGAAGGTCATGGCAAATGGCAACGATCGCATCAAGTTCCCGATCAACGAGCCCGCGTCAGGCAAGAAGAAGTCGCAGATCGAGGAATACCTCGACTTCTATCGAGGACCTGGTGCCCAGCACCTAGCGCTTGCGACGGACGACATCATCGAGACGGTAACGGGCCTTCGTGATCGCGGCATCGAGTTCCTGAAAGCTCCGACTACGTACTACCAGGAGCTGCAGCAGCGTGTCGGCAAGATCGATGAGCCGCTCGATACGCTCGAGGAGCTCGGTATCCTCGTCGATCGAGACCCCGACGGTTATTTGCTGCAGATCTTCACGAAGCCCGTGGAGGATCGCCCGACGCTGTTCTATGAGATCATTCAGCGCAAAGGCGCGAAGAGCTTCGGGAAGGGAAACTTCAAGGCGCTGTTCGAAGCGATCGAGAAAGAGCAGGAGTTGCGAGGGAATCTTTAATGCCCATTTATCATCGCCTTGGCGACATCCCGAAGAAGCGTCACACGGTTTTCCGTCGCCCGGACGGCGGGCTGTACGCCGAAGAGTTGATGGGCCACGAGGGGTTCGTTGGAACCTCGTCGCTGCTCTATCACTCGTATCCGCCGACAACGGTGAAGTCCGCGCGGCGCATTCGGGACATTACTTGGGAAGCCGACGACGACACGTCGCTGCGGCATCGTCATTTCCTCACGGCGCGCGCGGCGAAGGGAGGGAGTCCGACCCTCGATCGGATTCCGCTGCTCTTCAACAGCGACATTGCGATGTTGTATGTGGAGCCGGACGAGATCGACGCACACTTCTATCGAAACTCGCAGGCTGACGAAGTCGTGTATGTCGTGGAAGGCTCCGGTACACTAGAATCTGTCTACGGTGACCTCCCCTATACGCAGGGAGATTATGTAGTTATCCACCGGAACATCACCCATCGCTGGAAGCTCGACGACGGGGGAAAGAAGACGAAGCTGCTCGTCTTCGAGTCGCGTGGACACGTCCGTTGGCCCAAGCGGTATCGCAACGAATTCGGTCAGCTCCTGGAGGGAGCGCCGTACAGCGAGCGTGACATTCGACGTCCCGTCGAGCTCCGGCCGCACGACGAAAAGGGCGACTTCCGGATCTTCGTGAAGCAGTACGGTGCGCTCAACGAGTTGATCCTCGATCATCACCCGTTCGACGTCGTCGGTTGGGATGGCTACTTCTATCCGTGGATCTTCA
>Ga0307406_10000916_pt1 | contig 16532 bp, 15 predicted proteins | sample 322Cmetagenome_3_FD_203706 | JGI IMG/M metagenome (GOLD analysis project Ga0307406, IMG submission 203706) | Maize rhizosphere microbial communities from greenhouse at UC Davis, California, United States - 322HYB-C-2 | ecosystem: Host-associated > Plants > Roots > Rhizosphere > Soil | place...
AGGCTTGGCAGATCTGCGAGCCTATTGCTTGCGAATGTGTGTTTGTACAGACCAAGTTCAACATATGAGGCGGAATCACCTACGGTAAACTCGGCACTGCCGGCTGTATTGTATGCACGTGTACTGGTTGGTTCGGCGTTAGCGTTCCCAACTGCCTCTTCGTACCACCCAGCTGGGCCAGTTGCTACTTCACTTATTGGGCGCACATCGGCTGGACGAACGACGTGCATTGTAACGTCGATTGCCCGTGTCACCGTTGTGAACGCGAATGCTGCAGCCAGCATTGTGGTGATTAATAATGCTAATCCCAGCATTGTTTTTTTGCTGTTCGGTTTTGTTAGTTCTCCAAGAATACCGGTTGAAGTATTTAATTTCACCCTACACCTCCTTATTGACTTAACATTCTTATTATACTCTTATGCTTTTCTTGCTATGATGAAAGTATGAGAAAAATAGTAGTACTATCATTCATTAGTCTTGACGGCGTCATGCAGGCACCGGGTGGCCCGGAGGAAGATACTTCGGGTGATTTTAAATATGGCGGTTGGACTGTGCCATACTTCGACGAGTTTGCAGGCAACATTATGGGTGAACAAATGGGTAAGCCGTTTGATTTACTTTTAGGGCGAAAAACGTACGATATTTTTGCCGGCTATTGGCCAAACCAAGACCCGGATGGTCCTGTGGCAGATCCATTTAATAAGGCGACAAAATACGTCGTATCAAATTCATCACCAGCACTTACCTGGGAAAATTCAGTGCTTATTGACGGCGATGTCGTTGAGAAGCTAAAAGAACTAAAGAAACAAGATGGGCCAATGCTCCAGGTGCATGGTAGCTCAACGCTTATTCAAACGTTATTACAAAATGATCTTGTTGACGAACTATGGCTTAAGATTTTCCCAATTACGCTTGGGAACGGCAAGCGCCTCTTTACTGATGGTATTATGCCGGTTGCATTTGAACTAGTAGATACAAAAGTTTCACCAAGCGGTGTTATTTTCGCGAACTACAAACGTGCTGGTGAAGTAAAAACCGGCTCATTTGCTTGAGTGTATTCGTCGTTTTGTAGCGAGAATCGCCGCAACGGTCCAAGCCTGCACTTCTTGCGGGGGTTGTTCAATTCGGTTTACGCGGTTATAGCGCGTATCAAGAACGTCAATGATGTGGCTGTTAATGGCGAACGAATCACCGCCACGAACATATTCTGGGAAACTGCCGAGGGCATCAACAACGGTAAGGATTTTTTGGTCGAGGTGATCGGCAAATTCGAGGAATGCCGGTTCTTCAGCGTGCCTTCGAGCACCCTTAGCAATGTTATGGGTGTCCCAAATCCAGACAGTACCATTGTGGTAAGCGCCGGGACGGAATTTCACTTCGTCGCTGGCGAGTGTGCGAATACCGCTCACTGACAATAACTCTGGTGAACGGAGCTGCCGCAAAAGCGCACTGCGCATATGAACAGTCTGTTCATCATTTCCATCGAGAATGCGAGAGCCTAACAAGTGCCCCATATTAGAGGTGCGAATTTTCATCTGTCGAGGTAACCCATCATCGTCGCGGTCGAGACCTAAAACAAAATAACCCCCCTTATCGTTTGTCCAGAATTTATCTTTGACTATTTCCTTAATACTCTGCGCAACGTCGCGCATGTCCTGTGCATCGTCGGGCCTATCAAGAACGCGCTCGTAAAGATCGGCAGCGTCTATCAACGCGTCATGTGCGGTAGCCTGCACTTCAATTGAAGCAATGCCCTGAGAGTGGTTTGCAAGCTCACCATCGGCGTGGTGGTAGCTATCCCATGAATCTTTCCATGCCTGGTTGTTAAGCCCTCTTGGAATAGTCGACTGAAATTCAAGAAGTCCAAGTGAGCTATCGCGAATGCGGGTACGAAGCCAGTCGACGGCACGGGTGAGGGCAGTAGCAATAGTGACGCTGTTCCCGTCGCGGTCTATATAGGTTTCATTTAAGATTTCACCGCGTGGGTCGTGGTAGGTGCAGTAAGCGGCAATAGTACGAATAAATTCTGGCGTTGCATCAACTGAACCGTAGTATGGCCACCCCCAGCCATCTTCTTCAGTAATGCGGACGGCGATTGGGTCGTCGGGTGTACGGATTTCATGCGCAATGCGCCCGTACTCTTCTTCGCGTGCAGCATTGTAGGCCGTGCCCTGCGTTTCGGCGAGCTTCATAATGGTAGTGGCCGCGAGCTTTGGATAAAATTCAATTAAATCGAGGGCAACGCGCAGTGAGTCGCGGCCAAACACGACGCTGTAGAGTTCTTGATAGCCAGGCGCTGGCGTGTCAGACTCAAGCGCTAATGAAGCAACGGCTGGGCCGTGGAAACCAATTTCATCGCCGTTTGGCGCACCGGTAAGGCGTGCCATCTCTCGTAAACTTGAGAGTTGTGTAAGAGAACGACGAGGCGGCGCATAGGTCGGCGCAATAAGTTCCTCGCCTTCAAGAAGCCAAAAATCTTCCGGTAGATCGGACTCGGTAGTCTGAACTGTCGAATGATGTCCCATATATCCATTGTAATCCATGTGCTAAAATATATGTACTATGTGTAAGCATGGAGAGAATCAGCGTATGAGGAGTGCTGCAAGGTAACCGCTATGCGAGTTGCTATCATTGCTCCACCATGGCTCGCCCTACCGGTTAAGGGGTACGGGGGAATAGAACTCGTGCTCGAAGGTTTGATCGATGGCCTACGTCGACAAGGTGTTGAAGTAGAAGTATTTGGTAACGGCGAACGTAAAATTCGCGGTATTAAAACGCACTCACTCTATAAAACTGATCAATTCCAACATATCCATGGGCCCTACTACGAAACAGCTCCAATTGTGCAGGCGCACCTTACCTTTGCGCTGAATAAGATTCGTGAAGATGGTAAATTCGATGTTATTCACGATCACAATACCATGATTGGCCCATCGTTCTTTGCCCAAGCTACACAGCTTAAGGGCGTGCCACCGGTGCTTCACACGTTCCACGGGCCTCCATTTACCGATACTTCGGAACGATCTGGTGATATCGTAAATAATCGAACGCACCTTGAACAGCTAAAGGACCACGGAAAAATGTACATGGTGTGTATTTCTGAAGCCATGGCAAATACTGCGCCGTCGGCGATTAAGCCGCACCTTCTAAAGGCCGTTCACAATGCAATTGATGTTTCTCTGTTTCCACTCCGTGAGAGTAAACGTGATTATTTCATTACACTTGCACGGTTTAATAAAGACAAAGGACAGGCGGTTGCTGCGAAGTTTGCTGCAGAGCAAAAGCAGCGACTGAAAATGGCCGGTACGGTTGCCGGTATTGGCAGTAGGAGCAAGCTAACGCTCGAGCTTTCTAACCCACTAAGTCCGTACCGTGCGAATCACGAGTTCCGTTACTTTAGCGATGAGATTCTTCGCTACACTATTCGGTATCCGTCAATTTCATATGTGGGTAATGTGAGCGGAGACCGAAAGCTCAACTTTATAGCCAATGCGAAAGCACTGCTATTTCCAATTGACTGGGAAGAGCCATTTGGCATGGCTGTTATTGAAGCCTTGGCGTGCGGTACCCCGGTAGTTGCAATGAACCGCGGTGCAATGCCTGAAATTATTGAACACGGCGTTACTGGGTTCCTTGCGAATACTGAAGAAGAATTTGGTGAGTATATGAAACGAGTAGGTGAGATTGATCCGGCTAAATGTCGCGAATCAGTAGAAAAGCGCTTTGGTGCCGATGCTATGGCAAAGGCCTACATTAAACGGTACGAAGAAATTATTAAGCGTTCGAAGAAGCGCTCGAAGGCTTAGCCTTAACGCTATACCCAGCGAACAGTGTTTTACGCAGGCTGCTAAAGAAGTAGTAACCCGGTAGGATTGGGATCCAGTAGCTGACGAGTCGGTAAAGGAGCGTCACGCTCATTGCCATTGTTGGATCGAGCCCTGCAATAACAAGCCCTGAGTAAATTCCCATTTCTGCCGACCCAAGGCCGCCCGGGGTTGGTACAAGTGTTGCAGCAATGTTTCCAAAGGTGTAGGCAATGAGCGCATCGGCAAATGATATCTCGACGCCAAGAGCTTTTGCACAGGCTATAAGTGCCAAGATATTGAGCGATGTTCCGATACCGTTTAATACGGTGTTTATTAATACTTCTTTCGGACGTGTTCGATAGGAGGCAATATTCTTTTTGAAGGTTGACCATGATGCAGCCAGGCTCTTTCGTAGCTCCTTTGCATTCATCAGTGTAATTAAGGCACCTACAATGAAGAGCACCGCGATAACGAGGCTATTTGAGCGTACCGAGGCGTCATCGAAAATGCTACTAACTGAGATGTTGCTATAGAGCAGCGAAACGATAATAAGTACGATGTATGCCGATGTACTGGCGATTGCATTCATAGTCACGACGGCCGTCGCTTGGTTTGGTGTGTGTCCCTTTTTAATAAAGTAATAGATATTGAGACTGATTGTTCCAACGCCCTGGGGGAGAATTTTATTTACGAATAAGGTGGCAGCTTGCACGCGGAGGGTAAGTGCGTAAGTAAGGCGTTTAAAGGACAGAGCGATAAACTGCGCTGCTAAGACCGGTATACCAGTGAAGTAAAAAATAATAGCGAGAAATACCCACTGAAGGTCTGCACCACTTAATGTTTGAATGCTTTCAGCGAGTACGTCCATTTGAGGAATAAATACCCGGGCTGCAAGAAGAAGAATGAGTATAAGGAGAATGACTTTTTTGTGACGCACTAAGGCTTCTTTAAGTCGCATACCAAGAGTATACGCTTTCAGTTCAAATACTGATAGAGGAATCTCTGCTAGTATAAAAACATGATTGGCTTTAGGGCTTTATGATATGAACGAAACTATAATTCCTGACTCATACCAACCGCTAACTGAAATCCGTACGAACAAACGGTTTTCGACTTTCGAGGGAAGACGTAACGGCGAGCGAGTGTTCATTAAGTATCCTGTGAGCGATGAACTAAAAGGTCGACTTGTCGATGAGGCCGCAGGGCTTCAGGCGATGCGCCAACTTGATCCAAATGAATCACTCTACCGAGTACCGAGTGTGATCGAGTTAACGGATACGTATATCGTGACCGAATGGGCTGAGGGTAAGCTCATGGAAGAAGATTTCAAGGTCTTTAACACAGAGGCGATTGAAAGACATCTCGAGTACCTTATTCGCCTCTATGCATTTGTTGACCAAGCTGCTGCATCGGGTGTCGCTTCTGTCGAGGCGACGAATACAACAATTGATAAAACGCTGGCGCGGCTGAGTTCGCTTAACTTCGAATCATATGTAGATGAGAAGCTGGTTCAGCAGATTGCTGAGTACATACGGACGCAGACGCCTCATATTGAAACCAAGGCGACGAATGGCGATTTGCAGCCTGGAAATATATTCGTATCGGAAGGTGCCCCGCCAACGGTTGTCGACTGTGAATCGTATCGCGATATATGGCCTCGACACTACAATATTATTAATTTTGTATTTAATTACGGGGCTGCGTATCCAGGGTTACAAAGCGCACTACGGGTAATGCTCGAGAGTTATGCGGAAAAAGCAGGGGTAGTCCTGAAAGACTCAACTGATACCTTTAATATATCTGCAGCAACAAGGACGCTCCAGATGCTTGAAGAGCGCCTGTCCGGTGAAGGACTGAGTGACGATGCGAAACGGTACATTACCAACGCAATACGTAACATACTGGAAGGTCACCTATTCAATGAATAATGTTAATTATCAATATAAATTTATTGATAAACGATAAATATTGTAGTATAGTGAATCGTATAAGGAGTTCTATGAAAAAACTTTCAACAATAGTATTACGAATTGCACTCATTGGAATAGCACTCGGCGTCGCCGCAATCTGTTTCATCTTACTACCACTTTTATGGAATGAAATTCCACAGTCATACCCTGTCTATACATTCGCGGTCTACACTGTATTTATTGCACTGTTTGCAGCGGCGATTCCATTTTTCATTGGAGTATATAAGGCATGGCGACTCCTAAGCTTTATTGACAAAGGCGAGGCGTTCTCAAGCGCATCAGCAAAGATAGTACGCGCTATTGCCTGGTGCGCCGCAGCAATTAGCGGTATCTACATTATTAGTTTGCCGTTTTTCTACATTTGGGCAGATAATGATGATGCTCCTGGACTTGTACTTATTGGTATGATGCTTGCGAGCGTGCCGTTTATCGTTGCAGTCTTCGCGGCGCTATTGCAGCGGCTTATTCGCGAAGCGGCAGATTTAAAATCTGAAAATGAATTGACGGTATAAGATGGCGAGGACAATTGTCGTAACGATCGATGTCATGCTAGCGAGGCGCAAGATGAGCGTGACTGAGCTGACTGAAAAAGTTGGTATCACTATGGCAAACCTTTCTATTCTTAAGAATGGTAAGGCAAAAGCAATCCGCTTCTCAACGCTGGAGGCATTATGTGAAGCCTTGGAGTGCCAGCCGGGAGACATATTAGAATACCGAGATGCATAGCATCTGCTATTATTAATGCAATGGATCCGGTTCAAAAATTTACCATAATTATTTTCAAGCTTCCCGACGGAAACCTTGTGCTACAACGTCGCTCTGATGACGCACCGTATGGTGCTGGACTACTTGGTATTTTTGGTGGTTGGGTAGAAGAAAATGAAACACCAGAGCAGTGCCTTGTTCGTGAGCTTCGAGAAGAGACCTCGCTTAATACCGACAAGCTCCCCGTAACTTTTTTAGTAGACTTTATTATTCCTGCAGGCGAAGACTATGTTGATGACCGACATTTTTACTTGTTTGAGGCGCCACTTGAGAACCTTGATTTCAAAGTATATGAAGGCAAGCACGCCGAAAGCCATAGCCTTGAAGACATTAAGCAGCGCACCGATTTAACCGGTAGCGCCGATTTCGTTTTCAAATATATTTACCCGCTTAGAATTACCCAGTAATTCATTGCAGTTTAGCTGATGCCCCTCTATACTTAAGGGGAATAGACGGTGCAACTAACGGGGAGTATACATGGCGAATCAGCTACAGAAGCTTGGTGAATTAATGTTTAAGTTGAAATGGTGGACACTTGCCGCTTGGGTAGTGCTTCTTATTGGACTCGGATTCCTAGCCACGCAAGTTGGGTTTAATACCACAAGTGAAATTTCGATTCCAGGAACACAGGCGCAGCAAACACTCACGCGCTTTAATGAGCTTTTTCCTGATACAGGGGCGCAATCTGCCAAGATTGTCGTCGAAGTCCCTGAAGGGAAGACAATTAATGACTATCAAGAAGAGATTACGACGCTTGCTGAAAAGGTAGCGACGGTTGATGGTGTGACGGCTGCGATTACTCCATACATCAACACAGCGGCCATTTCCGAAGATGGAACCATCGGCTTCATTACCGTACAGATGAAGGGTGAAGGTGATAGTGGACGTCTCACCGACGAAACAATCTCGGGCGTTCAAAAGCATATCGACGAAGCTCGCACCGACGACCTTACCATTGCTGCCGGCGGTGACCTGATGAAGCAAGAGCTGGGTGAGATTCTTGGTGTCGCTGAGATTGCCGGGCTTGTTATCGCGCTCGTCGTGCTACTTGTAACACTTGGTAGCTTAATCGCGGCGGGCATGCCGCTGGTAACGGCGCTCGTGGCGGTCGGAGTAAGTATGCTCGGGCTGTTCTCATTAAGCCAAACGATTGATCTTACCAATACCGCACCGGTACTTGCCGTAATGCTTGGGCTGGCTGTCGGTATCGATTATTCACTGTTTATTATTAATCGCTATCGAACCTATGTCATTGATGGCTATGACATGAAAACAGCTGCCGGGCGGGCAATTGCCACGGCGGGTAACGCAGTTATTTTTGCAGCCGCAACGGTTGTGATTGCGCTTGCGGCACTCTCTGTCGTACAGATTCCATTTATGACGGTCATGGGTCTTGCGGCAGCCGCAACGGTTGCTATTGCTGCCCTCGTCGCTCTCACGCTTATTCCAGCACTCCTTGGTATTTTCAAGCTTCACATCTTTACCCGCAAAACACAAAAAGCGGTAAAGGAACAACAGGCTAAGGGCATTGTGCACCACGAAGAGGTGAGTCACAAGACAATTTGGTACCGCTTAGGTGAACGAATTGTAAAATATCGCAAAACCGTGCTTGTTGGTGCATTTGCGATTGTAGCGCTTCTTGCATGGCCAATGGTGCATCTCCAGCTCGGCCTTCCAACTGATGAAACGGCTGCCGAAGGTACTTCCCAGCGCCAAGCCTATGAGCTACTCGCAAAGGGCTTTGGCAATGGCTATAACGGGCCGCTCCTGGTTGTAGTAGAAGGACTCCCTGGGGTATCTGATAGTGACAAAGCGGCAATACAACAACAAATTGTCGCGGAGGCACAAAACCAACTCGCAGCAAAAGCGCAAGAACTGGGTATTACGCCAGAACAGCTGCAGGCGAGTCTCACTCCACAGCAGATGGCCGAAGCGCAGGCTGCTATTCAGCAACAAGTTGAACAGTACGCGCCGTACTACCAGTTGCAGCTCGTTGCAGAGCGTATGGGCAATGTTGAAGGTGTCGATCAAGCACAAGCTGCGCTTGTCACCGACAACGGTAAGCGCGGTATCATTCAGGTAACGCCGACAACCGGCCCATCCGACGAGGCTACGAAAGACCTTGTTGCGTACTTCAGAGATCAAGAAAACCTTGAAGCATTAGCGAAGAGCAATACAGTTACTTTTGGTATTACAGGATCAACTGCAATTCAAATCGACATTAATAAAAAACTTGCCGATGCAATGCCGCTCTATCTACTGGTGGTTGTCGGATTGTCGTTCCTCATTCTCATGGTAGCGTTCCGCTCGGTGCTTATTCCAATTAAAGCAACGCTCGGATTCTTGCTATCGGTCGCAGCGATGTTCGGTGCGCTGGTTGCAGTCTTCCAATGGGGCTGGCTTGGCATTACTGATGCGCCGGCGCCGATTGTAAGCTTCATTCCAATTATTGCAATTGGCATCCTGTTCGGACTCGCTATGGACTACGAATTCTTCCTCGTATCAGGTATGCAAGAAGCTTTCCATTACTCAAAGAATGCGAAGCGTGCAGTGGTTGATGGGTTCGCTATCGGTAGCCGTGTCGTTGTAGCGGCTGCCCTTATTATGGTATCGGTTTTCGCAGGCTTTATCGGCAATCACGATGCCACTATTCAATCGGTTGGATTCGCGCTGGCATTGGGTGTGTTTGTCGATGCCTTCATTGTTCGGCTGTTAATCGTGCCGGTGGTAATGTCGTACCTAGGCAAAGCTGCCTGGTGGCTTCCAAAGTGGCTTGATAAGATCATTCCACACATTACTATTGAAGGTAAGAAGTAGCTTCTAACTACTTCGGTAGGTCGAACGTAATCGACTCTTCCTGGTACAAGTTAAACTTGTACAGCGAATAGCGCTGCCACTCTTCTTCAAGCTGCGGCTTGTTAACGCGAGCAATTTCTTCGAAAAGTTTATCGTATGCAATACGCCCTTCTTCGGTATAGTAACTACCGTGTCCGCCATTCGGCCTAGGAATAGTAAAGATATTGCAGATGTGACCGATTTCTTCTACGGCTGCACATATTTTTTCGGCTGAATCGGTGCCATTCACAACGTCGTCGCCTTCAAGCACGGCCACATTATAAATTGTTTTAAACTTGTCGTTATCGGTATCAAGGATTTTTCCAGGAACGTCTGCATTACTGACTGATTTCAGTTGGCTTCCAAGGAACAAGTTATTTGTCACATCACCATTTGCAAAGCGTGTATTAATACCATCGAGTGTGCGTATAGGGTTTCGTTCGAGCGCATCCTCATAAAAATGCATTTCAAGGATGTAACGGAAAAAGGTCGAGTATTCAATGTAAGGAACATCGGCAAAAGCTTCTGCTGTGCCAAATTGATCCTGCGTTGCTTGGGTAAGACTATCGTAGTCGGCTGGACCGGCAATGAGCGTTGCGGTTTCAACGGGCACCCACGTCGTATTAACCTTGTTTACCATGTAATCAACACCCGGCACGTCACCAGCGCTATGGAAAACAAAATCAAGCGTGTCGATGTGCGGCTTTTCTTCAAGTGTTTCGTCTACTTCGTTGCCAATACGCTCCGCGTCGAGCACGGCATTGTTGTATTGAACGGCGAGGCCTTCGCCACCAAATGCCTTTTGTATACTTCCGCCAAGCGTTTTTGCAAAATAACGGGCGCCGAATGTATTGAACCCATCGTAAATAACCGTCGCTTTATTAGTGTCTGTATCCAGGGCAGGGTATGCTTCGGTAATACTTGGCTGCGCAGTACTGGCAGCTATACGATTCTTACCTACATCGTGTAGGTAGCCACTTGTTGCAGTTGCAACAAAAATAAGGGTAGTCGCTAGCGCACGCTCAGCTAACTTACGGATACGCGTGCGCCGCTTCAAATATGACAAAATTTCTTCTGAAACAGGCTGATCTTCCTCTGAAGCAAGGTAAGCTTGTTCGAGCTCATCCAGGTCTTCTGCGACCGTTAGCTCGGGACGATTAAAGTTAACCGTTAAAGTGTCGTCTAACGGTGGATCTAAGAGGTTAGGCGGGACAGTATATAGGTCTTGAGGTTTTCGCTCAGGCTGGTATAGAGGGCTCTCTTTCAGCATTGCATACCATTATAACCCAGAATTGCAATACTAGGCGTTGTGAAATTATCCCTGGTAGGCGCCGAGTGTCAGAGTGGTGGTTTGTTCGTTTCCGTCACGAAGATAGGTGATGGTGATTTTGTCACCAGGTCGGTACTCACCAAGGATGCTTGAAAGTCCGCCTTGGGTGCCGAGTGCTTCGTCATTAATTTTTACGATGATATCACCAGTACGAAGGCCTGCTTTCGCCGCTGGTCCATTTGCAACAACCGCATTTCCACCCTCATTTGCATATACATATGCTCCTGATTTAGCTGAAAGGTCGTATTGGCGAGCAACTTCCGGTGTAATGGTAATGTAATTGACCCCTAGGTAGGCACGGCTTACTTCGCCGTTTTCAAGCACTCCTTCAAGCACGCCCTTTGTGGCATTGATAGGAATGGCAAACCCAATTCCGTTGGCATCTTCAACGATAGCAGTATTAATTCCAATGACTTGGCCTGAAAGGTTAACGAGTGGACCGCCAGAGTTTCCTGGGTTAATTGAGGCATCGGTTTGGATAAGGTCGGTCAGTGTTTCTGTGGTGCCGTTTCCAGCGTCGGCTGTAATAGGGCGACCAGTACCGGAAATGATACCACTTGTAACGGTGTTGCTGTATTGGCCAAGTGCATTACCAATGGCTACAACTTGCTGGCCAGTGCGAATAGTCGAGCTGTTACCGAGCTCCGCTGGCGTAAAGTCTTTATCTGCGTTAATTTTAAGGAAAGCGACGTCATTTAATGGATCGCGGCCAATAATAGTAACGTCGTCGTAGATTTCGCCGGTGCTATCCACAATAGACGCGGTATCAGCACCTTCAAGGACGTGGTTATTAGTTAACACGTAACCATCCTTACTGATGATAATACCCGTTCCGGCTGCACTACCTGAGGCGCCAAATGATTGACTTGATTGTGTCTGGGTGACAATAGAGACCACGCTTGGTCCTACTTTTTCAGCAACGGCAGCAATGGAGCTTTCTTGTTCTGTCACACTTGTATTGCCGTCGTTTGCATTAATGAGCGATGGCGTGTCGTTTGGTGCGAAGTAGCGTGCAAAGTAAATGCCTCCGGCTGTACCGAGTGCAAGAAAAATAATAGCAGCGAAGGCTACAACGAGTGTAATGATGAGTGGTTTATTCGACGAGGCCTTTTTTGTCGTAGTTTCTACCGGTGTAGGTTCTTGAGTTGTTTTTTCTTTGACGTGTTGTGTTTCCTGATTGTTGTCAGTGGCCATTCGTACCCTCTTTTTACGTTAAAACTAAATTACTATATATAGTGATATCACGATTTTGCATAGAATTCGCTGAGAATTCGATATGATTTTGTTGCAAAAGCCAGAATTGCGACAATCAGCATGATGAGTCCGCTCAGTAGGAAGATAAGTGCGATACCACGGGCGTCTCCTTCACCTAGGAGCCAGCCCAGCTGGTTTTGACCAGCGCTTGAATTCATGTATGGAATAATTAAGAACTCTGCAAGCGGACCAATAAGCAGTGCAGTAACAGGAGCAGCAGCTGTTTCAATACTCTGGGCAAAGCCAAAGACACGGCCTTGGCGCTGGAGCGGCACGACACGCTGAATAATTGTCTGCTCCGTGGCCTCGATAATAGGAATAAGGGCCATATATATAAAGATGCCAACGACGTAGAGGAGCCAGAATTCACGAATAGTAAAGAGCATTCCAATAATCGCCATCACGATATTTACAAGCAGGAGCGTTCGAAGCGGTTTCTTACCAAGGCCATTCTTCGCAATAAGAAGCCCACCAATAATGAAGCCGGTACTTGTTACTCCAAGTACTATTCCCCATATTTCAACTGGGAAGAGGGTAAGACCGTATGGATCCATAAGTGCCATGAATGCGCCACCAATAAAGTTGTTAAAGGTCGTAAAGATAATAAGTCCCATAAGGCCAGGGATGGCGAGGATAGCTGCAAGGCTTCCTTTAAGGTCGATCTTCTTATTCGCAAGCTCAGGGTCGTGCACAATATGATCTTCTGGAATGGCGACAAAGAAGATGAGGTGAATAACCGCGATGAAGGTGAGAACAATCGCAATAGTAAGCGTCCACCCCATGCCTAGGAACCCGATTGCGAGACCACTGAATACCGACGTGACGAGGAAGCCGATTCCTGCAACGGCGCCAACCAGACCATTGGCATTGGCATGTTTTTCTTTAGGCACCAGTATTGTAACGGTGGTACCGAGCGCAATGTTACGCATATTCTCTACGACCGAACCTATTAATATAACACCGGCAAATACCCAGAAGGCAGGCGATGAAAGCGTTGTAATTGCATCGTAAGGCAATATAAGGAATAGAGCGCCGGCAATAAGGTAGGTAATAAAGGTGAAGATCCCAGAGGCGAGCATAATATTTTTCTTCTTGTGCTGGTCGACAAGCGTACCGAAGAAAATACTCGAAATGGCAACAAGGAGCATGTAGCCACCGCCCACAATAGCCGTCGCCATGACCGAGTGGGTTTCAAGGTACGCCCAGAAAGTGAGTGCAAACCAAAGGAAGCTGGTTGTGACATTTGCAATCAAAGTATTTACGAGAACGTGAAGGAATTTTTTCATACAGTAGCTATATCTTATCATTTAAGGGGTAGAAACCCAATTTGTTTTCTCGTACAACAGCGACTACTCTCTGGTATAATGGGTCAACAGATGGCGCCTTGGCCGAGAAGTTAGGCAACGGTCTGCAAAACCGTGTAGACGGGAGCGTTACCCGTAGGTGCCTCCATCAATTTTTTTGTACATGCGCGGATGGTGGAATTGGTAGACACGAGAGACTTAAAATCTCTTGGCTTCACGGCCGTGCGGGTTCAAGTCCCGCTCTGCGCACCAGAATTTATCTGATATAATCCGTTCATGTTGGACGCTTCGTATCGCAAGCAGCTTGAAAGAAACATACCAAAATATGCCTGGTACAAAATCTTTACAAAGCGCGTATTTTTACCACTTATTACGATTCAGCTTGTTACGGTTGGGCAGGTAACGTTACAGCAACTTGCCATTATTGCCATTATTACGTCTATTGTTCAGGCGGTGCTTCAAATGCCTGCTGGATATATTGCTGACAAAATAGGGAATAAGAAATCTATTATTCTTGGGGCAAGTATTTCGGTGACCTCACCACTCTTCTATGCTTTTATGCCAAACTTTTGGGGCGGTCTTATTGCTTCGGTACTATTCTTCGGAGGTTATGCATTTCAATCCGGTGCGGTAGAGGCTTTTATTCATAACACCTTAGGGGCCTTAAACAGAGAAAAGGAATACGCAAAAGTAATGGGGCGTGCCCAAACGTACGGGCTTATTGGCAATGTTGCTCTTGTTGCGCTTGTGCCGTTGACGTACAACATCCATCACACGCTGCCATTTATTCTTGGATTCCTTTCACTGGTTGGAATGCTACTACTTACTATTAGTTTTGTGCATCCACCAAACGACGAGGCTGCTCGCATTCCGAAAAGTCCCTTCGAAGCAATTAAGAGTATTGTGACGCCCCAGAACGTTGCATTGTTTGTATTTGCTGGCTTTATGGCGGGCGTATCTAATAAAGGCGTTGAGTTTCGAGAGCTACTTCTCCAAGACATTGGTGTGGCCGTGGGACTGCTTGGGTTCGTGCTGGCCCTGAGTAGTGTAGCTGGCGCGGTAATGGGGTGGTATGTTCACCTGCTTGACCGATTGCGGCCGCTTACGTTCTATTTCTTAGACCTTGTGCTAATTGCCGGAAATCTCGTACTCATGGGACTAACGGACAATATTGCAGTTGCCATTGTTGCTTTTACGATTTTCGCCGGCTATACGCGTGTTCGAACCATTATTTTCCAAGCGAAAATGCTTCATGAAATAAAACATGTCTATAAAGCAACGCTTATCTCGGCACTCAACCTCTTTACGCTACTCGGTGATTTAATTGCGATTACCCTCCTAACAAGGTTCGTTGTAGATGAAGGGTATTTGCTGGGATACGTACTGTTCGGCCTTTCTGTCTTTGGAATCGGTCTGTTCTTATGGTTTATGATGCTTGTCGAGCACCGCTGGCGCCATAGTCGAACCCCCGCGTAATTCTACGAGCCGTAGCTATTCGGTTAACGCTCTCAGTTTGTTATAATTAATGCATAGAAAAGAGGAGTAAAGAACAATGATTGCAGTCTGGATAATTCTTGGTGTTGTAGTAGTGATCGGTATTTTCATTTGGGCTACATACAACAGCCTTGTAACGCTACGTGTTCGTGTTGACGAAGCGTGGAGTGATATTAACGTACAACTTAAGCGTCGTCTTGACCTTATTCCGAACCTTGTTGAAACGGTGAAGGGCTATGCTTCACACGAATCAAGCGTGTTCCAAAACGTTACCGAAGCACGCGCGAATGTTATTAACGCGAGTGGCGTTAAGGAAACTGCAGCTGCAGAAAACCAGTTCGAAGGTGCGCTCAAAAGCCTCTTTGCGGTTGCTGAAAGCTACCCAGACCTTAAAGCGAACGAGAACTTCATTGAATTGCAACGTGAGCTTGTCGACACTGAAGACAAAATCCAAGCGTCACGTCGCTTCTACAACTCTGGTGTAACTGGTCTTAATACAAAGATTCAAACGTTCCCAGCAAATGTTGTTGCCGGTATGTTCAGCTTCAAGAACCGTGAATTCTTCGATGTTGACGAAACCGAACGCGCAGCTGCAAATAAGCCTGTTGACGTTAAGTTTTAATAAGGACTTCTTAGCAAATGTATAAAGCGATTGCCGCCAATAAGCGCAACACCGTTATTATTATGGCGGTGTTTATTGGCCTTATTACAGGAATTGGCTGGGTAGTCAGTTATTTCTTCGGTGATACTTCAATTACACTTTGGGTGCTTATTGGCGCGCTTATCTATGCATTAATTCAATACTTCGCTGCTGGTTCACTTGCCGTTGCAATGACGGGTGCAGAACAGATCGAGAAGCGAGATAACCCAAGGCTTTATCGAACGGTTGAAAACCTTTCGATTACATTAGGCATGCCTATGCCAAAGGTCTATATTATTAACGATCCGGCTCCAAATGCATTTGCAACTGGGCGTAACCCGCAACACGCAATTGTAGCGGCCACTACGGGATTAATCGATATTATGGATGACCGCGAGCTGGCGGCTGTCATGGCGCACGAGATGGGACACGTACAAAACTACGACATTCGAGTGAGTATGATTGCGTTCGGACTGGTGAGCGTTATCGGTATTTTGTCGGATATTGTGCTTCGCATGCTGTTTTTCGGTGGAGATCGAAGGGACAGTACAAACCCATTCGTATTGGTTATTGGTCTTGTGGTTATTATTTTGGCACCAATTATTGCAGCGATTATTCAAATGGCCGTCAGTCGACAGCGTGAATATCTTGCCGATGCAACCGGTGCACTGACAACACGGGATTCATCCGGTATGGCAAGCGCACTCGGTAAATTACTCGAATATGGCCGCCCAATGCAACACCAGCATTCTGCAACTGCCCAATTATTTATTAGCAATCCACTTCAGCCGGGCTTTTTCGCAAAGCTATTCAGTTCCCACCCTCCACTTGAAGACCGTATTAAAAGGCTGACTGAAAATGCCGACAAGTTCTAAGAAAACGACGACAAACAAAAGTACGAAGGTTCAAAAGACTGGCTGGTTTCGCGGTGCATGGCTGAAGCAAAAAGCAAACATCGATGGATTCCTTGCTCGCAGACCACATCGTAGCTTCCGCATGACGCGTCGCCGTGATTATGTACGACCGCTCGAGATACCGGGTTATTTTGCGTTTACGAATGAAGTATCACGAATACTTTGGCGCAACCGTAACACGTTCCTACTTCTGACCGTTATTTATATAGTGTTCTATAGC
>Ga0307406_10000918_pt1 | contig 16494 bp, 10 predicted proteins | sample 322Cmetagenome_3_FD_203706 | JGI IMG/M metagenome (GOLD analysis project Ga0307406, IMG submission 203706) | Maize rhizosphere microbial communities from greenhouse at UC Davis, California, United States - 322HYB-C-2 | ecosystem: Host-associated > Plants > Roots > Rhizosphere > Soil | place...
CCGTCCTTCATCGGCGGCAGGAAATGCGGCGTGGCCGGGGTCACCCGCTCCTTGCGCGAGGTGTAGACTCCACGATCGAGAATATTCGCATAGGCAGGAGACTCGCGCTCCTTTGCAATCATCGTCGCCACACCGCCCTTCGTAATCTCTCCGATCTCGGCATCGATCCGGGCAAGTTCGTCTCTCAAGCTCGCGGCATCCGGCTGGGCCGAGTTCAGGAACCAGCGATCCAGGACGATGAAGCGCTCGTCGGTGGTCCACTTCGCCGGATCGGGCTCACGCGCGATGATCTCCGCCGCCAGATCTTCGAATGGCAGGCGTCCGAATTCCTCCTGCGAAAGCGCGCGTCCATAGAGCCTCAGATCCTGATAGCGGCTTTCCCTCAATGGCTGCTCGTCCTCGCGACGGCCCACATGCATGCGCGCGTCGGTCCGGATCGACTGCCCGGGCTGCAGAGTGTCATGGGTAATCCTCAGCGGCACCGGCTTGCCATCGACATACAGCTTCACTCCTGCCGCCTTCGACGAGCCATCATACGTGAAGCCGACATGGCGCCATACACCACGCGGAAAAGGATCACTCTCCACCCGGATCGCATATTGCGGCCACTGGTTGATGATGTGGATCACGTACTTGCTTCCGTCGCAAAAGAGATCCCAGCCACGATGATTCATGCGGGAGCTGTCGCCCATCCGCGAAACAATGCCGCCCGTGCCAGTGTCGATGTTTGCGGTCTTCATCCGCGCCATCGTCCAGAACGAAAGCGAGAACGGCTGGTTCGCTTCGAAGTCGCCTTGATCGGGCAGTGGCAACTTGCTGCTGATGTCCATCCGCATCGATGGCCACAGCCACGAGTTCTCGCCCCACACAAGCGGATTGGTATCGACTTGGTAACTCTTCGTCTTTGCCCCGGGCGCACTGTTCACCACCGTGTCGCCCTTGCCTTCGTCGAAGCGGAAACGCAGTTGTAACCCCTCTGTCGAAACCGGCACCGGCTTCAAGCCCTCGCCCTGGCTTTGGAGGAATTCGGAGCTCACGTTTCTACGATGCTCTTCGTACTTCGCCGCCGGCTCATGGCGACGCGCGATGGCTTCTTCCAGTGCCGGAACCTTCTCGGCAGCCGGAATCCTCAGCACCGGCGCGGGATCCTGGATATTCTCGTCCCACGACTTCTCCGCCGTGTTGTTGAAGAAGGCACCGAGACTGTAGAAATCCTTGGTCGAGGTCGGGTCGAACTTGTGGTCGTGGCATGCCGCGCAGCCAACCGTAAGGCCCATGAACGCTGCCCCGAAAGCCTCTGCTCGGTCGCGCGTGTTGTTGACCTGAACCTCTTCCGGAATGGTTCCGCCTTCGTTGGTCGAAACATTCGCGCGGATGTAGCCCGTTGCCACCAGTTCATCGACGCTGTGCGCTGGCAACAGGTCTCCGGCGAGCTGCTCGGTGACGAAGCGATCGAATGGCTTGTTCTGTTGGAACGAGCGGATCAGGTAATCGCGATAGGGCCAGATCGAGCGGACGTTGTCGAAATGAAGGCCGTGCGTGTCGGAATAGCGAACGTAGTCGAGCCAGTAGCGGGTCCGGTGCTCCGCGTAGCGCGGCGAGGCGAGCAGCTTGTCGAGGTAGGCCTCGTAGGCGGCATCGGTCGGGTTCGCGGCGAAGGCATCGACGTCGGCGGGATCGGGCAACAGGCCCGTCAAATCGAGCGACGCCCGGCGAATGAGCACGCGTGGATCCTCTGGCGCTGCCGGAGTCAGTCCCTTCCCCTTCAGCTTCTCGAAAATGAAGCGGTCGATATCGTTGCGCGACCACGAGTCGCCATCGACATGCGGCGGAGCCTTTTTCACCGGCGGCACGAAGGCCCAGTGTTCCTCGAATTTCGCCCCCTCGCTGACCCAGCGCTCGATCAGTTGCAATTCGGCCGGCTTGAGCTGGCGATGAGCCTTCGGCGGCGGCATCTGTTTGTCCGGATCAGTGCTGCGCATCAGCTGGATGATCAGCGACTCCTCCGGTTTTCCCGGGACAATCACGGCTTTTCCATTCGCACGCTTCGCGAACGCGAATTCCGGCCGGTCCAGCCGTAGCGGCTCGTCCTTCGGTTCTCGAGTCCCACTATCCGGGCCGTGGCAGTGGTAGCAGGTCTCGGACATCAACGGCTGAATGGCGTCGTTGAAAGAAACAGGTTCTTCCGCTCCGGCTGGCAGAAACAACAGCAGCAGGAGGAGTTGGGTTGAAAACGGGCGCATCGGGTCGGACAGGAACGTCACTAGACGGGCCGATATTTCGGTCCGCATACCTGCAATATTCCTTAGGAGCATCCACCCGGATGCCTTTTCTGGCTACCCAACAGTTGCGCGACCCGCCGGGCAAATTGGCCACCCCTCGCGAGAGGGATGTCCTATTCAGTCAAGACACCCGTGCTAAAGTGACGGGTATGACTCGAGTTTGCGATCGCATTGATCGGTGCCGCCATTTCCGCCCCTCTGACGCCGAACTGCCCGAAGAGGCGATCGAACTGGCCGCCGAGCTCCTGCGTGAGGCCACCCGTGGCCAGCGACTCGGGGAAAAACTGCAAGCGCGCCAGATGGCGGCCATGATGAGCGATGCCCCGGGAAAGGCATTCACCTTCGCGATGGCCGACCAAGTCTTCCGACCGCCAACGGCTGCACGGGAAGCCAAGCGTTTCCGAGACCTGATCGAGGACTACGGGGTCCCTCACTTCCTGCCGCTCCCGGCCCGGGTCGCCATGCGTGCTGGCGAGATCGCTTCCGCCGCCGCGCCCGAGATTGTGATGCCGCTGGTGGCAGAGAAAATGCGGCAGGAAAGTTCCTCGGTCATCCTCCCCGCCGAGGAAGAAAAGCTGCGCCGCCACCTCCGCCGTCGCCGTGACGCCGGCATGCGGATGAACCTCAACCAACTCGGCGAAGCCGTGCTCGGTGAGGAAGAAGCCAATCACCGTCTCGAAGCGAATCTCGCCCGCCTCGCCGATCCGGATACCGACTACATCTCGGTGAAGATTTCCGCGATCTTCAGTCAGATCCACCTCGTCGCCGTCGATGAAACGCTGGTCGAGATCAAGAAGCGCCTGCGCGAACTCTACCGCGCCGCGATGAAGGCCTCGCCGGCGAAGTTCGTGAACCTCGACATGGAGGAATACCGCGACCTGCGCCTGACCTGCGCTGCCTTCCGCGAAGTATTGGACGAGCCGGAATTCCAGAAGCTTGAAGCCGGCATTGTGCTCCAGGCCTACCTGCCGGATGCATGGCCGGTGCAGCAGGAACTCAATGCGTGGGCGCTCAAGCGAGTCGATTCCGGCGGTGCGAGCATCAAGATCCGCATTGTGAAAGGCGCGAACCTCGCCATGGAAAAGGTGGATGCCGAGACTCACGACTGGCCACTCGCGCCCTATGGCTCGAAGGTCGAAGTGGATGCCAACTTCAAACGCATGCTCCACGAGGGCTGCCGCAAGGAAGTCGCCCGCGCGGTCCGCCTCGGCGTGGCCAGCCACAACCTGTTCGACATCGCCTACGGCTTGCTGTTGCGGGCCCGTGAAGGAGTCGAGGATCGCGTCGAATTCGAGATGCTGGAAGGCATGGCCAACCATCAGGCGCGCACGGTCCGCGATGCCGCCCAAGGGCTACTCCTCTATGCACCGGTCGTGAAGCGTGAGGATTTCCACAGCGCGATCGCCTACCTCGTTCGCCGCCTGGATGAGAACACCTCGCCGGAAAACTTCCTCCACGATCTCTTTGGTATGAAGCCGGGCGACGCGGCTTGGGAGCGGCAGAAACGGCGTTTCCTCAATGCCTGCGCCATGATCGGCACCGCGATTCACGGTCCGCAACGCGTCCAGAATCGCATCACTGAAAGCCGACCGCCACACTCGCTCGATCAGCCTTTCCACAACGAAGCCGACACCGACTGGTCGCTGCCTCACAATGTCCGCTGGATCCGCGAGAAAGTGGATGCCATGCGCAAGGCCGAGCCCCCTTTCGTCCCGCTTCAAATCGGTGGCAAGACCACCCCGGGTTCCGCGACAGCCGAAGGCACCGATCCCTCGCGTCCGGGACACGTCGCCTACCGTCACGCGCTCGGCGGACCCGAAGACATCGAGCGCGCCCTCAAGGTCGCCGTTTCGGCCCGTGAGTCGTGGCAGCAGCTCGGCTGGCAAGCCCGCGCAGAAATCATCGCGAAGGTCGCATCCGTAATCGCCTCGCGCCGCGATGAAGCTATCGCCACCATGGTGCTCGATGCCGGCAAGGCGGTGATGGAAGCGGACGCCGAACTGAGCGAGGCGATCGATTTCGCCGACTACTATGCGCGTAGTTTTTCCCGCAAAGGCGCCTTCGACGGACTCGCCTGCGAGCCTCTCGGCACCGTACTGGTGACGCCGCCATGGAATTTCCCCTATGCGATTCCCTGCGGAGGCATCCTTGCTGCGCTCGCGGCCGGCAATACCGTCATCCTCAAGCCTGCACCTGAGACGGTGCTGACCGCTTGGGAGATGGTGAATTGTCTATGGGAAGCGGGTGTGCCGCGCGACGCACTGCAATTCATCCCCTGCCCTGACAACGAAATCGGTCGCTCGCTCGTCACCGACCCGCGCATCGGGGCGGTGGTTCTAACAGGTGCCTATGAGACCGCGCGGATGTTCCTCTCGTGGAAACCCGAGCTTCGGCTATTCGCTGAAACGTCCGGCAAGAACGCGCTGGTGATCACCGCCTCCGCCGATCCCGATCTCGCGGTGAAGGATCTGGTGAAGAGCGCTTTCGGCCATGCCGGCCAAAAGTGCTCGGCCGCCTCACTCGCGATCATCGAGGCCGAGCTTTATGACGACCCAGGCTTCCGCCGTCGCTTGCGCGATGCCGCGGCTTCCCTGAAGACCGGCCCGTCGTGGGAATACGACTCCATCGTCACCACCGTCATCCGCGAACCAGGCGATGCGCTGAAGAGAGCGCTCACCACGCTCGATCCCGGTGAAGAGTGGCTGCTTGAGCCACAAATGTTGAACGGAAATCCCTGCCTGTGGTCTCCGGGCATCAAGCTGGGCGTCACGCCGGACAGTTGGTTTCGTAAGACCGAATGCTTCGGCCCGGTGCTTGGACTGGTTCGAGCCAACAACCTCGAACACGCGATCCGCATCCAGAATGATTCCGACTTCGGCCTCACCGGCGGCATTCATGCGCTCGATCCGGCGGAGATCGATGCATGGCGCGACCGCGTCGAGGTCGGCAACGCCTACATCAATCGCCCAATCACCGGCGCAATCGTTCAAAGGCAGCCATTCGGCGGCTGGAAACGTTCATGCTTCGGTCCCGGTGCCAAGGCAGGCGGTCCGAACTACGTTTCGCTCTTCGCCACTTGGCGAAACGATGGCCTCCCGCAGCTTCGCGAGACGCCTGCACCGGAAATCATGGAGCTGCTGCAAGCGCTTGCGCCGATCGTTTCCTGTCACGAACTCGAAGCCGCCGCCGCCAGTGACGCGTGGTGGATGAAGCACGAGTTCGGCATCGAACACGATCCATCCGCTCTGGACTGCGAAGCGAACGTCTTCCGCTATCGTCCCTTTGCGCGTTGCCTGATTCGAGCGAGCGAGACGACGGATGCCACCGCCATCGCCCGCATGCTCATCGCCGCCCGTGCCGCCGGGATCGATAGCGAGCTGTCATTGCCGCCCGGACGCGAATTCCCGCTGAAGGAAATCGTGATTCATCATGAGACCGAGGAGGCTCTGGCGAAGCGACTCTCGGCAGGCCACTACGGGCTCCTGCGAGCACCCTTACCCGCTCCAGACCTTATCGTGGCAGCGATTGAGGCGGGTGTCCGGATTGTCACGCACGAGCCCGTATGGTCAGGAAAGCCCGAACTTCCGGGGTTCTTCCGGGAGCAAGCCATCTCGGAAACTCGTCACCGCCATGGATCGGTGTTGCCCCGCCCCGAAGAATTGCGATAGTCCCTTTGCTTCGTCCCGGGTCTGAACCTGGGTGATCTGGGGGGAGAATCCGGGCTCGCCGGGGCGAGGCACTCCTCCAAAACAAAAAGCTCACCCGTTACCGGGTGAGCTTTTGCTCTGAATGATGAGAGGCGAAGGAATGTCGACTATTCCTCGTCAGCGAGCGCGATGACCTTTCCGCGCTTCACGAGGCGACGACGCCACAGAAGATCCGGACCGCGGAGCATACGCAGCTTGCCGGGAGACATCCGCGAAATCGTGCGAACAGTCCTCGCGTGGCTCGGCACGGCGATCTTCGGGCCACGTGCTTTCCGCTTCCGCTTTTTCTTCTTTTTCTTCGCTGCCTTTGTTGCCGGTGCCTTGGCGGTAGCCGGCTTGGCACCACCACCCTGCTGCGGAGCACGGCGGCGCGGCAGCACCAGCGAGTCATCCGCGAAAAGCAGGACGTGGCCTTGGGTAAGCAGCCAGAAGAGATCGGCGAGCCACTCCTTGCCCGGCTCGGTTTCCCCTTCCGGAAGGACACCCTTCCACAGGTCTGCGAGCTTGGCAGTCGGGTTCTTCTCCAGCCACTCGACCATGGCCGAAGGACGCTCAGCGAGCACGGCATCGGTGGTCAGAGGATGCGGACGTGCAGGACCGGTGAAGAGCTTGCCCTCGCGCTTGAAGACCGAGAGATGCTCGCCTTCTAACAAGCGGCAGATCGCCGGGATCAGGATCGCGGGATGCTTGCGCGCATGCGAACCGGCGATGCGAACACAAGCGAGCAGGCCGGGCGAAAGATCGCGGGCGGGAATGTTACCGGAGACTTCGACGCTGCGGACTTCCTCGAAGACCTCGGCGAATCGCTTGGTCGCGAAGTCGCGCTCGATCTCGCCGCGGTCGAAGCTCCACGCGTCGTCGCCAGCGCCCTTGAGCCGCCAGCGCACGCGCTTCTTCATCGTCTCCAGCCATGCGTTGACCGCTTCCTCACCGCGCTCGGTGCGGACACGTGAGGAATAGACCTCGAACGGCATGTGGGAGAACTGCTCGCGGTGGATGCGACGCAGCGTCGTTTGGTAAGAGTGGAAATTCGGTGGGCCGAGCCACTCGCCGCTCATGCCGCAGCGAGCGACAACTTGGAAATTACCGGCCGGCGGCTCGGTTTCGATCTCTTCCGACTCGTAGAGATCCTTGGCCGCGGGCGAGTGCCAGAAGTGCGAAATCGCTTCCTCCTTCGTCAGCCACAGCGACGAGTCGAGCTTGCTCTTGAGGATGGGCCCCACCTTGTCCGAAACAGCGAACTGCAAGTGATAGCGTTCGCGACCGGCGAGCAGGATCTGAGCGACATCGAAGAGCGAGTAAACGCGGGCAACGTGATGAATTTCCTTCACCACGAGATGCACCGCTTCCACTGCAGGAGCGATCGAAACCCGCACGCCTTCCGCGGGCTGGGGGAAGTCACGCGGTCCCTGATCCCGTCCATGCCCATGACCCTGGCCCTGACCATGGCCTTGAAAACGACGGTCGCCGTCACGACGGGGGCCACGGTCGTCGCGACGTCCGCCCCCTCCTCCACCTCCACCGCCGCGTTGGTCCCGGCGATCACCGCCGCGGTCATCACGACGACCACGAAAATCGCGGTCGCCACGATCCCGCCGCTCGCGCTCACGCGGGGCTTCTTCGTCACGAAACTCGGGTTGTTTTTTCGCCGGTGCATCTTTCCGGGCCCAGGACGGGCCCAGCTCGAATGCGGACAGCAGGCGCTTGGCCAGCTCATCGGAAGGGTCGCTCACGGCGCGGACACTAGCGACCCCGCAGGAAATGACAAACCCGCCTTGCGACAATTTGAACGCGCGTTTCCGGCCCTATTCCGCCCCCTCGACGCCGCGCTGGGCGACCGCGTGGCCTCGTTTTTCGTCAATCAGCAGCGTGAGCACCAGCCCCACGGCGATGAAACCCGCTAACAAAAGCAAGGCCTGCGGGCTGCCGGTGGTGTCCTTCACCCATGCGAATGGGAAGGTCATCACGGCCGCGAGTTTGATCATGAGGCCCCAGATCCCGAAGAATTCCGCGGATTTCTCCGGCGGAGCCAGATACCCGACGAACGCGCGGTTCGCCGATCCCAGCGACCCGAGGCCGAAGCCTAACAAATTCCCGATCAGCCACAGCGGCCACGTCGGATAGCCGCTGCCGCCATTTGCGGTGTGGGATTCGTAGAGGTAAGCGTAGCCAGCGAACCCCGTGGCCGCGAGCACCCACACGCCGAGCAGCAGCGCCGAGGTGATCCGGTGACCGAGGCGGTCTTGGAACAGCATCGGCACCAAGGTTCCGACAATCCCCGAGACCGTGATTACCGCCATGAAGATCACCATCTGCTCGTTCTTGAATCCGTATTCGCCGGCGAGCTTGCTGGCGAACGAGACCACCACGCTCATGCCGGTGCCGAAGAAGAACGAAGCTGCCATCAACATCGCGAGGTCGCGATAGCCACGCAGGTGCTTGAAGGTCTCACCGAGCCTCACGAAGCCGGCGGTGAGCCAGGACTTCCCGGAATGGACGGTGTGTTCCACCGCAGGCTCCTTCAGCCAAAGGATGGTCGGGATGGTGAAGGCGAGGAACCACAGCCCGGCCATGAGGAAGAACGGCCGCCATTTCTCCGGGTCGTTCAGCTTGAAGATGATCATGCTGCCCGCCGTGATGAAGATGAGCAGCAGCGCGGCGACATAGGCGAGCCCCCACGAGAAGCCGCTCAAGCGACCGACCTCGTCCTTCCGCGCCAAGGTCGGCAGGAAACTGGCGAGGAAGTTCTCGCCGATCGCGAACGCGAAGTTCGCTGGAATATAGAGCAGCATGGTCAGCCAGATCTGCCCGGGCTCGAGAAATGCGAGGCCGCAGGTGAAGAGGCTACAGACGATGCCGGTGACGATCAGCCCGGACTTTTTCCAAGCGCGCTCGTCCGCCGCCGCACCTGCCAGCGGTGACAAGAGGGCCGCCAGCAACATGCTGCCGCCGAAGGCCAGTGACCAGAGGCGATCGTCCTTGGTATCGTCCTGCACGATCACCGCGCCGAAAAAGACCGAAAACAGCATCGTGTTCACGATCAGCGTGAAGGACTGGTTGGCCACGTCGTAGGAAATCCAGCTCCAGACCTGACGTTGCTGCGGCAGGCCTTTGAGCGGATAGATACGGCGTTCGTTCATGGCGCGGCGACATCCTCGACGGATCGGGCGGCATTGCAATAAAAGTGGTCTTCCCACAGTGGCCCCCACTCTCTGAATACGGTCGAAGCGCTCTGCCTCCGTTACTAAAGACAGGCCGAAGCGGTGTCTCCGCTATTTCCATGCCCGCCCGCTTTCTGGACCGGAGAGTGCGGCCGTTTTTTCTCCGTGCCGCGCCCCCCGGAACGGTTCAGCCTTTCCCGAAATCATCTGACATGAAGCGCCTGCTGCTGCTCCTCGCCCTGCTGCCATCCTGCCAAAAGGAAAAGGGCTCGTCATCATCCTCGTCACCTGTCCCGGCGGAGGTGCCCGGCCTTGAGAAAAAGGACGGCATGGTGCGTGTTCCCGGCGGCTCCTACACGATGGGGCATGACGGGGCCTTTGAAACACCCTACGGCAAGAAGAGCTTCCCGGAGGAGGGCCCGGCCCACAAGGTGACCGTGAAGGGCTTCTGGATCGACGAGACCGAGGTGACCAATGCCCAGTTTGCAGAATTCGTGAAGGCGACGAATTATGTCACCTTCGCCGAGCGCGAGGTGAAGGCGGAGGATTTCCCGGCGGAAGCACGCGAAAACCTGCCGGGCGAAAAGTTCACCAACGGCTCGATCGTCTTCCGCGAGGATGCCCACATCGAAGGCGACCCGAATATTCCCGGCCGCTCGATCGAGTGGTGGAAGTGGGATCCAAAGGCGAATTGGCAGCATCCCACCGGCGATGGCAGCTCGATCACCGGCAAGGAGAATTACCCGGTGGTCTGCGTGATTTATGAGGACGCCGTCGCCTACGCGAAATGGGCTAACAAGCGCATCCCGACCGAAGCCGAGTGGGAGTTCGCCGCCCGCGGTGGACTGGAAGGAAAGATCTACACCTGGGGAGACGAGCTGAAGCCCGACGGCAAGTGGATGGCCAATTCGTGGCAGGGCGAGTTCCCTAACAAGAACTCGGGCGACGATGGTTTCAAGGGCGGCTCCCCTGCCAAAAGCTTCCCGTCGAACGGCTACGGCCTCTACGACATGGCCGGTAATGTCTGGGAGCTCTGCAGCGACCTCTACGACCCGACCTACTTTACCGAGTGCGACCCCGACAATCCCACAGGTCCCGACACTTGGGTCAACCGGGACACCGGCGTGAGGGGCGATGGCAAGGTCCATCGCGTGACCAAAGGGGGCTCGTTCCTCTGCCACGTCTCCTACTGCATGCGCTACCGGCCCGCCGCGCGACATTCGCAGGACAGCGAGTCGCCGACGAATCATACCGGCTTCCGTTGTGTAAGGGATCTCGCGGAGACGAAGTAAGGATGGGCCATGAAGGCCGCCATCTCCCTGCTCGCTGTTTCATCCGCAGGTCTCGCCATCGAGCCCTGCCGCATCGAAATCGTCGACAAGGAGAACGGGTGGCCCGTGCCGCTGGTCGAGCTGCGGACCACGCATGATGCCCGCTATGTAAGCGACAACGCGGGTCTGATCGCTTTGGACGATCCTGAAGTGCTCGACCGTCCGACGTGGTTCCACGTGAAGGGCCACGGCTACGGCGTGAAGAAGGATGGCTTCGGCTACGAGGGTATCGGCGTTTCGCCTATGGCCGGGAAAACGCTGCGCATCGAGGTCGAGCGGCGGAATGTCGCCAAACGGCTCGGCCGATTGACCGGTGCGGGGCTCTTCGCGGAAGAGCAGAAACTTGGCTGTCAGCCCCAAGCCTTGGGTGGCGGTCTCTTCGGTTGCGACTCGGTGCTGATGTCGCGGCATGGTGACAAGCTGTTCTGGCTATGGGGCGATACCACCGTCTCCCATTATCCACTCGGCATCTTCCAATCGACCGCGGCCCACACCACCGCGCAGCCGATTGCGGATTTCAAACCGCCGCTCTCGATCCGCTTCGATCACTTCCGCAACGAGGAATACAATCTAAAGGGAGTCGCCCCGATCCCCGGCGATGGCCCCACCTGGCTGACAGGCATGACCGAGGTCGCTGGCGGCGATGGCAGGCAGCAACTCGTGGCGACCTATTCGAAGATCAAGGGCCACCTCGACGAGTATGAGATTGGTCTCTGCCAATGGGATCAAGCGACCGAGACCTTCGTCCGTCACCGCGAGCTGTGGAAGGAAGGCGACGGTGAAAAGAGCCTGATTCCCCGCGGTCATCCCTTCGTCTGGAAGGATGAGAACAAGAAGGAATGGATCCTATTCGGTGATCCATTCCCCACGATGCGTTGCCCGGCGACCTTCGAAGGATGGGACCAGCGCGAGCAGTGGGAAAAAGTCGCGACTCCCCCATCTCCTCGCTCCGCCGACGATGGCTCGGAAGTGAAACCACACCGCGGCTCGGTGGCGTGGAATCCCTTCCGCAAGCGTTGGGTCACGATCTTCACGCAGACCCACGGCAAGCCCTCACCCTTCGGCGAGATCTGGTATGCCGAGGCGGAGTCACCGATGGGCCCGTGGGGCAAGGCCGTGAAGGTGCTGACGCACGACAACTACACCTTCTACAATCCGCGCATCCACCCGGAGCTCACCCCGAAAGGTGCCAGCTTCATCGTATTCGAAGGCACCTACACGGCAGAGTTCGCCAACCATGCGGAACGAACGCCGCGCTACAACTACAACCAGATCCTTTACCGGCTGGACCTGGACGATCCGAAGCTCGCCCCGGCTCGCGAGTGAATCAGTCCTCCGGCAGCGGCTGGTCCTTTGTCTCTGGCAGCAGCGGCAGAACGATGATCCCGAGCAGGAAGATCAGGCACATCCACGACGCGGCGTCGCGGAAGGCATCGATCTTCGCCGCTGACTTCAGCGCTGCCAGCACGGCATCAGTGGTTCCTGCCGGAGCGGCAGCAACCGCGGCCTCCTGAGCCTTCTTGCCGAAATTCGCGGCCAAGGCACCCAGCGTGAATGGCCCCAGCGCCGCGAGATAGCGGCCGACATTGTAGCAGAAGGAAACGCCAGTGGCGCGGAGACGGGTTGGGAAGAGCTCCGGCAGGTAGATCGAGAAGCCCGCGAACACCGAGAGGTGGAAGAAGCCCATCAGCGGAGCCATCCACAGGATATCGTAGCGGCCACTGATCTTGCCGATCATCTGGAACACGAAGACTGTCACCAGCAGCGAACCGGCAAAAAAGATTCCGAACGCCTTCTTGCGTCCCATGTTCACCGCCACGCGGGTGAAGACCAGCATGCCGGCAAATGCGCCCACGTTGAAACAAAGCAAGTTCAGCGACATCCAGAGCTGCTTGCCCTTGTTGATCGCCGCGGCGTTCGCTCCGGCTTTGGAGAGATTCAGTGTGATGATGTCACCGACGAGGTCGGATGAGAAAACACCGATGCCCCACAGGCCGATAACGCCGGCGCAGGACAGGACCATGCCGAGCAGGGCGTGCCTCCGCCAGATGCGGTGACCGAAAAGATCCGCGTAGGACCCGGACTTCTTGCCCTCGGCCTTCGCCTTGTCGCGAGACAGACTCCAGGATTCCGGCTCCTTCATCCGGAGTTGGATGGTCGCCACGAGGAAGGCCGGCAAAGCGCCAATGACGAAGAGCCATTTCCAGTAGTTCCCATTGTCGCCGATCGCCGTCATGGCGATCGCCAGCCCGATGAAACCGGCCGCGCAGTTGCCAACGGCAGAGAAGGATTGGAGCACCCCGAGCGCCCGTGGCCGGACATGGCCCGGCACGGTGTCAGCGACGAGCGCCACCGCGAGACCAAAGACACCACCGACGCCGAGGCCCGTGATGAATCGATAGATGGCGAAATCGTTGAAGCTCGTGGAAAGCGCCGAGAGGCCGGTTGCGATCGAGTAGAGCAGGACCGTCACCGAAAGCATTTTGGCGCGGCCGAAGCGGTCTCCCAGCGACCCGAAGATCATGCCGCCCGTCGCCCAACCCACCACGAAAATCGAGGTCGCCAGCGCTCCGGCCGCGATCGGGAATTTACCGAAGAGCTTCAGTTCCTGATTCGCCCCCAGTAGCGCCGACATGGCGGGGCTGCGCGCCAGATTGAAAAGTTGCTGGTCGAGGCAATCGAACAACCACGCGAGCGTCGCCACCACGAAAACGAGACGCTGGTAGTGGTTCAGTTGAGACCACCAGCCATTGGCGGAGGGCACGGAGTTGTCAGACAAGTTTGCCATACGGAACCGTTCTTGAGTTTCGGCGACTCCAGAGTGCGCCGGGCAATCCGGCAAGCCTGAAAGCTCCGTTAGGGAAGCCTTTTCTCGACAAGTTTGTCATCGCCCGCTTTTCTCATCGCAGCGAGCTTCCCGGGCACCTTGTCATACAGCCCTGAACCGCAAGAAAACCCTCTTTCTTTCACACCAAAACCATGAAATTCGGAATCATCGGTGCCGGCATGATCGGCCACTTCCACGCCAAGGCGATCACCGCGATGACAGGTGGCGAACTCCACTCGGTCTTCGACCTGCGCGGTGAGGCCGCCGAGAAACTCGCCGCGGAATACGGCGCGAAGGCCTACTCGGACCTCGCCGCCTTCCTTGCCGATGCCGAATTGGAAATCGTCACCGTGGGCACCCCCTCGGGCGCTCACCTCGATCCCTCGCTCGCCGCTCTGAATGCCGGCAAGCACGTGATCTGCGAAAAGCCGCTGGAAGTGACCGTCGAGCGCATCGACCAGCTCATGGCCGCCGCCAAGGCGAACGGCAAGACGCTCTCCGCGGTGCTCAACCGCCGCTTCCACCCCGGCATGGAAGCCTTCAAGAAAGCCTCCGATGAAGGCCGCTTCGGCAAGCTCACCTCCGCCTCGTGCTACGTGAAGTGGTATCGCGACCAAGCCTACTACGACTCCGCAGGCTGGCGCGGCACGTGGGCGCTCGATGGCGGCGGCGCATTGATGAACCAATCCATCCACACCATCGACGCCCTCATCTATCTCGCCGGTCCGGTGAAGGCCGTGCAGGCGAGCATGGCTTGCCTTGCCCACGAGCGCATCGAGGTGGAGGACATCGCCGTCGCAATCGTAGAATTCGAAAGCGGCGCGCGCGGCGTGATCGAGGGCTCCACCTGCACGTGGTCGAAGGATGGCCATCCGGCGCGCGTCCAACTGAGCGGCACGGAAGGTTCCGTCTTTCTCGCCGACGAAGCTTTCGAGATCTGGGACTTCATGAATGAGAAGCCGGAGGATGCCGAGATCCGCTCCACCCTGATGAAGGGCCAAGCCGCAGGCCTCGGTGCGAATGATCCCAAGGCGATCAATTTCTACCAGCACCAGCGGAACTTCGAGGAAGTGGTCAACGCCATCCAGGAAGGCCGCGAGACCACCGTCTCGGCCAGCGAAGCCCGCAAGCCGGTGGCCGTGATCCGCGCGATCTACGAAAGTGCTCAGAACGGCGGCAAGCGCATCGAGCTCTAACACCCCTGCCCTTTCCCGATGAAACTCACCGGATTCGCCGACGAGGCCGCACGCGACCTCGATACCCAGATCAAGGCCACCAAGGAACTCGGGTGGTCCGCCATCTCCGCTCGCGGCGTGAATGGCGCGAACCTTCATGAGCTGCCGCAGGAAGAATTCGACCGCGTCGCCGACCAGCTCGACGAGGCCGGCATTCATATCCCGGAGTTCGGCTCGCTGATCGGGAACTGGGGCAAGAAGATCACCACCGACTTTGCCATCACGCTTGCCGAAATCGAGCGCGCCATCCCGCGGATGAAGCGCCTCGGCACCCAGCTGATCCGCGTGATGTCCTACGCTCAGGAGCCGTGGGGCGATGACCAGCAGGAGCAAGAGCGCTTCCGCCGCCTCCGTGAAATCGTGAAGCGTTTCGACGATGCCGGACTCACCGCCATCCACGAAAACTGCATGAACTGGGGCGGCTTCTCCGCCTCACACACGCTGCGATTGATCGAGGAAATCCCGGGGCTGAAGCTGGTCTTCGATACCGGCAACCCGTTGTTCCAGCGCGACCGCTCGAAGGGCGATCCCTACCCTTGGCAAGACCCATGGGAATTCTGGACCGCCGTCCGCGAACACGTCGTCCATATCCACATCAAGGACTGCATCAGCCCGACGATCGATAGCGTGGAGCCGGTCTACACCATGCCCGGCGAAGGCGATGCGAAGATCCCCGAGATCCTCGCCGATGCGAAGTCCCGCGGCTATGACGGCTGGATCGCCATCGAGCCACACGTCGCCACCGTCTTCCACGTGAAGGACCAGTCGCAGGTCGATTGGCAGCAGTGCTACGACAGCTACGTGGACTACGGAAAGCGGATGGAAAAGATCATCGCCGCGCTCTGAGGCACATTTCCCCAGCAGCCATGCACCATCACTGTTGTTCTCGCATGGCTGCCGCCACTGAAACGAGCTGCGATGAGCATCCGGACCGCTTCGAATGCCCTGATGCATTGATCCACCATTCTGCCAAATCCGGACGGTATGGCATCATTATCCACGATGGCGGTTCTTCCACCGTTGCAATCCGTTTCTGCCCTTGGTGCGGGAAGCGTCTGGAGAATTCCGAAGCCGCCGACTAAGAAGCGAGACACATGACGGGTTGAAAACCTTCTCAAACCCGTACACCGTGCGGCGGTGAATCCGCCTCTCATCGGCCAGCGATTGGCGGTTCGCGAGCGCCCCTCCGGGCGGCCTGTGATGAAACAACGCTGGTCGCGGCTGCTCTTCCTCCACTGGCGGGTTGACCCGGAGTTGCTGCGACCGCTACTGCCGCCCGGACTTCATCTGGATCTCCATGAGGGCGAGGCTTGGATCGGCGTGGTGCCGTTCCTGATGGAGCGGGTCAGGCCGGTTCTCATGCCTGCCGTTCCCGGCCTGTCGTGGTTCCTTGAGCTGAACGTGCGGATCTACTGCCACGATGACTCGGGCCAACCGGGGGTGTGGTTCCTCTCGCTCGATTGCAATCAACCGGTCGCCGTGGAGCTGGCGCGCAATCTCTTCCTACTCCCCTATCAGCACGCGCGCATGCGCTACGGCGGCGATCTGAATGCCACCCGCTATCACTGCCTGCGGGATGGCGAACTCGATGAGGCCGTCTATGAATACGGCCCGGCAGGCGAGGTGCGAGAGGCAGAACCGGGCACGCTCGAGTTCTTTCTGTTAGAGCGTTACGTGCTCTTTTCCCGCGGCAGGAATGACCGGCTCTACAGCGGCAAGGTCCATCATCCGCCCTACCGCTGGGCACCGGCGAAGTGTGATCGATGGTCCACGCTGCCAGTGAAATGGGATGGACTGCCCGAGCCTCGTGGACAGCCCGAATCGATGCTTTGGGTGGATCACGTGGACGTGCACATCTTCCCGCTGCGGCAGCTTGCGTCCGGGACGTAGTCACCTTCCCTGATCCCGGAGGGATCAAAGCGAGTAGCCGGTGGTCGAAGTCCCGAAGCGG
>Ga0307406_10000920_pt1 | contig 16484 bp, 9 predicted proteins | sample 322Cmetagenome_3_FD_203706 | JGI IMG/M metagenome (GOLD analysis project Ga0307406, IMG submission 203706) | Maize rhizosphere microbial communities from greenhouse at UC Davis, California, United States - 322HYB-C-2 | ecosystem: Host-associated > Plants > Roots > Rhizosphere > Soil | place...
TAACCCGCTGACGCGTCGCGTCACCCCGGGCCTGCCGGTCCGCTTCGACTGGGGCGTCAAGCTGCCGGCCGGGCTGATCGAAGGCGGTGAGGAGCAGGTCGAGATGGAACTGGGCGAAGTCTTCTTCGCCCCGGGCAGCGCCGAGGTGCGTGCGCAGTATCTGCCGGCGATCGAGAAGATGGCCGAAAAGATCAAGCAACACCGCGGCGGCGAAGTGGTGATCAGCGCCAACGGTGATAGCGAGTCGCTGGCGTTCGATCGGGCTTCCGCGGTCAAGGCCGAGTTGGTCAAGCAATTGCCGGCCGACGTGCTGCAGGCGCTGAAGGTCAGCGTCCGCGGCAACGCCGACGATCCGGGTTCGCTGATCGTCGGCCTGGGCGAGGGCGGTGCGCTGCTGGGCACGGTGCTGTTCGATACCGACAAGGAGACCATCAAGCCTGAGTTCGAGCCGCTGCTCGACAAGGTCGCTGCTGCGCTGGAACGCATGCACGGCGGCGTCATCGCGATCGTCGGCCACACCGATGTCCGCGCTTCGTACCAATACAACACTGCGCTCGGCATGCGACGCGCCAAGGCCGTCTACGACGCGTTGGCCCAACGACTGAGCCCCGAAGTGCGCGCCAAGGTGCGAGTCGAGTCGAGTAACGATCCGACAGCCCCTGTCGACGTGAAGCGGAATTGAGGGGGCGGATCATGAAGATGAAGATGAAATTGCTGGACTACACCCTGATCAGCCTGCTGGCGGGCGCAACCCCGTTGGCGACTGCGCAGGAGTCCACCAAACCGACCCCCGCCCAGTCCGAGGCGCCTGCCGAAGCCGTGAAGTGCACGGAAGAAGCATGCAGCGGCGAAGACGGCTTGCTGTTCAAGCTGCGTACGCGCAGCTACAGCAAGCCGGTCACCGAGGGCACGACGGCGAAATCCTCGTCGGAAGCCCTGCAGCCGGACCGCCGCGTGTCGGTGGCGCTGGAGCAGCCGGGCAAGGCCGTGGCGATCGGCAAGTGGTCGGTCAGCCTGCCCAACGGCGGCGTGATCTGGGCGACCGAGGATCCCACCCTCGGCCGTCCGGAGATGAACATCAGCAGCACCAGCCTGGTCTCGTTCGACGGCACCAAGGTGGTCAAGCCGGTGCGCTTCTACGCGTACAACAATTACTCCTCGTTCATCCAGCGAGCTGAAGTGCTGATCTACCGCGCCAGCGACACCGACCTGGTCGATCCGCTGGCCAAGGTCGAGCTGCCGGTGGGCGCGATCAGCGAGGCCGAATGGGACGGCACGATGCCGGCCGGTTACGAAGCGCGTGCCGGCGACGAACTGCTGTACCTGGTGCGGGCCTACGGCGCCGACGGCAGCGTCGACGAGACCTATCCGCAACGCATGCAACTGGTGCGGCCGGAAGAGGCCGAGCGCGGCCTGCAGACCATGCGCAACGCCATGGAGCGCAAGCAGGGCACCTCGCTCGGCGTGGAAGAAGCGCAGCGCGACAGCCTGACCGAAGCCGTGTTCGGCAGCAGCACCCTGCGCCAGCAGAACATCGGCATCTACGGCTCGCGCATCCGCATCCAGGGCCGCAACATTCCCGAGAATTACTCGGTCACCATCAACGGGCGCAATTTCCCGGTCGATCTGGAACGCAAGCTGGTCGCCGAATACCTCGAGCCGATCGGCCGTCACGAATACGACCTGCGCCTGAAGGGCGAGGGCGGCGAGATCAACCACAAGCTCGACATCGACGTCAGCGGCCGCTACATGTTCGCCGTCGCGATCGCCGATGTGACCGCCTCCAAGGGCAGCACCTCCGGTTCGATCGAGCCGTTGGCCGGCGACGAGCATTTCGACAAGAGCTTCCTGCTCGAAGGCCGCCTGGGCTTTTATCTGAAGGGCAAGATCAAGGGCAAGTACCTGGTCACCGCCCAGGCCGACACGCGCGAGCGCGAGGTCAGCCAGTTGTTCAACGGCTTCTGGAAGGCCGACCCGCAGGACATCTTCCGCCGCCTCGATCCGGACCTGTACTACCCGGTCTACGGCGACGACTCGACCACCTACCGCGACGTCGACACCATGGGCCGGTTGTACGTCCGGGTCGACTGGGACAAGAGCCAGGCGCTGTGGGGCAACTTCGAGACCGGCATCACCGGCACCGAATACGGTCAGTACAGCCGTTCGCTGTACGGCGGTGCGCTCAACTGGCGCAGCCGCCGCAGCACCGTGCTCGGCGAGCCGGGCAGCGAACTGCGGGTGTTCGGTTCCGAGGCGCAGACCGCGCCCGGCCATAACGAGTTCATCGGCACCGGCGGCAGCCTGTACTACCTCAAGCACACCGACGTGCTGCCGGGCTCGGACAAGATCGTGCTGGAAGTCCGCGACGCCACCACCGGCCGGGTCGAGAACCGGGTCGACCTGGTGCGCGGCGCCGACTACGAGATCGACGAGATGCAGGGCCGCATCCTGCTGACGCGTCCGCTGGCGCAGGTGACCCGCGAGAACATCCCGACCCTGACCCGCGACACGCCCCTGGACGGCTTCACCCAGGTGCTGCTGGTCGATTACGAGTTCATCCCGAACGGCTTCGATGCCGACTCGGTCACCGCCGGTTTCCGCGGCAAGCACTGGTTCGGCGATCACGTCGCGCTCGGCGCGACCTATGTCGACGAGAACCGCGCCGGCGACGACTACACCCTGAAGGGCGCGGATCTGACCCTGCAGGCCGGTCGCGGCACTTACCTCAAGCTGGAGCAGAGCCAGACCGAGTCGACCAGTTCGCCGATCTTCTTCTCCGACAACGGCGGCCTGAGCTTCAACGAAATCAACTCCGGCCTCGACAACCGCAAGGGCACGGCGCGCTCGGTCGAAGCACGCGCCAACTTCAAGGAACTGGGCTGGACCAAGCTGGACTGGTCGGCCGGCGCCTGGTGGCGCCGCGTCGATCCGGGCTTCTCGATCTCGCGTTACGACCTGGGCCAGGAGGTTCAGGAGCACGGGTTCGAGGTGCTGGGCCAGTTCAATCCGGCTTTCAACATCTACGGCCGCTACAGCCGCGCCGAACGCGGCAGCGAATCGCTGACCCAGGCGCAGTTGACCGGCGAATGGCGGATCAGCGACTCCACCACCTGGGCCGCGGAAATCCGTCGCGTCGAAGAAAACCGCGCCACCCTCGACGCCGCCGGCGTGTTGGGCGCCCTGCAGTACAAGCGCCGCTTCGGCAGTAGCTTCGATCTGTACGGCACCGCCCAGGTCACCCTGGACGACGACAACGGCCGTTACGCCGACAACGACGCCTTCACCCTGGGCGGCAAGTACGTGTTCGGCAATCTGTCGAGCGTCGGCGCCGAGCTGACCACCGGCGACCGCGGCGACGCGGCGCAGATCAACGCCGAGTACCGCATCCAGCCCGACCACACGGTCTACGGCAGCTACACCTACTCGACCGATCGCACCGACTTCGATCCGCTGTTCAACAACCGCCTCAACTCGGGTTGGACCCTCGGCCAGCGCTGGCGCTTGTCGAACCAGGTCAGCATGTACAACGAGAGCCAGTTCCTGAAGGCGCCGAACGAATCCGGCCTGGCCCATACCTACGGCATGGATTTCTATCCGAGCCAGGGCTGGAACCTCGGCTTCACCCTGCAGAGCGCCCGCCTGGACAAAGAGATCGGCGAAGTCGATCGCCGTGCGGTCAGCCTCAGCGGCGGCCACACCTCGGCGGCGACGCAATGGCAGAGCAAGCTGGAATGGCGCGAGGACACCGGCGCGGAGCGCCGCGAGCAGTGGGTCACCACCAACAACCTGACCCATAAGATCAACGAAAGCTTCCGCATCGCCGCTCGCTTCAACTATTCCAAGACCACCGACCAGATCAACGCCGAGGCCGGCGCCAAGTTCATCGAAGGCAACGTCGGTTTCGCCTGGCGGCCGTGGAACAGCACCAAGTACGCGCTGCTCGGCAAGTACACCTATCTGTACGACGTGTCGGCGCTGCCGCAGATCGGCGACAACGTGGCGTTCTACGATCAGCGTAGCCAGATCCTGTCGCTGGAAGGCATCTACAACCCGAACCACCATTGGGAGTTCGCCGGCAAGCTGGCGCGTCGCGAAGGCGAAGTGCGTTACGGCCGTCTGGAAGGGCAGTGGGCCGATTCGGCGACGACCTTCGCCGCGGTGCAGACCCGTTACGAGTTCGCCGAAACCTGGCATGCGCTGGCCGAATACCGCTGGCTGGGCGTGCGCGACGGCGGCGAACGCCAGGGCTTCCTGATCGGCGTCGACCGCGACATCGGCCGCAACTTCCGCGTCGGCGTGGGCTACAACTTCACCGAATTCAGCGACGATCTGACCAACTTCGACTACGACCACAAGGGTTGGTTCTTGAACCTGGTCGGCACGTACTGATCGCGTTGTGCCGTGGGACAGGTGGCTAACGATTACCGCCCACGGCCGCTGACGCAGAACGACCGAACACCGACGACGGGCGGCCACGCGGCTGCCCGTTGCCGCCTTGGCGTTGGATCGCCGAAACACTCTTACGCTACGGGCTTTTCGCTGGAGATATGACGATGTCGGCTAAGCGCATTCGCGCCTTCGTTCTGATCGTGGCTGCTTCGGTGATCGGCATGAGCGAAGCCGGCGCGCAGATCTGGACACAGATCCTGCAAGAGGACTTCGGCACCGGCACCGATAACGTATCCACGAATCCGGCCGCGGAGCTTGCGCCTGGCATTACCGACTACACGGTCCGAACCATCACGCCGGTGTCCGACGGCGAGTACGCGGTGGTCAAGAACCCCGATTTCGTCGACGACTTCGGCGGCGGGCCGGATCAATGGCAGCACGCCGGCGACCACACCACCGGCTCGAGTTATATGGCGTTGTTCAACGCCAATCCCGCGCGCACCGGCGAGGTCAATGGTTCGTACTACATCTACAGTACTTCGACCGCCGATATCCCGGGTGCGACTTACCGCGCGACGTATTGGGCGGCCAACATCATTCGTTACAACGCCGGCGCGGCATACTTCGATGCCTACGTCGGTTTTTCGGTGCGCGACAGCAGCGCCGGCGCCGGGACTCTGTATGCGTCGGATCCGTCTTCCGGGACCGCTTTGGTGCGGGCGGTCAACGATCAGAACAACCTGCCCTGGGTGCGGCGCTTCGTGCAGTTCACGTTGCCGCTGAATTACTCCGCCCCTAGCCTGTTCTTCAACTTCTACAACTCCGCCCCGGCCGGCGTGACCACCAGCGGCAACGACCTGGTGATCGACGATCTGTTGGTCGAACGCGCCGATGCCAATCTGCGGGGGCGGGTCTATCTCGACAACAACGCCAACGGCATCCAGGACGCGGGCGAAGCCGCGTTCCCGCAGCCTTATTACGTCGCGTCTATCGGTGCCAGCGGCAAGGTCATCGACGCCGCCGCGATCAATGCCAGCGGCGACTTCACCCTGCCGGCGGCATTGTGGTCGTCCGCCGATATCGGCCAGCGCCTGATTCTGACCACGACGCTGCCGGCGATCGGCAGCACACTGAGTGCAGCGAGCATTCCGCCCGGGTATCAGCTGGTGTCGGAAACTCCGCCGGCCACCTACGGTTCGACTGGGGTCAATCCGACCGACGGCATCGAAAACGTGATCCGCACCGATACGCCGACCTCGACCGTTACCGGCTTCAACTTCGGTCTGCGCAAACTGCCGATCCTGCGCCTGCAGAAGGCATTGCCGCTCGGCCGATTCCTGGCCGCCGATCAGTTCCTCCTGACCATCGCCGGCAGCGGCTCAGCCAGTGCCACCACCACCGGCAGCGGCACCGTTGCGACGGGCATCGCGAGCCTGGATCCGGGCGTGATCGGCGCCGTCTACACGCTGTCGGAATCGGCTGCGGCTGGTGCGAGCCTTGCGAACTATGTCACTACCTATGCGTGTACCAACGCGCTGGCCGGCGGCCAGACTCCGAGCGGCAGCGGCACAAGTTTCAATGTCACCGCTGCGGTCGGCGACGACCTGACCTGCACCCTGACCAATACCCGCAACCCGATCTCGGATTTGCTGATCACCAAGACCAATACGCCGGCGTCGGGCCCGAGCGATCAGCCCAACGATACGGTCAGCCGGGGAGCCGCCTCGGCATACACGATCGTAGTCACCAATAGCGGTCCCGATGCGGTGACCGGCGCGGTCTTTCGCGACACCGCGGCCAGTCGTACCGGTTTGACTTGCACCGCTCCGCCGAGTTGCACAGGCAGCGCCTGTCCGGCCGGATTGACCCTGGCGCAGTTGGAGGCCGGCGTACCGTTAGGCCCGCTCGCCAACGGTGCGTCGATCACGGTGACGTTGTCGTGTGTGGTGAACTGAATACCACGCGATGGCGGGATGGGTTTCTGCCGTAATCGCAATCGCTGCCGTGTGGCGTGGCTGATGAGTTCCGTCGAAAGATGCCGCGTTTCTACGTAGACGACAGATAGCTCCACCGACCATGTCGAGCTACGCGCGGTTGTGTTGTATGGGGTAACGACAATGAAATTTCCGGGCTTATCGATGCATATCCAGCCTCGCGCTCATAGCCGCGGTTTTCTTGTCTTGGGCTTGCTGGTCGCGTTTGGACTTGCCACCGATGCGCGAGCCGACCAATGGATGACCGCAGCGACGGGCAGCACCACGAACAACGGCGATGCGATGTCGCTGACCTTCGGCAACGGGGTGACCGCGACCTATACGAAGACGGCGACGGCCAATACCCCGGTGCCGTGCGGCACGACCTACGCTTCCGCCAATGCGGCGTTGGCGGGCACCAACGTGCTGACCTTCCTCGAGCCCGATCCGCCCGCAGGCAGCGTTGCGGTCGCTCAGTGCATCATCGGCAATCCGACCACGCCGTCATCGGTCGCGCATGCCTTCAGTTTCAACAAGCCTGTCATCGCGCCAATCCTGCACCTGGCCAATCTGGACTCGTCGAACTACCTGGTATCCGGCACCACGATCACCGGCGGCGCCATCACCCCGGTACAGTTGGTCAAGAACAACGAAATGGAGGTCGTCGGGGCGACGCTGCCGACGACGTTCAACGCGACTCCGCAGCCGGCGATCAATGTCGGCTGCGAGGCCAACGACACCACTAATCCGAATGGCGCTTGCGGAAGTTTCCGTTTCGGCGGCCCGGTGCAGAACTGGACTGCGACCAACGCTACGCCTGGAAACTTGGCCGTCAACTTCAACGACGGCTGGGCCTGGTCGGTATCGTTCCAGCTCGCCCGGCTGACCAAGGCCTTCGGCGCGGCTTCGATCCTGTCGGGCACCACCACCACGCTGACCTTCACCATCGACAACACCAACGCGACCAACGGCACCAATGCCGCGACCGCTACCGCACTGGGGCCTTTGGACTTCACCGATACGTTTCCTGCAGGCCTGAGCATCGCCAATGCGACGACTTCCGGCACCTGCGCCGGAGCCCTGTTCCAGGACGCCGGCGGCGGAGCACTCGGCGCCGGCGATACCGGGGTCCGCATCAGCGGCTTCACGGTGCCGGTCAATGCCAGCTGCACCGTGACGGTCAACGTCACCGCGACGGCGGGAGGAACGTATACCAACACCGCCAGCAACGCCAGCAGCACCATCGGCAATCTCGTGCTCGCGCCCAATGCCAGCTTGACCGTCATTGCCCAGCCCAGCTTCGGTACCTGCGATTCGCGCCTGTGGCTGGAGCAGTCGCCCAATGGCACCACGCCGACCACGCTGTACCAGATCAACACCAACGCCAATCCGCTGACCTTCAATCCGATCGGCATCGCTAGCTCCACCTACAACGCGGTCGGCTACAACCCGGCCGACAATTATCAGTACGGCCTGATCACCAACCCGGCCGGAAACACCCTGGTCCGGATCGGCGCGGACGGTTCGGCCCAGCCGGTGGGCGCGGTAACTGGTTTGCCGTCGGCGACCTACATCAGCGGCGCGTTCGACACCGCCGGCAATATCCTCTACGTCAAGAACAACGTCGCCGCCGGCACGACCATGTACGCGGTCAATGTGACCACGCTGACCGCGACCCCCGTCACCTTGAGCACCGCAATCAACATCGCCGACTGGGCCTGGGTCGGCGGACTGCTGTACGGCGTTACCAACGGCGGGCAACTGGTCTCGGTCAACCCGACCACGGGCGCGGTGACCAATATCGGCGCGCCCAACGGTTTGCCAGCCGGCTTCTTCGGCGCCATGTACGGTGCGCCGAACGGCTTGTACGGCTCCGGCAACAATCCGCCCAGCGGCTTCTACAAGTTCGACCTGTCCACCGGCGCCGCCACCCTGATCAGCGGCGCGCCCGGTTCGAGCGCCAACGACGGCTCCAACTGCCCGACTGCCAACATCACCTTCGGCGCCGATCTTCAGATCACCAAGACCAACACACCGGTCTCCGGCCCGAACGATCTGGCCACCGACAGCTATACGCCCGGCACGGCACGCACCTACACCGTCGTGGTCACCAACGCCGGTCCGTTCGGTGCCGCCAATGCGGTCTTCACCGATCCGGCGATCGCTAACTTCACTGTGAGCTCGGTGACCTGCGGCAGCTCGATCGGCGGAGGCGTCTGCCCGAGCGTGGCCAATACGACCGTGGCGCTGATGCAGAGCAGCGGCATCGTGATCCCCTCGTTGCCTTACAGCAGCAATACGGCCAGCAGCGTCACCTTCACCGTGACCGGCACCATCGCTGCCGGCGCGACCGGCGCGCTGACCAATGTCGCCACGGTCGCCGTCGGCGCCGGTACCGCCGATGCCACGCCTGGCAACAACAACGCCACCGACACCGACACGCCCTCCGGCACGATCGTGATCGTCAAGGACGCGGTGCCGGACGACGCCCAGGATTTCGCCTTCACCACCACGGGCACCGGCTTGGCCGCCTTCAGTCTCGACGACGATGCCGACGGCACCCTGCCGAACACGCGCACTTTTACCGGCGTGGAACCGGGTAGTTACACCGTGACCGAAAGCGCGATCGCAGGTTGGACCTTGACTGCGTTGAGCTGCAGCGATCCCGACACCGGTACCGTCATCAACCTGGCCAATCGCCTTGCGACCATCGACGTCGATTCGGGCGAGATCATCACCTGCACCTACACTAATGGTCGTCTGCCGATTCTGCGCTTGCAGAAGGCGCTGCCGCTGGGGCGTTTCGGCGCAGCCGACCAGTTCGACTTGAGCATTTCCGGAACCGGTGGGCCGGCCAACGTCACCACTGCCGGCGCCGGCACCACTGCAACCGGCGTGGCGACTTTGAACCCCGGTGCGATAGGCGCGGCCTACACCTTCACCGAAACGGCAGCGGTAGGCGCCAACCTGGCCAACTACGCCAGCACCTATGCCTGTACCAATGCCCTGGTCGGTGGCCAGGCGCCGAGTGGCAGTGCAACGACGTTCAACCTGACTGCCGCAGCCGGCGACGATCTGACCTGCACCTTCACGAATACCCGCAACCCGATCGCCGACTTGACCATCACCAAGACCAATACACCGGCGGCCGGTCCCAGCGATCAGGCCAACGACACGGTGACCCGAGGCGCGACCACCCTCTACACCATCGCCGTGACCAACAACGGGCCCGATACGGTGACCGGCGCGGTACTGAGCGACCCCGCCGCTGGACGCAGCGGCCTGACCTGCACCGCGCCGCCGGGCTGCAGCGGAGCAGCCTGTCCGGCAGGCCTGACCTTGGCTCAGTTGGAGGCCGGTGTCGCCTTGGGGGCGCTCGCCAACGGAGCGTCCGTGGTCGTGACGTTGACCTGCACGATCAACTGAGTCGGCGACTTGCCAGCGCCGCCGGATCGCCGGCGGCGTATCGATAGCGAGCGATCGCATTACCTCTGACTCGCATGCCGGCTATTGCCCGGTTATGGCCATCGGCGCGTATGGCCGCGCCATTCGGTATCCGGCGCTACGGGTACGGGTTCGTTGATCCCGCTACTAAGCCGCGGCAGCCGATATAGGCACCGCCAATAACATCTTTCTGATTCCTTGAGTGTCGCGGCCTCGGGAATGGGCTGTGGTGTGCATTAAATCCGGCGAACCTGGGAAAACCCGCACCTGGATAGGCTCGGTCGTCCAGCCCGAAAGACAAGTTTTGTCAGGGGCTTCTTTCGAAACCCCGGTTCAGTGTCACGCGGCTGACATTTACCGTCAATTACCGCCCCAATCCGTGGGTCGGTGGGGGCAAGGATGGGGTAGGGCTTGCACGTAGCTGGCACGAAGAGCGCTTTCTCGGCCGATGTAAACCCTTTCTTCGCGAAATTGACGAAACTTTGCCAAACTTGGCTAAAAACGTGACCGTTGGCACAGAATTTGTATTGATATCCATACCAACCCATCGACGCGACAGGACGTCCGGCGAGGGCGGGCTCATACGGCGAGGCGAAAGTCGGGTGCGTAGTGGATTCCTCTCATGGAGATTCCGGCTCGGCGCTTTTATCTTGATGCGCCACCGCGTGTCGTATGGGAGTCGGCGATCGAGATATTCGTGCGCTGGCTCTATTCGCCGTCCATGCCTTGGCTGGCCGGGTTCTACATAAAAAAGCGAAGTAGGGCGTGTCCGGTTTTATGTTTCAAGTGCAATTAATTTGTGCGGGTTATTGGCGGCGTGGCCGGGTCGAAATGCGTGCAGGTGATCGGCGTTGAAGATAATTGCGAGTAAAAGCGGCAAGGAATCGTTGCACATATCAAATTTTCATTTCGGTTCGGGCCATATTGAACGCACGCTTCGAGCATTCGTGTCGTGCACATGGTGTGCACCGAAGAACATTTAGTTTGCGTCGCGATCCGGCGGCGCACTCCCAATAAAGAGGCCAAGGATGGCGGCAGTGAACGAAAACAAGCGTTGGGCCAGGAAGGACGAAAGCCCGGTGCCAGCAATCTGTCGTAGCCCGCGACAGGAATCGAAGCAGTCCGATTCCAAGGAGGTAATGCACTGCGTCCAGTCTTCCGATCCTGGTTTGTGTCGATGGAATCGCCTTGTCGGCAATGACCTCTTCGGACCCCCCCTAGACATACCCATAAGCAGATCACGCCGTGTGCAATATCCATCCGTTTAGCAACGAACAAATCGACGACCCCGTGGACGAGCTGGAAGCCGAATCCATGCCCCAGAACGACAGCGAGGAATTGAAATTCACCCGGCTCGATGAGAAGCAGTGGGCGGCCATCGAGGCCGTGTTGCCGCGGACGGTCTATACGCGCAACGCCAGCGCCGACGACGCACGACGATTCGTCGAGGCGGCGTTGTGGGTCATGGCGACCGGGCGTTTCTGGACCGAACTGCCGGAGGCGGTCTATGGGCCCTGGCGCAAGAATTACGTCCGCAGCAATCGCTGGATTTACCGGGGCATGTGGCTGACGGTGATCAACGCGCTCGGCCCGGACAGCGAACTGGCGGCGTTGATCTCCGGTTACATGAATTCGCAGCTCGAGCGCCACCGGAAATTCGGTCGGCGCAATAACTTCCTGGACGAGGGCGGCGAGCACGAAACTTGAGGCTTTGCGTTGGGGATGGTCATCGGTCCAGCCGAATCGCGGGCCCTGGCCATGGAAGAAGGCGCCGCTAGCCGCCGGGCTAGGGTCCGGGGCGGCGCCTTCTTCTACCTGCCGCGCGATGCTCATTCCTGCCCGAGCTCCCGTTCTCCTCCGGTCGACCCGGGCGCCGCCCCGGCGGTAAACCCTGCCATGCCAGCGTTCCTTGCGGCCCGTACCGGCACTTCTCTCCGTGCCGCCGGGCCGCCTCCTTGATGTCTTCTCAGTAAGGCCGCCAGCCATACCGGCCGTTGCCGCATAGGCGCTGCGATCCGGCTACGGGATAATGGCCCGTCACCGCGGCGGTCCCTGCTGCGGACGCGCCGATCGAGGCCGCATCGGCCTCCGGTCCTTCCCCCGGCAAGCGCGGCGTGTACCGCCTGCGCCCGATCTTCAAGGCAGACCCATGCTGGAACTAGTAGGTTTCGACGGCGACGACACGCTTTGGCATAGCGAGGGCTATTACCAGGAGGCCGCGGTCGAATTCGACAAGATCCTCAGCGCCTGGGTCGATGTCGACAACGCCTCGGTACGCCAGCGCCTGCTGGCCGTCGAGCGCAGCAACCTCGCCCTGTTCGGCTACGGCGTCAAAGGCATGGTCCTGTCGATGATCGAGGCGGCGATCGACATCACCGAATCGCGCATCTCGGCGGCCGGCATCCACAAGATCGTCCTGCTCGCCAAGGCCATGCTCGACCACCCGGTGGAACTGCTGCCCGGCATCCGCGAGGCCGTCGAAGCCGTCGCGGCCCGCCACCGCATCGTCCTGATCACCAAGGGCGACCTGTTCCACCAGGAAAAGAAGGTCGCCCGCAGCGGCCTGGCCGATCTGTTCCACCGCATCGAGATCGTCTCGGAGAAGGACGACGCCAGCTATTCGCGGGTGCTGGCGGAGTTCGGCGTGGCGCCCAGCGCTTTCGCCATGGTCGGGAACTCGCTGAGGTCGGACATCGAACCGGTGATCGCGCTCGGCGGCTGGGGCATCCACATGCCTTACCACGTGACCTGGGCGCACGAGATGGAGCATGGCGTGCAGGCCGACCACCCCCGCCTGATGACCGTGTCCTCGGCCGCGGCGGTCGCCGAGGCCGTGGCGCGCTGCGACGGCGCCGGCTGAGTCGCCCGGACGAGCGCAACGCGCCGGACTCGTCTTGCAGGTCCGCGACGGGTCCACCGCACCCCATCCGCCAGTGGTGCGAGGGCGACGAGTCCTTGCCCGGTCGGGGGTTGCCAAAGCGCGGCTTGTGACGGTGGTCAAGATCCGGCATTGCGGCGAGCGGCCGGGGCTCCGACTTCTTATCGCTTGTCCCCTGGCGCATCGCCCGCGCTTGCGCGCGGCCGCTTCGTTCGCCCGCCTGCGTCGCCGTTATCTCCCGCCGCGCGCTCCTGAACCTTCCGCCTGCGTCGCCCCAACGGCGACTGAGCGGCGCGGGCGAGTGTGCGAACCATTAAAAACCGGTTCACCGTCGTGGGCTCACAGTCGCACCGTGCCTGCCGAGGAGCAGGCTTTACAGGAGACCGACATGACCGCCTTGTCCCGCTGGCTTGCACCGATCGTCATCGCCGCCGGCATCGGCGCGGTCGCGATTCCTGCCCCGGCCCGAGCCGACGATCTGGCCCGCGTGATCGTCGACATCGCCGACGTGATCGTGCGCAACAACACCCCGTACTACCGCTACGGCAACTACGGTTACAACGACCGGCTGATCGTCGTGCACGACCGCTACGGCCGTCCGACCTATTACCGCAACGCGCCGCGCTACGTCGAGCACCGTTACCGCCCGGCGCCGCCGCGCTACAGCTACGGCCCGCGCTACTACGACCGCGACTGCAACCATCGCGGCAAGTGCAAGACCAGCTACTACGATCCGCGCTACGACCATCGTTACGACAACCGTTATTACGACCGCCACGACCGCGGCCGCTACGGGCGCCACGACAACGGCCGCTGGCGCGACCGTTACGACGACTGACCGAGCGTCGGTTTGCAGCCACACGACGGCGCCTCGGGCGCCGTCGTCGTTTGACCGGCACGGCGGCAGATCCGGGAGGGTCGTCGCCCGGCAGTGTTAGCCTCCCTCACCGGCACGACACGCCGTCGTCCATGACCGGTTCCGCCATCGTCCGAGGCCCGCCCATGCGCACCGCTACCGAAAACACCGCGAAGACCACCGTCGCCCCCGTGCATAACCCGTCGTCCCGCCTGCGGCCGCGGCGCGCCCTGCTCGGCGCGCTCCTGCTGGCGGCGATCGCCGTGCCGGGTGCGGCCTCCGCCCGCGGCTCGGTCGACTGCAAGCTCAAGTTCAACATGTCCGGCTGGTCGGTGTTCTACAAGACCTCCTCGGGCAACGGCACCATCAGCTGCAGCAACGGCCAGAGTATGTCGGTGCGGATCAGCGCCAAGGGCGGCGGGTTGAGCTTCGGCAAGTCGCGCATCGTCAACGGCACCGGCGAGTTCTCCGGCGTGCACAACATCGGCGAAACGCTCGGCAGCTACGCTACCGCCGAAGCCCATGCCGGCGCGGCCAAGTCGAGCAAGGCGCAGGTCATGACCAAGGGCGAGGTGTCGCTGGCCCTGGCCGGTACCGGCGAAGGCTGGGACATCGGCGTGGCCTTCGGTAAGTTCACCATTTCGCGCTGACCGCGCGGCGTTTCGCTGCATCGCTGGCGTTCGCCGCAATAGATTCCGGGCACGCAGCCACCGCATCCCCGGCCGCAAGGAGGTTCCCATGCCTAACAAGTTCAAGACCCATTTCTTCGCTCTGACCGCGTCCGTCGCGGCCTTGCTGGGCGCTGGAACGGTCCAGGCGCAGGATGTCGCGGCTGGCTGGAATCCACGCAGCGGCGACGTCTGGGTGGATACCTGGCTCGGCGACATCAACCGATACGGCGCGCGTTACCGTGAGCCTTTCATCGACGAAATGGTCCGCTACTACGGCGCGCCGCGCGAACTGGTCGGCGATCTGTTGAACCAACGCGGCTGGACGCCGGGCGATGTTTATTACGCCTGCGCGATCGCGCAGGTGCTCGGCCGGCCGTGCCGCTATGTGGTCGACGAGTGGGATCGCGACCACGCCGACGGCTGGGGCGCGATCGCGCTGCGCCTGGGCATCAAGCCCGGTTCGGCCGAGTTCCACCGCCTCAAGCGCGGCTTCGTGCCGACCTACGACCGCTGGGGCCGGCCGATCACCATCGATACGGAACTGCGCCGCGATTATCCGAACCGCCCTTATCGCGATTACGAGCGCGATCGCGGCGAAGCCAAGTCGGCCAAGGCCAAGCCCGGCAAGGGCAAGAGCGGCAAAGACAACGCCGGCAAGAGCAAGAGCGCCGCGCAGGGGCGCGGGCCGGGCAAGGGCGACAAGGGCAACGGCAAGCCCTGAGCGTGGGCCGGTTGTTTCCATGACGGCGACCGTGGCCGCCGTCGTCGTCTTCATGGCTGCGGACGCCGCTCTGGCCGGTCTATGATCGAGGCATGAGCGATAAGACATCCAACGATTCCGCATCGGCTTCCTTGCGAGTGGTCGGCACCGTCCGCGTGGTCGATTTCGAACCGCGCTGGCGCGGCGAGTTCGCCCGCCTCAACATCGAGTGGCTGGAGCGCTGGTTCACGGTCGAACCGGTCGACCGCGAGGTGCTCGGCGATCCGCAGACGCACCTGCTCGCCGATGGCGGCCGGGTCCTGTTCGCGGTCGACGAGGCCGACCAGGTGCTCGGCACGGTCGCCCTGAAGCGCTACGAAGACGGCCTGGTCGAGCTGACCAAGATGGCGGTGGAGCCGTCGCTGCGTGGTGGCGGGATCGGCCGCAAGCTGATGGCCGGGGCGATCGAGGCATTTCAGCAGATGGGCGGCCGCGAATTGTTCCTGGAATCCAGCACGCGTCTCGGGCCCGCGCTCAAACTCTACGAAAGCGTGGGCTTCCGCCATCATCCGGCGCCGCGGCCGGGCTCGCACTATCAGCGCGCCGACGTCTACATGGTCTGGGAATCCGACGCTTCGGCCTGAGGCCTTCGCCATCGGCTAGGCGCCGGGCGGTTCAGGCCAGCGCTGCGTCCTCCTGACGCTGTTGCAGCTCCCACATTTGCGCATACACGCCATCGAGTGCCCGCAGTTGCGAGTGCGTGCCGCGCTCGATGATGCGGCCGGCGTCCATCACCAGGATCTGATCGGCGTCCATGACCGTCGACAGCCGATGCGCGATCACCAGGGTGGTGCGCCCGATCGCGAGCCGGTCGAGCTCGGCCTGGATCGCGCGTTCGGATTTCGAGTCGAGCGCCGAGGTGGCTTCGTCGAAGATCAGGATCGAAGGGTTCTTGAGCAGGGCGCGGGCGATCGCGACGCGTTGTTTTTCGCCGCCGGACAGTTTCAGTCCGCGCTCGCCGACCGGGGTGTCGTAGCCGTCGGGCAGGCCGACGATGAAGTCGTGGATATGCGCGGCGCGTGCGGCCGCCACGACTTCGTCCTCGCCGGCTTCGGGCCGGCCGTAGCGGATGTTGTAGCCGATGCTGTCGTTGAACAGCACCGTGTCCTGCGGGACGATCGCGATCGAGCCGCGCAGCGAGGCCTGGGTCAGGGCGCGCAGGTCGCGGCCGTCGATGGCGATGGAGCCGGCGTCGACGTCGTAGAAGCGATACAGCAATCGCGCCAGGGTCGATTTGCCCGAGCCGGAGTGGCCGACCACGGCCACGGTCGCGCCGGAGGCGATCTCGAAATCGATGCCTTGCAGGATCTCGCGGCGCGGGTCGTAGCCGAAGCGGACGTCGCGGAAGGCGACCGTCGGATGCGAGGACGCCAGTACCTCGGCGTCGGGCGAATCGCGCACGTCCTGGCGTTCGTCGAGTAAGTCGAAGAGCCGCTCCATATTGGTCAGGGCCTGCTTCACCTCGCGATACATCATGCCGAGCAGGTTCAGCGGTGCCGACAGCTGCAGCAGG
>Ga0307406_10000921_pt1 | contig 16483 bp, 13 predicted proteins | sample 322Cmetagenome_3_FD_203706 | JGI IMG/M metagenome (GOLD analysis project Ga0307406, IMG submission 203706) | Maize rhizosphere microbial communities from greenhouse at UC Davis, California, United States - 322HYB-C-2 | ecosystem: Host-associated > Plants > Roots > Rhizosphere > Soil | place...
ACCGGCGAAACGGCTAGCGCGCATTGGCTGGCGCATTCACCTCCACTTCGATCGTGCGCGCGGGCACGTCGTTTGCGCGGCTGCTAAAGAACCAAAGCAGCCCAACGATCAGGGCCAGGAGGACAATCAGAACAATAACAGCTCGAGGCATCGTCACTCGCATTGAATTGGCAGATGGGACACGGGCTTTTGCCGCCCGGCCCGCCCGCTGTATAGCCCTGTATGTGCGAAAGCTTGTAGACCGCCTTGACCGTCCCATCGTCCTTGTCGGGCTGATGGGTGCCGGAAAATCGACCGTCGGCCGCAGGCTCGCACGGCGGCTGGACCTGCCATTCCTCGACACAGATGCCGCTATCGAGGACGCGGCCGGCTACACGCCGACCGAAGTGTTCGAGCGTTTCGGCGAAGCGGACTTCCGCGACGGTGAACGCCGGCTAGTAGCTCGTCTGGTGGACGATCAGGTGCGAGTGATCGCGACGGGCGGAGAGGTTTTCATCGATCCCCGCACTCGAGAGCTGCTCAACGAGCGGGCGATCACGATCTGGCTGGATGCCCCGGTCGACCTGCTCGCGGGCCGCACCACCAGACTGCACACTCGTCCCCTCCTCCGCAACGTCGATCGCAAAACGACATTGGAGCAATTGGAGGCTGAGCGCCGGCACCTCTACGCCGAGGCCCACATCCATGTGAAAAGCGGCAACGGCGCCCACAGCAATGTCGTCGAATCGATCGTCGAAGCGCTCGAGAAGCATCTCGACGACTGCGATCCAGGGTCTCAGTCGCCCGAATCCCCACAAGCGAACGCCTAGGCCGGGTCCTTCGCTTCGTCCGCCAGGGGGTGATCGATTGTGAACATTCGCTCGCGCCCGCTGCGGATGTCTCCGCTGGCGCTTTGCAGCTCCATCCGTTCGGTGTCGCGCGATCGATATTCCCGTTCGACCCGCTCTGCCTCACGCCGCGCAACCCCGAGCTTCGCCAACGCCTCACGGCCCATGATGACGGCGCTCTCGAACAGCTCGCGTTGAATAAAATCCACGTCGAGATCGGCCCATTCCATGATCTGCCGCCGGTCGTAGGCGCGGATCAAGATGGCTGCTTGCGGGAAGGCTTCCATGATCGCGGCGATGGTCTCGCGCGAGAAATCTTCCGTCTCGTGGCAGAAAATGATGGCCTCGGCCCTGTCAGCTCCCGCTGTGCGCAGGATGTCGAGGCGTGTGCCGTCGCCATAGTAGACCTTGGTCCCGAACTCGCCACTGAGCTCGATCTGGGCCGGCTTGCTATCGATAATCGTGACGGGGATCCGCTTGGCCATCAGCATCTGCGCGACAGTTTGGCCGAAACGGCCATAGCCAACGACGATGGCATTGGTTTCAGGCGACGTCTCCGGCCCGTCGAGGTCGGCGTCGGGCTCGGGCATCCGGCGAAGCACTTCCTCGACGACCATCATGAGAAACGGCGTGGACACCATGCTGAGCGTCACGATTGCGCTGAACATGCTTGCGGTGCTTGGCTGGACGAGTTGCGCAGCCGCGGCCTGACCGAACAGGACGAAGCCGAATTCGCCGGCTTGGCTGAGCAATAGCCCAAGCCAGATCGCCCTCCCTCGCTTCATCCCAAACGCCAGTCCGAGCCCGGCGATGAGCAGCGCTTTGATCGCAATGATGCTTATCGCGAGTCCGAAGATCATCGCCGGCCGAGCCGCGACCGCGCCGATGTCGAGCGTCATGCCGACCGACAGGAAGAAGAGGCCGAGCAGGATCGAGCGGAACGGCTCGACGTCGCTTTCCAGCTCGTGCCGGTAGGGCGACTCAGCGAGCATCACGCCGGCGATGAAGGCACCCAGCGCGGTCGAGAGATGGAGCATTTCCATCAGCGCTGCGCTGGCGATCACGGCGAAGAGGCCGGCGACCACGAACAGCTCGCGCTCCCCGAAGCGGCCAATCAGCCGGAACAAGGGATTGAGAACAAAGCGCCCAACCAGCACCAGGCCGACGATGGCGCCGACGGTGTAGAGCACGAGCATCCCGCCCGGTGGCGCTTCGGGATCCGCCGGCGCGCGGGACATTGCCGCGATAATGGTGATCATCGGGACGATCGACAGATCCTGGAAGAGCAGGACCGAGAAGGCGCGTTCGCCGCGCGGATGGTTGAGCTGGCCAGTCGAGCGCAGCATCGGCAGCACCTGTGCGGTCGACGACAGGGCCAGTGGCATGCCGATGGCAATGCTCGATTCGATCGTGAAGTTGAGTGCGAAGTGGATCAGCGCGCTGAGAGCGACGCCGCACACCATCACCTGAGCCAGGCCAAGACCGAAGATGTCCTTGCGCAGGCGCCACAGCCTGCTCGGATTGAGCTCCAGCCCGACGAGGAAAAGCAGCAACGCGATGCCGATTTCCGACACGCTAGCCAGCGCTTCCGGCTCTGGGATCAGGCCGAGAGCATAGGGCCCGATCACGGCACCGCCGACGATGTAACCCAAGGTCGCACCAAGGCCGAGGCGGCGGAAGATCGTGACGAACACTAAAGCCGCGCCGAGCATCAGCGCACCGTCGAACAGGATCGCGGTGGTGGCTTCGGCGGCGTCCTTGGCGTCCATCAGCGGGCCATCGCTGCAAGGAGTGCGCGGAACGGCAGCAGGATCGCGCCATGTCGCGACTTGCGCGACCGCGCGGGCGCTAGCGCGCTTAGGCCGGGGAAGCTGCCCGGGTCATCGCGCTGGCCGTCGAGCCAGGCCTCGAGCTCGGCCAGCGCCAAAGCAGCGTTTTCGCGGCTAAGACCCGGCGCACCCCTTGCTAGAAGCGCCGCCGAGGCTTGGCCGAAGGCGCAGGCCTGAACCGCCTGCGAAATAGCCGCAATGCGACCGTCAGCCTCCATCTCAACTTCGGTCCTCACGACGCTCCCGCACGTCGGCGAGCGTTGCTCGGCCCGGCCATTGACACGCCCGAGCTCTCGCGGTTCGGGGAGCGCTGCAGCCAGCCGCAGGATCTCGGTGGTGTAAAGCGGCGCGTTCATTCCCGGCGCCATGTGGTGCCGCCTGCCGAATCCTCCAACAGGATACCATCGGCCTTCAGCTCGTCGCGTATGCGGTCGGCCGTCGCGAAGTCGCGGTTCTTCTTCGCCTCGGCGCGCTCGACGATCTTCGCCTCGATCGCCCCGGCATCGCCGCCGGCCTGGAACCAGTCATCGGCAATCTGCTGAATCAGGCCCAGCAGAGCGCCACTGGCACGAAGCGTCGCAGGATCGTCGATCGCCGCCATGCGCGAAAGGGCGAGCGGCGTATTCAGATCGTCAGATAGCGCCTCGATCACCGCTTCGTCCGGCTCGCCCGCTTCGGCATTACCCGCAGCGCGATACAGCCGGTCGAGCGTCGCCTTGCTCCGCGCGATCAGGTCCTCTGTCCATGCCAGCGGCTGGCGGTAATGCGCCGACAGCAAGGCAAGCCGAAGCGTCTCGCCGCGATGCCCCTTCTCCAGTAGCTCCGCGGGCGTGACGATATTGCCGAGGGACTTGGACATCTTCTCGGAACCCATGTCGACGAAGCCGTTGTGCACCCAGTAGCGCGCCAGCGGCAGGCCCGAATGAGCGCAGCGGCTCTGTGCGATCTCATTCTCGTGGTGAGGGAAGATGAGGTCGAGCCCACCGCCGTGGATGTCGATGGTCTCGCCGAGATGCTCCCGGATCATCGCCGAGCATTCGATGTGCCATCCCGGCCGGCCCCTGCCCCACGGCGACTCCCAGCCGATCACGCCCGCCGTACTCGGCTTCCACAGCACGAAGTCCGCAGGGTCGCGCTTGTACGGCGCGACTTCAACTCGGGCCCCAGCGACCATCGCATCGCGGTCGCGGCGGCTGAGCACGCCGTAATCGGGATCGCTCGGCACGGAAAAGAGCACATGCCCTTCCGCCTCATAAGCATTCCCAAGCCCGACCAACCGCTCGATCATCGCGATCATCGGGCCGATTTCCTGCGTCGCGTGGGGCGCGATGGTCGGCGGATTGACGCCGAGCGCCCCCATGTCCTCGAGGTAGAAGCGCTCGTACCGCTCGGTAATCACGGACGGATCGACACCCTCCGCGTCGGCGGAGGCGATGATCTTGTCGTCGACGTCGGTGACATTGCGGGCATAAACCAGCCTGTCCTCGCCATACGTATGGCGGATCAGCCGCGCGAGCGTGTCGAACACGACCGCGGGCCGTGCATTGCCGATATGGGCTCGGCCGTAGACGGTGGGCCCGCACACATACATGGTGATGCGCTTCGGGTCGGCGGGCTCAAACGGCCGCTTCTGCCGAGCCATGGTATCGTGAAGGCGGATCATTAGTTCTGCTGCTCGTCCAGATTTTGCGCCTGTTCCAGCTCTTCCTGCCCCTTGCGTCGGGTTTCGACCCAGTCGACTACCGAACGCCCACTGGCATTAAGCAACGGATAGGTGCGCGAATTACGCATCCAGTCAGGCCGCTGCGCATCCGGGCCATACACTAGATCGGTGGCAAGGTTGGCGAGCAGGAAGAAGAGCGTTGCGGCGAGCAGGCCCTTGAGCATGCCGAATCCGCCGCCAAGAACGCGATCGACCGGTCCAAGTAACGAGCCGCGCGACTTCTTGCCGATCGATCGGGCGAGCAGCTTCATGAACAGGTAGCTCGGCACAAACAGGATCACGAACGCGAGGACCGCGGCCCCGGTCGCGCTTCCAACGGGGCCGACCAGTCCAGCGGATATCGGCGCGTGGAACAGCCGCAGCATGATGATCGCCACGACCCAGGCAAGCAGCGAGAGCATCTCGTGAACCAGCCCGCGCACGAAGCCGATCATGGCTCCGCCGGCAAGAGCCAGGATGACGAAGATGTCGAGCGCGCTCATTGCCGTTCGGCTAGCCGCCTCGTCCGAGGTTCGCCAGTCCTAACGACCCAGGATCTGGTCGACGAGACCGCGGACGTTGGCGAATTGGGTCGTCGAGATACCGTCGGCACCCTTGCTCTGTGAAGGAACCCAGGCTCGGTCAAAGCCGAGCTTGGCCGCTTCCTTGAGGCGCAGACCGGCATGCGCGACCTGCCGAACCTCGCCGGACAAAGCGATTTCGCCGAATACTATGCTCTCGTTCGGAACCGGCCTTTCAGAGAGGGCCGAGACCAGCGCGGCAGCGACTGCTAGATCGGCACCCGGATCGGTGAGCCGATAGCCGCCGGCGATGTTGAGATAGACTTCCGACGTCGCGAAGCTGAGGCCGCAGCGCGCTTCCAGCACTGCTAGCACCATCGCCAGCCGTCCGCTGTCCCAGCCCACAGCCGACCGCCGCGGGGTCGCTCCGCTCGCCAGCCGCACCACAAGCGCCTGAATCTCGACCAGCACCGGCCGGGAGCCTTCGAGCGCCGGGAAGATGCTTGTCCCGCTCACCGGCTCGCCGCGCTGGGTCAGGAACAGAACCGACGGGTTCGGCACCTCGGTCAGCCCCTCACGCTCCATGGCGAAGACCCCGATCTCGTCGGTGCCGCCGAAGCGGTTTTTCATTGCGCGGAGGATTCGATACTGGTGGCTGCGCTCGCCCTCAAAGCTCAGAACCGTGTCGACCATATGTTCGAGCACGCGCGGACCGGCGATGGTGCCGTCCTTGGTGACGTGACCGACCAGGACCAGCGCCGTCCCATGCTCCTTGGCGAAACGGACCAGCTCATGAGCCGAAGCGCGAACCTGACTGACGCTGCCGGGAGCGCCTTCGATGAGGTCTGAATGCATGGTCTGGATGGAATCGATGACCAGCAGGTCAGCGCCCCCCATCTCGGCCAGCGTAGTCAGGATGTCGCGAACTGAGGTCGCCGACGCGAGTTGCACGGGCGCCTTGCCAAGTCCAAGCCGCACGGCGCGCAGCCGCACCTGCTCCGCCGATTCCTCGCCGGAGACGTAAATGACCTTACGGCCCTTCGACGCGAGATCGGCACAGACCTGAAGCAGAAGCGTCGACTTGCCAATGCCGGGGTCGCCGCCGACCAGCATCGCTGAACCCGGCACGATCCCCCCGCCGATCGCGCGGTCGAATTCCGCGATGCCGGTGGAGATCCGCTCCGGAAGCGGCACCGGATGGTCGAGGCCGACGAGCTCGATCTTCCGGCCGCCGCCTTGCAGATTATGCTTGGCCGCGAAAATGCTGGAGACTTCCGCGCTCTCCTGCACGAGCGTGTTCCACTGGCTGCAATCGGGGCATTGTCCCTGCCATCGGGAACTCACCGACCCGCAGGTCTGGCATGTGTAGCGTGATTTCGGCTTGGCCATCGCCCCGCAAGCTACTGGAACGAAGCACGAACGCAAGGGTGGAAACCGAGCAAATCTCGTCTTTCCAAGCATCACGATATAGAAATAGCGCAGAGGTTTCGGATGGCTGACGTCTTCCTGTCCTACGCCAGAACCAGTGCGGCCGATGCCATGCGCATCGCCGACTACCTGCAGTCGGCCGGATACTCGGTCTGGTTCGATCAGAGCCTCCCCGCTCACCGGGCCTACAGCGACGTCATTTCCGAAGAGCTGGACGCGGCCGCCGCGGTCCTCGTCCTGTGGTCGGCGGATGCGACGAACTCGCAATGGGTTCGCTCAGAATCCAATCGCGCACGGGAAACGGGACGACTGGTGCAACTGCGATTGGACAAAAGCCGCTTGCCGATGCCCTTCGATCAGATCCAGTGCGCGGACTTGCAGGGTTGGTCGGGAGATCAAAGCGCCGCCGGCTGGCGAACCGTTCTCGAAAGCATTGCGGCGCTGGTGCATGCCAAACCGATCGTCTCAAGTTCGCCGCCATTGGTAGCCAGTCGTCGACACTATCTAATCGCCGGTGGCGCCACATTAGCTTTGGCAGCGGCCGGTGGCGCCATGTATCTCAGGCGTGGTCCGGAGATGTCGCCGGAAGCCCAACTCCTGCTTCAAAAGGGCATGGACGCGCTTCAGTCCAACGACGCGCTCGACCCCGAAGACGAAGGTTCGACCGCGCAAGCCATTGCCCTACTGACGCAAGCGAGCAGCGCGGCGCCTAAGTCAGCTACGGCCTGGGGTGCGTTGGCCCTGGCTTACGCAGTCCGCCGCAGGGCCTCCGCGCTCGCCGATCGTGCGGGTTATGAAGCGCGGGGCCGATCCGCTGCGCAACGGGCTCTGGCCCTGGATGCGAGCGAGCCCCGCGCCTTGGCGGCACAGCGCATCATGGAGTCGGTGTACCGCAATTGGATAGCGGCGGAGGAAGCGGACCGACGGGCGCTGGGCACGAATCCCCGCTTTCCCATCCTAGTTTTCGTATTGTCAGACATGCTCGGAAGCGTGGGCCGTTGGCGAGAGGCGACCGACCTTTCGAACAGGCTCGATCGAAGCCGGTTCCTCTTGCCGGGCGCAGAGCGGAAGGCGATTCTCAACCTTTGGTCCGCCGGCGACCTTCAAGCAGCGGATGAAGCCATCACCGCCGCGGTTCAGCGATGGCCTGACCAGCGGCAGGTCTGGCGAACCCGGATCGCTTATCTGCTCTATAGCGGCCGCCCCGCCGAGGCGCTCGCGATATTGAGGGATAGGAGCAACCATCCACGCGACCTGACACCGGGCGTCGTCGACGCAGTAACTGCAACTGCTGAGGCCTTAACCGGGCAAAAGCCCAAAGAGGAAGCTATCTCAGCGAGCCTGCGCTTCGTCAGGAAGCATCCGGAACTTACGCACCCCATGGCCCATGCCGTCGCCGCTCTCGGCGACAAGCCAACGGTCATCGCACTTCTGACCGGTTATTATTTCGGTGAGGGTGAGTGGGCGATGCTCGCGCCCCAAGGCGGCGACCAGGATCGGCAGACAAGTCCGTTATTCCAGCCGCCAATGCGCGGTTTGTGGCAGGAACCCGCGTTCAATGGGCTGCTCCAACGCATCGGCCTCAACGATTACTGGCGCCGCACGGGCAAGCAGCCAGATTTTAGGGGCTGACTGCATAACTGCTGGATCAGGCGAAATGAGCAACGGGCTAGACTGCGAACCGTTAGGGGATCTCACTGAAGGAGATCGACATGCCCTATGCAAAGGCCAGGGACGGCACCAAGCTCTACTACAAGGATTGGGGTCGCGGCGAGCCGGTCGTCCTTCTCCACGGTTGGCCGCTCACGGGGGACACGTTCGATGACGCAGCGCTCCGTCTGGTGGAAGCGGGCAAGCGCTGCATCATTCCCGACCGTCGCGGGTTCGGCAGGTCCGATCAGCCTTGGGACGGGCACGATTATGACACCTATTCCGATGACGTTGCTGCGATCCTCGAGGACGCAGGCGTTCAGGAGCCGGTCGCGCTGGTCGGCTTCTCGATGGGCGGCGGTGAGGTCGCGCGGTTCCTGTCGAAGCAGGGCAAGGGTCGTGTCAGCAAGGCGGTACTGATCAGCTCGGTCGTGCCATATATGCTTCAGACTGACGACAATCCGAACGGCGTTCCGCAATCGACCTTCGATGAGATGACGGCGGGTATGAAGAAGGACCGTGAGCATTTCTTCAAGGGCTTCTTCAAGGACTTCTTCGGCACCGGCTTCATCAGCCAGCCGGTGAGCAGCGAAGTCGAGATGAACGCCTGGCGCCAAACGATGATGGCAGGCCTCCGCCCGACTCTCGCCGCGGCGCAGGCCTTCGCAACGACCGATTTCCGTCCGGACCTGAAGAGCTTCGACGGCGTCCCAACGCTCGTCATCCATGGCACGAGCGACAAAACGGTCCCCATCGACGCCACGGGCCGAGTGGTGGCAGAGCAGGTGCCGGGCGCCCAGCTTATCGAATATGACGGCAGCGCCCACGGCCTGTTCGCAACCGACAAAGAGCGGTTGATCGACAATCTGGTCGCGTTCCTCAGCGGAGAGCAGGACGCTGCTTCGACCGAAACCCGAACGAACGAACCGGCTTACTGATGCTACACCTAGCCGGGCGGCCGAGCGCCGCCCGGACGACGGCGTAATGGAGCACGCTGACTCCCCGGTTTTCCCGCGTTAAGAGCCTCGGATGAACCTCCCCATACCCTTCGAGTTCGTCCTTTTCGGCCTGACTCTTGCCGGGATCGCCGTGTTCCATCAACGTGCCTTGGCGATCAGCATCGGCGGCCTTATCGCCATTCTCCTCTACGAGGCCCTAGTCACAGCCTTCCCGACAGGCACTGGCGCGGCCGCACTTGCTGCTCATGCAGCGCATGAGTGGGTGACGATCGTCAACCTTCTGTTGTTGCTGGTCGGCTTCGAAGTGCTTTCGAACCAGTTCGAGCAGAGCAACATCTCCGATCATCTGCCCAACTTGCTCCCCGACAACTGGACCGGCGGCGTCGCCTTGCTCGGATTAGTTTTCGTTCTCTCGGCTTTCCTGGACAATATCGCCGCTGCAGTGCTCGGCGGAGTTATGGCGCGACACGTCTTTCGCGGTCGCGTTACCGTCGGGTTCCTTGCAGGTATCGTGGCGTCGTCCAATGCGGGAGGCGCCGGCAGCGTGATCGGTGACACAACAACTACGATCATGTGGCTCAAAGGCGTGTCCCCCGTCACCGTCCTCCCCGCCTATCTAGCTGCCATCCCGGCGTTCGCGGTCATAGCTCCGGCAGCTGCACTGGCACAACATCGCTACCAGCCGATCCTTGCCAATGACGAGCCGGACCATCCGCTGGAATGGCGGCGCATCGGGATCGTTGTCGCGATCCTTCTTTCGGCCGTCACTGCCAACGTGCTCGCAACTTCGCTGAGCGAGGGGGAAGAGGTTGCCCCTTGGCTTGGGCTAGCCTTGTGGGGGGCAATCCTCGCCACAAGTCTGATCGCCAAGCCTGACTGGTCGGTGATGCGACACGGAGCAAAGGGCGCTCTGTTTCTGGCTGCATTGGTTGCCGCCGCCTCACTGATGCCACTCAAGGGCCTCCCCGAGGCATCGTGGCAGACGGCGTTTGGTTTGGGAGTCCTTTCCGCGGTCTTCGATAACATCCCGCTGACCGCGCTCGCTTTGCGCCAAGGCGGCTACGACTGGGCTTTGCTTGCATTCGCGGTCGGCTTCGGCGGCTCCATGGTCTGGTTCGGCTCCTCCGCAGGCGTAGCACTGACCAATCTCTATCCCGAGGGCCGCTCCTTGCTCCGCTGGCTTAGGGAAGGTTGGTTCGTCCCGATCTCTTATCTGGTGGGCTTTTTCGTGATGTTTCTCATCCTCGGCTGGAACCCGACTCCCGAGGCAGGACAGGAGGCGATTGCCGCACCGTCGGCGCATGGCTAGGCGGCGCGGGTGAGTCTTCTGCCTGAACCGCTTCGCTATCCGGCCTATCGCTCCTTCTGGCTTGCCCGCCTCGCCACGACCATCGCGCAAATGGCGATGGTCATCGTCATTGGCTGGCAGGTTTACGACATCGCGCGCGAGACGATGCCGATCCGGGAAGCTGCGTTCCAGCTAGGCCTGATCGGGCTGGTCCAGTTCGTGCCGTTGTTCGTGCTGACGCCGGTCAGCGGGTGGACCGCGGATCGCCTGGATCGTCGTCATGTTGGCCGCGCCGTCATCCTGCTCGAGTTGCTGTGCGCTGCGATCCTGTTCGTCTCGACATGGGAGGGTTGGATCAACCTGCCGATCCTGTTCGGCGTTGCGGCGCTTCTTGGCGTTGCCCGCGCCTTCGCTGGCCCAGCCTTCAGCGCGCTCGCGCCGAACCTGGTCCCTCGCGAAATTCTGCCGCGAGCCATAGCGCTAAGCTCTGCCGCCTGGCAGACCGGTGCCATTGCCGGGCCGGCCATCGGCGGCATCCTGTACGACGTCGCTCCGCACCTTCCTTATGCAGTCAGCACGGTGCTCTTCGGTATATCCGCGGCCTTGCTGTTCACGATCGGCCCGATCGCGCGAGCCCCTTTGAAAGCCGGCAGTCCGCTTCAGCAGATGGCCGACGGTCTCGCGTACGTTCGGCGCAATCGTCTCGTGTTCGGGGCCATCACGCTCGACTTGTTTGCGGTGCTGCTGGGCGGCGTGACCGCAATGCTTCCGGTCTACGCCCGCGACATCTTGCAGGTTGGCGCGGACGGTCTCGGCCCGTTGCGCGCAGCTCCGGCAATTGGCGCGACTCTTACCGCGCTCATCTTTTCCGTCCGGCCGCTCAAGACCAACGTCGGCGTGAAGATGCTTGCCGCAGTCGTCGTCTTCGGAGCGGCGACGGCTGTCTTCGGGGTGTCGCGAACCTATGTTTTGTCGGTCGCGGCCCTCACCGTGCTCGGCGCGGCGGACATGTTCTCGGTCTACATCCGTCAATCGCTGATCCAGCTTCATACGCCGGACGAGATGCGCGGGCGGGTCGGCGCGGTTTCGACTCTCGCCATTTCCGCCTCGAACGAGCTCGGCGAAGCGCGCAGCGGCTTTCTTGCCTCGCTGCTTGGTCCAGTTACCGCGACCGTCGCCGGAGGCCTGGCCGCGATTACCATCACCTTGATCTGGGCAGGGCTCTTCCCCGAGCTTCGCCGCGCCCAGACGTTCGACCTGCCCGAACCCGCCCCGGAAAACGCCGACGTCGTCTCAGGCGGCGTCTAGGGGTGCTTGCAACGAAGCTGCACTGAACCGATTTAGCCTCCCGCGAAGGAGACCAGCGCAATGAAGGCCAGCAACGTCCTTGAGACCATCGGCAACACCCCGCACATCCGGATCAACCGCTTGTTCGGTGACGCCGAAGTCTGGGTGAAATCAGAACGTGCCAACCCCGGCGCATCGATCAAGGACCGCATCGCGCTCGCGATGGTCGAGGATGCCGAGAAATCCGGCAAGCTGAAGCCGGGCGGAACGATCGTGGAGCCGACTTCCGGTAACACCGGCATCGGGCTAGCGATGGTTGCCGCGGTCAAGGGCTACAAGCTGATCCTCGTTATGCCGGATAGCATGAGCGTCGAGCGACGCCGATTGATGCTCGCCTATGGCGCCAAGTTCGACCTGACCCCGCGCGAGAAGGGAATGAAGGGCTCGATCGCCCGCGCTCAGGAGATCGTCGCGGAAACGCCCGGCGCTTGGATGCCTCAGCAGTTCGAGAATGCAGCGAACCTTGAGGTGCACCGCCGCACGACGGCGCAGGAAATCCTGGCCGATTTCCGCGATAGTCCCCTCGACGCGCTGATTACGGGCGTCGGCACGGGCGGCCACATCACCGCGTGCGCCGAGGTGCTGAAGAAGGAATGGCCGAACCTCAAGGTCTTCGCGGTCGAGCCGACGCTTTCGCCAGTCCTGTCCGGTGGCGAGCCCGGCCCTCACCCGATCCAGGGCATCGGCGCTGGCTTCATCCCGGCAATCATGGATACGAGCGTCCTTGATGGCGTGATCAAGGTCGAACCGAATGACGCCAAGGAAATGGCGCGGCGCTCGGCTCGCGAGGAAGGCCTGCTGGTCGGAATCTCGTCGGGTGCGACGCTCGCCGCAATTCAACAGAAGTTGCCGGAATTGGGTGAAAATCCGCGTGTCCTCGGCTTCAATTACGACACCGGCGAACGCTATTTGTCGGTTGCGGACTTCCTTCCTGAAGAAGTTGCGTAAAGCGCCGGTAACCTTGTTCCTTAGCCGGGAGATTAACCGGTAGGCATCTAAGACTCCGCGCAGGTGGCATGTGCCGCCAGCGAGGTGTCTTTTCGAATGCGCAGGACGCGGTTTGCAAGAGCGGTGGAAAAGCCGGGTCCCGGGGCCGAGAAGGTCTCGGCAGCCCAGGCCCTGCTGTTCGACGTCAAAACCCCGGAAAGCCGCGATGAAGCTTCGCTTTCGGATTGGCGTCTCGCCAGCCTGACCCATGTCGCGGTGCTGATGGCCGTGACCCACATTCTCGTCACCGGCACGTGCGCGATGCTCTTCACGTCACGTGGCACCGGCATTTCGATCGACAACCCTCTGCTTCCGTCCGCCACCGTCATTGTCCTGGACGCGATTGCAGCGACCCTTCTCTTCGCCCGCCGGCAATTGAACATTCCGTCGCACGTGATGGTCCGCGGGCTTTGCATCTATCTGGCCGCGGTAGGCGTAATCTGGACCTGGTACGGGCTGACCCTTGCCGACGACATGTTCATTACGCCCGAATCGACGGCCCCGATTGCCCTCGGCGCAGGGATTGCGATGGGCGCGATCGTTTCAGTTCAATCCCCCCCGATGATGCTGCTTAACCTGGTCACGGCGACGTTCGCGGCTGTCGTCCTGTCGAATGGATTGCTTTTGCCGGCTGGCGTCTTTGCAATGTCGCTGGCCCTCCTGGGCTACAGCATCGCGGGCTCACGAACTATGATTGCCGCCGGCCGGCGACGGCTCGACCTAGACGCCGAAGCGCGCAAGGCGGTCAACTTCGTGGAGGAGTTCGAAAACAGCGGGCGCGGCTGGTTCTGGGAAACGAATCCGGAAGGAACTCTCTCCTACGTATCGCAGCAGCTTGCCGACGATTTTGCATGCCCAGCTCATGAGCTGCTCGGCCGCCAGTTCACCGGCCTCCTGTCGGTCGACACATCGCCCGACGGGCCGATCGAAGAGCGCAAGACGCTCGGCTTCCATCTATCGGCGCGCTTCCCCTTTGCCGACGTGGTCGTGCGCGCGGCCAGCGAGAATGACATCCACTGGTCGCTGTCGGGCAACCCGATCTTCGACGACCGCGGCCGCTTCTTGGGCTTTCGCGGCATCGGCACCGACCTGACAGAGCAACGCCGCTCGGAGCAGGAAATTACCCGCCTCGCGCGCTTCGACTCGCTCACCAGCCTCCCGAACCGAGCCATGATGCGGCAGATGCTCGATGAGGCGCTTCGCAATGCCGCCCGGCGTCAAAAGGGCTGCGCGCTGTTCCTGATCGATCTCGACCGATTCAAGAACGTCAACGACACGCTCGGTCACCCGGTCGGCGACGCCCTGCTCCGCCAGGTTGCGGAGCGCCTGAAACTGGCGATGGGCGACCACGGCCAGGTCGGGCGCCTCGGGGGCGACGAGTTCATGGCCGTCCTTCCAGGGACGGTCGACATCGGACTGCTGGAATCGCTTGCACGCACTTTGATCGAGCAGGTTTCCCGGCCCTACAATATCGAGGGAAATCGCGTCGTCATCGGCGCCTCGATCGGCGTCGCAATAGGCGATCCGGGCCGCGCCTGCACTGACTCGCTCGTCCGCAATGCCGACCTCGCGCTCTATGCGGCCAAGGCGGCCGGCCGCGGCAAGCACTGCTTCTTCGAGCCGTCGATGCACAGCGAGGCGGCCGAGCGCCAGCTGCTCGAAAACGATCTGCGCCAGGCAATCGACAAGGGTGAGCTGTGGGTGGCCTACCAGCCGATCGTCCAGGCAGCCGGAGAGGATGTTTGCGGCTTCGAAGCTTTGGTCCGTTGGACCCATCCGGTCCGGGGCAGCATTTCGCCGGACAAGTTCATCCCGCTCGCCGAGGAATGCGGCCTGATTCCCCGAATCGGAACCTGGGTACTTGAAACAGCACTCGACGAAGCCGCGAAGTGGCCCGAGCGCGTCCGCATCGCCGTCAACCTCTCGCCGATCCAGTTCAACGACCCGGGCATCACAGACATCATCTCCAGCGCGCTCTTGCGCACCGGTGTCTCAGCGCACCGGTTGGAGCTTGAGATTACCGAAGGCGTGTTCCTGGCCGAGGGCGACAGCACCGACGATACGTTCGCCAAACTGAAAGCCTTGGGCGTTCGCTTCGCACTGGACGACTTCGGCACTGGCTACAGCTCGCTCGGCTATCTGAAGAAGGCGCCGTTCGACAAGATCAAGATCGACCAGAGCTTTGTCCGCGGCGCGGCGTCCAAGACCAGTCGGAACAGCGCAATCATCCGCGCCATCGTCACGCTTGCAGAGAGCCTCGGCATGGACACCTGCGCGGAGGGTGTGGAGACCCACGATGACCTCCACCTGATCCGCGAGCTGGGTTGCAGTCATGTCCAGGGCTACATCTTCGGCAAGCCCGCTCCGGGTGACGAAGCCCGAGCCATCGCCAATCGCTCACGCATCGAAGCAGACGGCTTCGCTTGCGTCCGCGAGCCCCGTCACCGGTTGATGCGCCGCGCGATCGCCTCGATCGACGGCAAGGCTCGCGAAGTCCGACTGCGTAACATCTCCGCGATGGGCGCGCTGGTCGAATCCGATCAGGCGGTCACCCCGGGTTCCCAGATGACGATCGACGTGGTGGGCGCGGGCCCTGTTATCGGAACAGTCAAATGGGCTCATGCCGGCAAATTCGGGCTGCAGTTCGAGGACGCGTTCGACCTCGGCCGGCTGGCTCCGAAGAAGCAGAAGCTGAACGACGTTCAAATGCTCCAGCCCTGGTACGTCAGGGCTGCCAGCTAAGGCCTAGAACGCCTCCTCAGGCAACTTCATCAGGCTTTCGGCGCCCGCTTCGACCTGTCTCCGCAGCGAATTCGCCCGTGCCAACTCACGCTCAGCGAAGAAGCGAGCTGTAATGACCTTGGCCTCGTGGAAATCCCGGTCGCTGCTGCCGTTCGCAGCGAGCGGTCCGGACACCTGTACCATCTTCAGCCACATCCAGCCGAGCGTCACCAGACCCATCAGCTGCATATAAGCGTAGGCGCCCGCTCCTGCATTGTCGGGATCGGCCATGCCGTTCTGCATCAGCCACATCGTCGCGGCTTGAAGCTCGCTGAGGGCCGGTTCCAGAGCAGCGGCGACGCCTCCCGGATCGCCCGCGGTTTTCGCCGCGGCGATCTCCTCATTCACGACCTGTAGGAACGACCGAAGCGCCCGACCGCCGTCCTTGCCGAGCTTGCGTCCAACCAAGTCCATCGCCTGGATGCCATTGGTGCCCTCGTAGATCTGGGCAATCCGGGCGTCGCGAACGAACTGCTCCATGCCATGTTCGCGAATGTAGCCGTGGCCGCCGAAGATCTGCTGGGCCTGGACGGTGGCCTCGAAGCCCTTGTCGGTCAGGTAACCCTTGATGACCGGCGTGATCAGGGAGACCAGGTCGTCCGCCTGCTGCCGCTCTTCTTCCGTCGGGGCCTTGCGCGAAAGATCGACCTGAAGCGCTCCCCACAGGATCAGCGCACGCGCCGCCTGGTTGAAGGCGCGCATCTCCATCAGCATCCTGCGAACGTCCGGATGGACGATGATCGAGTCAGCCTTGGCGTTCTGGTCCCACGCGTTCTTGTGGAGCCCCCGCCCCTGACGTCGTTCGCGCGCATAAGCGACGGCGTTTTGATAAGCGACTTCGCCCTGAGCCAGACCCTGAAGGCCGACGCCAAGCCGCGCCGCGTTCATCATGATGAACATCGCCGCTAAGCCCTTTTCCGCCTCGCCGACGAGATATCCGGTTGCCCCGTCGTAATTCATCACGCAGGTCGAATTGCCGTGGATGCCCATCTTCTTCTCGATGGAACCGCAGCTGACACCGTTGCGATCGCCCAGGCTGCCGTCGTCGTTGACGAGGAACTTGGGCACAAGGAACAGCGAGATGCCTTTCACATTGTCCGGAGCGCCGACGATCTTGGCGATCACCATGTGGATGATGTTCTCGCTCAGGTCGTGCTCGCCTGA
>Ga0307406_10000922_pt1 | contig 16472 bp, 18 predicted proteins | sample 322Cmetagenome_3_FD_203706 | JGI IMG/M metagenome (GOLD analysis project Ga0307406, IMG submission 203706) | Maize rhizosphere microbial communities from greenhouse at UC Davis, California, United States - 322HYB-C-2 | ecosystem: Host-associated > Plants > Roots > Rhizosphere > Soil | place...
CAGGTAGCCAGACCATTCAACTTCCTCCCCATTTCAACTTCTCACGCAGGACTGCGTAGTAGCTGCTTTCCGGGAAGCGAATCAACCGCGTGCGATGTTCAGAGACTTTCAAGAGCACCGTATCCCCTTGGGTCAGTGCAACACCTACCTGCCCATCAAGCGTGGCCATTGCGCCTTCATCCTTGCTCGTTAACGTCACGTCAATCTCGGCGTCATCTGGAACGATAAGAGGCCGGTGAGTGAGCGTATGGGGACAGATCGGCGAGAGGATCAAGGAGCGGACCGCCGGACTGATAATGGGACCGCCAGCAGAGAGGGAATAAGCAGTGGATCCGGTAGGTGTGCTGATGATGAGGCCATCACCTCGAAGCGTGGTGACGAATTGTCCTTGAATCGCAATATTGAGCTCGATCATGCGTGCGAGCGTTCCCTTGCTGATCACGACGTCATTGAGCACGAGCCCCTTGGCCACCATTTCACCATGCCGATGAATGTGCGAACTGATCATCAGCCGTTCGTCGAGCACATATTCATTGGCAAACACCCGCTCGAGGGAAGGGAACAAGTGTTCCAACCTGACTTCAGTCAGAAACCCGAGCCCGCCCATGTTGACTCCCAGGATCGGAATGCCGCGTTCGGCGGCTAACCGCGCTGCATTGAGCATGGTGCCGTCGCCCCCCAGGATCAGCATCACGTCGGCCTTTTGCGCCAACTGGGTTTTTTGCACGCCTCCGCGCTCGTTCAACAACGCAGCGGACGTGCTATCCAAAATGACATCAATCTTTCGATCTCGCAGCCAATTGACCACCGCATGCACGGTCGCCTTGATCTCTGGGAATTTCGGCTTAGTTAATATTCCGATGCTTTTGCTTTTCATCGATCTGTAGTACCGTAATTCATCAAAAATCTGGGAAAAGGTGCGGGATTTTATCGGGAGGGTCCAGTGAAGTCAACGAACGAACGGTACGATCTCACAAGGATCCTGCTCGACGTCCCCGTGCATGCCGTGCAATTCTGTCGCAACCTTGACAGTGAAAAAGCTTCTAGTTAGAATTAGGCAGATATTTCGAAGGGTTTGAGCGAGTCCCCATCGCAGAGCCCCCCAGAACAAGGAGGAAGGATGTTCGAACGATTCACGGACAAGGGTCGGAAGATCATCATCCTGGCGCGTGAAGAAGCCGAGCGGCATCAGAACGACTACCTCGGAACCGAGCACCTGGTCCTAGCCATCCTTCGCGAATCCGACGGCATCGCCCTGATGATCCTCAAAAAGATGGGGCTGTCCACCGAACAGATCCGCCTGGAAATCGAGCGCAATCTCCCCGGGGGCGGCACCACGATGACTTTCGGCGAGATTCCCTTCAGCCCGCGAGTCAAAAAGGTCATCGAGTATGGCGTGGAGGAAGCGCGCCTCCTTGGCCACAACCATATTGGCAGCGAGCATCTCTTGCTGGGACTGCTGCGGGAAGAAGAGGGTATCGGAGGGAAAATCCTTCGCAGCCTCGGAGCCAACCTGTTGACCGCTCGGCAATTGACGGTCACCTTCCTTCGCAAGTCCGCGCCCAGAGAACGAGACCGGAAAAGCAACACGCCGGCGCTCGACGAATTCGGCCGCGACCTCACGCAAATGGCGCAGGAAGGCCAACTGGATCCGGTGATCGGACGCGCCGATGAAATCGAACGCGTGCTCCAGATATTGAGTCGTCGCACGAAAAATAATCCGGTGCTCATCGGTGAGTCCGGTGTCGGCAAGACGGCAATCGTCGAGGGACTGGCCCAGCGCATCGTACAGTCGGAAGTGCCCGACAACCTTTTGTCACGCCGCGTGATCGCCTTGGACCTCGGCTCCCTCGTCGCTGGCACAAAATACCGTGGCCAGTTCGAGGAACGTCTGAAAGTCGTCATGAAGGAAATCGTCCAGGCCGGCAATATCATCATCTTCATCGACGAATTACACACGCTCGTGGGAGCGGGAGCGGCGGAAGGTTCCATCGATGCGTCCAACATGCTGAAGCCTGCGTTGTCTCGTGGCGAAATCCAGTGCATCGGAGCGACCACACTCGATGAATACCGCAAGCACATTGAGAAGGACGGCGCGCTCAAGCGGCGTTTCCAGCCGATTTATGTGCAGCCCCCGAGCCTTGATGAGACCGTTCGAATCATCCAGGGCCTACGGGACCGCTATGAAGAACACCACGGTGTCGAGATTACGGAGGATGCGATCGTCGAGGCGGTCAAGCTCTCCGATCGCTATATCACCGATCGGTTCCTGCCGGACAAAGCTATTGACTTGATCGACGAGACCGGCTCGCGCGCCAAACTTCAGACCTATGCGCTCCCAGGCGAGCTCAAAGCGATGGAACAGGAACTGAAAAAAGTCTCCCGCGACAAGGAACTTGCGATTTCAATGCAGAACTTCGAGGAAGCTGTTCGTCATCGGGAAGAGGAGGAACGGCTGCGCAAGCTGCTCGATGAATCCAAGCGGGAATGGAAGAAAAATCAGGAGAAGCACAAACCGACGATCGGCAAAGAAGACGTCGCATACGTCGTATCGAAAATGACCGGCATCCCGCTCTTCAAGCTCGAGGAAGAGGAATCCAACAAGCTTCTCCGCATGGAGGAGTTCCTCCACAAGCGCGTGGTGGGACAGAACGAGGCGATTTCGGCAGTGTGCCGCGCGATCCGCCGGTCTCGTGCGGGCTTGAAGGAAGCGAAGAAGCCCATCGGTTCATTTATCTTCCTTGGGCCGACAGGTGTAGGGAAGACTGAGCTGGCGAGAACGTTGGCGGAATTTCTGTTCAACACGGAAGATGCGCTAATCCGCATTGACATGTCCGAATATCAGGAAAAGTTCACCAGTTCACGGCTGTTCGGAGCGCCTCCGGGCTATGTTGGCTACGAAGAAGGCGGCCAGCTCACTGAGCGCGTGCGGCGTCGGCCCTATTCAGTGGTGCTGTTCGACGAGATCGAGAAGGCCCATCCCGACGTCTTTAATCTCTTGCTTCAGGTCCTGGACGACGGGGTCCTGACGGATAGCCTGGGCCGCAAGGTGGATTTCAAGAATACTGTCGTCATCATGACGTCGAATATCGGCACCAAGATGATACAGAAAGGGGTGTCGCTCGGATTCCAGAGCACGGATGCCGAGCAGGATCGGCACAAGAAGGAAGAGGTACTGGGAGAACTGCGCCGGCAATTCAGCCCAGAGTTCCTCAACCGGGTCGACGAGATCGTGGTCTTCCACCAACTCGACAAGACGCACTTGACGAGCATCCTCGACATCCTGCTGCGCGAACTGAATCTGAGGTTGGTGGACAAGGGCGTCGAAATCGAAGTCGACGACGAAGTGAAGGCCTGGCTGATCAAGGAAGGCTACGAGCCACTCTATGGAGCACGGCCCATGCGCAGAACCATCCAGCGCGCAATCGGCGATCCACTCTCTGAGGAGATGATCAAGGGTCGGTTCAAGGAGAGCCGCAAGATCCGCGTCGTGCTACGTGACGGCGCCCCGACGTTCATCGAACAGGAGGCCATGGCAGAGGTCTAACGGCGGCCGTGACCCTCTATCACGCCCAGGGCGAAGTCTTGTGCGACCCTTGTCGGAATGACGGCAAGGGTCGCATCGTTTTTACGGCATGCCGCGTCTGTCTCGAAACATGATCAACCGCCAATCCGCCTCTCCATGGCAATCAGGTCCGATCCTGGGTATCGAAACCTCTTGTGACGAAACTGCCGCCTCGGTCCTGTCCTCCGATGGATCGGTCCTCTCCAACGTCATTGCGTCTCAGGATGCCGTCCATCAACGTTTCGGTGGCGTAGTCCCCGAACTTGCCTCTCGTGCCCACGTCGAGACGATTGAGTCCGTCGTAGGCGCGGCGATCGAGGAAGCGAAGCTGTCATGGACCGACCTGGCGGGCCTTGCGGTCACCCAGGGACCTGGCCTTGCTGGTGCGTTGATCGTTGGGGTCAATTACGCCAAGAGCTTGGCATACACACTCGGGCTTCCCCTCGTTGGCGTCAGCCATTTGCAAGGGCATATTGCTTCCGCATGGCTGGAGGATCCGGAGTTTCCGTTGCCCTGTGTCGTTCTCGTCGTGTCGGGCGGCCATACGCACCTCTTTCTTCAAGATCAACACGGCCGCTGTCGTCTCCTGGGCTGCACCAGAGACGATGCCGCTGGAGAAGCGTTTGATAAGGGGGCACAGATGCTGGGATTGGGATTCCCAGGCGGCCCTGCACTCGATCGGCTCGCGCAAACAGGCAACGCCCGTACGTTCGGCTTTCCGAAGTCCCGCATCAAGAAAGACAGCCTGGAATTCAGTTTTAGCGGATTAAAAACCGCATTGCTGTACACCCTCCATAGCATGGAGGAACGTCAACAAGTCAACCTGAAAGCCGATATGGCCGCAGGCTATCAAGAGGCGATTGTCACCGTTCTGATCGATAAGGCTTTCATGGCTCTCAAGCAGACGGGCGTTCGTGCGCTGGCAGTGGTGGGTGGAGTGTCGGCCAATAGCCGCCTGAGATCCCTGCTTCAAGAACGAGCTCTGGCGACACACACAAGAATCAGCCTTCCGCCTTTACGCTTCTGTACGGACAATGCCGCCATGGTGGCGGCAGCAGGCAGACACGCCCTTATCGCCGGTCGCCGGATGCCGTTGGGTGCAGAGCCATGGTCGACGTTGGAACCGACGAGCGAGAGTCCTTTCGCTATAACCCCTGAGGCCTCCCATTCCTGAGATCTACGGTCAGACCAGCGGATTGCGACCCAGTCAAGTCACCGCCATCGAGCGGCTCTACCGGCGTCGCGTGCCTCACGACAAGGTGCTTTCTCTTGAGCTCGGCAGGACCATGTGTCAGATCTCACGCGAGATTCGGCGTCCTATCGCAGTCCTGCTCAGTAGAAGGGGACAGGTTCAAGAAATCATCATCGGAACCGATCTCACGCTCTCGGCGACGACCCTATCGAAGTTTCGTGTCGGAGCACGGTCTCTCCGCGGGCTTCGTGTCATCCGGACACAGCTCCATGATCAGCCGTTGAGTCAGGAATCTTTGACCGACCTCGCCTATCTGCGCCTTGATTTATTCGGGGCGCTATCAGTGACGCCTGAAGGAAATCCCGGCAACCTGTATCTGGCTCATCTCTTGCCGCCAAACGGCACGGGTCAGGTCTGTAATATCCTCAAGCACACGCCGTTTCATCACGCCGCCATGGCCTTCGACCGCTTTATTGAGGATCTCGAATCAGACATGCAACGTGCCCAAGGGACTCACGCGGTAGGCCATGAGAGGGAATCGGCCATGCTGGTGAGCGCCTCATCACGAAGCCGAGTCGAACAAGAAGATCGTCTGCTGGAACTCGCAGAGCTGGCCTCTTCTGCAGGTGTCACGGTCGTCGACCGAATGGCGCAACGGACGCAGGACGGTCATCAACGTTACGTGTTGGGGAGCGGGAAACTGAAGGATGTTCTGATCCAGACGCTCCATAGAGGGGCGGACATGGTCATCTTCGATCAAACCCTCACGCCGGCGCAATCGAGAGCGATATCCGAAATGACGGACATCAAGGTCATCGATCGAACCCAGCTCATCTTGGACATTTTCGCTCGGCGAGCTCACACACGTGAGGGAAAAGTACAAGTCGAGCTGGCGCAACTACGATATTTGCTTCCAAGACTTTCCGGGAAAGGCCAGGATCTGTCCCGGCTGGGCGGTGGAATAGGCTCACGCGGACCAGGCGAAACGAAGCTGGAAACGGATCGGCGTAGAATCAGGGACCGCATCACGCATCTCGAACGCCAACTCGATCAGTTTGGCCGTCACCAGGATCAGCGGCGCGCTCGTCGAACGAGGCACGGGTTGCCGGTGGTGTCGCTGGTAGGATACACGAATGCCGGAAAATCGACCCTCTTGAATGTCCTGACTCACAGTCATGTCTCCACTGTTGATCGGGTATTTGAGACACTTGACACGACAAGCCGCCGACTTCGATTCCCACAAGATCGCGAGGTCATCATTACGGACACCGTCGGATTCATTCGTGACTTGCCTGAAGAACTGCTGGGAGCCTTTCGCACGACGCTCGAGGAATTGCGCCAGGCGGATCTTCTTGTCCATGTCGTAGACGCCGGCGCGGCTGACGTCGACATTCAAATATCCGCCGTGGTTAAAATTCTTCAAGAACTGAATCTCGACATGCTGCGGAGGACGCTCGTCTTCAATAAATGCGATAGAATTCCGCCGGCCGAGGCAGACCGGCTTTGTCGTCGCTATCAGGCCATCGGCGTATGCGCGCTGCATCCCGACACCTTGCACCCGCTCCTGGACCATCTCGACCGTGAACTCGCCGGGGTGGCACTTCCTCAACCAACCAGCCAGGTCGACCAAGCGGCTGCGCTTGCATCTCGGTTGTGACCTCTTCAGAATCTGCAACCAGGACATGCGACGTCCGCCAACATCGCCGGCTGCGAACCGGAAGCGACTGCAACGCATTGCGCAGGCGCTTGAGGCCGCGATGCCGGAGGCTAAGATCGAACTCTCCCATCGATCCCCGTGGGAACTGTTGGTGGCCACCATCCTATCGGCGCAGTGCACCGATCAACGGGTCAACCAGGTGACACCGGCGTTGTTCACCCGATACAAGACGCCGTCCGAATTAGCCAAGGCGCGCCTACCAGATGTGGAAGCGATCATCCGGTCAACTGGATTTTTCAAGAGCAAAGCGAAGAACATCGTGGCCTGCAGCCAGGTTCTCACCGAACGATTCGGCCAACGGGTGCCAGAACGCATGGATGATTTGGTCACCCTCCCAGGAGTCGGACGCAAGACCGCTAACGTCCTGTTGGGCCAAGCCTTCAGTCAACCGGCAATCGTCGTAGATACACACGTGAAGCGCGTGGCTAACCGGCTCGATTTGACCAAATCAGAGGATCCGGTGCAGATCGAACAGGATCTTCAACAACTGCTGCCGTCATCGCAATGGACAAGCGTATCTCAGCGTCTGTTGTTGCACGGCCGCTACATCTGTCTAGCCCGGAGACCCTCGTGCGGTCGCTGCTCGATTTATGACGACTGCTATGCCAGGGAGAAGCTGCTTCGATGATTCAGAGCATGACGGGATTTGGACGGAAACAAGCGCCGTGGCAGGAGGGGACCATTACCGTCGAGGTGCGGTCCGTGAACCATCGATTTCTCGAGATGTCCTGCAGATTGCCCCGGACCTTGGCCATGCTCGAGGAAAGTTTTAAGAAAGCCATTCAGCAGCGCTGCACGCGTGGGCGTGTCGATTTGACGGTGACGATTCAAGGGACCAAGGGGCGCAGTGGAACCGTTGCTCTTGACCGTGCTCTTGCAAAACAGTACCATCACGCCCTCCGTACGCTAAAAGCCTCTCTCAAACTGAGCGGGCCTATTGATGTGGCTCTGATCGCGGGACTCCGTGATGTCGTGTCCGTCTCAGACCAGCCTCCCGAAGAGCCTGAATTGGCCAGGATGGTTCAACAACTCGCCAATCAGGCGTTGGACGACCTGCATCACATGCGAAAGCAGGAAGGCCTTGCCCTGGCCAAGGACATGAGGAAACGCCTTGAGACGATGAAGGATCACCGGTCTGCCGTGGCGAGTCGCTCGCCCATCGTCGTGCAGGAAAGCTTCGAAAGGATGAAAGAACGCATCGCCAAGCTGCTCGGAACAGAGCCGCCTGATCTTCCGCGATTGCACCAGGAATTGGCCGTCTATGCCGACCGTGGCGACATTACAGAAGAAATAGTCAGACTGGACTCCCATATGCTACAGTTTGAGCAGCAGCTTAACCGTGCGGAATCCGTAGGGAAAACGCTCGAGTTCTTGCTCCAGGAAATGGGCCGCGAAGTCAATACGATCGGCTCGAAAGCAAACGATGCCGCCATTGCAGGGCATGTGATTCATATGAAAGCCGAACTGGAACGCATCCGAGAACAGGTTCAAAACATCGAATGAGCAGGTCCAGCACCACCCCTATGCCTTCCGGCCCGGTCCGCTCTTCCACGGAACGGCGTGGAATTCTCTTTATTATTTCCGCACCGTCCGGTACCGGCAAAACCACCTTGTGCAAGCAGCTGGTGGCGAACATCCCTGGACTCTGGCACTCGGTGTCCTACACGACGAGAACGCCTCGTCCCGGCGAAGAACACGGCCGCGAGTATTATTTTACCGACGATACCACCTTCCAAGCGATGATCGACCGACATGAGTTTGTCGAGTGGGCGCGGGTATACGGCCACCTGTACGGGACCCCGAGAAGGATGGTGGCTGACAAGATCGAGCAAGGTATCGACGTGTTGTTGGAAATCGACGTGCAGGGGGCGTTGCAAGTGAAAAAGAAGTTCGACGACGCCGTCTCGATTTTCATCCTTCCGCCGTCGATGACCGTGCTCCGTCAGCGCCTACTGACTCGCGCTTCCGATTCCTCTGAGGAGATTCAGCGGCGATTGCAAAAAGTCAAGGAGGAAGTCTGGAGCTATCGGGAGTATGCCTACATTGTTCGCAACGATGATCTCACGCGCTCGTTACAAGATCTCGAAAGTATTTTTCTAGGAGAACGGTTGAAAACTAAGCGGCTCAATATGGCTTGGATCGAAAACAACTTCATTCTGGACGACGAAGCCAAACCCGGAGATCGGAAAGATCTTCCATAACCCCAAGGAGTACAGATCCATGATCGACATGCTCAGCCTGTTACCGCAATACACGCCGGACCAATTTGACTCCCGGCACCGTCTCGTCATTGTCGCTGCGCAGCGAGCGAAACACATTGTGCAGGGATCGCGGCCCTTTGGGATGTCGCGCTTCACGAAGGAGACAACCATTGCTCTGGACGAAGTGCTTCGCGGGGAAGCCAAGTATCTGACCGGGAAAGATGCGCGAGACGCGATGAAGGAAGCCAAGCGTGGCAAAGAAGGCGAGACGGAGCGCATGGCCATGATGACCGGAGAAGACGCGAGGGAAATCAAAAAAGAACTCAGCGTCTACGTGGATGACAGCCCCAAGCCGGTGGCAGGAGAACCAGAAGAATAGCACATGGAAGACCATGTCAGAAACCCTTCACTCACCGGCGCACGCATTGTCCTCGGCGTCACCGGGAGTATCGCCGCCTATAAGGCGGTGACGCTGCTGCGTGCGCTCGTGCGTGAAGGGGCGGTGATCGACGTGGCCATGACCCGCTCTGCCACGAAGTTCGTGACTCCGTTGACCTTCGAAGTTCTGTCTGGACGGCCGGTCGCGGCAGACTTGTTCCAGGCGCATCAGGAAATGAAACATCTCTCTCTGCCGGAGCACGCCGACGTCATTGTTGTCGCTCCCGCGACCGCAAATTTCCTGGCAAAGGCGGCTCTTGGAATGGGCGATGACCTGCTGTCAACCATGCTTTTGACGGGGCGATGTCCCCTGATCTGTGCTCCCGCAATGGACGGCGGTATGTGGTCCCACCCCACGGTCGTCGCCCATGTGGAGACGTTACGGGCTCGTGGCGCTCTCATCGTTGATCCGGAAGAAGGCCCGCTTGCCTCGGGTCGAATCGGTCAAGGGCGAATGGCTGGAGAGGACCGTATTCTGGACGCCGTGCGTGCGGTACTGACTCCGAAACGGGACTGGCAGGGCCAACGGATCTTGTTGTCGGCTGGCCCAACGCAAGAGCCGATCGATCCGGTGCGCTACCTCTCGAACCGGTCGTCGGGCAAGATGGGCTATGCCATCGCCGAAGCAGCACGGAAGCGGGGCGCTGAGGTCATTCTCGTCAGTGGCCCGACTTCGCTTCCCGCGCCATCAGGAGTTGAAGTGATCCCGGTAGAGACAGCTGAAGAGATGCTGAAGCAGCTCAGCAGCCGATTATCTTGGTCTACGGTGGTCGTCATGGCTGCCGCGGTGGCCGACTTTCGTCCCAGGCAGATCGCTCCTCAAAAATTGAAGAAGCAGGGGAGACGATCCGCTACGCTCGAACTGGAGCAGACCACCGACATTCTTTCCACGATTTCAGGCCAGCGCACCACTCAATTGCTGATTGGCTTTGCGGCGGAAACTCATGATCTTCTGCCCAACGCCCGAGCGAAACTCGCGTCGAAAGGCCTCGATCTCATCGTCGCGAACGATGTCACCAGGCCAGGAGCTGGATTTGGTAGCGACTTCAATGCCGCGACGCTGATCGATCGAGACGGTCACACGACCGATATTCCGCTGAAGTCCAAACGTGAATTGGCGGACGACATTCTCGATGCCATACGCCGGTTACTCGTGGACTCTCCTACTCGGAGACACGGCGATCTCCGCAAAAGGCGCTAACGATGCCCCCTCAGAAACATATGGCGAGCGCCTTGGAAATCGATCGACTCGCCACGCAGCTGGCAACAAATCCACGTTCGAAGGCTTTTCTTCCGCTTGCGGAAGAATATTGCAAGGCGGGCATGTGGGAGGAAGCCGTCGGGGTCCTGGAAGACGGTCTGAAGTATTACCCCGGGTTCATCACAGCCATGGTCGTGCTGGGACGCGCCTATGACCAACTCAATCAACCGACCAAGGCGAGGGCGGTCCTCGAGGGCGCCGTCAAGCTGAGTCCGGAAAATCTTCGCGCGCATCGGACTTTGATGAAGATCTATGCGGCGCAAGGACTCACCGAAGAGGCTCTCAAATCCTGTCACGTGATCCTCGCAATGAACCCACGGGACGAGGAGGTGCTCTCCCTTCAAGCATCACTGGGCGCTCCAGAATTTGAGAAACGACAAGGGGCCCCATCCCCGAAATCGGTGGAGGTCACAGGCCAGGTGACTGTCACACCCGGCACAAACACCGCGAGCGGGCCCCCTCCCGCCCTCGAGTCGGTCCCGACGTCCATTCCTGACATTCCCACCGGAAAGCTGCCGAGCCCGCTCGACGATCAGAAGCCTCCTCAGGATGTCGCCCCCTCTTCTGATTCCGACGTGGGGACCACTGAGTCACAACAGCCGAGTCATGCTGATACCGTCGCACGCCTCGAGTCGTGGTTACGTGCATTAGAGCGGCAGCGCCGAGACCGATTGACACGAGATACCCACTCCGACTCATAAGCTATTAATATCTTTCGACAGTTTGACCGCTCTCCAGTAGCCTGCTACAATGCCCCTCTCCTAACGCTGCCGGCACGAACACCACCAGGCTTTTGAATACATCGGCTGATCATGCTCCGGATACTCGTCTTACATGGACCCAACTTGAATTTGCTCGGTACCCGCGAACAGTCCATCTATGGTACCCACTCGCTCGAGAATATCGACTCGGCCCTCACGACGCTGGCCGAGCATTTAGGGTTGCACATCGACATTCACCAATCGAACAGCGAGGGAGACTTGGTGAATTGGATTCAGGAGGGCGGAAGCGGCTATCACGGCATCATCATCAATCCGGCCGCCTATACCCATACGAGCGTGGCGATCCGCGATGCGATTTCCGCTGTTGGCCTGCCCACCGTCGAAGTCCACTTGTCGAATATCCATCAGCGCGAACCATTTCGACATCATTCCCATGTGGCGGGAGTGGCATTAGGCCAGATATCCGGTCTGGGACCATCGGGGTATCTCCTCGCATTGCGGGGCCTCCACGACCATTTAGCAGGAACCAAAAAGCTCAAAAATTCTTCGACGGCGTCCCGCCGACAGAAACGGGCGTCACGGTAGGGAAGCGGTCAACCTGAAGGGAGTAACGAGTGATTTCCACGACTGATTTTCGCGGCGGCGTCCGCCTCTTAGTTGACGGCGAGCCGTATTACATCGTCGAATTTCAACATGTGAAGCCAGGCAAGGGCGGCGCCTTTGTCCGAACCAAGCTGAAGAGCTATCTTTCCGGCAATGTGTTGGACCGGACATTCCGATCGGGTGAGCGCTTTGAAGAGCCGGACCTGGAAGAACGGGAAATGCAGTTCTTGTATGCCACCGGCGACGAATACACGTTCATGGACACGGAAACCTATGAGCAGTTGACCTTCGAAAAACAGCAGCTCGGAGACAATGCCGATCTGCTCAAAGAGAACATGAACGTGAAGATTCTTATCTACGAGCATCGTCCGATCGACGTCGAGCTGCCGATTTTCATCGAACTCAAGGTCGTGGATGCTGAGCCAGGGGTGCGCGGCGATACGGCGTCCGGCGGCACAAAACCTGCGGTCGTCGAGACCGGGGCGACCATCAAAGTGCCGCTGTACTTGGAAGTGGGTACCGTCATCAAAATCGACACCCGTACGAGGGCCTACGTGGAGCGGGTCCGGTGAGCCGGAAGAAGCCTCGCAGATCAAAGCGCCATGGAACCCCGATCGTGCTGCCTGGGTCTTTCGCCGGCGCGACGAGCGCCCAAGACGCCGCCGCGCAGCAACGGCAAATCCAGGACTTGATCGACCTCCTCAAACGGAACCACTTGACGGAACTGGAGATTGAGCGGGCAGGGGTACGCATCAGAGTCCGCCATGAGGCCGCGGTGAAAACCGTTTCCGCAGCTGTCAGTGAAGCTGGGGCAGGCACGGGCCAAGCCGTCTCACACACACCAGCCCGCCCGATGAACTCGCCGAAGACACCGCCGGTCACATTACCATTACCTCGCCGATTGTCGGCACCTTCTATCGGTCGCCTTCCCCGGAGGCCGATCCTTACGTGGAAGAAGGCGATTTCGTGAAAAGGGGGCAGGTCCTGTGTATCGTAGAAGCGATGAAACTGATGAATGAAATTGAGTCGGAGGTGGACGGGCGCATTACGAAGATACTCGTGGAAAGCACCAAGCCCGTTGAGTACGGCCAGGCGCTCTTCCTTATCGATCCCAAAGCGACCCCTTGATCCAGGCGCGCTCATCTCACTTCGACGCAGTGAGAACCCTTCCCCTCGTGTCATGACGGAGATGTGAACGTGTTCAAGAAAGTGCTCGTTGCAAATCGGGGAGAAATCGCCCTGCGCGTCATCCGCGCGTGCAAAGAACTCGGCATCAAAACCGTCGCTATCCACTCGGAGGCCGATGCGGCCGGCATGCACGTGCGCGCCGCGGATGAGCGCATCTGCGTGGGCCCGGCCGAGTCCGCGTTGAGCTATCGCAATATCCCGAACGTCCTGAGCGCCGCAGAAATTACAGGGGCGGATGCCATTCACCCCGGGTACGGCTTCCTTTCTGAGAACGCACACTTCGCGGAAGTCTGTGAGTCCATCGGCGTGAAATTCATCGGCCCGACCTCAGAAAACATCGCACTCATGGGGGACAAGGCCAAGGCCAGAGAGATCGTGGCTCGTCGAGGGCTTCCCGTCACCCCCGGCAGTCCGGGCGAGCTGAAGAGCGAACAGGAGGCCCGTGAGGCGGCTGCCAAAATCGGCTATCCGGTTATCATCAAAGCCGCGGCGGGCGGTGGCGGTCGGGGGATGCGCGTGGTCAACAGCACCGATGAGGTGGCCCGGGCATTCCAGGCTGCTCAGGCGGAAGCGAAGTCCACGTTCGGCAACGACAGCGTGTACCTAGAGCGGTACTTTCTCGAGCCCCGCCACATCGAAGTTCAGATCGCCGCGGATTCGCGGGGCCACGTCGTCTATCTGGGCGAACGCGATTGTTCGATTCAGCGCCGTCATCAAAAACTCGTGGAAGAAACCCCTTCGCCTGCGGTGGATGAAAAGCTCCGACGTGAGATCGGACGAGTGGCGGTTGAAGCGGTCAAGGCCGTCCATTATCGAAATCTGGGCACCGTGGAATTCCTGCTCGACAAGGACCACAACTTCTTTTTCATGGAGATGAATACCCGTATCCAGGTAGAGCATCCCATTACGGAAATGGTGACGGGGATCGACCTCATCAAGGAGCAAATCACGCTCGCCAATGGACAACCCCTCTCGTTCAGACAACCCGACATCCGACTCACGGGTCACAGCCTTGAGTGCCGGATCAATGCCGAAGATCCGGAAAAATTCACGCCGTCTCCCGGAGTGATTAGCAGGTACTGTGCTCCGGGCGGCTTCGGGGTTCGGGTGGATTCGGCAATGGAGTCCAACGCCGTCGTCGTCCCCCATTATGATTCCATGATCGCCAAGGTGATTACGCATGGGCGCGACCGGCTAGAAGCCATGGCCAGAATGCGGCGGGCCCTCGACGAGTTCGTCATCGAGGGCATCAAGACGACGATTCCGCTTCACAAACGGATTCTCAATGATCCGGACTTCCAAAAAGGCCACGTCTCGACTACCTACCTCGAGCGCTTCCTCGCCAGCTAGGCGCAAGCCATTCTCACTCGACAATGATGGTGCCGCTCATGCCCGCGTGGCCGCGCCTCGCGCAATAAAGCAGATACACGCCGGGAATGGGGCGAACGAGCGCCTCGACTTTCTGATTCGGCGGCAAAGGAAGGCTGCTGGACGGCCCCGGTGACATGCCGATCTGATGAGCCAACAATGCCGTCTTGAATTCATGCCGCTCGCGGCCTTCGTTGACGACAAGGAGGCGAAGCGGATACGCGGAAGAGACATGCACTTCGGTGGGCGTGAATCGGAAATCCTCCGCCACGATGCGGACGGTCTGTTCCCTCGATTCGTATCCGGACATGGAAGCGATCAGGAACAGAACCACCACCATCGCTGACGGCCTCGGCGACTGCTCGGGCAAGGGACAGCTCATGTCAAGCGGGCTGTTCGGTGGCGTCTGTTTCACGTCTCACGCTACAATGCACCTACCATGTCCAGGAACCAACGCACACGCACACTGTCCGGACTCTACGTCATTCTCGACTCGTCGACGCGGCCCCCTCGCCCGCTCATTGACGTGTTGAACGGAGCCGCCATCGCCGGGGTCTCGATCTTCCAGTATCGCAATAAGACGGCCTCGATGAAAGAAGCCTATAGCGAGGCCCTGCCGCTCCGGAACAGAGCGAGAGAGCTGGAGGTGCTCTTTCTCGTAAATGACCGTTGTGACCTGGCCCTTGCCCTGGATGCGGACGGCGTCCACGTCGGTCAGGACGATTTACCTGTGGCACAGGCGCGTAGAATTCTTGGACCTGAGGCCGTGATTGGATTGTCCACGCACAACGACCGACAGGTGGAAGCGGCCGACCGTCTACAACCGGATTACATCGGCTTTGGACCGATCTTCGCGCCCGGCTCAAAAACCGACCATGATCCTATTGTGGGAATTGACGCACTGAGAAGAATCCGGGTACTGACCCGACTGCCCATTTTCGCGATTGGCGGGATTCGCCTCGGTCACGTTCGGTCGGTCATCGAAGCGGGAGCCGACGGCATCGCCGTGATATCTGCGCTGGCCAGCGCACCTGACATTGAAGTCGCCGTCAGCGCCCTCCTCGAGCAGATGTCCTGACCAGCTTGGCCAGCATAGTGATCGCCGCCATGTTTGCGAACCGACTCGCAGACTGCCGAAATCGTCGCATGAGACCCGGCACATAGGGGAGTGGACCGAGTACAGGCACCCCCGCCTGTTTGCGGAGCGCGTCCAGAGTCGTCTTTTCCTGAAGACGCGTGACCGACGATCGGACAGGATGCGTACGATTGAGGATGAGCGCGACAACCGGAATCCGCCGTCGGTGAAGCGCGTCGAGCGTCAACAAGGCATGATTGATCCCTCCCAGCCCGGCGCGCCCCACCACAATCGCGGGCAGCTTGAGTCCCCGCATCACGTCCATCACATCGGCGTCGGCCGTAATGGGCACCCGGACCCCGCCGATGCCTTCCACCACGACCGATTGATATCGGTTCGCGAGCAGACGATAGACTTGACGAATCACGCGCGGATCGATGCTCCGGCGTTCCATATGGGCCGCACCCAGAGGGGCTACCGGTTGTTCAAACTGATACGGACAGATCGCGCCCAGTGTTTCTTCGCTGTCAATAGCGGCTCGAAGCCGTGCCGCATCGGACTGATTGAGCCGAGAAGAAGTGATGCCGGTTTCGATCGGCTTCATAATGCCCACGGTCCTCCCCAGACGCCGCAACCGGATAGCCAGTGCCGCAGTCACCAGGGTCTTGCCTACGCCGGTATCGGTTCCCGTCACAAACACGCCGGCCCCGCCTGTGACTCGTCGCGGTATCATGCTAATAGGCTCCGGCTGTCACAGTTCCAGACCTGACCGGAAACGTCCTTCAACTCCACGAGATGCATGACGGTACGCACGACTTCCTCAAGGGCAGGGGGCCGCCCGAGAGCATGGTCTCTCCACTGCTGCCCCCTGGACATTGCCTCCGTCGTCAAACGTGTATGCTGCCACCCTGGCAGGACGAGATTGATACAAATGTTGTCCGGTCCCCACTCGACCGCCGCCGTCTTGACCAACCCCACCAGGCCGGCTTTGGACGCGGCATAGGCGGCTTGACCGGTCGATCCCTGAAATCCGGCGTGCGAGCCTAGAACCACGATGGATCCGCCTCCTTGGGCGAGGAGGGCAGGGGCCATGGCCCGGAGAGAATGGAATGTGCCCGTCAGGTTTGTCGCCATGACGTCCG
>Ga0307406_10000924_pt1 | contig 16436 bp, 8 predicted proteins | sample 322Cmetagenome_3_FD_203706 | JGI IMG/M metagenome (GOLD analysis project Ga0307406, IMG submission 203706) | Maize rhizosphere microbial communities from greenhouse at UC Davis, California, United States - 322HYB-C-2 | ecosystem: Host-associated > Plants > Roots > Rhizosphere > Soil | place...
CGGTAATCGTCGCGTCACCGACAGTAAGGCGCGCCCAGCCCGCGGTCGCCTGGGTCTCGTTGAAAACAAACGCGGCCGGGCTTCCCGAAAGGCCGGCGGTGGTCTGGTCGCGGCCGCTCCTCAGCTCGAAATTCACAATGCCGTCTCCCCCGAGCACGAGTCGCTCGTCATCGGGCAGCACGAGATTATTCCCGGAGGACGCCGCCTGCGGAGCCAGATAGCCGCGGGTCAAGGCGAGCTCCCCGCTGAAGCCCGACCAGTCAGTCGCGGCATTGAAACGGAAGGCGCTCCATTCGTTCGCGCCGGTCATCCTGAGCCCTTGGCTGCCGAGGATCGGAAGGTAGAGCAGCGTGGTGACATCGGGGCCGGTGCTACCCGCCGTGTTGGAAGAAACCACGGAAGGAATGCTCGCGTCACCGCTCGCGAAGGTCAGCGCCGCCCCGCCGCCGTTCAGGTTGATCTCATGGGCGACGCTCTCGTTGACCAACCTCTTCAATGTGATGCCGGAACCGCCGGAATACAGCGTCAGGTTGCCCGTGAGGGTATTCGGGAAGGTCGCGATATCGCCAGCAAGCTCCGGCGGGGTGCCGGGATTCCAATTGCCGGCGGTGAACCACGCGTGTGCCGCGTCGTTGGCATTGCCGTTGAGCGCGCCTTGCCACGTCGCGGCGCGACAATCGTCCGGCATCGCGGCGATGTGCATGCAACCGGCAACAAACAGGCGGGCAGTCCAAAGGTTCTTCATCGAGAGCGGGAGGCTGAGGAGACGAGTGCTCGCGCCGGGCTTCGGACGAAGCCCGGCGCGGGGAAGGATGGCCGCGGGCGCCCCAGATCGCCCGCGGCCGGATGACAGCTCACGGCTGGGTGGCCACGACTCGCGTGAAGAGCTTGCCGTTCACCGCGTTGCTGCGCGGGATGGCGACGCTCACGGTGTCGAGCGCGGCCGTTGGCGAGTCTTCCGCGACGGTGACCGTGCCGGAGCTGCCGGCCCCGATGGCAACCTCGTTCGGCGCACCCCAGGTGCTCAGGTCGGTGGACCACTGGACTTTCACCGTGCTGTCGCTTTCCGACAGGTCGGAACGATGGAACGTAAGTACGATGTCCGTAGTGGTCAGCGTTTCTGCCGGCAGGATCGACAGATTGGACGCGCCAGCACCGGCCGGAATGCCGCCGAGGACGTATTCGAGCAGGTTGACGATGCCGTCGCCGTCCGGATCGTCGTTGATGCCGTCATTGACGCCGGCGGTCAGACCGTTGGCGGGATCGGTCGCCCACGACGAGTAGCCCGCGGGCGCGGTGCCCACCTGGATCGTGCCGGTGCCGGTGATCAGGCCGCCGGAGTTGCCGGCGTGATAGACACCGTTCAGTTGGGCGACGCCATTGAAGTAGAGGGCGTTCACCACGTCGGCGCCGGCGTGGGTCAGATTGAGCACCGCACCGGTCGCGATATAAACGTCGGCCGCGTCGGCGAGGTAGGCCGTATCGAGCGAAAGCACGCCGCCATTGACGCGGGTGTCGCCCGTGTAGGCCTGCGCCCCGGTGAGAACCTGGGTGCCGAGCCCGCTCTTGGTCACGGTGACTTTACCCGCGCCGTCCTGGATCGTGCCGGCGAAGCTGCCGTTGTTCACGGTGGTGGCCACCCCGCCGATGCCGAAGGTGCTGACCGTCGAGACCGCGGTGTTGGTCACGATCGTTCCAGCAGCGCCGTTCAGCGAACCGACGATTTCCGAGTGGCCGTTCAGATCGAAGGTGCCGTCATTCAGCGTGACCGCGTTGTCATCCTGGATCTGGCCGCCCCCCGCGGCGGTGCCGGCGACCTGTACGGTCGCGCCGCCGTTGATGGTCGCGCCGCGGTCCACCGCGAGGAAGCCGGGCATGTTGAGGACGACCTTGCCGGAGTTCGCCACGAGGACGAGCAGGTTGTTGTGGCCCGTGGCGGCTGGCGTGCCGAGCGTCAGCGTACCCGCGCCGTTTTTGGTCACGGTGGCAAAGGTCGTCTGCACCCGCTGGAGGGTGATGTCACCCGCGCCATCGACGGTGAAGGCGCCGTTCGAAAGCATCTCGGAACTGACGACGGCTGGAGTCGTGGCGTTGCTGTTGATCAGCGCACCGCTCCCGAAGATCCCGGCACCGGCGATGCTGAGGCTCTCGGAAATCGACTGGCCGTTCAGGTCGAGCGTCGCGCCATTGGTCACGGTGGTGCCGCTGCCGGAAGCCACGGTGCCGGTCACGCCGAGTGCGCTGGCGTTGCCGAGCACCAGCGTGCCCGCGCTAACCAACGTGGAGCCGGTGTAACCGTTCGCACCTCCGAGGGTCAGCAAGGCCGATCCGTTTTTCACCAGCGAGACGCCATCGCTGATGGTGCCGGAAAAGACGGAGTCGTTTTCCACCGTGGTGTTGATGGTGGCGGAAGCTCCGGTGTTAGCGACGGCACCGCTGCCCGCGAGATCGAGAGCGGTGACGCCGGTGCCCGCGAGGTCGAGGCTGGCATTCACGGTCAGCGGGCCAGTGCTGAATGACGAGCCGCCGAGCTTGATGGCGTTGCCGGCGAGAGTCAGCGCGCTGAAGCCACCGTTGACCGCCGCGGTGACGACCAAGGGGTTGGAGCCTTGATTCGTCCAGCTCTGGTCCGCGCCGAGTGCCAGCGTGGTCATGCCCAGCGTGGCTCCGCCGTTGCCGGACTCCAGGGTGATGCCTCCCGACTGGATCGACAGCTGGTTTGCTCCGCCGATGGTCGCCGCAGCGGAGGTGCCGCGGAAGGTCAGGCTGTTCACCGCGAAGTTGCCACCCAGGGTGTTCGTCAGGTTGCTGGCGCTGTTGTTGGAAAAGAAGATGTTCGTGGTGCTGCCCGGAAGCGACGGGACGAAGGTGCCGCCGGCCGCAGTCGTGGTGAAGTTCCCTTGGCCGCTGCCATTGCTGGTCCACAAGCTGCCTTTCGAGCCCGACCAGTAGGCGGACGCCGGAGCCGCCGCGCCCGTGGTCACGAGCTGCACGGCATTCGCGGTGACGTTCAGGGTGCCGGTCACGCCAAAGCCCAGCGAGGGATTGGCCAGCGTGAAACCGCCGACCGTGGTGCCCGTGCCGGTGGCGAATCCTGCACCGGAGCCATTGGCAAAGGTAATCAGATCGTAGCTCTGGTTCGCCGCGACGCCGAGGCTGGTGATCGTGATGACCGCACCGCCGGCACCCACGTCGAGATCGCCGGCCACGGAAAGCTGATCCGCCGTGGAAGGTCCCGCCTCGAAGTTGAGGTTCACGGCTTCACCCGCAGCACCGCCGATCACGGTGGGTGCCAGATCGCCTAGCAGCAGCGTCCCGACCGCGCCATCGGCCAGATCAACGGTCGCCTGATTGCTCGCGCCGCTCCCGGCCGCGAGCGTCAGCGCGCCGCTGATCAAGCCGGCGCCGCCGACTTTCGCGCCCGCGGCCACGGTCACCGTTCCCCCGACCGAGCCATTGGCGATGAGCGTGCCGCCGGTATTCACGGCGACGGCGCTGCCGCCGGCCAGTCCGCCGTTCACGCGCAACGTACCACCGTTGACGGTGGTCGCGCCGGTGTAGGCGCAGTTGCCGGAGAGTGTCTGCGTGTTGGTACCGGTCTTGGTCAATGCGACGGTGCCGGCGCCGTTGCGGATCACGCCCTGAAAGGTCGCTGGCGTGGTGTTGGCGTTGCCGATCGTGAACGTCGCCGTGGTGGCGGCGGTGGCGTTTTCGATGATGCCGCTCATCGCCGAGCCGACACTGCCGCTGCTGAAGTTGTTGAGATCGCCGAAGGTCAGCGTCGCATCGCCGGTGCCGCGGTACTGGAGGCGGCCGGTGCCGCCGTTGGTGCCGTTGCCGTACCATAGCAGGTTCATCGCCGCGTTGCCGACGCTCGTTTCGTTGAAAGCGAGGCCGCCGAGGTTGGTGGTGTCGATCGCCAGCGTGCCGGTGAAGCCGCTGACGTTGCCCAGCTTCACGATGTTGTTGTTGCCCGAGTTGCTGTTGGCCGCCACGAGGCCGCCGGAATTGGTGATGGAGCCAATGAAACCGCCGTTCGCCGCGCCGGTCGTGCCTTCCATGTGCAGCACACCGCCGCGCGCGGTGAAGCTGATGGCATTCGAGATGTTGAGACTGGCGATGATGAAAAGCTGGCCGTTGTCGAGAGAGATGGCGCCACTGCCGATCGCCGCTGTGCTGTTAGATCGCATGCCCTGCAGCGTCTGCGCGGTGAGACCGCCGGTGGTGTTGAGGTTGGCGGCGGTCAGGCTGCCTGCGTTGCTGCTCTTGATCGTGAGGCCGCCGCTGAAGGAGTTGGTGGTGTTCAGGATCTGGACGTTGCCACCGGGGTTGCTGCCGAGCAGCGTGAGGGCCAGCGTGCCGGTGCCGTTGGTGAAAGCGGTCTGGCTGAACGGAGCGCCGTTGGTGTTGCCGGTGTTGATCGTCAAACTGCCACCGTTGACGCTGCTGGTCACCGTGCCCGCGCTGCCGGCGGTGTTCGTGCCGACCGAGAAGTTCCCGGTCGTCTGCGTGAAGCCGGCGAGATCGAACACACCGGTCGTGCCGGTGGGAAAGTTGATCGGCCCGGTGGAGGTCAGCGTGTTGCTGGCACCGAGCTGGAGCGTGCCGGCGCTAATCGCCGTGGTGCCAGTGTTGCTGTTCGATCCGGAAAGCGTCAGCGTGCCCGCGCCGCTTTTCGTGATGCCGAAGGCGCCGCCGATCGCGGAGGTCACCGCCAGGTTTCCGGTCGCTGCATTGAACGTCCGGCCCGCGGTGAGATCGAGCGGCAGACTGATCGTTTGCAGGTTCGAGCTGTTGTTGGTGACGTTGCCGCCGAGCAGGAGGCTGTTGCCCGAGAGCGTGAAGGAACCCGCGCTGGCATCGAAGGTGATGCCATTCACGGTGACCCCGGTCTGGTCGTTGATCGACGCGAGTTGGGCGGAGCCGGCGAAGTTCAACGCGACGGGAAAGAGCGGAAGTGCATCGTCGTCCCAGTTGGCGAGCGAACTCCAGTTGCCGTCGGCACCACCGCCGTCCCACAGGTTGGCCGCACGGGCTTGGGTGATCCAAAGGGAGAGGAGCGAAACTCCAAGGGCGTGGAAGCCGCGGAGCATGGATGAGGTGGGTTTCATGTCTTGGACCAGGATGGGTTTTAGGGTTTCAAGGAGCCTTCCTTGGCGACGATCCCGTCCGGAAAAGGAGGGATCTCCGACTTGGTGGGAGTGGCCGCGATGCACGAGGCGAAGCGGCAATGTGAGTCATCGCCAAACCCATTCTCGGCGCTAGACAACCCTAGGTTTAATTGTCACGCATTCCATCAACCCGCATGAATCCGGAACCCAAAAACCCGCGGATCAGCATGCGCGACATCGCAAAAATGGCCGGCATCAGCCATTCGACCGTCTCGCTCGCGCTCAAGAATCACCCACGCATTTCCGACGAGGTGAAGGTGCGGATTCGCAAGCTCTGCGATGAAGTCGGCTATCGCCCCGACCCGATGCTCTCGGCGCTGGCGCACTACCGCCTGACGAAATCCGAGATGCCGATCACTGCCGGCATCGCGTGGATCAACGCGTGGCCCAAGCCGGAGAATCTCCGCCGGCACCGCGAATTCGACTTCTACTGGAAGGGAGCCCATGCCGCCGCGGAAAAGTTCGGCTACCGGCTGGAGGAATTTCAACTCGGCCGCGACATGAGCCCGCAGCGCCTTCACCAGATCCTTTCCACCCGCGGCATCCGCGGGCTGCTGCTGCCGCCGCACCACATCATCCCGGATTGGAAGGACCTCCCATGGTCCGAGTATTCGGTGGTGCGGTTCGGCCGCTCGCTGAAGCACCCGGACGTCCACCTCGTCACCGCCGACCAGGTGGCAAATACGATGCTTGCCGTAGATTCGATCCGCTCCCGCGGCTACCAGCGGATCGGCTATGTCTCGGACGAACGCCACGACCGGGACCATGGCATCCTCTTCTCGGCCGGCTACCTGCATGCTCGCCACGCCCTGCCTGAAAAAGACCAGGTGCCGCTCCTCAACGTCGCGGGACTCGACCCCCAGGCTTATGGGAAAGCGCTGCTGGCGTGGATCAAGAAGCACAAGATCGAGGCGATCTTCACCAACCGCAGCGAGCTGATGTCCATGTTGGCGAAGCTGGGTGTGAAGGTTCCGGACGACGTGGCGGTCGCGGTGACCAGCCTGCTTGACGCGCACGCTGACGCGGGCATCGACCAGCATCCGGAGGAGATCGGCCGCGTCGCCTTCCTGATGCTGAATTCGCTGATCAACGACGGCTCGCGGGGCATCCCGAAAATCTTCCGCCAGATCCTGGTCGAGGGATCGTGGGTCGATGGCTCGACACTGCCGAACCGGCGTTGACCGACCGGAAATCGAACCAGGCCTCGCCTTCCCCGAGTGTCCGCGGTTGTTGTAGAAGCAGTGGAGAGCATCTCGTCGCTGTTGCCCGTTTCCATCGACACATGCGCCGTGCTGCGCACGGTAGCGATCCGATAGGGGGCGAAGCTCCTCCGGAATGAGTCCTGTGGCCACTCCGGGAATCTGCCGGGGAACTTCTCGTTGGGCAATCGGACATCCAGAGGGAAACAGAGGTTTCTTCGATGCGTTCGTACACCGCCTGCTGCCCCCCTGGCGAAATGCCTGTCATTCACCCGCTACTTGATCAATTTACTGATCTTGTCCGCCACCTTCGCGAAGTATTCGTTGGTGGGGTGAAATTCGTCGTGCCAGCAGTTGCCTTCCGTCGGGATGCTCTTGCGGTTGTCGACGAAGGAGGCCTTGAACGAGGTGCCATCGGTCGCCTGGGCGATGCCGGCCTTAATGGCGGATTGGATGTCATCCACGATGAGCTTCATGATGGAGAACTGGAGGGTGCGGTCGCTGATGCCGAGCTCCTCCATCGGCTTGCCGAGCCATGGACCTCGTTTGCTGTCCGGAATGGCGTAGGCGTAGCCATGGCAGATCACGTGGATGGTTGGGCTCTCGCGGAAGATCAGCGTCAGGATGTCCTTGTAGAGCCGGGTGATGCGGGCCTTGAAGGCGGCGTAGTTGCCATTGAGGTACTGCGCGGGCTTCAGCTTCGGGTCATACTTCTTCAGCAACAGCCGCAAGCCCTGGCCATCGACCAGATCGTTCCCGCCGCCACTCAGCAGGAAGTATTTCGGCTTTTCCGATCGGATCGCCTCCACGAATTGCGGATGGGCCACCATATTGCTGAGCACGTCGCCGGCAGCGCTGAAGCAGCGGATGGCGAGGTCATCGCGCTCGCCGAGCTTGTCGATCACATCCCACAGGATCTTCGGATACTGGAACCAGGAATCGCCCTCGGCGATCACACGGATCAGATTGGGACCGCCTTTCGCCTTCTTCTTCTCGTAGGCCACCTTGCGCTGCCAGGCGAACAGCGTGTTGGCCGTGTTCAGCAGCAGGGCGGATTCCAAGGTCACCTCCTCGGCAGGAACCAATACCTTCTCGGGATTGAGAATAAACTTCGGTTCCAGCGTTTCTGCATCGGGTGGCAACTCGATGAAGTAGGAGCCCAGTTCCTTGGTCGAGATCTCACCATCCAGCACCCGCTGCTGGAGTTCATCCATCGTGATCGGTCCTGACTTTTTCTTGGCTGCTTTTTTCATAGGGGAAGAAAGTGGTTCACACAGATCCTCATAACTCGTTAGCGGATTCGCTGGTTCACATAAAGTCTTAGTTTTTCAACCAAGGTCGGAATTATAACCCATAAATCGCTTGCCCCCTCCCCATCAGCTTCTGTAACACCTTCGGTTGATTAGTTCTTCGCTCGAACCATATCCCTCCCATCGATCCACTTTCCATCCCCTCCCCCGACACAGTGACTGTCACGCCCTGCCCCTTCCGTAGCACTTGACCCATTGATTCAAGTCGACCGTGGGAAAAGGTATGCCTGTCGACACGCGCCTGCTTGCAAAAAGGTATGCGAGGATGGGGGCGTCGCCCGACTGCGCGAGCGCGAGGATTGTCACCTCGGCCGGCACCCATATCCAAGGAACTGATCGTCATCCCTTCCACACCACACTATCATGACCCATTATCAAGAATCGCGCGAGGATACCGTTCAATCTCCCCTGTCCTCATCATCCCCGCTTCTCACCACCGTTCCAGGAGCCGATAGCGCATGCTCTTTCGAGATTCCGCTGCGGATCCGTATTTCCTTCGATCCGCACGGCGGCATGCCATCATGGCAGGCTGCGGAATCTGCGATGCAAACCATCGAATCACCCGCGGCTACGATACCGTCAGCCGAGGCATCCCACGCGGCGAAGCAAGCGGCGGCGCCGGTCATCACTTACCAAGAGTTCCTGGAAATGGTGGATGACCCGGAGATCACGGCGCAAGAACTGGCGCCTTACTTCGTTCGCGATGAATCGCTCGACCAGCGGCTCGATCCGGGGTTCCGCATCCATCCGGGCAAGGTGATCATGGATCCTGCCTCTGCGGCGATGGAAACGGCCGGAGCCCTGAATATCGCGAACTGGATCGAGAAGAAGAAGCGGCAGCAGCGCTACGTGAAGCAACTGCGCGAGAATCCCAACCGCATCCGCGTCGTCTCTGAAGGGGATTCCTGGTTCCAATATCCGTTCATGCTCTATGACATCATCGATCACCTCATGGACCGGCCGGAACTCGGAATCTTCTGCTGCAGCGAGGCCGGGGACGTAATCTCGAGCATGCTGCCGAAGGGCGAGTTCTATGTGCCGATCCAGCGGGAGGACGCGAGGATTTTCCTTTTCAGCGGCGCGGGGAATGACTTGGTGGACGGTGCCGGCCTGCGTCGATTCCTGCGCAATCGGCCAACTGGCAGCCCGGCGAAGGATCACTTCACGCCCGCTTACCGGCAGTTCATGGCGAATATTGCCCTGCAATACGAAACACTCTTCACCCGAGTGCTGAGGCACAAGCCAGACATCCATATCATTTGCCACGGCTACAGCGATGCGGTCCCCCAGCCCACCAAGGGCAAGTGGCTGGGCAAGCCGATGACCGAGGTCGGAATCACCGACGCCCGGACCCAATTTCAGATCGTGCAGATCATTCTCAAGGATCTCAACGAGCTACTGGCGCGAACGGCGGCGAAATTCGGCAGGAGCGCGACCCACGTGGACCTCCGAGGGATCGTCCCCGCCAACGGCTGGCATGATGAATTCCACCCGACCAGCGACTACTACGGGAAGGCCGCGGCACCGCTCTATCAGGCGATTCTGAGCCATGCATGACGAGTCCCTCAGGGACGGAGGAATCATCCGTCCTCCACCCCTGAGTCGCAGCTGCACCTTCCTGGACAAGAAGAAGAAACCTTCGCGACGGATGATCGGCGCCGAAGGGCACGCCCTGCCCCGTCCCTTTCGGAAGGCCCTCAAATCAAACCTTGTCCCACACCACTCGATCCCTCCGAACCAAGCCAAACGAACTCAAGCTTTGTTGTTCTCCTCCATCCCTCCGTCCCTCCCCAAACCAATCAAAAGAAGAAAAGCAATGAGACTGGAATCTATCGTCGTCCCACCGTCCGTGAAGCCCGCCCTGGAATCGGCAACTCTGCCTAACCTGGAGTCGGCAGTCATGCGGGTAATTGAAGGAAATCCTGGCACCGTGAATGGGGAAAAGTCCCGGTCACTCGAACAACTCGTCGCCAAGGGCAAGGCGGCGATCATCCCGGCGCCGGCCCTGGAAACCATCATCGGGCAAGTGGACAGCCGCGTCCGCATCCTCGATACCGATCTCGATCCCTGGCGGATGATCTGTAATCTGGAGATCACGGGGCCGCTGGGCCGCTTCGTGGGAACCGGCTGGTTCGCCGGCCCCCGCACGGTGATCACCGCGGGACACTGCGTCTCCGCACCGATGATGGGCGGCAACGCGACTTCCATCCGGGTGACGCCGGGCCGCAACGTCGGTGCAATCCAATACGGCTCGAAGGTCTCCACCAGTTTCTCCGCCACGAACTTGTGGTATCAAAATCAGGATCCGGACTTCGACATCGGCTGCATCCATCTCGCCGAGCCGTTCGATCCCATCCCCGGTTGGTTCACCATCGAGTCGATGGATCCAGCTGAACTTGAGGGCTACCTGATCAACGTGGCCGGCTATCCCGGCGACAAGGGCGGCGACAAGATGTACCACCATGCCAACCAGGTGCTGACGACGAGCGATCGGCGGCTCTTTTACAACGTGGACACGATGGGCGGGCAGAGCGGTGGCCCGGCGTGGGTCCACAAGTCGGAGAACGGCCCACCGGTGGTCGTGGGGATCCATGCCTATGGCGAAGGGGCCACGCCGGCGAACTTCAACATCGAGGCCAACTCGGCCCCGCGGATCATCCCGGAGGTGTTCGATCTGATCCAGGGATGGGTGACGGCGGATTCGTGAGGCCGCGTCGAAATAAAGCCGGCGCCGTGCTCCCTTTCCTCCGCATCCAAAGCATGCCCATCCGTATCCGCTCCCTGCCGGAGCGGATACCAGTCACATGGAGACGCCCCTCGCTTCCTGCACCCAGATGAGCCACACCCAACCCGAAACCGTCCTTCGCCTGGACGGAGCCGACGTCCTGAAGGTCAGCGAGATCCTTGCGGAGGCATACTTCCCGCCCGATTTGACCACGATGCTCCTGCGAAGGTTGAACCGGGTGTTCCGCAAATACATGAGCGGCGACACTCACCAGGAGCATGTTTACTATCTGGTTGCGACCGCGAATAGCGAGGGGTGGATCGCGAGTCTTCTGAGTGAAGCTTTGGACGAGAGGCCCTCTGACACCAACTTGGCGAAGTTGTTGGAGAGCCTCGAAACCCTGCCAAACCTTGAGGCATACATCGATGAGGGGTCCCGCGCCTTCCCGATGGAGCGATTCCATCAATGCGAGCGCTGGGTTTGCAGGATCGAGTGTGGTGGCTTGAATGGCTCGGGATTACTTGTCGGTCCTGATTTGGTGCTGACCAACAATCACGTCTATGTGGGGATCTTGGCAAACGGGGGCACAGCGGAGGTTCGTGTGGTTTTCGATCATCTGAGGTTCCGGACAGGTTCCTTACGCAGCACGGGGCGAGCGGTCTCGCTGGACACGCAGTGGGACCCTCCACGGCGTCCCCACAATAGGTTTGAGGCGATGCCGCAGCAAATCCAACCGGAGCCGATCGAGCTCGACTACGCGATCTTGAAACTGGCGGTGGAGGTCGGGCTGCAACCGGTCGGGGAAGACCTTTCAAAGGCTGCGCCCGATGCCGAGCCACGTGGGTGGTTGCAGCTTCCCGATCCGGAAAAGGACGAGTTACCCGCCCTTCCTGCAACAGGACGGCAGCTCAACATTTTCCAGTATTTCCCGAATGCTTCGGGAATGGTCCAGCCTCTCCTGGTATCGCAACCAGACGTCGTGGAGACCCCATGGAATGGCATGCGGATCCGCTATACGGGACAGACGAGCGGAGGTTCATCGGGGGCACCGTGTTTCAACCAGCAGATGGAACTGGTGGCGATTCATCATGCCGCGCAATACGGGCCGAATCCCACCTACAACCAAGGGATCCCGCTGTCCCTCATTCTTCATGACCTGGCGAATGGTCAAAAGAATCAGTTTATCGCAGCGAATGTCCTTCTTCCCTGGCAATATCATTACCCATCCCAGCAACCAGCAGGACCACCCCAGCAACCAGCAGAACCAGCACAGCCCCCTCCCAATCCGCAACCACCGGCCGCCCTTTCGATCCCGTCTCCTTCTCACATGGCATTCGACTCGCTGGTCATCGGAACCACTCCGCAACGGGTCTTTGTGAATCGCACCACACTGCGCAGCCATCTTCGGACTCTCGTCTCAACCGAATCAAGCTATCGGGTCCTGGCCATCAGTGGAGAACCTGACACCGGAAAGAGCCATTCCCGGTCACTGATCGAGCATGTGGCGAAGGCCAGCGGGGTCCGGATCGCTTATTTCGACGCGGCAATCCCGCAACCCATCGAGGACGCTTGCCTCCAACTTGCCGACCGGATGGGAATGTCGGACGCCACGATCGAGGACATGGAGAAGAGGGTGCTGGTGGACAAGGCGGACCCGGCGCGGATCGGAAGGAAGTTTGCCAGCTGGCTCCTGAACGCTACGGAAAAACTCGCCGAGCGCTGGTGGCTGATCATCGATGGCCTCTCCACCCCGGACAATCCGCATGCGATCTTGCGCGATCATCTGGTGGGGGCCTTGCTCGAGGTGGCCCGCGACGACGACCGATCCAGCCGCATCGTCCTGATCCTCCTCGGTGGCGAAGCACCCACCGACCCGTTCCTCTCTACCCTGACTCTGACCGACCCGCGGGAGGCCTTGAGGACCGACGATATCTCCGCGTTCTTTCGTGACTATGCCGCCCGCAAGGGGAAGGCGTTGCGCGATGATGAAGTGGCGATGCTTACGGAAAAATTGTTAGGCCCCGGCAGTGGGCCGCTCACGCCGCAGCAGATGCGGAGCCTGCAAACCGGAATCCCGGAAATCTTGAAAGTGCTGTCATGAATCCGATCTCATCTCAGATCTCCGGGGGCGGGCTTGAAAATTTCCCCATGGGTGAAATCAGCAAGCGCCTCGAATCGATTCCCGACTTGGCAGCGCAGGACACGGGACCCGTGGACCCCTATCGAGCCGCGGCGGCGGTGATGGTTGCCTTCGAACCAGGCACCCTGAAACCGGCGCCTGCCGAAGAGGACACACTGAAACCGGAACCGGTAGGAACGCCGCCCCTCAAGAGCGCGCTGGAATTGTTGCCGGCATCGATTCCCGCCCCATACGCGGAGAAACTGGCGGGCTATCCCTGGGCCTTGCCCGTAGACGATCGCAAGAAAGTGCTGCGGGAGCTTCAGACCGAGAAGGCCCTCCAAGAAGCCCTGCACGCCAATCCGAAGCGACCGGACTCCCTGCTCCAACAGACCTTGTCCGGAGCAATCGAGGGCTCGACGTTCGTGGTCGATCAGATGGGCTCCGAAGAGCTTGCGGCGCTGGCCACCGTGGCGGATTGGCTGGATGACACGGACATCGCCCCACGACTGCCCGATTCAGCCTCCGTGCGCGAGGTGCTGGAACGGCGGCGGCATCGCGACAGCCTCGAGCGGCTGCGCGGGGAGGCCTTCACTGGCAGGGAGGCGGAGACCGCGAGGATCAAGGCCTATTTCAATTCCAATTCAGCCTCCGTCCTATGGGTTGCGGCTCCGGGCGGGACCGGCAAATCCGCATTGCTCGCGCATGCGCTGCTCTCCTGGTCACCGCCGGAAACGAATGAGCTGTTAGACCCGGAGAAAATCTGGGTGCGGGTGGATCTGGACGCCTCAAGCGTGAGGCTCGATCAACCGATGTCGCTGCTCGCGGAAGCGGCGCGCCAATTGGCCAGGCGCTTTCCGGATGAATCGCTGTTACCCGGCCTCGTCCGAGCTGCTTCGTATGTCGCCTCTGCCTCCGACCAGAAGCACTCGGATTTTGAGTCCTTCGGATTCCGCGAAGGTTGGGACTACTCCCAGGTAATCCAGATGTTTCAGAGCACCCTTCTCACGGTGACCAACGCGTTCCGGAAAAGGTTCGTGCTCTGGGTGGATACCTTTGAGGAAGCCCAGTTCCTCGGCGAAACGGTCGTCGGACAGTTGCTCCAGCTCATCGGTGACGTCAGCGCGAACTATCCGCCCATCCGCGTGGTGATCTCCGGACGAGTGGGGCCGGGAAAGGTGACCACGGTGGGAACGCGCCCGATTGAAGCGCTGCAATTGACCGACCTGCCGGATCCGCCCGCGAGCGATCTGTTAGGGAAATTCGTCCACCAGATCGCCCCGGCGAAGACACTCCGGCCCGAAGCGTTGAAGAAGGCGGTGGGGATCCTGGGAGGGAATCCGCTGACCTTGCGCCTCGCCTCCCGGCTCTTGGCAGAGGGCGATGGCGCGACCTTGGAAGAGTTTGAGTCGGTCAAGAAGGAAGCCTTGCAACAGCAGCTCTACAGCCGCGTCTTGGAGCACATCCACGACGAGGAGGTGAGTGCGTTGGCGATGCCGGGCCTGGTAGTGAGGAGGATCACGCCGGCGATCATCCGGCACGTCTTGGCCGGCCCGTGCGGCTTGAAGATCGACAGCGACAAGGAAGCGAAGGACCTCTTTGACGAAGTGGCCCGCGAGGTCACGCTGGTGGAGCCCGATGGACCGGATGCACTGGTGCACGTCCAGCACGTGCGCAAGCTGATGCTGGAGGCAATGCCCGCGCACCTGGAGAAGGCAATTGCCGAGATCGATCGACTTGCGGTGGAGTATTGGCAGGAGAAAGGCGGCCCGCAGGCCCGGGCGGAAGAGATCTACCATCGGCTGCGGTTGAAACAGCCGGTCGAAGAACTGGACCGCCGCTGGGAAGTGGCGGCAGGCAGCTATCTCGCGGACGCCTTGGAAGAACTGCCAACGGGAATGGTGCAGTATGCGTGGCTTGCCAGCCGTTTGCACGTCGAGGCCAGCGGGGCGGAGCCCGGGGAACAGATTGTTCCGCAATCGGTCTGGGAACGGGACGCCGAGACGAGGGTCCGTCGGCTGCTGGAAGGGAAGCAATATGACGAGGCTCTCAAGATCTTGCGGGAACGCACGGAACGAGTGCCAGGAAGTCCGCTGTATGGCTTGGAAAGCCGGACGCTCTTGTTTCATGGCGATCCGGTGACGGCACGAGCGAAGGCGATGGAAGGAGTGGAGGCGTCCCGCAAGGATCACAAGGAGGTCGCGGTGGACCTGGCGCTATTCGCCGCCTTCATTGACGAACGCACGGGCGAACTCACACGCTCGCTGGAATCGGCGGATCTCGCCGTGCGGATTTCCAAAGCGACGAGCTTGGAGACCAATCTGGCGGCACTGCTCCGGAAGATCCGGCATCATCGTGTGGCCGCAGCAGCAGGCGTGATTATCCCGCAGCGCAAGACCGTGGAGAATCGCCGGAAAGCGGCACGTTCGATCGCCTTCGAAGCAGGGCCGAATCGCCTCGCGGGCAATCCCACGGTGCTCCGGGAACTCGCCGCGGAACTGGGCGATCTCGAACCGGAGTTTCTCCGCTGGGCCTCGCATCAATTGCTGGAGGAACTTCTCACCGCCATGCCAGCGGAGCAGGTGGTCTCCTTCCTCCAAAACAGTGAGATCGTCCAAAAGGAGGAAGCGGTGCGCCTGGCTAACAGCGCGAGTGGCGAGGTAGTCAAGGTGGCAAGGCATGCGATCCTGGAGCGGATCAGCTCGCGCGATCCCCAGCCCGCCTTTGCCAATCGCCTGCAACAACTCTACCGCGACTCCGTCGATGCCATATTCGCCCGCGATTACACGGCAGCAGAGAAGCAAGCCATCCCACCAACGCCATCACCAAAGCGGACCAAAGCATCGACGGTTGAACTGGAGGACTTGATCTCGCGATACTTGCGGAAGCTCCCCAAAGACGTCTCAGCCATAATCGCGCGCTTCGGGGCTTCGCTCTCACAAGGGAGCTTCAAGTCGCTCACCCGGGATCCATCCGCTGTGGGAAAGACCCTTTTGAAGCGAGCCGAACAACTGGACCTGGTGCCGCAGCTTCTTGCCCAGATGGAAGACTACGTGGCCAAGCACCTGCCCGACGAGGACCTCACCGTACTCCATGATTACCAAAAGGAGCTGAGCGACAAGAAAGCCGCCAAGAACAAGCGCAAGAAACAAGCTCCTCCCGACACTCCGCAATGAACGATCCATGGCACCGCATCGAAGGGTCCGTCCGCGGGCCCGACGATCAGCCCGTGGCAGAGGCCTTCGTGAGCATCGCGAAGGCCTCCGTGGTGCTACCCGAGATCGTACAGATGGCAACGCGCGATGGGACCTTCGCGATGATGCTTCCCGCCGGCGAGTTCACCTTGAAGGCCTGGTCGGCCGATGGGGCGTTGACAGGGGAACAGCGCTTCCAAGTGCCCCGCGATCTCCATCCGCGCATCGTCCTGCATCCCGCGCCCTCCTCCTGAAAATTCCCCACTGATCCCTCCCCTCTCCTCCCCGTCCACTTCTCCAACAAACCGCCCCCATTTTCCGGCAACCCTGCCGGAACCCATCCCCACTCTAACAACCCAACCGTCGCCAGCCAAACCACCATGTCCAATTACACACTCCTCAAGAAGTCCGGCCTCGATCTGGACATCGCCATCTTTCTCGCCGAAGCCTCACAGGCAGCCTACAATGACCAAGCTTCACGGACTTGGGCAACGGCCGCAGGCTTCACCCACACCGGCACCTTCAATCGCGAGAACATCCAAGGCTTCTGGTGCGCGGCCGATGATGTGGTGCTGCTGGCCTTCCGCGGCACAAGCAATCCCGGCCAATGGTTGCGCGACGCCCGCTTCTATCCGGTGAAGCACCCGTGGGGCCGCGTGCACGAGGGCTTCAAGGACGGCGTGGCGGACGTGGAGCAGGATCTCCAGGCAATCGACGC
>Ga0307406_10000926_pt1 | contig 16415 bp, 13 predicted proteins | sample 322Cmetagenome_3_FD_203706 | JGI IMG/M metagenome (GOLD analysis project Ga0307406, IMG submission 203706) | Maize rhizosphere microbial communities from greenhouse at UC Davis, California, United States - 322HYB-C-2 | ecosystem: Host-associated > Plants > Roots > Rhizosphere > Soil | place...
GGAAACCATGGAATGCCTTGGCGGCAACGGCTATGTGGAAGAGGGCGGCGAAGGCATCATGGCGCGCATCTACCGCGAGATGCCGCTCAATTCGATCTGGGAAGGCGCGGGCAACATCATGGCGCTGGACCAGCTGCGCGGCCTGCGCAAGGGCGACGCCGTGGCCGCCTTGGCCAAGGAGCTGGCGCCCGCGCGCGGCCAGCATGCGGCGCTCGACCGGCTGGCCGACGCGCTGCCGGCACGCATCGAGGCCATGGCTTCCGAGGCCGAGGCGCGGCGCCTCGCGCAGGACGTCGCGCTGGCGGTGCAGGCCGCATTGCTTGCGCAGACCGCACCGCCGGCCGTCGTGGGCGCCTTCTGCGCATCGCGGCTGGGCGGCGACTGGGGCAATGCCTTTGGCACGCTGGGTGCGGGCACCGATTTCGATTCGATCATCGAGCGTGCGCAGCCGCGCTGAGCTCCGCTGCGCAACATTTCATCCACGGGAAACCAGCACATGGCCGAACTCATCCTGCACCACTACAACACCTCGCCGTTCTCCGAGAAGGTGCGGCTCATCCTCGGCGCCAAGAAGCTGGCGTGGAAGTCGGTGCTCATTCCGCCCATCATGCCCAAGCCCGACGTGGAGCTGCTCACGGGCGGCTACCGCAAGACGCCGTTCCTGCAGATCGGGGCCGACATCTACTGCGACAGCGCGCTGATCGCCGACGTGCTCGAGCACCTGCAGCCCGAAGCCACGCTCTACCCCGAGCCTGAAAAAGGCATGTCGCGCATCCTCGCGCAGTGGGCCGACACCACCCTGTTCTGGGCCGCCATGGCCTGGAGCATGCAGCCCCGGGGCGCGGCCGAGATCTTCGCCAAGGCGCCGCCCGAGGCCGCCAGGGCCTTCGGCGAAGACCGCGCGAAGATGAGCACGGGCAACATGACGCGGCTGCGTCCGGCCGACGCCACCAGTGCCTACAAGTCGTACCTGCGCCGCCTGTCCGACATGCTCGACGACAAGCCCTACCTGCTGGGCGAGGTGCCGTGCATCACCGACTTCTCGGTCTATCACCCGCTCTGGTACACGCGCCGCATCGACTCGGTGCGCGGCATCCTCGACCTCACGCCCGCGGTCATCGACTGGATGGACCGCATGGCCGCGATCGGCCACGGCACCATCGAAAAATCCAGTTCGGACGAAGCCATCGCCATCGCCAAGGCCGCGGCGCCGCACACGCTGCTGACCGACAGCACCTTCCAGGATGACCACGGCATTGCACTGGGCAGCGCGGTCACCGTCCGCGCCGAGAGTTTCGGCCTGGAGGAAACCCCCGGCACGCTGGTGGCCGCCACGCGCACGCACTACACGCTCGCGCGCAGCCACGAGCGCATAGGCACGGTGCACGTGCACTTCCCGCGCATCGGCTACGTGCTGAAGAAGGCCGAGGCCTGAACAAGCGCGCCGGCATGGGGCACCTTCGTGACTGCGCCGCGGCGCGTTCCGTATTTCAATAGCGGTTCCAACGTCAGTCAGAGACATTCAACGCAAGAAGGACACCGGCAAATGATTCAGGACTTCAAGGGCAAGACGGCCGTACTCACCGGCGCGGGTTCGGGCTTTGGCCTCGAATGCGCGCGCATCGGGGCTGCGCGCGGCATGAACCTCGTGCTGGTCGACGTGCAGCAGGACGCGCTCGACAAGGCCCGCGCCGAGATGGAAGCCGCCGGCGCGCAGGTGCTGGCCCGCAAGGTCGACGTGTCGGACGCTGCGCAGATGGAGGCCCTGGCCCTTGCCGTGAAGGAACGCTTCGGCGCGCCGCACTTCGTGTTCAACAACGCCGGCGTGGGCGCGGGCGGCCTGGTGTGGGAAAACACCGTGGCCGACTGGGAGTGGGTGCTGGGCGTGGACCTGTGGGGCGTGATCCACGGCGTGCGCCTGTTCACGCCGATGATGCTCGAGGCCGCTGCGAAAGACCCGGCCTACCGCGGCCACATCACCAACACCGCCAGCATGGCCGGTCTGCTCACGCCGCCCAACATGGGCATCTACAACGCAGCGAAGGCCGCGGTGGTGAGCCTGACCGAGACGCTGTACCAGGACCTGACGCTGGTCACCGACCAGATCGGTGCGAGCCTCCTGTGCCCGTACTTCGTGCCCACGGGCATCACGAGCAGCGAACGCAACCGGCCGAACGCGCCTAAGGAAACCGAGCTCACCAGGAGCCAGCTGATCGGCCAGGCCATGAGCAACAAGGCGGTGAGCAGCGGCAAGATCACGGCGGCCGAGGTGGCGGCAAAGGTGTTCGAGGCGATCAGCGACAACCAGTTCTACGTGTTCAGCCACCCGAAGGCGCTGGGCAACGTGAGAAGCCGCATGGAGAACATCGTGGCGGTCAAGAACCCGGCCGATCCGTTTCTCGAGCGGCCGGAGATCGGGCAGAAGTTGCGGGAGCAACTGCGCGCGGGTTGAGCCTTGCTGTTGTTCAGGGCGCTGTCGTTCAGGGCGCGTGCACAGGGCACCGGGTACTCCCCTCCGCGAATGTCCCCCGGCCTGCGGCCTCCTCCTTGATTTCGCTGCGGGGAGCACCCGATGCCCTGTGCACCTGGGCACGCTCTGGGTACCCCGTCGACGAGAGCGGGCCCTGAACCGCAGTGCGTCATGCATCGTCAGATTTCAACCCTCAGGCAGCCTGCGACGCGATCCACTCCCATACGGCGCGCACGGCCGGCTCGCCTTCATGCCCGGCGGCCACCGCGAGAAAGTAGCTGCCCGTGTCGAGCGCCGGGCCGAAGGGCTGCACCAGCGCGCCGCTGCGCAGTTCCTCGGCCGCGAGCGTGAGGCTCAGGAGCGCCACGCCGTGGCCGGCGAGCGCGGCAAGGATGGCGTGGGTCTCGTCCGAGAACGACAGGCCCGCGGCCTTCATCGACCGGCCCCGCGGCGGCGCGATGCCAGCTTCCTTGAACCATCGCGGCCACAGCGCGGGCGACGCGGCGCCGGGCTGCCAGTCGCAATGGATCAGCTCGTGCTTCGGCAGATCGGCCGCGCGCTTCAGGCCCAGCATCGGGCTGCACAGCGGCGCGTAGCGCTCGGGCATCAGTTCGCGCGACACCAGGCCCGGCCAGTTGCCGCTGCCTGAGCGCACGGCAATGTCGGCGCCGCCGCGCGCCAGGTCGACCAGCGTGTCGCTCGCATGCAGCCGCAGCTCGATGCCGGGGCAGGCCTTGCGAAAGGCCGCCATGCGCGGCAGCACCCAGCGGGCCGCGAAGGCGGTGTTGGTGGTGAGCGTGACGGCTTGCCCGGCTGATGGCTGGCGCAGCCTTTCGACGCCGGCCTCCAGCGCATCGAAGCCCGCGCGCAGGTCGTCGAACAGCCGCTCGCCCGCAGGCGTCAGCGCGAGTTGGCGCGTGAGCCGGCGGAACAGCGGCCGGCCCAGCGTGTCTTCGAGCGCGCGCACCTGGTGGCTGATGGCCGAAGGCGTGACCGAAAGCTCCAGCGCCGCGCGCTGGAAGCTCAGGTGCGCGGCCGCCGCCTCGAAGGCTCGCAGCGAGAGCAGGGGCGGCAGGTGCCGGGGGCGCCTTATGGGTGAGCTGATCTCGTTCATCGATGGAGAAATCATCGTTTGTCGAAGGTCTTGTTTGTCTCTAGATTCAGGACCTGTGCCGCCATTGTGGCAGTGCAAGACAGAACAGGGTAATTCATCCATGAACACAATGAACATTCTTCACATCGACGCCAGTGCCCGTCCGGGCCGCTCCGGCATCGATGCCCATGGCTCGCACACGCGCCGGCTGTCCGCGCGCTTCGTCGAGCGCTGGCGCGAGGCGCGGCCGGACGACCGCGTCGCCTACCTCGACGTGGGCCAGCATCCGCCCGCGCATGTCGATGCCCGCTGGATCCACGCCGCCTTCACCGCGCCCGCCGAGCGCGAATCCTGGATGGCCGACGTGCTGGCCGAGAGCGACCGGCTGGTCGACCAGCTCGTGGCTGCCGACCTGATCGTGGTGGGCCTGCCGATGTACAACTTCAGCGTGCCCGCGCAGTTCAAGGCCTGGATCGACAACATCGTGCGCGTGGGCCGCACCTTCGGCTTCGACCGCGCGCGCGGCGCAGTGCCGTACTGGCCGATGCTTGCCGACGCGGGCAAGCGCATGGTGCTGCTCGGCGCACGCGGCGACCATGGCTACGACCCGGGCGGGCGCATCGCGCACCTGAACCATGCCGAGCGCACGGTGCGGTCGGTGTTCGGCTATATCGGCATCACCGAGGTGTTCGAGGCGGCGGTGGAGTGCGACGAGTTCGGCGGCGAGCAACTGGCGGAATCGCTGCGGCAGGCGGAGCAGAAGGTCGACGGCCTGGTCGACCAGCTCGCTGCCGCCACCGGGCCGCAATCAGCTCACACCGCCACCGGGCTGCGCTCGGCGAACTGACCGTTCCAGTACGGGTAGTAAGGATAGGGCGGCGTCACCGCGCTGGCCGCGTCGAGCCGCTTGATCTGGTCTGCGCTGAGCTGCCAGCCGAGCGCGCCGAGGTTCTGCTTGAGCTGCTCTTCGTTGCGCGCACCGATCAGCACGCTCGACACGGTGGGCCGCTGCAGCAGCCAGTTGAGCGCGATCTGCGGCAGCGTCTTGCCGGTTTCCTCGGCCACCTGGTCCATCGCATCGACCACGCGGTACAGGCGCTCGTCGTCCACGGGCGGCGCGAAGCCGGCGGTTTCATGCAAGCGGCTTCCGGCGGGCAGCGGCTGGCCGCGCCGCACCTTGCCGGTGAGCCGGCCCCAGCCGAGCGGGCTCCAGACGATGGCGCCCAGGCCCTGGTCCTGGCCCAGCGGCATCAGCTCGAATTCGTAGTCGCGGCCGATCAGCGAGTAGTAGGTCTGGTTGGCCACGAAGCGCTGCAGCCCGAGCCGGTCGGAGGCGGAGAGCGACTTCATCAGCTGCCAGCCCGAGTAGTTCGACGCGCCGATCAGCCGCACCTTGCCCGCGCGCACCAGGTCGTCGAGCGTGTCGAGCACCATCTCGACCGGCGTCATCGCGTCGAAGGCGTGCAGCTGGAGGATGTCGATGTAGTCGGTGTCCAGGCGCTTGAGTGCGGCATCGGTCGCGGCGATCAGGTGGTGGCGCGAGGCGCCGACATCGTTCGGCCCGTCGCCGGCGCGCAGCGCGAGCTTGGTCGAGATGATGGCCTTGTCGCGCCGGCCCTTGAGCGCGGCGCCGAGGATCGATTCCGAAGCGCCGTTCGAGTACACGTCGGCCGTGTCGAACAGCGTCACGCCGGCATCCAGCGCCAGGTCGACGATGCTGCGTGCGCCTTCGACGTCGGTATTGCCCCAGGCGCTGAAGAGCGGGCCCTGTCCGCCGAAGGTGCCGGCGCCGAAGCCGAGTGCGGGGACCTTGAAGCCGGAGCGGCCGAGAAAGCGTTGTTCCATGATGTTTGTCTTTATGGTCGTTGAAAAAGATGGGGAGTTCAGGCCTGTGCCGACGCGCAATCGGACGCCCCGGCATTGCCGCGTTCGCGCCGGTCGAGCGAACGGCTCCAGAGCGCGATCGCCAGCCCCGCGAGCGTGAGCAGCGCCGCCACCCAGCCGAGCGCGCGCAGGCCCGGGCCATGGTCGATGACCACGCCGCCCACCCAGGCGCCGAGCGCATTGCCCAGGTTGAAGGCCGCGATGTTGAGGCTCGACGCCAAGTTCTGGCCCGCGCCCGAGGCCTTCTCGAGCACCCGCAGCTGCATCGGCGCCACGGTGGCAAACGAAGCGATGCCGAGCAGGCCGACGAACACCACGGCCGCGAACGGCGTTCCGATGCTGAGCTGCATCGCGCCGAGCACCGCGGCCAGCGCCACCAGCGTGCCGAGCACGGCCGGCATGGTCGACCTGTCGGCCAGCTTGCCGCCGAGGATGTTGCCCACGGCCAGGCCGCCGCCGAACACCAGCAGGATCGGCGACACCGCCGATTCGGTCAGGCCCGTGACCTGCGTCAGCAAGGGCTGGATGTAGGTGAACACCACGAACACGCCCGCGTAGCCGAGCACCGTCATTGCCAGGCCGAGCAGCACCTGCGGCCGCACGAGCACCGCGAGTTCCTCGCGCAGCGGCGCCGGCTTGGCTTCGCCCTTGACGCGGGGCACGAACACGGCAAGCACCGTGAAGGCCAGCACGCCGATCAGCGTCACCGCCCAGAAGGTGGCGCGCCAGCCGTAGTGCAGCCCGAGCCAGGCACCGGCCGGCACGCCCAGCAGCGTGGCGGCCGTGAGGCCGGTGAACATGATGGCGATGGCCGAGGCGCGCCGTTCCGGCGCCACCAGCCCGGTGGCCACCACCGAGCCGACGCCGAAGAAGGTGCCGTGCGCGAGCGAGGTGGCCACGCGCGCAGCCATCAGCAGCTCGTAGCTGGGCGCGAGCGCGCAGGCCAGGTTGCCGAGCGTGAAGATGGCCATCAGCGCGAGCAGCACGGTCTTGCGCGGCAGCTTGCGGGTGGCGATGGTCAGGATCGGCGCACCCACGGCCACTCCGAGCGCATAGCCCGAGATCAGCAGGCCGGCGGCCGTGATGGAGACGTGCAGATCCGACGAGACCTGCATCAGCAGGCCCATGATGACGAATTCGGTGGTGCCTATTCCGAAGGCACCGGCGGTAAGGGCGAGTAGAGCGATTGGCATGATGCCCTGTACTGTGCGGGCATTCGGCCTTGATGACTAGAATGCCGCTGCTACACGCACTTGTGAATTGAAGTCACAGATAAGGACACCCGCCATGCCGCGCATCGACGTCAACCGCTCCGGCGAAATGGAAGCCTTCGTGCAGGTGGTCGAAGCTGGCGGCTTTTCCGCGGCGGCGCGCCTGCTCGACATGACGCCCTCGGCTGTGAGCAAGCTGGTCGCACGGCTCGAGTTGCGGCTGGGCATCCAGCTGGTGTACCGATCCACGCGCAAGCTGCAGCTCACGCCCGAAGGCCTGCATTTCTACGAGCGCAGCACGCGCGTGCTGGCCGACATGGACGAGGCCGAGCGCTGCGCCGCCGCGGGTGCCGCGCCGCGCGGGCGCGTGAGCATCAACGCGAGCGTGTCCTTCGGGCACCACAAGCTGGTGCCGCTGGTGCCGCGCCTGCTCGAACTGCATCCGCAGATCACGCTGGACATCGCGCTCACCGACCGCATCGTCGACCTGATGGACGAGCGCGCCGACATCGCGATCCGCTGGGGCCAGCTGCCGCCGTCCGACCTGGTGGCGCGGCGCCTGGGCGAGACCAGCCAGTCCATCGTGGCCTCGCCCAGCTACCTTGCGAAGTACGGCACGCCGCACACGCCGCAGGAACTGGAGGCGCACAACCGCCTGGGCTGGTCCTACCGGCGCAACACGCCCGACTGGCCCTTGCGCGTGGATGGACGAATGATTGCGCTGCCCGTGGCCGGGCCGGTGCGCGCGGGCGACGGCGAAACCCTGCGCCAGCTGGCCCTTGCCGGCGCGGGCGTGGCGCGGCTGTCGCTGTACCACGTCCAGCACGACATCGATGCCGGCCGGCTGGTGCCGCTGCTCGAGGAATTCAACCCCGGCGAGGTGGAGCCGATCCACGCGGTGTACATCGGCAAGGCGGGCACCTTGCCGGCGCGCGTGCGCGCGGTGCTCGACTTCCTGGTCGCGTACTCGGGCGTGGGAGGAGGGCGCTACACGCTCAAGCGCAGCGCGCCGATGCCGGCGAACTCCACCGCCACCTGATCGCCGCGGCGGCACGGCACGATGCCGATCCAGGAGCCGGTGGTGACCACGGTGCCGGCCGGCGCGGTCTGCCCGTGCCGCGTGACGTGGCGCAACCAGGCCGGCAGCAGCCACGCGGGATCGGCCAGCGGATGGGTGCCTTCGCGCACCACGGTGTCGGCGCTGCCGACCTTCGTTTCGCAGCGCTGCGAAGCCCAGTCGACGGCCGCATAGGGCAGCCACTCGCCGAGCGCGAGCGCGCCGTGCACCTGCGAATCGGCCAGGCGCAGCAGGGCGGGCGTGGCGGCCAGGTCCTGCCAGCGCGAATCGACGATTTCCACAGAGACGGCCATGGCATCGATGAGCGAAGCCGCATCGCCGTGGTCGAGCTGCGCGGCTTGCGCGGGCGTCACGTCCTGGCCGAGGCGCAGCGCGATCTCGGCCTCGATGCCGGGCACGTGAAAGGCAAGGTCGCTGAAATCGGCCGGGCTCGTGCGCACGCCGGCCGGAGGCAGCGGCGCATGCGTGAGCGTGGCGCTGCGCGAGCCGCCGCCGGATTTCCAGGTGCGGGGCACGGTTTCGTCGCTGAACCAGGCCAGCGCCGAGGCAACGGCGTCCTGCACTTCATAGGCTTGCTCGGCCGTCTCCAGCGTGCCGAGCCAGGGCGTGGCATCGAGCGTCTGGTTGCTTTGGCGGGCCTGGATCAGGGCGTTGGCGAGGGCTGTCATCGAAGGGGTCATGGAGGGATTGTCTCCGCTGCTTTTGTGTTTTGTTTCGGGGCGGTGCTGTTCAGGGCGCGTGCACAGGGCGCGCTCTGGGTGCATCGCTGATCAACGACCGCTCTGCATGACGCTCCCGTCGATGGGGTGCCTTGCGCAGCGAAATAAAGGAGGAGGCCGCAGGCCGGGGGACATTCGCGGAGCAAGGTACCCCGTCGGCGGGAGCGCGCCCCGAACAAGAGCGCTTCAAGTATCCACGTGCACCTTGCCATCCTTCACCACCTTGGCCCACTTGGCGATCTCGGTGGCAATGAACTGCTTGAACTTGTCCTGCGACCCGCCGCCATCCTCCGCGCCGTAGGTGTCGAGCTTCTCCTGCACGTCGGGCATCGCCAGCGCCGTGTTGACGTCGCGGTTCACCTTCTCGGCAATGCCCTGCGGCAGCTTGCCCGGGCCCGCGAGCCCGTACCACGTGGTGGCCTCGAAACCCGCGAAGCCCTGTTCCTGCATCGTCGGTACGCCCGGATGGCCCTTGGCGCGCTTGGCGCGGGTCTGCGCCACGGCCAGCACGCGGCCGCTCTTCACATGCGGCGTGGCCGCGGTCATGGTCTCGAAGCTGTACTGGATCTGCCCGCCCATCAGGTCGGCCAGCAGCGGCCCGCTGCCCTTGTAGGGCACGTGCATCGCATCGACCCGGGCCTGCAGCTTGAACATCTCCAGCGCCAGGTGCTGCGCCGAGCCCGCGCCCGCGGAACCGAAGCTCACCGTGCCGGGCGAGGCCTTGCAGGCGGCCACGATGTCGTTCACCGTGAGCGCCTTCTGCGCCGGGCTGGCGATCAGCAGGTTGGGCGTGACGCCCACCAGCACGACCGGCACGAAGTCGCGCTCCACGCTGTAGCGCAGCTTGGGCTGCAGGCTGGGCGCCAGCGCATGGCTGTTGATGTGCGCCATCAGCAGCGTGCTGCCGTCGCTGGGCTGCTGCGACACGTATTCGGCCGCCAGCACGCCAGCCACGCCGCCCTTGTTCTCCACGATGACCTGCTGGTTCCACATCACGGTGAGCTTCTGCGCCACCACGCGCGCGAGCGCATCGGTGCCGCCGCCGGGCGGAAAGCCCACCACGATGCGCACCGGCCCCGAAGGCCACTCCTGCGCGAAGAGCCGGGGCACGCCCAGCGTGGCGGCCGCGGCACCCGCGGCTTGGATCAGCGAACGTCTCTGCATCATCTTTGTCTCCAGTGTGGGGTGGGTCCGATGCGTGCCGGGGTCGAAAGCCCGGCAAGGTGGCGGCCGCCGCGCCGTTCGAGCGGCGCGCTGCGGCCGGTGTGTTCTTGCGGCTACGCGGCCTTCTGCAGGCCGGCATGCGCCGCCGCATGGCTCGCGAAATGGTCCATCGCGGCCTGCACGCCGCTGCCCGCGAGCTTGATGCCGCTGAGCTTCATGCCCATCTCGACGCCCGCGACCATGGCCACCAGCGTCAGGTCGTTGCTGTCGCCCAGGTGGCCCATGCGGAACATGCGGCCCTTGAGCTTGCCCAGGCCCGTGCCCAGCGAAAGGTCGAAGCGCTGGTGGATCAGCCGGCGCAGCGCATCGGCATCGACGCCTTCGGGCGTGATCACGCCGGTGAGAACGGGCGAATACACGGCCGGGTCGGCGCACTGGATCGGCAGGCCCCAGGCATCGACCGCGGCGCGCACGCCGGCGGCCCAGCGCTGGTGGCGCGCGAACACGTTGTCCAGCCCTTCGCCGAGCAGCATGTCGAGCGATTCGGAAAGGCCGTAGAGCAGGTTGGTGTTGGGCGTATAGGGCCAGTAGCCGTCCTTGTTCATCTCCACGATCTCGTCCCAGGCCCAGAACGCGCGCGGCAGCCTGGCGCTTTTCGAGGCTTCGAGCGCGCGCGGCGAGAGCGCGTTGAAGCTGATGCCCGGCGGCAGCATCAGGCCCTTCTGCGAGCCGCTGATGGTGACGTCCACGCCCCATTCGTCGTGCCGGAAATCGGCGCTCGCCAAACCCGAGATGCTGTCGACCATCAGCAGCGCCGGGTGGCCCGCCGCATCGATGGCCTTGCGCACCGAGGCGATGTCGGAAGTGACGCCGGTGGAGGTTTCGTTGTGCACCACGCACACGGCCTTGATCTTCTTTTCGGTGTCCTTGCGCAGGCGCGCCTCGATGAGGTCGGCCTGCACGCCGCCGCGCCAACTGGGTGCGGCGGGCAACTGCTCGTCCTTGCCGGACCAGGCGAGGAATTCGGTCGACAGGCCGAGCCGCGTGGCCATCTTCTGCCACAGCGAGGCGAAGTGGCCGGTCTCGTACATCAGCACGTGGTCGCCCGGGCTCAGCGTGTTGGCGAGCGCCGCCTCCCAGGCACCGGTGCCGGAAGCGGGATAGATCGCGACCGGATGCCTGGTCTTGAAGATCTGCCGGATGCCGCCGAGCACCTTGAGTCCCAGCGTGCCGAACTCGGGCCCGCGGTGGTCGATGGTCGGCAGGCTCATGGCCCGCAGGATGCGGTCGGGCACCGGGCTCGGGCCGGGGATCTGGAGGAAGTGGCGGCCGGTGGGATGGAGGTCGAGTTGCAGCATGGACGGTCCTTTCGCTTTCAGTTTTGCATTCAAAATTGATTTAAGCATGATGGTTTACCCTTATGTCTTGGGATTGCGGGTGTGGTTTTTTGCATTCAAAATGCATTCAAGGGAAACAGAAATGACCGCCGACATCATCGAAATCTCGCGCCTCGCGCTGCACGACCAGGTCGCTTCGCGCCTGCGCACGATGCTGGTCGAGGGGCACATCGCGCCGGGTGCCAAGCTCAACGAGCGCGAACTCTGCCTTCAGCTGCGCGTCTCGCGCACGCCGCTGCGCGAGGCCATCAAGCTGCTCGCGGCCGAAGGGCTGGTCGACCTGCTGCCCAACCGCGGCGCGGTGGCGGTGAAGCTCACCGAAGCCGACGTGCTCAACACCTTCGAGGTGCTGGCCATGCTCGAAGGCATGTCGGGCGAGCTGGCGGCCAAGCGCATCACCGACGAAGAACTGGCCGAGGTGCGCGCGCTGCACTACGAAATGATGGCCTGCTTCGCGCGGCGCGATCTCTCGGGCTACTACCGGCTCAACGCGCGCATCCACACCGCCATCAACGAGGCCGCGGGCAACCCGGTGCTGGCCAGCACCTACCGTTCCATCAATGCCCGCGTGCAGTCGCTGCGCTTTCGCACCAACCAGGACGAAGCCAAGTGGAAGCATGCGGTCGAGGAGCACGAACAGATGGTCCAGGCGCTGGCCGCGCGCGATGCGCCGGCGATGCGCAAGGTGCTGGTCGCGCACCTGACGCGCAAGCGCGACACGGTGCTCGAGCTGATGCGCACCGGCCAGATCTACCCCCAGGCCCACAACAAGGCGAGCTGAGCTTCACCACCACACCATGCGCGTCGATCCCGCCAGCCACATCCAGCCCGCCGGAACCGTTCTTCCGCCCAACGACACCTGCGAGCTGCTCGCACGCCGGCTGCGCGCCGAGACCGGGGGCGAGGTGCTGTTCGACGACGGCTCGCGCGGCCGCTACGCCACCGATGCGTCGATCTACCAGATCACGCCGGTCGGCGCCTTCGTGCCGACGAATGAACGCGACATTGCCGCGGCCATCGACATCGCACGCGACCTGAAGGTGCCGGTGCTCGCGCGCGGCGGCGGCACCAGCCAGTGCGGCCAGACCACGGGCGCCGCGCTGGTGATCGACAACAGCAAGCATTTCCGCCGCGTGCTCGACGTGAACGTGGAGGAGGGCACCGCTACCGTCGAGCCCGGCCTGGTGCTCGACCACCTCAATGCGCAGCTCAAGCCGCACGGCCTGTGGTATCCCGTGGACGTGTCGACCAGCGCGCAGGCCACGCTGGGCGGCATGGCGGGCAACAACTCCTGCGGCTCGCGCTCGATCGCCTACGGCAACATGGTGCACAACGTGCTGGGCGCGAGCGCCTGGCTCTCGAGCGGCGAGCTGGTGGAGTTCGGCCCGCAATCCACGCTGGGTGCCCGTGCGGCGGGCATCGCGAAGTTCGTGCATGGGCTCGCGCTGGCGCACCGCGAGCAGATCCACGCCCACTGGCCCAAGGTGCTGCGCCGCGTGGCCGGCTACAACCTCGACATCTTCGACAACCAGAGCGAGCGCCCCTACACCGCCGACGGCAGCGTGAACCTCGCGCACCTCCTGGTCGGCGCCGAGGGCACGCTGGCCTACACGAGGAGCCTGAGGCTCAAGCTCGCGCCGCTGCCGCGCGCCAAGGTGCTGGGCATCGTGAACTTCCCGACCTTCCATGCGGCCATGGATGCGGCGCAGCACATCGTGAAGCTCGGCCCCACGGCGGTGGAGCTGGTCGACCGCACGATGATCGAGCTGAGCCTTGCCAACCCGGCCTTCAAGCCCACGGTGGAAACGGCGCTGATCGGCAAGCCCGCAGCCATCCTGCTGGTCGAGTTTGCCGGTGCCGACAAGGCCGCTTTGCTGCCGCAACTGAAGCAACTGGTCGAGCTGATGGGCGATTTGGGCCTGCCCGGAAGCGTGGTCGAAATGCCCGACGACGCGCGCCAGAAGAACCTGTGGGAAGTGCGCAAGGCCGGCCTCAACATCATGATGAGCCTGAAGGGCGACGGCAAGCCGGTGAGCTTCATCGAGGACTGCGCCGTGCCGCTCGAGCACCTGGCCGAATACACCGATGCGTTGACCGAGGTGTTTGCGAGGTACGGCAGCCGCGGCACCTGGTATGCGCACGCCTCGGTCGGCACGCTGCACGTGCGGCCGATCCTGGACATGCGCACCGACGGCGGCGCCAAGATGCGCGCGATCGCGGAAGAAGCCGCGGCGCTGGTGCGCAAGTACAAGGGCGCCTTCAGCGGCGAGCATGGCGACGGCCTGTGCCGCGGCGAGTGGATCGAATGGCAGTTCGGCCCGGCCCTCAACGAGGCCTTCCGCGCCATCAAGCACGAGCTCGATCCGGCCAACCTGTTCAACCCCGGCAAGATCGTCGATACGCCGCGCATGGACGACGCCTCGCTGCTGCGCTTTGCGCCGCCCACCGCGCCCAGGCCCTACCGGCGCATCGAGCTCAAGCCCGTGCTCGACTGGTCGGCCTGGAACGTCAACGCCGACCCGGTGACCGAGAAGACCACCGCGCCCGGCACCGGCGGCGACAGCACCGGCGGCCTCGCCAAGGCCGTGGAGATGTGCAACAACAACGGCCACTGCCGCAAGTTCGACGCCGGCACCATGTGCCCGAGCTACCGCGTGACGCGCGACGAGCAGCACCTCACGCGCGGGCGCGCCAACACGCTGCGGCTCGCGCTCTCGGGCCAGCTCGGTGCCGATGCATTCACCAGCGAAGAAATGCACGAGACCATGGACCTGTGCGTCGGCTGCAAGGGCTGCAAGCGCGACTGCCCGACCGGCGTCGACATGGCGAAGATGAAGATCGAGTTCCTCGACCACTACAAGAAGCGCCACGGCCACTCGCTCAAGGACAGGCTGGTGGCCCACATGCCCGACTACGCGCACCGCGCGAGCCGCCTGCCGTGGCTCATGAACCTGCGCAACACCGTGCCCGGCGCGGCCTGGCTGGGCGAGAAGCTGCTGGGCTTTTCGGCGCGCCGGTCGCTGCCCGAATGGCGCTCCGACACCTTCTGGCGCGCCAAGGCCGACCTGCACGGCATGTTCGCCAGCCGCGAGGCCGTGCTGTCGGTGCAGGCGAACGGCGGCCGCGCCGCGGTGCTTTTCGTCGACACCTTCAACGGCACCTTCGAAAGCGAGAACGCGCTGGCGGCGGCCCGCGTGCTCAAGGCCGCGGGCTACACGCTGCACACGGTCGAGAAGAGCGGCGGGCACCACTGCTGCGGCCGCACCTTCCTGGCGAGCGGCATGGTGGGCGAGGCCAGGCGCCGCGCCGAGGCGCTGATCGATGCGCTCAGGCCGCTGGCCGAGGCCGGCGTTCCCATCGTCGGGCTCGAGCCCTCGTGCCTGCTCACGCTGCGCGATGAAACCCTGGTGATGGGCTTCGGCAAGAAGGCCGAAACGGTAGCGAAGCAGGCCTTGCTGTTCGAGGAATTCATTGCGCGCGAGCTCAAGGCCGGCCGCTTCAAGCTCGCGCTCACGCCGGCCGCGGCGCCGATCCTGCTGCATGGCCACTGCCACCAGAAGGCCTTCGGCGCGGTCAGTCCGATATTGGAAGTGCTGCGGCTCATTCCCGGCGCCGAGCCCGAGCTGATCGAAAGCTCCTGCTGCGGCATGGCGGGCAGCTTCGGCTACGAGGCGCGGCACATCGACGTGTCGATGCAGATGGCCGAGGCCAGCCTGCTGCCGGCGATACGCGCCAGGCCCGACGCCGTCGTGGTGGCCGACGGCACCAGCTGCCGCCACCAGATCGGGGACGGCGCGCAGCGCGAGGCGGTGCACGTGGCGGTGCTGCTGGAGCGGCACCTCGCGCCGCCAACCCCGGCGCCCGACCAGGCTTAGCGGCTGGCACACAATGGCGCGATGAATGCAGCATCGAGCAGCACCAGCAGCGAAATCATCGAGCCGGGCTTTGCCTTGTTCGAAACCGCAATAGGTACCTGCGCGCTGGCCTGGGGGCCGCGCGGGCTCATCGGTGTGCAATTGCCGGAAGAAAGCGGAGCCGCTGCCACGCGGGCCCGCATGCGGCGCCGTTTCCCCGCGTTGCCCGAGGCCGATCCTCCTGAAAGTGCACAGCGCGCGATCGCGGCGATCCAGGGCTTGCTGCGGGGCGAGTCCGACGACCTCGGCGACATCGTGCTCGACATGGGCGCCGTGTCGGAATTCCACCAGCGCATCTATGCGATTGCGCGGCGCATTCCGCCAGGGCAGACGCGCACCTATGGCGAGATCGCAGCCGAACTCGGCGACAAGGGCCTGTCGCGCGCGGTGGGCCAGGCCATGGGCCACAACCCCTTCGCGCCCGTGGTGCCGTGCCACCGCGTGCTGGCCGCGGGCAACAAGCCCGGCGGCTTTTCGGCGGGCGGCGGCGCGCTGACCAAACTGCGCATGCTCGACATCGAAGGCGCACGGCCGAACGGAATGGCTTCGCTGTTCTAGCGCAGGCCCGCAAGCGTCTTTGCGCCTTGCGAGTCCGAGGCCATCATTTCCTCGAACCATTGAGCGACGTACGCGGCTTCGGGCGCGGCGTCGGGTGCCAGGCCGTAGTAGTAGCGGTTCAGCGCCATGCGCAGCGCGGGCAGCGGCGACTGCAGCCGGCCCGAGGCCAGGTCGTGCGCCACCAGCGAGGTCGGTGCCAGCGCGATGCCGAGTCCGTCGACCGCGGCCTGCAGCACGAAGTGCAGGTGGTCGAACTGCAGCCGCCCCGCCGGCCTGGCGCGCGGCGCGCCGACGTGCTTCTTCCAGGCGTCCCAGTCTTCCTTGCGCGTGCGGGCCGACAGCTGCACGTGCGAGGCCAGCGCGCGCAGGTCCGCGAGCGGATGCGCCTTGAACAGCGCCGGCGCGCCGACCACCAGCACTTCGTCCTCGAGGAAGGGGCGCACCTCGATGGAGGGCGGCCAGCCCTCGAGCCCGCGGCGCACCGCGATGTCGAAGCTGCCCGCGGCCTGCTCGGGCATGACCGTGCTCGTGACCACCTGCGGCTCGATCTCGGGAAAGCGCTCGACGAACGAAGGCAGGCGCGGAATGAGCCAGCGCACCGCAAAGGAGGGCCGCACGTTGATCCGCACGGCACGGGCCGGCCCCTGTGCCTGCAGCGCTCGCGCCGCCGCATGGATCTGCGCGATGGCCGGGCCTGCCTCGGCGAAGAACTGCTGTCCTTCCGCGGTCAGGGCGACCTGGCGGATGCGGCGCTCGAACAGCGCGACGCCCAGGCATTGCTCCAGGCTCTTGATCTGCCGGCTTACCGCGCTGTGTGTCACGTGAAGCTCGATGGCCGCGCGCGTGAAGCTCTGGTGGCGGGCCGCGGCGACGAAGGCGCGCACGGCATTGAGGGGCGGTTCTCGAAGCGGCATGCGTGCAATTTTC
>Ga0307406_10000928_pt1 | contig 16346 bp, 12 predicted proteins | sample 322Cmetagenome_3_FD_203706 | JGI IMG/M metagenome (GOLD analysis project Ga0307406, IMG submission 203706) | Maize rhizosphere microbial communities from greenhouse at UC Davis, California, United States - 322HYB-C-2 | ecosystem: Host-associated > Plants > Roots > Rhizosphere > Soil | place...
CCGGCGCGAACGACGGTCTTGCCTCGTCCCCAGGGGTCCCAGGCAAAACCTGCCTGCGGCGCAAAGTCTCCGGAAGGGCGATGCACAAAGCCGGCGAGATCGGCGCTAAACTCAGCAAGCTTATCCGTGCGACGCAGATCGTTGTTTGCGATGTTGCTGTCGAAGTTGTAGCGCAGACCGAAATTAATCGTGAGCCGCGGCATTGTCTTCCACGAATCGTGACCGTAAGCAGCAAAGCGCCGGTTGAAGTAACCGCCGAACGGATAGCCATGTGCCGGCGTCTCACTCGAGAACCCGAGGCCATTGCCGAGCACGACCTGACTGAGTGGAAAATTCAGCGGATCGCCGGCGCCGCCGTTACTATTTGCGAAAGCAATCGTGCCGGCAGAAAAAGTGGAACGAATGCGTGGCGCCAGACCAAAGAAGTTGCCGAAGCCGCCGATGACGATCCGGTTGTAAGCTGCGCCGAAGCTGACGGTGTGATTACTCTTCACGATGCTTCCGTCGTATTTAAATTGCTTGTTGTCCTGAAATGTTGACTGCGGTGCATTGGCGTTTGGACCAACACTGAGTTGTCCTTGAATGTTTACGAGGATCGGCTGCCCGCCCGGATCGAGGGTGCCTGGCGTACCCGCGGCCTCATTCGCATCCACGATCGAGTTATCGAAATTCAAGTAACTGAAACGGAGCGAATGCGTCCATCTCGACGTGGAAAAATCCACGCCCGCGACGTGGCTGTTAGTGTTGTTTTGATTGCCAAACGCCGAGAGGATCAAACCGCCAAAGCCGGTAACGCCTAAGTTGTCGTTGTGGTTAAAGCGGTAGAAGGTGTGAACGTTGCTTTTGAGGTTCCAGTCCAGCCGCGCGCCGAAAAGATCCTCATCGAGTGGCACACCAAAATTACCGGTGAATTGCGGAAACGCCGGGACAGAGGTGAACTGCTGGCCGTCCTGGTTGTTGCGTTCATAATCGACATGCCAGAAGAGCTTGTTCCTGATTATTGGACCACCAATATGACCTCCGATGAGTTGCCGATCGAACGCTGGTTTCTCAGTTGTCGGAAGAGTCTTGTCGAGACGCGTGTCAGCAGCAAACCTTGAGTCGCGGAAAAATCCGAAGCCTGCGCCGTGTATCGTGTTTCCGCCGCTTCTCGTAATGATGTTGACTGCACCACTGGACGTAAGATCGGTGCTGACGTCGAGAGTCGAACGGCTCACCTGAAATTCCTGAATGGATTCGTTCGACAGATTTGCCGTCGTGGTGCCGACGGTCTCGTCGGTGATGTCGACGCCGTCTACCTGAATGCGTGTGGCGCGTCCGCTGCGGCCGCCAATCGAGACGCCGACAAACTGGTTCTTCGTCGGATCAAAATCTCCGCCGTCGCGCGTTTGGACGCCCGGTTCGAGTTGAGCGAGATCAAGAAAGTTTCGACCATTGAGCGGTAGGTTATCGATCTGTTTGGTGGTGATTACACCGTCCACTATCGAGCGACTGTTGTCGACTATGGCTTCAGTGTTAGCGGTGATCTCGATGGTCGCACTGGTCTCGCCCACTTCGAGTTGGACGTCCATCGGCGTCACACCTCCCACTTTAACGATCACTTGCTTCGCGACAAACGTGCGGAAACCGGTCTTTTCAACGGTGATCGTGTATTCACCTGCTTCGAGATTTTGCAGGTTGAAGCTGCCGTTGTCGTTAGTTGTGGTGTTGGCTTCCGCGTTGGTGCTGACGTGTCGCGCCGTTACCTTTGCGTTCTGCACCACGGCGCCCACGGGATCGACGACCCTGCCATCCAATGCGCCTCGGATGTGCTGGCCGGTAACGCTGGGAGTGATTAGAAAGAGAGACGCGATCGCGAACATAAAGCGCATGGGGACGCGCAATTCTGGGTAGTTCATCGTCGACTCCTTTTTCTTAGATTGGGAAGGACGCAGCAAGAGCAACTAACGCCGAAGGCGTTGGCTAATTTCAGCCCGGGGTTGGAGCGAGGCTCCAACCCTGGGAAAACCACCAACAACAATCACTTGAACCCTGAAGGGGTTAATGCCGCACACGCCTAACCCTTTCAGGGTTAATTCGCTTTTTATTTTTTCCGATCCCATGGTTGTCGCTGCGCTCCAACCATGGGCTGAAATTAGCCAACGCCTGCGGCGTTAATTAGCCAACGCCTGCGGCGTTAATTCGACTGACCTGCAATCCTGTTTTATCCGTCTTTGTCGCTCACGAAAGGTGGATTACAATGAGCACAGTCCGAAGCAGAAATCCTCAAAGACAGCTAAAAAATTTGCAAAATATTTCTAAGTTGACGGACAAGCACGCTAGTCCCATTTACGAGTTCAATGGGTTTCGTCTCATCCCGTCGGAACGCCTGTTGTTGCGGAATGGTGGGGCGGTGCCGTTGACTCACAAGGTTTTCGACATCCTGTTGCTGCTGGTTCGGAACCGCGGGCAGCTCGTCGAAAAAGAAGAGATGTTGGATGCGGTGTGGCCGGAGCAGTTCGTCGAGCAGCACAACCTCACGGTCAGCATGTCTGCCCTGCGAAAAGCGTTGGGCGAGAGTCCCGACAACCATGAGTACATCGAAACCGTGCCCAAACACGGCTATCGCTTCATCGCAAACGTGCGCGAGCTTCCCAACGATTCTTCGGTCCAGTCAAAGCGACACACTCACAGCACTGAAGCGCATCATCTTTATTTAAAGGGCCGGTACAACTGGAACAAAAGAACTCCTTTTTGGATCGAGCGCGCAGTTCAGTACTTCGAACAGGCGATTCAACTCGATCCGCACTATGCGCTGGCATACGCGGGCCTCGCTGATTCTTACAGTCTGATGGCAGGCAACAGCGGACTGCCGCCGAGCGAGACATTTCCGAAGGCCAGGGCGGCTGCCTTAAAAGCTTTGGAGATAGACGACACGCTGGCTGAAGCACACACGTCGCTCGCGCTTGTTCGTTACCTGTTTGACTGGCAATGGACAGCAGCCGAGCGAGGCTTCAAACGAGCGATCGAGCTGAACCCGAATTATGCGACTGCCCATCACTGGTACGGCGAGTATCTGGTGTTGTGCCGGCGATTTGATGAGGGTTTTAAAGAGTTGGGCCAGGCCCAGGAGTTGGAGCCTCTATCATTTCCGATCAATGCGGACGTGGGCCAATATTATTTCTTCACGCGCCGGTATGAGCAGGCTGTCGAGCAACTCACGAGAACACTCGAGCTCGAACCCAATTTCGTGCGCGCGCTTGCGTTGCTGGGATGGACGTTTGAACAACTGGGAAGGTTCGAAGAAGCGATTGCGAAATTCGAGCAGGCGACCGCGCTTTCCGGCAGTCGTACGTTGATCGTCGCTGGACTGGGTCACGCTCATGCAGTTTCCGGCAATCGGGAAGCCGCACTCGAGATCCTTGAGGCATTAACCGAGCAAGCAAAGCGGACGTATGTTTCGCCCTACGAGGTGGCCGTCATTCACGCAGCGCTCAACAACGTCGACGCGGCCTTTGCGTGCCTCGAACGCGCCTTCGAGGATCGCTCAGTCTGGTTATCGTGGCTAGACGTAGACCCGCGTCTCGATGCCCTTCGCACCGATGTACGTTTTGAGAATCTGCTCGGGCGCGTTAAGAACAGCCGGTGAGCTTTCATGTAAAACTAGTCTTTTTCAGCGAGTAGCTTCTGGATGAGTTGCTCAGTCTCGTCGTAAGCTCCTTCACCAACGTGCATCCATCGGATGCGTCCTTGTTTATCCAACAGGAAGATAGTGGGCCAGGCTTCGACGTTATAAGCCTTCCATGTTCGGAAATCGTTATCGGTGACTACCGGATAAGTAATCCCGAGTGAGGCAACCTGCCGGCGCAGATTGTCGACATTTCTTTCTTCATCAAACTCCGGTGAGTGCACGCCGATGATGGTCAGGCCTTTATCACGATAACGATCGTTCCAGTCTTTAATGAATGGCAACGTGTTACGACAGTTGTAGCAGCCGAAGGTCCAAAACTCGATTAGCACCACACGACCGTGCAGACCCTTCAGCTTTAGCGGTTCGGAGTTTATCCAATCACCTACGGCCAACTCTGGAGCGCCGGTAGATTCGGACGTTCTATATTCAACGCTGCTGTCAAAAGTTCTCATAAGTAGTTTTGAGAGACCCATAACGTACACCAGTGCTGATACAACGACGATGCCGGCAGCAATCCCGATTAACATGTTCCAGCGCCGGTCCAAGTTCATTGCTCCTGCGTTCACTGCGGTAGAGCCGCTCCGCTCTGTTCTGCGGCCATGTATTCGGCGTACCAGTCGGGCCAGTTTGCGTCGCGTTGCCCGGTGCGTTTCTCGTGCTCTCCATGCGCGGCCTCGGCACGCCGAAATGCACTTGCCAGGTCGCTGGTGGAGCCGAAGGAAGTCACGCCCGAGTCGATACGTCCGGGAAGTCGCGTCGTGATTTCCTGAAGTAGCCAACTGTTCCCGTCCGGATCGCTGAACGATGCGAACGAGCGATACGTTCGATGCTCGGGATCCGGACCGCCCTCTGGACCATTTGGACCGAGATGAAAAATGTCACTCACCTCGACGCCGGCAGCGATCAACTCATCGCGGGCCGCGGCGACGTCTGAGACAATCAAGTACGTTCTCTGAGCCGACCCGGGCGCGGCTGTCGTTAGGTTCGTGCCGAACTGGACCGAGCATGCGGAACCATGCGGCGTAAACTGGACCACGAAGGGTGGTGTGACGTCCTGTCTCCACCCAATCTTCCTGTAAAACTCCGTTGCTTTGTCGACATCCGCAACCGGAATGACAATGACCTCGAGCTTCATATCAATCATATTAACCTCCTGTCACCGTGTGTAACGAGTGAAGACGAAGTCACGATCTTTGATCGCCTGGTGGCACGGAAAACATTTTTTGAGATCTGAATCCGGTGCCGATTTGCCGTCCTTATCAAATTGCGCGTAGCCCCACCCACCTGTCGCCGCGTACTTTTTGGAATCCTTGACCATGAACTGAAGGTACCAGGGCGGCTCAGCTCCGGGGACGAAAGATTGTTCACGACCAAACACTTTGTTGTTCTCTTCAGACGGCACGTGGCTCCACGCTATCCGGGCAATGATGGCGCCTTCCGGGAACGGGAGCTTTCCTGCGCGATAGGTATCGATGGCGACGTCGTTGCCAAGAATCGCGCGGATGTCCATTAGCTCGCCTTCTTCGTGGGCCACCGAGATCAATCGCCAGTCGCGATATCCGGCGGGGATTTCTTTTACGAAGATCGGCGCGGCCTCTTCGTCAACGTTTCGCGATGCGGTTGCGGTGAAACTTACAAGACCTGCCAGTGTTGCAACGGCAAACAGTACGAAAATGTTCTGTCTCATCATGCTTTTCTCCTTCAAATGTTCGATGCGAGAGATTTTGCGCGTAGTCGTCTTCTCTCGAAACCCTAAATAGAGCGAACGGAAAGCTACCCGAAGGAGTTAGGGCTGGATCACCCTGGGCTAATTCAGAGTCGATGGTTTTTTGTCTTTGCGTGGGGGGACGACGGTGACTTGAAGTCCAAACAGCTTGGCATCAATTGAATATGCACCTGGACCAAGGAAGAAGAGCGCGGCCGAAGTTAGTATCCGGATAATGTAGACCACATCGACTGGTTGTTCAGCCAAAAACAGGTTCGGTAAAGCCGCGAGGCAGGTAATTATGGCGAGGACGGGCGTAAAGATCCCGAGAAGAAGACCGAGCGTAATTAGCCCTACCAATGAGATCACTAACAAATACAGTGTGTCAGTAGAGAAGTTGAATCGATGCGTAACATTCAATACGAACATTCCTGCTGCGGCTACCCTTAAAAGCACCAGTCCAAAACCCGGACCACCTTGAGGAAACATGGAGTAGAGTCGTTGCACATATGTAGGTTATCGGCTTTTCTGAGAATCGAATCCCGCATTGAGGCTATCCGTAAGTAACTCTTTTGAGGGATAAACAGCGCCAAAGGCGCGGAATATGAAAGCCAGGGGCAAGCGCGAAGCGCGTCGCCCCTGGTTGCAAAAACCCCGGGGCGTTAAGCCTGAAGGGCCGAAATATTACGCCCTTTCAGGGCTGGGGCGCTTTTAATAATTGTCACCAGGGGCGACGCGCTTCGCGCTTGCCCCTGGCTTTCATATTTTGCGCCTTTGGCGCATTAGAACTGAAGCTTAAACGCAAACTGGATCGAGCGCGGTCCGCCGATCTGATAAAGAGGATTTAAGCCGCCATTTGCGCCGCCTGAGCCAAGACTGTTCGCCAGTGTTTGCGTCGAGCGGCCGAATAGCGGGCTCGTTAAAACATTTGTGGGACTGCCGAAGTTCGGATGGTTGAAGATGTTGAAAAACTCAGCGCGGAACCGAAGCCCTAATCTCTCCGTCAGGCGAAATTGCCGCTGCACACCGACGTCCGCTTGCCACGCGCCAAAACCTCGCAGCACATTGCGTCCGAAATTACCCTGAGTCCCGGCTGGCGCAGCGGTGAAAGCAGCGCGGTTGAAAATCTTGCCGCCCGGAAATTGCGAGCCATGAATCTCGAGAGGAACGCCGGGGTTCAGGTTCGGCCGCGGGGCCAACTGTGTACCGGCGGCAAAAAAACTTCCGCCAACGACATTAACTGGTGGAGCCGACCTGGCGAAAATGAAACTGTCAATGGACCAGCCTCTCAATACAGACGGCAGCTCGTATGTTATGCCGGCGGTGAATGCATGCCGGATGTCGAAGTTGGAATTTCCGCGGTCGATGTTTGCATCAGTGATTTGCCCGGGTGTGTTGACGTTGGTTGCAATCGCATCGGTCGAAGCGATATCGATCGAATGTGACCACGAGTATGACGCAAGCGCTTGCAAACCGCGGGACAGGCGCCGCTGAAACTTGAGTTGTAGCGCGTGGTAGTCAGAGGTCGCGGAGTTATCAGTCAACGCGATGAACTCAAAATTCGGATTTACGTTGAATAGATTCGTTACCCGAAGCAACTCTCTTCCAGTCGCGCCGACGTAAGTCGCCGAGAGAGTCTGGTTGTTTCCGATTGACTGCTCAAACGCGACATTCCATTGATAGCTGCGCGGAAGTTTCAGATGAGGATCGGCAACGAGCATTTGTCCAACCGGTGGATTCGTCGTGAGTGCTGGAGGAGCAGCGTCCTGCGCGTTTAATGGAAACGGTGAAGACGAAAAGTTTTTGTCGGCAATGTATGGAAAAAAGCTCGAGACTCCGCCGAGCGATCCCTGTCCGAGATCATAAAAGACTCCGAAGCCTGCCCGCAGTACTGCGCCCCAATTTCGTATGCCATCGAGTTGATAAGCAAGTCCGATTCGCGGCGCAATGTTTCCATAAGTGGTTTCATACAGCGGCGTACCGCGCGGTGCGAGCGCGATCGTTGCTGGATTATTCAGGCCAACTACCGTGAATGGATCGTTGTCCCGGTTCTTACCCCTTAATGCCGGATTGATGTCCCATCTCAAGCCGTAAGTCACTCTTAGTCGAGGTGTGATCTTCCATGTGTCCTGACCAAACAACGACAAGTTTTGCGACAAAAGCGCGTTAGTTTGAAACGAGCTCGATTGGGCCAACAACGCTGTCCCTGACAGTGCGCCACTAACTCCCGAGAACGCTGCAAACTGATGGTAAGCAGCCGGACTGCTAAACGGAGCGAGCCAACGATAGTCGACACCGAATTTCATTTGGTGGCTGCCCTTTGTCACTGACAGGTTGTCGATCAGATTGACCTGGCGCTGCTCGTCCGTTCCTTGTTTGCCCTGAACGTATTGTCCAACGCCGAGGATGATGAACAGGAAAGTGCCATTGTCGGATGTGATGCCGGAGGGAAACAGGAATGAATCAGGAAGCGGTTCGGCGCCGCCGAAGTCGTCCATCACAAACTTGATGTCGACGCGATGGTTGCTGTAGTTCGCGCGCACTTCGTTACTGATTTCCGGGCTGATCATTTGGGTGAAGCCGGCTGTTCCGGTGTGCACAGTAGACGACAATGAATTCGTCACGCTGAGCACGCGACCGGATGAGAAGACCGGACCACGTTGGTCCAACGACGATGGCGAGTAGTTGTACCTGCCAAAGAAGTTGAGCTTTGGTCCAAGTGAATGATCGATGCGAATACTGTAAGCATCGAGCGATGAAGGATTCGAAAAGCCGGCGTTGAATTGCGCCACACCTGCGGCGAGTGCAGGTCCATTCGCAACGGGAAATGCGTTTAAATAAGGACGGATTGCGACTGGGGCTTGCTGTCGCGATTGGCTGTCGGGCACGGTGGTTTGCAGGCTCGACGGCTGGCGCAACCGTTGTCCTTCGTATGAGAAGAAAAAGAACGTCCTGTCCTTAAATATTGGCCCGCCAAGCACACCGCCGAAATCATTCAACCGCTCCGCAGGTTTTGGCAGACCATTGAGGTTTACAAACCAGTCGCGAGCGTCGAGTACGTCGTTCCTGAAATACTCGAACAACGTGCCGTGATAAACATTCGTACCCGAACGGGTTGCAATCGAGATCTGCCCGCCCGGAGTGCGCCCAAACTCAGGAGCGAACGAAGACGTCTGGATGCGAAATTCCTGCATGGCATCGACGGACACGAGGCTGTTTGTTCCGCCCGAAGCGCTAAGCGCGGGTAAGGCGCCCGACGCACTCTGCATCATGGCAATGAAGCCGGTCACGCCGAAATTTGCGCTGACTCCATCCACTGTGAAATAGTTCGCGTCCGCGCGTTGTCCGTTCACACTGAATTGTCCCTGGTCGTTAAAGGTAGACGGAGTGACGACCACACCGGGCGCCAACTCGATCAGCGTCTGAAAACTTCGGCCATTGAGTGGAACATTCTCGACGAAGGTGCGGTTAATCACGGTGCTGACCGCCGCTGACTCGGTATTCACGAGTGGCGCTCCACTCTCCACGGTGACAGTCTCCGATACGTCGCCGAGCGTCATCTGGAGATCGACTCTGAGCGCATCCTGCACATGAAGGATCACCTCAGGCTTGATCAGCTTCTTGAATCCTGATTTTTGTATTTCGAGACGGTAGGAAGTTGGCGGAAGATTCGCGAGATGATATTCGCCTGAACCATTCGTCACGTCTTCATAACGGAGATTTGTGTCGTCACTGATAGCAACAACTTTTGCATCGACGATCAGAGCGTTCGCGGGATCCGTTATACGTCCCGCCAGGGAGGCATTCGTTGATTGGGCGAGAGTAAGCGCAGATGAAGTGAGGAGGATGAAAACTAATGCAGCAACACGGCGCATCGTCCAAACCTCACAGTCAAAAAGTGGATGGGACAGGCTACAGCCGGATTTGAGTTGTGTCAACAATCCAGAGAGTTAGTGGCGCACAGGTTGAAAGTCTCAACAAATACGCCGAAGGCGTTGGCTAATTTCAGCCCGGGGTTGGAGCGCAGCGACAACCCTGGGAAAATCCACAATCACAATTGCTTGAAACCCTGAAAGGGTTATTCCCGCATATGCCTAACCCTTTCAGGGTTGAAAAGATTTTTGATGCGTACCCAGGGTTGTCGCTGCGCTCCAACCCCGGGCTGAAATTAGCCAACGCCTTCGGCGTATACTTTCGAACTGCACTACTAAAAGTTATGGACCAATCCCCCATTAGAGTGATGCGCAAACTTCCTGTGGCAACGACATACTGAGCTAAGATATGCGCACTATGGAGAACGCGCGCGGAGTCCTCATCATCGCTTACCTGCTGCTGGCGTGGTGCCCTTCCGCGTTTGCGTTGAATCCGGCGCTGGATGTCAATCAGTATGCCCACACGTCTTGGCAGATGCTCGACGGTTTTCCCAAAGGCCAGATCACATCGTTTGCTCAAACACCTGACGGTTATCTCTGGCTGGGCACGGAATTCGGCTTGATTCGTTTCGATGGCATCAAGAATGTCGTCTGGACTCCACCGGCGAATCAACAGCTTCCATCAAGCTTTATCTTCAGCCTGCTCGTCGGACGTGACGGAACGCTTTGGATCGGAACAGCGAAAGGACTCGCAAGCTGGAAAGATGGCAAGCTCACGCAGTACGCGGAACTAGCCGAACGTTATATTTTCAAGCTCCTGGAGGATCGCGGAGGTTCAATATGGGCCAGCGGACTCGCAGTGTCTGCCGGCAAACTCTGCGCGATTCGGAATGGCGGCGTCCAGTGCTTCGGCGACGACGGTAGTCTTGGCCGCGGAGCATTCAACTTATACGAAGACAGCAAGGGTAATCTGTGGGCGGGCGTGAAGGACGGGCTGTGGCGATGGAAACCTGGAACACCAAAATTCTATCCACTCGCAGGCGAGCCCGACGGCATCCAGTGTTTTGGTGAAGATACAGACGGCACGCTGCTCGTCGGGTGGAATAGCGGCATTCACCGGTTCACTGACGGCAAGACTGTGCCGTATTCAATTCCGGGAAGGGCCGGGCAAATCCGAGCCCGAAGAATGCTTCGTGACCGTGACGGTGGTCTATGGATTGGCACGCTCAATCAAGGGCTGGTCCACATACGCCAGGGCAGAACCGATGTATATGGACTGTCAGACGGCCTATCAGGCGAGTCTGGTAACAGACTTTTTGAAGATCGCGAAGGCAATATTTGGGTAGCGACCGGAAGCGGTCTCGATCGTTTTCGCGACTTTGCTGTGGCTACATTCTCCGTTAATCAGGGTCTGTCGAGTCCGAGGGTTCAATCCGTTCTTGCAGACAAAGCCGGCGGCATTTGGGTGGCCACGCCTAATGGGTTGAACAGATTGAATAACGGGCAGGTGTCGAATCTCAGCAGCTTCAAACCAAATTCTCTATTTCAGGATGATACCGGGCGAGTCTGGGTTTCCACGCCGTTTGGCTTTGGGTATCTCGACAAGGATCGATATGTTCCAGTCAGCGCAGTACCCGGAGCTGTTACTGCCATTGCCCAGGACAAAGCCGGGAATCTTTGGATCGCCAACGAGCACGCTGGTCTTTTCCAGGTGCTCGGCGGAAGTGTGGTCCAACAAATGCCATGGTCCAGGCTGGGGCATACGGACCATGTGAGCGCTCTCGCTGCTGATCCGTTTCGTGGTGGGTTATGGCTTGGGTTTTTCCTGGGCGGTGTCGCGTATTACAACGGACGTGAGATCCAGGCATCTTACACACCCGCGAACGGACTGAGCGAAGGGCGCGTCAGCGATTTCACATTCGGTCATGACGGCGCGCTCTGGGTTGCGACTGAAGGTGGACTCAGCCGTCTGAAGGATGGTCGTGCCGCTTCATTAACCAACAAAACCGGGCTGCCGTGCGATGCTGTTTTTTGGGTAAGGGAAGACGACGCCGGTTCATTCTGGCTCTACACAGCCTGCGGCCTCGTGCGCATTGCACGCGCCGAGTTGGACAACTGGGCCGCCGCAGTGGACCAGGGCATAAATGCGAAGCCACCGATTCATGCAACGGTTTTCGACAGGTCTGACGGAGTGAGGACCGTTGCTTCCGGAAACCATTTCTATCCTCAAGTCACCAAATCCACGGATGGCAAACTGTGGTTTTCAGCCGGCGATGGCGGTGTCAGTTTCGTTGATCCGAGTCGCCTTGCATTCAATAACTTCCCGCCGCCAGTACATATCGAACAGCTCATCGTGGATCGTAAAACCTACGATGCGATCTCTGATGAAAGCGGGTCTTTGCGCCTGCCGCCACTGATACGCGATCTGCAAATCGACTATACGGCTCTCAGCCTCGTCGCTCCCGAAAAGATCCGCTTTCGATACAAACTGGAAGGCCGCGATAACGATTGGCAGGAAGTTACCGATCGTCGACAAGTCTTCTATAACGATCTTCCTCCCGGCAATTATCGTTTTCGAATCATAGCTTCTAATAACAACGGCGTGTGGAACGAGACCGGCACGTATGTCGATTTCAACATCGCACCCGCTTACTACCAAAACGCGTGGTTTCGCGTTGCGATCGTTATCCTGTTTCTCCTCGCGATTGGTGCGATTTATCAAATGCGCTTGCAGCAGGTTGCGCGGCAGGTGCGCGCGCGGATGGAAGAGCGCCTGGAAGAGCGTGAACGTATCGCTCGCGATTTGCACGACACGCTGCTGCAAAGCGTTCAGGGTTTGATTCTCAAGTTTCATGCAGTTTCGAAACAGATACCTGCCGACACGCCGGCATATCACGCTCTGGAGAAAACACTGGACCACGCCGACGAGGTCTTGGCGGAAGGAAGAGACAGTATTCGGAATCTGCGCGTCAATTCTGCGTCGATCAGTGATTTGCCGGCGGCGTTCCGTTCTGTGGCTGAAGAGACGTCGCAGGGGCGTGATGCGATCTTCAAGACAGTAGTCGAGGGTCGTGTCCGTGACTTACATCCCCTCGTGCTTGAAGAGTGCTACTGCATTGGGCGCGAGGCCATCATCAATGCGCTTAGTCATTCCGATGGTGAACACGTCGAAGCAGAGATCGCCTACGACTCGCGAGAGTTTCGTCTGCGCGTGCGTGACGACGGTCGCGGAATAAATCCCAGGATTCTTGAAGCAGGTGGGCGTGCCGGTCATTGGGGATTGCAGGGAATGCACGAGCGGGCTCAGAAGATTGGCGGTCAGTTGAAGTTTTGGAGCCGGCCGGAAACGGGTACGGAAGTTGAGTTGACAGTTCCCGCAGCGACAGCTTACGGAAACTCATCTCACAAAGCGAAAAAGTTTCGGTTTAGATTTCGATGATACCGCGTTTCAAAGCGATCGTTACGGCGTGGGTTCGATCGTTGGCGCCGAGCTTCGAAAGGATGCTCTTCATGTGCGCTTTAATTGTTTCTTCGGAAACGTTGAGGAGTTGGGCCACTCGCTTGTTGGCGTTACCGGCAGCCACTCCGCGCAACACCTGGATTTCACGTTCAGTCAACGCATCGTCGCTGTGATGCTCGGCGATCCCGACTGCGATCTCGGCGGGTATTCTTTTTTTGCCGGCGTGAACGGTGCGGATCGTGTCGATCAATTCCTTTCGCACCATGTTTTTTAGCAGATAGCCTGCCGCGCCGGCTTTGAACGCGCGAGCTGCCTGTGCATCACCGCTGTAGGTGGTCAGCACGATGATGCGAGCGTCGGGAAATTCCTCGCGAATTTTGACAATTGCGTCGATGCCGTTGACTTCCGGCATTTGCACGTCCATCAGAGTGACGTCGGGCCGGTGAGTGCGAAACTGTTCGATCGCTTCACGCCCGTTGCTGGCCTCCGCGACGAGCATCATGCCCTGTTCGCTTGCGAGCACGGCGGCGATTCCCTCACGCAGCATCGGATGATCGTCAACCGTTAGAATTCTAATGGCGTTCATGGATGAATGTGTGAGTGAAGTCTACTACGAATTAGGTCCAAACGCCGAAGGCGTTCGCTAATTTCAGCCCAGGGTTTGGCGCAGCAAAAACCCTGGGAGTCGCGCCATAAAAGAAGCGCTTAACCCTGAAAGGGTTAGCGGCGCACATGCCTAACCCTTTCAGGGTTGTTTCGCTTTTATTTTTTTGTGTTCCCAGGGTTGAACTGCGCTCCAACCCTGGGCTGAAATTAGCGAACGCCTTCGGCGTTATCAAATTGGTTAGTCCTGTTCAAATTCGAAATCCAGGCCAAACTGCTTTGGAAGGTCATCGCCACCGATGCCGGAACCCATGACGACTTCGTTTGCTTCACCGATCAGCGTTAGTTCGGGAGCTTCATAATTGTCTTGCATTGGACTTCTCCTTTCTTCAGGATTTCAATACCGATCTCATGCAACTTTGAGAAATAGTTTCGATGATTCAGCACGATTGCGTAGCCACAGTTCGAGCAGAATGATCTGTCGCAACTGAGATTCGTTGCAGTCGAGCCCGAGGCAAAGACGCTCGAGACGGGAGCGAACACTGGCGCGATCCACAAATCCTCGCTCAACTGAGTGCAGTGTCTTCGCCTGGAGCAGAGCGCGCGCGAGGGGACGCGTCGCCGCCTGCCACGGAGCGTTGAAGGAACCCTTCGAACGTCGTTCGCGCAACTTGTGCGGCCAGAGATCAGAGAACGCCGAACGCATCAGTCTGCGCGGTTCACCGGGACGGCAGAGAACGTCCGTTGGCACCGTCATCAGAAACTCGACGAGGGGTCGGTGGGCGAACGGGTGCGTGTAGTCCAGGTGCTGTAACGGTTCGGGCGGTTGCAGCGTGCGCAGTTCGAGCGCCATCGCTAGAGAGTAGAAATACTTCCGGCGTTCCGGCGCTGCATGCAGCCAGTCAGTTGAAAAGAAGTTTGCCGGTTCGGAGAGAGTAAGAGATGTCTCAACGCTCTTTGGCGCGTACGAACCATCGCCGGTCGTGTATATAGCTGCTGGTGTGAGTGATGACGGCAGCGCTGCCTGAGCCGCATGCCAGAGGATTCGGTAAACAGGAAGCCGGAGAATCTTGCTCCACTCCAGTGCTTCTCCAAAGGCGCGGCGAAGCTGAAAGCGGCGTAACGATGCGGCCACCTGGAGACTGTCGTCAAACCAATTGCCCGTCATTAAGTCGCCGTTCTGTCCTGTCAGGATTGTTTTGGCGCCAAGTTGCCTCGCTGTCGTCGCGACTGACGTCATCAAGGTCTTAAAAGCCGCCGGTGTTGGACCACTCACTTGCGCTTCGGTGAGAAGCGGAACATCGCGCGTCGAAATGCGTGTGGCCTCGATGCCGCAGTAAGATTCGACTTCGCGAATGAACGGCTCGTCTAGCGAGTTCTGCCAGGTGAAACTTACCGCCTCGAGACGCGAAGCTTTGACATCGCCGCTTCGCACCAAATGATTGGCCATGCAAACAATGGACGACGAATCAAGCCCGCCACTGAGCTCAGCCAAAACGGGTGATTCAGTCTGCAACCGCACCGCCACTGCCTCACGAAACAGTGCGCGAAGTTCTTCATCGTATCGATGCTCGTTCTTGTAGCGGATCGTGTCGCCAATCGGCATGGACCAGAACCGGCTAATGCTTGTCCCCTGCGATGACACGCACACAGCGTGACCGGGAGGAACTGAGTAAATGCCTTTGTATGGTGTCCGGTTCGCGCAGCCGCCAACCGTCAGGAAAGCCGCGATGTATTGCTCGTCGAGATCCGTAATTCCTGTTTCTTCTACCAGCGTCTGCAAACGGTTGGACCACTGAACACGTCCTTCGTGCACGTGATAATAAAGAGGACGCACGCCCGCAAAATCGCTCGCGAGTACGGTCAGGCGATTAGCATGATCGCGAATGACCAAACTCCAGTCGCCGATCAAGTGCACGAAACCGGCAGTTCCCGAACGCTCGTAAGTGGCACGTGCGATCGCTGCGTTGCTGGTGTCGCCTTTCAGCGAGAATCGCGGAAGCAGGTCGGATCGATTATCCAAGCGCCCATCGAAGTGTAGAACTTTGTTCGCCAACATCTTCCTTCTCCTTAGACAACATGCAGTGGCGTAAGCCGTTTCTGATACGCTGCCGAGCCGTACACAACCCGGCCATCTACCTCCACCCACGCGTGTGAAAAGAACGGTGTCGGGCGGTAACCGATTACCAAACGCGCATAGATTCCGTTGCGTCTGAGCAAACGAACTGTACAGACCGCTCGCTGCAAGCACAGCACCGGCTTCCAGTAAAAACAGGTCGCGAGTAAAACAGCATCGCAAATCGACTTTTCCAACTCCGCGCTTGCTGTCGTCGCCGTAGTGGATTGACGCTTCAACTGCGAGAGAATGCGCCCTGAACCCCGTAATGACAGGACCACTTCGTAGCGGACGATCTCGTAAAGCGCTCTCGACAGGAGACTGAATCTTTTCATCGCGCAACCTCCCGCTGAATGAGCGCCTGTCGCTCGAGTGCGGCCAGAAAGTTGAGCGTGTGTACGCGTGCAGTTGTCCCGGCTATCTGAAACTCACCGCTGATTTCGTCGACGACGCCGTCTAACGATCGTCGCTGTTCGATCCCATGCCAGATAAGCGCGCCCGTCTTGTTGGAACTGAACACTCGGCCTTTGCCCGTGTGCAGGATCACGATTCCGTCGTCGTGAGTGGAAGCAGTTGCTTCCGGGCTCACTGAAAAACTGAGATTGCTGATTTCGTTTGTCATGCCTGTGTTTCCTCTCAACCAGAATCAACAGGCAAGAAGATAATCCCGCAGAGAAATTTGAAACACACCGATTTCTACGGTTATCAGCCACTGAGTTTATGTAGGTAAGAGATAACCCTAAAGAGGTATGAGGTGACTTGGATAGGGTCAGTACCACCTGCGGTAGCGGGTGGGTAGACGATCAGCATGCGATATTTCCATTGATTTGAGACACGCATGATTGACCCACCCGCTACCGCAGGTGGTACTGACCTTATCCAAGAGCGAACTAGGATGTGCGGGTGCTAAAGGCGGTGCG
>Ga0307406_10000932_pt1 | contig 16339 bp, 15 predicted proteins | sample 322Cmetagenome_3_FD_203706 | JGI IMG/M metagenome (GOLD analysis project Ga0307406, IMG submission 203706) | Maize rhizosphere microbial communities from greenhouse at UC Davis, California, United States - 322HYB-C-2 | ecosystem: Host-associated > Plants > Roots > Rhizosphere > Soil | place...
GCAGCAGCATCTGCGCTCCCATGTCCCACTTCACGCCGGGGCGGAAGTACGCCCACAGGATGCCGGAGATCGCCGCCAGCGTGCCGGAGAGGATCCAGACGTAGCGGACGACCTTGTCGACGTCGATGCCGGATGCCGCAGCCAGCTGCGGGTTGTCGGAGATGGCGCGGGTCGCCTTGCCGATGCGGGTGCGCGTCAGGAAGAAGGCGACGCCGAGGATCACGACGATGCTCACGCCCATGCCGATCATGTCGATGTACGACAGCGAGATCGGGCCGAACTGGATCGGTGCCGGGCTGGCGCCGGGAAGCTGACGCGTGCCGCCGCCGATCAGGTACTGGAAGGCGTAGCGCAGCGCGAGCGAGAGGCCGATGCTGACGATCATGAGCTGCACGACGCCGAGTCCGCGTCGCCGCAGCGGACGCCAGATTCCGGCATCCAGGGCCCAACCGAAGAGACCGCCCCCGACCACGGCGGCGATGATGCCGGCCCACAGCGGAAGATGCCAGAAGGTGGTCGTCACCAGAGCGACGAGACCGCCCCAGGTGACCATCTCGGCGTGGGCGAAGTTCGACAGCCGCGTGGTGCCGTAGATCAGTGCAGCGCCCATCGATGCGAGCGCCAGCAGGAGCCCGAAGTTCAGGCCGCCGACGAGACGCGAGAGCAGCTGATCGATGAACGACACCGTGATCCGCTGCCCCTCGCCGAGGAACAGGTTCATGATCTTGGTGCCGGTGAGGCCGAACTCGACCTCGAACGAGGCCGTGGTGCCCGCGATCGGCTGTGTGCCTTCCGGCAGCAGACTCGCGTCGACGATCACCCCGTCCGGCAGGGTCTTCTCGTCGACGGTGAGGGTGTACTTGTCCTTCTCGGGCACGTACAGCCGCCACTTGCCGTCGGCGTCGGTCTCGGTCTCGCCCTTGAATCCGTTGCCCTCGATCTCCATGACGACACCCTCGACGGGTTCATCGTCGAAGGTGATGACCCCGGCGAAGTAGAAGTCCGTCACCTCCTGCTCGTCGTCGGAGGTCTCCGCCGAGGCGGAGGACGGAGGCAGGACCAGGAACGCGGTCAGCGCCATGAGAATGCCGAGGAAAGCGACCACCCAGGGTCGCTTTCGCTGCACGGCGATTGATGTGGGTCCCACGCAACCTCCACTGTGAGTGCTTTCTCCGCGGCATCGGGTGTGAACCGCGGGGATGGACGACGCACTTGAGCGTAGTGCGCGTTTTGCGATTCACCTACACCGGCGGCATCCCGCGCGAATGATGGTCGCCCCCGGGAATGTTCACGGCCTGCTCTCGCTTAGAATCTTCATACGGGTTTCCCCGCACCGGCCGGCGTCGACCACCCCACTCGCACTCGGATTCGCGCGACTCGCGCAGGAGGAGCTTCCATGGACCAGCACGATCCCTTCGGCTTCGTCGGACTGACGTACGACGATGTGCTGCTCCTGCCGGGGCACACCGACGTCATCCCCAGCGAGGCCGACACGTCGTCGCGCATCACGCGCCGCATCTCGGTCGCCACCCCGCTGCTGTCGAGCGCGATGGACACGGTCACCGAGTCGCGCATGGCGATCGCGATGGCGCGTGAGGGGGGCATCGGCATCCTGCACCGCAACCTGTCCATCGCCGATCAGGCCGCTCACGTCGACCGCGTCAAGCGCAGCGAGTCCGGCATGATCACCGACCCGATCACGACGACGGCGGATGCCACGGTCGAAGAGGTCGACGCGCTCTGCGCCAAGTACCGCATCTCCGGCCTCCCGGTCATCGACGACGACGGCAAGCTCGTCGGCATCATCACCAACCGCGACATGCGCTTCGTCTCGGGTTTCGAGCGGCAGACCACGTTCGTGAAGGACGTCATGACGAGCGAGAACCTCGTCACCGCCCCCGTGGGTGTGGCCGCCGGCGAGGTCATCGCGCTGTTCGCGAAGCACCGTGTCGAGAAGCTCCCCCTCATCGACGCGGACGGCACGCTCGCCGGCCTCATCACCATCAAGGACTTCGACAAGAGCGAGAAGTACCCGCTCGCCACCAAGGACGACCAGGGCCGGCTGCGCGTCGGCGCCGCGATCGGCTTCTTCGGCGATGCCTGGGAGCGGGCGGAGGCGCTGCGCGACGCGGGCGTCGACGTGCTCGTCGTCGACACGGCCAACGGCCAGTCGCAGGGCGTCATCGACATCGTGCGCCGCCTCAAGGCGGACGAGTCGTTCGCGCACATCGACATCATCGGCGGCAACGTCGCGACCCGCGAGGGTGCGCAGGCGCTCGTGGATGCAGGCGTCGACGCCGTCAAGGTCGGCGTCGGTCCCGGATCCATCTGCACCACCCGCGTCGTCGCCGGCGTCGGCGTTCCGCAGGTCACGGCCGTGTACGAGGCTTCGCTCGCCGCACGCCCCGCAGGCGTCCCGGTGATCGCCGACGGCGGTCTGCAGTACTCCGGCGACATCGCCAAGGCGCTGGTCGCCGGCGCTGACGCCGTGATGCTCGGGTCGCTGCTGGCCGGCACCGACGAGTCGCCGGGCGAGATCGTCTTCCAGTCCGGCAAGCAGTTCAAGCAGTACCGCGGCATGGGGTCCCTCGGCGCGATGCAGACCCGCGGCAAGCAGACCTCGTACTCGAAGGACCGCTACTTCCAGGCCGACGTCCCGAGCGACGACAAGCTCATCCCCGAGGGTATCGAAGGCCAGGTCCCGTACCGCGGCCCGCTCGCCGCCGTCGCGTACCAGCTCGTCGGCGGCCTGCGTCAGTCGATGTTCTACGTCGGCGCGCGCACGATCGAGGAGCTCAAGACCCGCGGCAAGTTCGTGCGCATCACGTCGGCCGGGCTCAAGGAGTCGCACCCGCATGACGTGCAGATCGTCGTCGAGGCCCCGAACTACAAGAAGTAAGAGACTCGACGGAAAAGGGACCGGATGCCGCGCGGCATCCGGTCCCTTTCGTCGTTCCCGGGGGAGATCAGCTGCAGGTGTAGGTGACGCCGTCGACGGTCCACACGCCAGGGCCGAGTTCCGCGCACGTCCCGATGATGCCGGCGAACACGCTCACGAACAGGATGATGCCGATGATCCAGAGGAGCGTGATCACTGCACCGACGATGATGCCGGCGATGGCGAGGCCCTTGGGCGCGCCGGCCTTGCCGAGCTTGACGGCCGCGACGATGCTGAGGATCAGGCCGATCGGCGCCGCGACGAAGGCCAGTACGAGGCCGATGATCGACAGGACGCGGCCCGGAGGGGACACCGGGGGAGCGGAATAGTTCGGGGCGGGCTGGCCGTAAGCGGCGGCCGGGTCCGCGGCCGGCGCGCCGTTCCAGGCAGGGGGATTCTGTGGGGACTCAGGGGGCTGGGGAATCGTCATGTTCTCTCCTGTTCCAGGGAGACGGCGGATCGGCCGTCGCCGGTTCTCGTAGCCAGAGCGTAGCGAGCAGCACCCCGCTCGCACCATGCCGTCCACCGGATCGACCTCTTCCGTCCGTCGTCGGCCCGGCGTAGCGTGCCGGTATGTGTCGCAACATCGTCCCGCTGAACAACCTCGAGCCCGCCGCGACCGACGAGGAGTGCCACGACGCCGCACTGCAGTTCGTCCGCAAGATCTCCGGAGCGAATGCGCCATCCCGCGCGAATCAGGCCGTCTTCGATCGCGCTGTGGCCGAGATCGCCCAGGCGGCCCGCGATCTGCTCGACGACCTCGTGACCTCGGCTCCGCCGAAGAACCGGGCTGAGGAGGCGGCCAAGCGACAGGCCCGTTCGGCCGAGCGCTACGAGGCCATCCGGGTCTATCAACAGGAGAAGCGCGCAGCCAGGGCCGGGTGACACCCGAGCGCGCCGCACCGCGATCCGCCGCTGCGCGGTCGGCGGTGGCGCCTGTGCAAGACTCGACGTACCCCGCTCGACTTTCCCCGCGGACCCGGTGGTAGGGCACCGAGACCGCGACGTCGATCCTCGCATCGACAGGGAACCTCCCCAAGGAGAGCCGCTTTTATGGTTGACGAAGCTCCGCGCGTCCTCGTCGTCGATGACGACCCCGACGTCGCCCTGCTCGTGAAGACTGTCCTCGAGCGCAGAGGCGGCTGCATCGTCGACATCGCGGAAGACGGCCGCGTCGCGATCGAGCGGATGACGGAGGTGCGTCCCGATGTCGTCGTCACCGACATCGAGATGCCGGGGCTGAGCGGGTTGGAGCTGCTCGCGGAGCTGCGGCGCACGAGTCCGAACGTCCCCGTGGTCGTGATGACCGCGCACGTCTCCGTGGAGTACGCGGTGTCCGCGCTACGCGCGCAGGCCGACGAGTTCCTCACCAAGCCGCTCGACAACGCGCGCCTGATCGAGGTCGTCACTCGGCTCGCCGCCGAAGGCCGCCGCCGCCGCGAGGAGGGCCGGCCCAAGGAGATCGTGCTGGCCATCGGCGCGCACCCGGATGACGTCGAGATCGGCGTCGGCGGGCTGCTCGCGGCTCACGCGCACGCCGGGGACGCGATCACGATCCTCACGCTCTCTCGCGGTGCCCGCGGTGGCGACGCCGAGAGCAGGCAGGGCGAGTCCCTCGCAGCGGCCGACATGCTGGGCGCCCGGCTCTTCGTCAAGGATCTGGTGGACACCGAGATCTCCGGTGGCGGAGCCACGGTGCGCCTCATCGAGGAGGTCGTGCAGGAGATCCAGCCGACCATCGTCTACACGCACTCCGGCCATGACCGGCACCAGGACCATCGGGCCGTGAGCGAGGCGACCATCGTCGCCACCCGACGGGTCGGCACGGTGGCGTGCTACCAGAGCCCGTCGGCGACGATCGACTTCCGCCCGACGCGGTTCGTGCGCATCGACCAGTACCTGGATCAGAAGCTCCGCCTCCTCGAGCGCTTCCAATCGCAGACCGCCAACCGCGACTACCTCGAACCCGAGTTCGTGACCGCCACGGCCCGCTACTGGTCGCGGTTCGGCGGCGGCAAGGCCGTGGAGCCGCTCGAGGTGGTGCGCGAGACGGCGGAGTTCGTCGGTGCACACGAACTCACGAGAAGAGAGAGCTGATGACGAAGCGTGTGCTGGTGACAGGTGCGGGAGGTCCGGCCGGCGTGGCCGTCATCCGCTCGCTCCTCCGCCGCTCCGACCTGACCGTGTTCGCCGCCGACATGGACGGCTGGGCGAGCGGCATCTACCTGGTCCCGCCGGCGCAGCGCCGTCTCGTCCCGCCGGGCCGGGACGACGACTTCGTCCCCGCGATCGCACGGATGGTCGCGGAGGATGCGCTCGATCTCGTCATCTCGACGGTCGACGTCGAGCTCATCGCGCTGGCCGATCGTCGGGACGAGCTGGCACCGGCCGTCCTCGCGGCACCCTCGGCCGACACCCTGAACACCGCGCTCGACAAGCTGGCCCTCGCCGAGCGCTGCGCGGCGACGGATCGCACGCCGCGCACGGTCCTCGCGGGGCCGGGAGTCGAGGAGATCGACTGGGAGTTCCCGGTCTTCGCGAAGCCGCGCCAGGGCGCCGGCAGTCGCGGCATCCGCCTCGTGCCCGACCGGGCGGCGCTGGAGGCGCTGCCGACCGACGAGGGACTCATCGTGCAGGACTACCTGCCGGGTGAGGAGTACTCGGTCGACGTCATCGCGGATGCGGCGGGAAACGTCGTCGCCGCCGTTCCGCGGACGCGCGCCAGGGTCGACTCGGGCGTGGCCATCGCCGGGCAGACGGTCCGCGACCCGGAGCTCGAGGAGACCGCCGCAGCCATCGCCAGGGCGATCGGCCTCGTCGGTGTCGCCAACGTGCAGCTGCGCCGGGACCGCACGGGGCGCGCGGTCCTGCTCGAGGTCAACCCGCGCTTCCCCGGAGCGCTCCCGCTGACGATCGCCGCGGGGGTCGACATCCCCTCGCTGGTCGCGGATCTGTTCCTCGGCATCGAGCTCCCGGCACGGGTCCCGTTCCGTGAGGTCGCCTCGGTGCGCTTCCTGGAGGATGTGATCGTCGAGGTCGAGGATCTGCTCGTGTCGGCCCATGCGGGCCACCAGGAGGAGCTGTGAGCCACCCCGCTCTGCGCGGGGATCACCACGTCCACTCGACGTTCTCCGATGATGCGGTGTCCACGCTCGCGGAGAACGTTGAGGCCGCCGCGGCTGCGGGGCTGAGCACCGTGCGCCTCGTGGATCACGTGCGGCAGGGCACCGCCTGGGTACCGGAGTACCTCGCCGCCGTCCGGGCCCTCACCGTGCCCGACGGTCTCGAGGTGCTCACGGGTGTGGAGGCGAAGATCCTCGACGCATCGGGCGCGCTCGACATCCCGGCGCTTCCCGAGGGCATCGACCGCATCCTCATCGCCGACCACCAGTTCCCCGGCGTCGACGGCCCCCTCGGCCCGACCGCGGTGCGCGAGCGGATCGCGGACGGCTGGGCGGCCGACGACGTCCTGGATCAGCTCGTCGGCGCCCTGATCGCCTCGATGCGCCGGCATCCGGGGAACCAGCTCGCCCACTGCTTCTCGATCCTCCCGAAGATCGGCCTGTCCGAGGACGACCTCGGTGATGAGCGCATCGCCGCCTGGGCGCGGGCTGCCGCCGAGACCGACACTCTCGTCGAGGTGAACGAGAAGTGGGGCTGCCCCGGCATCCGCTCGCTCGCCGCGCTGCGCCGGGCGGGGGCGCAGATCGTCGCCTCCACCGACAGCCACGTCGCCACGGACGTCGGCCGCTACTCGCGGGTCATCGAGCTCCTCGACGCGGAGGGCGACGCCTGATGGCGGAGCTCACCTGGCCCGAGACGGCGCTCGTCGTGTTCCTGCTGCTGTGCGTCCTCGTCGGCACGCTGCCCGTGATCAACACCGCGCTGCAGTTCCTCACACTGCCTCTGCACGCGTTCCGCAACCACTACGCGAAGGCGGCGCCGTACCACCCGAACATCGCGGTCGTGATCCCGGCCTGGAACGAGGGGCTCGTCATCGGGCCGGCGATCGAACGGCTGCTGCAGCTCGAGTACCCCGCGGAGCGCCTGCGGATCTTCGTCGTCGACGACGCCTCGACGGACGACACCCCCGAGATCGTCAGGGCCATGGCGGCGGCGTACCCCGGTCGCGTCGTGCACCTGCGTCGCGACAAGGGCGGCGAGGGCAAGGCGCACACCCTCAACCACGGGCTCGACGTCGTCCTCGCGGACGTCTGGACCGAGGCGGTGCTCATCATGGACGCCGACGTCATCTTCGCCCGGGACTCGCTGCGCAAGCTCAGCCGTCACCTGGCCGACGAGAAGGTCGGCGCCGTCACCGCGTACATCGCCGAGGGCAGCCGCGACCGGAACTACCTCACGCGCTTCATCGCGATCGAGTACGTGATCAGTCAGCTCGCCGCGCGACGAGCGCAGAACGTCGACGGCGCGATCGCCTGTCTCGCCGGCGGTGCGCAGCTGCACTCCCGAGCGAACCTCGAGGCCATCGGCGGGCGCATTCCGACGGGCACGCTCGCGGAAGACACGATGACGACGTTCGAGGGGCAGCTGAAGGGGCGGCGGATGGTGTTCGAGCCGCACGCCGTCGTGCTCGCGGAGGAGCCTCGCTCGGTCGACGGTCTCTGGAAGCAGCGGCTGCGCTGGGCCCGCGGCAACGTGCAGCTGACCTCGATCTACCGGAAGCTCTGGTTCCGGCCCAGCCGCACCCACAATCTCGGGAGCTTCGTCTTCGGGCTGGCCTGGTTCACGATCCTGCTCCTCCCCGCCTTCATGCTGCTGGCGGCAGGCGCGCTGCTGACGCTCCTCATCCTGCACAGCGACATCGCGGCGTTCGTGTTCCGCTTCATGTGGATCTTCGCGGCCTGCGTGTACCTCTTCTCGATGCTCTACGCCGTGCAGCTGGATCCACGCATCGGCAGGCAGTCGTGGCGTGAGGCCGTCATGTTCCCCGGGCTCGGCTCACTGATCCTCATGGCGTTCGCGCTGTTCCCCTGGCTGTTCGAGGACGGTCTCGCGCAGGTCGGCCACGCCCTGACCGATGACAGCCGCTTCGCGTGGGCCGTGATCTTCTACCTCTGGGGGCCGATCTCGATGCTCGGCGTCTGGCTCGCCGGCGCGGTGGAGCCTCTTCCCGGCGGGCGCTTCCTCGCAGGGCTGCTGATCTACATCTGCGGCTACGGCTCGCTGCTGTGCACCATCACCGTGGATTCGTACATCAAGGAGTGGCGTCGTGCCGACGCCTCGTGGATCAAGACCGAGAAGATCGGACGGGTCGTCTCATGACCGATGCACCGCCGCAGGGCTCCGAGGTGGAGGAGGTCGCCGCGGATGAACGCCGGGAGCGCCGGCTCATCCCGCAGGCGCTCCTCTCGCTCGCCGTCGTCGCCGTGATCGTCGTCGTGCGAGAGCTGCTCCTCCGATGAGCGGGCGGCCGCTGGCCCTCGTCGTCGAGGACACCGTCGACCAGGCAGCCCTGCTGCGCCGCTACCTCGACCGCGAGGGATTCGATGCGTTCATCGCCCTCGATGCCGAATCGGCGATCGCCGCCTTCGACGAGATCGATCCGGTCCTGGCGGTGATCGACCTCCTGCTTCCGGGGATCTCCGGCCAGGAGTGCGCGCGCCGCGTCCAGGAGCGCTTCCCGGAGTGCTTCCTCGTGATCAGCTCGGTCCTCGACGCCGCGGACTATCCGCCGGCGGATGCGGCGCTGCCCAAGCCGATCACCGGCGCCGACCTGCGCGCGATCGTGGATCGGGTGACGCGATGAGGGCGACGCCGCTCGACCGCGCGGAGAACCGGTGGTACCAGGTCTTCGACAACCCGAGCCCGCTCGTGAAGCAGGCTCCGACCTTCATCGCGACGGTCGCCGCCGTCCTGCTGACCTGGTGGGTGGCCGACCTGCCCGTCACCTACTTCACCGCGGTGGTGCTCGGCGTCGGCCTCGTGCTGGCGGCGACGGTCCATGCGGCGGTGCTGAGTGCTCGTCGGATGTACGACGGCTGGATCGTCCTGCTCGTCCCGCTGGTCGACATCGTGGGCCTCGGCCTTTTCCGCACCGGCACCGGGGGAGCGAGCTCGCTCTTCTCGTCATTCGTGCTGCTCCCGGTCATCTGGATCGCCGCGGCGCCCGGCATCCGCTACGTCTTCGTCGTCGGCGGTCTGACCTCTCTCGCTCTGCTCATGCCCTACTTCGCCGATCCGCCGCACAGCGCGGTGGACTGGCTGCGGGGCGTCATCGGGCCGCTGGTCTTCGCCGCGGTCGCCGCGGTGATCAACGAGCTCTCCCGGCAGCAGCGCGTGCGCGCCGAGCAGGCGGAAGAGCTGGTCGGGGAGCGCACGGCCGCGCTCGCCGACAACGTCAAGATGATCGTGCAGCTGCGCGAGAAGGAGCATCAGTACCGCTCGCTCGTGGAGTCGTACGAGGGTCTGTGGTCGTCGATCACCGCCCAGGCCGTTATCGCGACTGACCGCGAGGGCACGATCACCGCCTGGAACCCAGGCGCCGAGCGGCTGTTCGGCCTCACCTCCGCCGAGGCGATGAGCGGTGTGCGCATCGATCGCTTCTTCGCGGAATCGTCGTTGACGGCGCTCGCTGGCGACTGCACGAACGAGCAGCGCGTCGACACCGGCTCCGAACTGCCGCCGGGGCTGCGGGCGCTGTTCGCCGGCGCCGACGACGACGAACAGAACGTCGAGGACGACGTCGACATCGTGACGGCCGCGGGGACGTCGGTTCCCGCGCGCGTGACCGTGAATCCCTACCGCGACGGCGCCGGCACCCAGCAGGGGTATCTGCTGGTGGTGACCGACGAGAGCAAGGCCGTTGAGGTCGCGCGCATGAAGGACGAGTTCGTCGGGATGATCTCGCATGAGCTCCGGACACCGCTCAGCGCCATCATCGGCTTCCTCGATCTGCTCCAGAACGATCCGGGACAGCCGCTCACCGAGGATCAGCGGGAGTTCGTCGACATCATCGAGCGCAACGCCCAGCGGCTGCTCAACCTCGTGGGCGACCTGCTCTTCACGGCGCAGGTCGAATCGGGACGGTTCCCCCTGGACCGCGAGGAGGTCGACATCGGCGCTCTCGTCCGCGCTGCCGTGGTCTCCGCAGGTCCGCACGCGCAGCGCGAGGGCATCGAGATCTCCGCGGAACTCGCCCCCGAGCCGATCCGCCTCCTCGTCGACGCGGGCCGGATCGGGCAGGCATTGGACAACCTGCTCTCCAACGCGATCAAGTTCACGCCCCGCGATGGGCGTGTCACCGCCGCGGTCCGGCGCGTCGACGGCGGCGTGGAGCTGTCGGTGAGCGACACCGGCGTCGGCATCCCGGAGGACGAGCAGGGGATGCTGTTCACCCGGTTCTTCCGGGCATCGACGGCCACGAGGAACGCGGTGCCCGGTGTGGGGCTCGGCCTCACCATCACGCGCGCCATCGTGCTCGCCCACGGCGGGACGATGGACGTCACCAGCGAGGAGGGCGTGGGCACGGAGTTCCGCTTCGTCCTGCCGGCGGCGCCGCGGACCGAGGTGCTGCAGACCCTCAGTCGCGCGGACTGAGATCGTCGCCGTCATCCGTCTCCCGTGACGGCGGATGACGGCCCGTGAACGACCGTGACGTCGAGGATGCGGGTGCCTCATGGCCCGGCTACGTTTCCCGCATGACTCTTCTCCAGGACCAGATCAGCGCCGTCTCCGACGTCACACCCGCCGAGCGCGCACAGCGCCTGAACGATGCGGGGGCGGCGTGGAACGAGCGCATCGCCGCGGATGCGAGCAGCGCTCAGCTGACCTACCGGGTGAGCGGACGAGGCATCGGCTCGGTCGCGACGGAGATCCGTGCCGGCAAGCACCGCTTCATCGTGGACGAGCCGAGCGCGCTCGCGGGGGACGACGTGGCCGCGAGCCCCGTCGAGTACGCGCTGGGTGCGCTGGTGTCGTGCCAGGTGGTCGTGTACCGGCTCTACGCCCAGGCGCTCGGTCTCACGATCGACGAGATCGAGATCACGGCCGAAGGAGACCTCGACGTGCGGAAGCTCTTCGGCATCGACGAGTCGGGCCGTGCCGGATTCCACGACATCCGGGTGAAGGTCGACATCGCCGGCCCCGACAGCCCCGAGCAGTACGTGAATCTCCGCCAGGTCGTCGACGCGCACTGCCCGGTGCTCGATCTGTTCGCCGGCACAGTGTCGGCGTCGAGCGCGCTCGTCTGATCGCTCTCCTCGTACCATCATGAGTCTGCCAGTGGTACGGCGAGGCCATCGATACCACATTCGTCGCACCCGATGGGTGATCGCGGACGCCTGGTCATCCCCGCCGAACTCCGTGCTCGACAGCATTGGGAACAGGGTTCCCGGCTGCTGATGATCGAGACGAACGGGGGAGTGGTCCTCGTGACGCGCGATCAGGCCAAGGCGCTGGTGCGGTCGCAGCTCGACGGATCCGACCTCGTCGAATCGCTTCTCGCCGATCGCCGGGCGGCAGCGGCCTCGGCGGTCCTCGCGCTCGCGCGACGCCTCGATGCACCGGTGCTCACGGCGAATCGCGCGTGGGGTCGGTCGGACCGGATCATCCAGCTCCGACACTGATCCCGATTCCGCCGACGGCATCGGACTGATAGCCTGGTCGGCTCGCTGTTCGCGGGCGGAAGGACGGCCACGAACAGTGGGCTACATCGATGTCTCCGGAGTGTCTCTGACGCTCCCCGACGGCAGACCGCTTCTCGACGAGGCGACATTCAGGGTCGGCGCAGGATCCACCAGCGCGCTGATCGGACCGAACGGCGCAGGCAAGACGACGCTGCTGCGCATCATCCGCGGTGACCAGTCGGCCGACGACGGAGTCGTCACGATCGACGGCGGGCTCGGCGTCATGGACCAGTTCGTCGGACACGGACGCCAGGGGCAGACCGTGCACGACCTTCTCGTGAGCGTCGCCCCCCAGCGGATCCGCGCGGCGGCGCAGGGTCTCGAGGCGGCGGAGAACGCCCTGATCGAGCGCGACGAGCACGACACGCAGATGGCGTACGCGTCGGCGATCGCGGAGTACGCGGATGCCGGCGGCTACGAGCACGAGACCGTGTGGGATCAGTGCACGGTCGCCGCGCTCGGCGTGCCGTTCGAGCGGGCGCGCTTCCGGGAGCTCACGACGCTCTCCGGCGGCGAGCAGAAGAGGCTGGCGCTGGAGGCGCTGCTGCGCGGTCCCGACGAGGTGCTGCTGCTCGACGAGCCGGACAACTACCTCGACGTGCCCACCAAGCGCTGGCTGGAGGGGCAGCTGCGGCAGACGCCCAAGACCGTGCTCCTCGTATCGCACGATCGAGAGCTCCTGGCTCGCGCCGCGGACCGTCTCATCACTCTCGAGCCGGGAGGCGCCGGCTCGACCGCGTGGGTGCACGGCGGCGGCTTCGCGACCTATCAGCAGGCGCGCACCGATCGCATGGACCGTCTCGACGAACTCCGGCGACGCTGGGACGAGCAGCACGAGAAGCTGCTGACCCTGGTCGCGAATCTCAAGGTCAAGGCCTCGGCGAACGACGGCTTCGCGTCGCGGTATCAGGCCGCCCAGACGCGGCTCCGCAAGTTCGAGGAGGCCGGTCCGCCGGAGGAGCGGCCCCCGGCGCAGGACTTCGACATGCGTCTGCGCGGTTCTCGTACGGGCAAGCGCGCCGTGGTGGCCTCCGCCCTCGAGCTCACCGGGCTGATGAAGCCCTTCGATGCCGAGGTCTGGTACGGCGATCGCGTCGCGGTGCTCGGCTCGAACGGATCGGGGAAGTCGCATTTCCTGCGGCTGCTGGCACGCGGCGGCAGCGATCCGGATGCCACGCTCGGCCATGTCACGTCCACCGGAGAGCAGTTGAGCGCGGTGCCGCACACAGGTACGGCGACGCTCGGCGCCAGGGTCGTGCCGGGCCTCTTCGCGCAGACGCACGCGCACCCGGAGTTCGTCGGGCGCACGCTGCTGGAGATCCTGCACCGCGGAGACGACCGCCGCGCGGGGATGCCGCGGGATGCTGCCAGCTCCGCGCTCGACCGGTACGGGCTCGTCCGGCAGGCGCAGCAGACGTTCGACTCCCTGTCCGGCGGACAGCAGGCGCGGCTCCAGGTGCTGCTGCTGGAGCTGTCCGGCGCGACGCTCCTGCTGCTCGACGAACCCACGGACAACCTCGACCTGGAGTCGGCCGAGGCTCTCGAAGACGCGCTCGCGCGTTTCGAGGGCACGGTGCTCGCGGTCACGCACGACCGCTGGTTCGCGCGATCCTTCGACCGGTTCCTGGTGTTCGGCTCGGACGGCGAGGTCTACGAGTCCGACGCGCCGGTCTGGGACGAGAAACGGGTCGCACGCGCGAGGTGAGCCGAGTGCGAGGGGTCAGGAGACGCCGTGCGTCGCAGCCGAAGGCGGCACTCTCTGACCCCTCGACCCGGTCAGCGCCGGCGACCGCTCCCGCCTGACAGCCGCAGGCTTCGTCGAGCGCCGGGTAGGCTGGACGGGTGACCATGGAGATCGAGCTCGGCCGAGGAAAGCGCGCACGCCGCGCGTACACGTTCGATGACATCGCGGTGGTGCCGTCGCGCCGCACGCGCAACCCGGAGGATGTCTCGACCGCATGGACGATCGACGCGTTCGGCTTCGACATCCCGGTGCTCGGAGCGCCGATGGACTCCGTCGTGAGTCCGCAGACCGCGATCATGCTCGGGCAGCTCGGCGGCCTCGGCGTGCTCGACCTCGAGGGGCTGTGGACGCGATACGAAGACCCCCAGCCGCTGCTCACGGAGATCGCCGGGCTCGACGACGGCGAAGCGACCGTGCGCATGCAGCAGCTGTACTCCGAGCCGATCAAGCCTGAGCTCATCACCCGCCGCCTCGCCGAGATCCGTGAAGCCGGCGTCACCGTCGCCGGCTCCCTCACGCCGCAGCGCACGCAGGAGCACTACGACACCGTGGCCGCTGCCGGCGTCGACCTCTTCGTCATCCGCGGCACCACGGTGTCCGCCGAGCACGTGTCCAGCGTCGACGAGCCCCTGAACCTCAAGAAGTTCATCTACGACCTCGACGTCCCGGTCATCGTCGGCGGCGCCGCCACCTACACCGCGGCACTGCACCTCATGCGCACCGGCGCTGCCGGCGTGCTGGTCGGCTTCGGCGGCGGAGCGGCGTCCACGACCCGCGCGACGCTCGGCATCCACGCGCCGATGGCCACTGCGGTCTCGGACGTCGCCGCTGCGCGTCGTGACTACCTCGACGAGTCCGGCGGCCGCTACGTGCACGTCATCGCCGACGGTGGCGTCGGCACGTCGGGCGACATCGTCAAGGCGCTGGCCATGGGAGCGGATGCCGTCATGCTCGGCGTCGCGCTCGCCCGCGCCACCGACGCTCCGGGCCGCGGATTCCACTGGGGTCCGGAGGCACACCACTCGAAGCTGCCGCGCGGACGCCGCGTCGAGGTCGGCGGCATCGGCACCCTCGAGGAGATCCTCTACGGTCCCGCCCCCGTCGCCGACGGTACCGCGAACCTCATCGGCGCCCTGCGCAAGTCCATGGCGACCACCGGATACTCCGACCTCAAGGAGTTCCAGCGGGTCGAGGTCGTGCTCGCGCCGTACGAGGCCTGAGGACCCGCTCGTCACCGTGTCGAATCCTGCGCCGTTCCCGCCGACCCTTCGCGAGGTCATGCTGCGGGGACGCTGGATCGGGATGCTGCTGCTGTGCCTCGTGGTCGCCGGCGTGTTCGCGTGGCTCGGGCAGTGGCAGCTCGAGCGCGCGATCGAGACTGATCCGCCCCCGGCGGGGGCGACCGAGCAGGTGCGGCCGCTCACCGACGTCGTCGACCCGGGGCAGTACCTTCCCGAGCCGCTGGTCGGCCAGAAGGTCGAGACCTCGGGAGAGTGGGTCGAGGGGGACTTCCTCGTCGTGTCGAGCCGGTTCAACGACGATGTCGAGGGCTACTGGGTCACCGGCCAGCTGCGGGTCGCCGACCGCACGTCGATCGCGGTCGCGATCGGCTGGGCGCCGGATCGCGAGACGGCGGATGCCGCCATCGAACGGCTCGACCGCGAGGTCGACGGCTCCCAGGTCGAGATCGGCGGCCGGATCATCTCCGACGAGGGGCCGTCCGTGCCACCGCGCACGGACCCCGATCGGATGGATCGGATGTCGACGGCGGCGCTCCTCAGCCGCTGGCACGATACCGAGGAGCTCGACGTGTACCGCCCGTTCCTCGCCTCGACGACGGCGACCGCCGGACTCGTGGACATCTCCTCTCCCGCGCCCGAGGAGCAGTCGCCGATCAATTGGCTGAACATCTTCTACGCCGTCGAGTGGGCGATCTTCGCGGGCTTCGCGTTCTACCTCTGGTACCGCCTGGCGAAGGACGCGTGGGAGCGCGAGGTCGAGGAGTTCGAAGACGCACGAGGCGTGGAAACGGCCTGATCGCGTCGCGCATCTGCGCGGAGTCGGGTGCGCACATGTGCGCCGGAATGCCGGCATATGGACCTTCGTCGGGGGTCGCCGCGGCCATCCGGTGAGCGGTCGGTGACGAATCGGAGAACTCCATTGAGGATGTCCGGAGCGCTCCGTATGCTCGCAACATGTGTGCGGGCTGGGAGACCCCGGCGCGCGCCGTGACAGATTCATGAGAGATGTCGCACCACCGACCGAGGAGACCGCACCGATGATGTCCGCTCCAGAGGACGGGAACCGCATGGCTCCCGTCGCTCACCGTAGAAACAGGGGGCGCGTCGGCGCTCTCGCCCTGACCTGTGTGGCAGCGCTGGGCTTCGGCTCGCTGACCGCCGTGCCCGCCTTCGCCGATCCGGCAGGGACGGGGGTGGTGATCAATGAGGCGTACCTCTCCGGTGGCAGCGCAGGGGCGGCTTTCAAGAACAAGTTCGTCGAGCTCTACAATCCGACCTCCGAGCCGATCACCCTCGACGGCAAGTCGCTGCAGTACCGGTCGGCGACCGGAACCGGCGCCTCGAACGGCGTGGCACCGCTCACCGGCGTGATCCCCGCCGGCGGCTACTACCTGGTACAGGGCAACAGCAACGGTGCGAACGGCGCCGACCTTCCCGCTCCGGACGCGGTCAGCACCCTCACGCCGAGCGGCACCACCGGCACGCTCGCGCTCGTCGAGGGCACGGCCGCCGTCACCCTCACTCCCGGCTCGGTCGCGGGCGTCGACGGCGTGATCGACCTGCTCGGCTACGGCACCTCCAACACGTTCGAGACCGCCGTGGCGACTCCGCCGGCGGGCAACACCGACGTCAAGTCGCTGAACCGCACGAGCGGCGCAGACACCGACGACAACAGCGTCGACTTCACGCTCTCGGCCACCATCACCCCGCAGGGCACCGGCGGCACCGACCCCGATCCGGACCCCGATCCCGATCCCGATCCGACCACGGT
>Ga0307406_10000933_pt1 | contig 16331 bp, 17 predicted proteins | sample 322Cmetagenome_3_FD_203706 | JGI IMG/M metagenome (GOLD analysis project Ga0307406, IMG submission 203706) | Maize rhizosphere microbial communities from greenhouse at UC Davis, California, United States - 322HYB-C-2 | ecosystem: Host-associated > Plants > Roots > Rhizosphere > Soil | place...
CGGCAATGTGATCCGCTTCCTGCCGCCGCTCAGCATTCCCGAACACCTGCTGGACGAAGGCCTCGACGTCGTCGCCGGCGCCCTCGCCGCGCACTGACCCACCCTCTCGAGCGAACGCGACGACGAACCCGGAGCCGGGAACCCGGAACCGATCGAACGACACGACGAAGGACGAAGGAGTACCCGATGAGCGAGATCACGCGAGACGTCGTGATCGTGGGGGCCGGCGCAGCCGGCCTGACCGCGGCCAACCAGTTGAAGAAGGCGGGTCTGTCCGTCGCGGTGCTCGAGGCGCGCGACCGTGTCGGCGGGCGGCTGTGGACCGACGAGATCGACGGCGCCATGCTGGAGATCGGCGGCCAGTGGGTGTCGCCCGATCAGGACGCCCTGATCGAGACGGTCGCCGAGCTCGGACTCGAGACGTACGCGCGCTACCGTGAGGGCGACAGCGTCTACGTCGGTCCCGACGGCCAGGCTCGGCGGTTCACGGGGGAGATGTTCCCGGTGTCGGCCGAGACCGAGCGGGCGATCGCGGAGATCACCGAGCGCCTCGACGCGATGGTCGCCGAGATCGATCCCGACCGCCCGTGGGCGCACGAGAAGGCCGCGGAGTGGGACAGCGTCTCGTGGGATGCGTGGCTGCGCGCTCAGACCGACGACGACGAGGCGGTGCGCAACCTCGCCTTCGCGACCGGGTCGGCGATGCTGACCAAGCCGACCCACACGTTCTCGCTGCTCCAGTCGCTGCTCATGGCCGCATCGGCCGGCTCCTACTCGCACCTCGTGGACGCCGACTTCATCCTCGACAAGCGCGTCGTCGGCGGTCTGCAGCAGGTTCCGCTGCTGCTGGCCGAGCGTCTCGGACCCGACGTGTTCCTGGGACAGCCCGTGCGCTCGATCGCCTGGTCCGAGTCGTCCGCAGCCGGTGCGGGACCGGCCGTCACGGTGACCGCCGACGGGATGACCGTCCACGCGCGGCAGGTGATCCTCGCCCTCGCCCCCGTGCTCTACCCCCGGATCTCGTTCGATCCGCCGCTGCCGCGTCGTCAGCACCAGATGCACCAGCACATCTCGATGGGATTCGTGATCAAGGTCCACGCGGTGTACGACCGCCCGTTCTGGCGCGACCAGGGCCTGTCGGGCACCGCGTTCAGCCCCTACGAGCTGTCGCACGAGGCCTACGACAACACGAACCACGGCGACGAGCGCGGGACGCTGGTCGGCTTCGTGTCCGACCAGAACGCCGACGACCTCTTCACGCTGAGCGCCGAGGAGCGCAAGGAGCGCATCCTCGAGTCGCTGTCGCACTACTACGGCCCCGAGGCGAAGAACCCGATCGTCTACTACGAGAGCGACTGGGGCTCGGAGGAGTGGACCCGCGGGGCGTATGCGGCGAGCTTCGACATGGGCGGCCTCCACCGCTACGGGGCCGATCTGCGCACGCCCGTCGGCCCGATCCGCTTCGCGTGCAGCGACCTCGCCGGTGCCGGCTACCAGCACGTCGACGGCGCGATCCGCATGGGGCGCCTCGCCGCCGACCAGGTCATCGACGAGCTGCGCGCATGAGCCGTTTCGTCTCGCTGCGCTCGCTCAACGACCGGGGAGGCGCTGCGCGCATGAGCCGTTTCGTCTCGCTGCGCTCGCTCAACGACCGGGGAGGCGCTGCGCGCATGAGCCGTTTCGTCTCGCTGCGCTCGCTCAACGACCGGGGAGGCGCTGCGCGCATGAGCCGTTTCGTCTCGCTGCGCTCGCTCAACGACCGGGGACGAGCTGCGCGCATGAGCCGTTTCGTCTCGCTGCGGTCGCTCAACCACCGAGGAAGGAACCTCACATGACCGGCCACATCGTCGTGGGCTACACCGCCACCAAGACGGGGCGGGATGCTGTCGCATTCGCCGCCCGCCTGGCAGCCGCCGTCGACGCCGTCCTCGACGTCGTGGTGATCCTGCCCGGCGAGGGACGCAGCGTCATCACGCCGCCCGACGCCTCCTACGACCGCCTCCTGCGCGAGCAGGCCCAGCGGTGGATCGCCGAGGCCATCGATCGGATCCCTGCCGACGTGGTCGCCCACGCGCACGTGCGCTCGGCGGAGTCCTTCGCCGAGGGACTGATCGAGGTCGCCCGCGAACTGGTCGCCGCCTACATCGTCGTCGGCGCGGCCGATGGCGCCACCCGAGGCCGCCACCGCCTGGGCACCACGACGACGGAGCTCCTGCACTCCTCCGACGTGCCGGTCGTCCTCGTGCCCCGCGGCGCCCGCAAGATCGCTCCCGAGACGGGAATCACCCGTCTGACGGTGGCCGTCGGCACCCGCCCGGGCGCCGACGCCCTCATGGACGACGCGCAGTCGCTCGTGGCCGCGACCGGCGTGCCGGTGCGGCTGCTGTCGCTGCTCACCGTCGACCTGCCGCCCACCGCCGACACCGGCGCGATCCGCCTGGCCGGTTCCACGCAGGTCGACGAGGTGCTCGCGGCCGCGCAGACGCGTCTGCCGGAGGGACTGGAGGCCGAGGTCGTCGTCGCCGAGGGGGAGAGCATCGAGGACGCCGTCTCCCACCTCGACTGGCAGCCGGGCGAGGTCCTCCTCGCCGGATCCAGCCGGCTCGCCCAGCCGCGGCGCCTGTTCCTGGGTTCCACGGCCGCCAAGATGCTCCACGAAGTCCCCGTGCCGGTCATCGTCGTCCCGCGCACGCGCCACAAGGAAGAGGCCGGATCATGACCCAGAATGCCCCCGCGGCCACGGGCAGCGCGCCCGACGGCGGGATCTCGAAGAAGGGCCTGAGCGCCGGGACCATCGGCCTGCTCGGCGCCGTCGTCATCGGGATCTCGTGCATCGCCCCGGCGTACACGTTCACCGCGGCCGTGGGCCCGACGGCGTCGGAGGTCGGCGCCCAGATCCCCGCGATCATCCTCGTCGGCTTCATCCCGATGCTGCTCGTGGCGTTCGGCTATCGCGAGCTCAACAACCGGATGCCCGACGCGGGCACGTCCTTCACGTGGGCCGCGCGCGCGTTCGGCCCGTGGGTGGGCTGGATGGCCGGCTGGGGACTCATCGTCGCCACGATCCTCGTGCTGTCGAACCTCGCCGGGGTGGCCGTCGAGTTCCTCTTCCTCCTCATCTCGCAGGTGACGGGGAACCCGGGGATCGCCGATCTCGCCTTCGAGCTGTGGATCAACATCGGCGTGTGCCTGCTGTTCATGCTGGGAGCGACGTACATCTCGTACCGCGACATGCAGACCACCCAGAAGCTCCAGTACGTGCTGGTGACCTTCCAGGTGCTCGTGCTGGTGGTCTTCGCGGTCACCGCGATCGTCCAGGCGGTCAGCGGCGGCGGGTTCGACTACACGCCGTTCTCACTGGAGTGGTTCAACCCGTTCGCGGTGTCGTCCTTCAGCGCATTCGCGGCCGGGCTGTCACTGTCGATCTTCATCTTCTGGGGGTGGGACGTCACCCTCACGATGAACGAGGAGACGAAGGACCCCGAGAAGACGCCCGGACGCGCCGCGACGGTCACGGTCATCACGATCGTCTCGCTGTACCTGCTGCTGGCGGTGGCGATGATCATGTTCGCCGGTGTCGGCACGGGCGAGCTCGGTCTCGGCAACGAGGACATCCAGGCCAACGTGTTCTTCTTCCTGTCCGACCCCGTGCTCGGCCCGCTCGCCTTCCTCGTCTCGCTCGCCGTGCTGACGAGCTCGGCGTCGTCGCTGCAGTCGACCTTCGTCGGCCCGGCCCGGACGCTCCTGTCGATGGGGCACTACGGCGCACTCCCGCCGGCGTTCGCCAAGGTCAGCCCGCGCTTCTTCACGCCGGGGTACGCCACCGTCGTGTCGGCCATCGTGGCCTCCGCCTTCTACGCCGTCATGCGCGTGGTCAGCGAGGACACGCTGTGGGACACGATCCTCACGCTCGGCATGATGATCTGCTTCTACTACGGCATCACCGCGTTCGCGTGCGTCTGGTACTTCCGCAAGCAGTGGTTCGACTCGGTGCGGAACGTGTTCTTCACCTTCCTGTTCCCGCTCATCGGCGGTGCGATCCTCGCGGTGCTGTTCTTCACGACGCTGATCGACTCGATGGACCCCGCGTACGGGTCCGGATCGCAGATCGGCGGCATCGGCATCGTGTTCATCCTGGGCATGCTGATCATCGTCGTCGGCGTGCTGGTGATGATCTGGCAGTCCATCAAGCGCCCCGCGTTCTTCCGCGGCGAGACCCTGTCGATCGATGCCCCGCCGAGCGCGCGGGCGATGAGGAAGGCGGCCCGATGAGCCGGGAGACGGAGCGGGCGCTGCTCGCGGAGGTCCCGACGGGACTGTTCATCGGCGGAGAGTGGATCCACACCGGGACGACCTTCCCGGTGAAGGACCCCGCCACCGGCGACACCCTGCTCGAGATCGCCGACGCGGGGCCGGAGGACGCCGTCCGGGCGCTGGACGCCGCCGTCGCCGCGCAGGAGGCGTGGGCGGCGACGCCGCCGCGCACCCGCAGCGACATCCTCCGCCGCGCGTTCGACCTCGTGCAGGTGCACAAGGAGGACCTGGCGCTGCTGATGACCCTCGAGATGGGCAAGCCCCTCGCGGAGGCGCGCGGCGAGGTCGTCTACGGCGGCGAGTTCCTGCGCTGGTTCAGCGAGGAGGCGGTGAGGATCGCCGGCCGCTACGGACTGAACCCCGAGGGCACCGGCCGGATGGTCGTCTCGCAGCGCCCCGTGGGTCCGTCGTTCTTCATCACGCCGTGGAACTTCCCGTTCGCGATGGCGACGCGCAAGATCGCCCCGGCGCTCGCCGCCGGGTGCACGGTCGTCATCAAGCCTCCGGAGCTCACCCCGCTGACGACGATGTACTTCGTGAAACTGCTCGTCGAGGCGGGCCTGCCGGAGGGCGTGGTGAACGTCTTCACGACGACGCGCTCCAGCGGCACCTCCGCGCCGGTGATCGCCGACCCGCGTCTGCGCAAGCTGTCGTTCACGGGCTCCACCGAGGTCGGTCGCAAGCTCATCGCGCAGGCCGCCGAAGGTGTGCTGCGCGTGTCGATGGAGCTCGGCGGCAACGCGCCCTTCGTGGTGTTCGAGGATGCCGACCTCGACAAGGCCGTGGAGGGGGCGATGCTGGCGAAGTTCCGCAACATCGGCCAGGCCTGCACGGCCGCGAACCGCTTCATCGTGCACGCGTCGGTCGCCGACGAGTTCGCCCGCCGCGTCGCCGAGAAGGTGTCGGCGATGGCGATCGGCCGCGGCACCGAGGACGGCGTCCAGATCGGGCCGCTCATCGACGACCGCGCCGTGGCGAAGGCCGAGGAGCTCGTCGCCGATGCCGTCTCTCGCGGCGCGACCGTCCTGACCGGCGGTCGCGCACCCGAGGACGAAGCGCTCAGCGCGGGCACCTTCTACGAGCCGACGGTCGTCGCCGGCGTCGCGCCCGGCAGCGCCATCCTCCGCGAGGAGATCTTCGGGCCGGTGCTGGCGATCGCCACGTTCTCGGACGAGGACGAGGCCGTGCGCCTGGCGAACGACACCGAGTACGGCCTGGTGTCGTACGTCTTCACGCAGGACCTCGCCCGCGGGCACCGGATGATCGATCGCCTCGAGACGGGCATGATGGGGCTGAACGTCGGTGTCGTCTCCAACGCCGCGGCTCCGTTCGGCGGCGTCAAGCAGTCGGGCGTCGGCCGCGAGGGAGGCCTCGAGGGCATCCACGAATACCTGTCCACCAAGTACACGCTGATCCCCGTCGACTGACGGGAGTGAGGGAGCACCATGAGTGACTATGCGGTCGTGAACCCGGCCACCGGCGAGACCCTGGCGACCTACCCGACGGCCACCGACGCCGAGGTCGACGCGGCGATCGCCGCCGCGGACGCCGCCTACCGCAGCTGGGGGCGCACCTCGTCTCCGTCCGAGCGCGCCGAGCTGCTGCGTGCCGTGGCGCGCCTGCACCGCGAGCGTCGCGACGAGCTGGCGGCCATCATCGTGCGCGAGATGGGCAAGCCGCTGGCCGCCGCCGAGGGCGAGGTCGACTTCGCCGCCGACATCACCGAGTACTACGCCGACCACATCGACAGGATCACCGCCGATGTGCCGCTGGAGATCGACGGCGACGGCACCGCGGTGATCCGCAAGGCCCCGCTCGGTGTGCTGCTCGGCATCATGCCGTGGAACTTCCCGTACTACCAGGTGGCGCGGTTCGCCGCCCCGAACCTGGCGCTCGGCAACACCATCCTCCTCAAGCACGCCCCGCAGTGCCCGGAGTCGGCCGCGGCGATCGCACAGATGTACGCGGACGCCGGCTTCCCCGAGGGCGCCTATGCCGACGTGCGGCTCACGAACGACCAGGCGGCCGCCGTGATCGCGGACCGGCGCGTGCAGGGCGTCTCGGTGACCGGCTCGGAGCGTGCCGGCGCCGCGGTGGCCGAGATCGCCGGAAGGCACCTCAAGAAGGTCGCCCTGGAGCTCGGCGGGTCCGACCCCTTCATCCTGCTGTCCACCGACGACCTCGACGCGGCGGTCCAGGCCGCCGTCGACGCGCGCCTCGACAACACCGGGCAGTCCTGCAACGCCGCCAAGCGCTTCATCGTCGGCGACGATCTCTACGACGCGTTCCTCGAGAAGTTCACCGCCGCGATGTCGGCGGCGAGCGTCGGCGACCCGTTCGCCGAGGACACCGTGCTCGGACCGCTGTCGTCGCTGGCGGCGGCCGAGCGGCTCGCCGCGCAGGTCGATGCGGCCGTGGCGGCCGGGGCGACGCTCGTGACCGGCGGGACCCGGGACGGCGCCTTCTACCCGGGCACCGTCCTCACCGATGTGACGCCGGAGATGGATGCCTACCGCGAGGAGTTCTTCGGCCCCGTGGGAGTCGTCTACCGGGTCTCGGGCGAGGAGGAGGCGGTCGAGGTCGCCAACGCGACGCCGTTCGGCCTCGGCTCGTACGTGTTCACCACCGACGCGGAGCAGGCCGAGCGGATCGCCGACCGCATCGAGGCCGGCATGGTCTACGTCAACGTCGTGCTCGCCGACGAGCCCGCACTGCCCTTCGGCGGCGTGAAGCGCAGCGGGACGGGGCGCGAGATGGGGCTGCTGGCGGCGGACGAGTTCGTCAACAAGAAGCTCATCCGCATCGCCTGAGCCCGGGGCGCCGGCCTTCGCCGTCCGCGCCCTCTCGCGCAGGGATTCTTCCGGCGCGAGATGGTGCGCACCGCGGCGATGAGGAGGAACATGGTGCCATGGACGACAAGAGTGCGGTGATCACGTACCTGACCGACGAGGAGTGCTTCGCGCGTCTGGCCGGCCACGAGCTGGGACGGCTCGTCACGCATGCGGGGGACGTCCTCGACATCTTCCCCGTCAACTACACGATGGACGGCCGCGCGGTCGTCTTCCGCACAGCCGAGGGCAGCAAGCTCACGGAGCTGACGGTCAACGACGAGGTGCTCTTCGAGGTCGACGACCACACCGCCGCCGAAGCGTGGAGCGTCATCGTCCGCGGTCACGCGCAGCGGCTGGAGACCTCCGACGAGGTGCGCGCCGCCGACGAGCTGCCGCTGAAGCCGTGGATCCCCACGCTCAAGTACAACTACGTGCGGATCGTGCCGGCGACGGTGTCGGGTCGCCGCTTCCTCCGCGGCGAGGAGCCCGACCGGTACGGCATCCAGCAGTACTGAGACCGCCCTCCGGTTCGCGGCCCGCCGCGGATGCCGTACACTTGACGACGCAGTTGTCTGCATTCTTTCGCCATGCCCGCGGGACGGAATCCGCCCCGGTGTGGTTACGGTGGAAGGGTGGGGCACCGGGGTCGCAAGGCCCGGGATGCACCAGAGGGAACGTCCGGTTCAGACCGGGCGGGACGTCTAGGGCGGTAGCTCAATTGGCAGAGCAGCGGTCTCCAAAACCGCAGGTTGCAGGTTCGATTCCTGTCCGCCCTGCGCGTCAGCGCTCGCGCTGACACACGCGCCAGCACCGAGCTGGCACGACGCAATTCATACAGGTGGGTACATGGTCCAGGATGAGGCGAACGGCGAGATCGTCGCAGTCGGCGGCGCATCCCGCGAGAAGAAGCTCAACGTCTTCCAGCGCATCGCCCTCTTCATCCGTCAGGTCTTCGCCGAGCTCCGCAAGGTCGTCACGCCGACCCGGCAGGAGCTCGGGAAGTTCACGGCGGTCGTGCTGGGCTTCGTCGTGGTCATGATGGCGATCGTCTACGGCCTCGACCTGCTGTTCACCTGGGTCGTGCAGGTCGTCTTCGGCGTGCCGAGCTGAGCGGCATCCCGCTCGCCCCCACGCGCCGCGGATGACGGCCCCCGACCATCCAATGGAAGAGAACGCAATTGTCTGAGAAGTACGCCGACGACGCCGACTGGGCGACCGCCGCTGAGCAGTCCAGCGAGGACGACGAGGCCCAGGAGGGCAACTACCTCGCCGACCAGGAGCGCTCCGTCGAGGCCGCCGAGCACGTCGCCGTCCACGTGGTGGACGACGAGGACGTGCTGGTCGAGGACGCCGACGCGGACCTCGACGACATCGACATCGACGACCCGGAGGCCGACGCCATCGTGAACGACGCACTCGAGATCGACCACGCCGACGAGGCGGAGGCCGCCGCCGAGGTCCTCACCGACTCCCTCGCCGAGGAGCAGGCCGAGGCCGCTGCCCAGGCCGCCGAGGAGGTCGCGCCCTACGACGGTCCCGAGCCCGGCGACGACGAGGACGAGGCCGCCGAGGCCGCCGACGACGCCGAGGGCGAGTCCGACGAGGACCAGGACCCGTACGAGGCCTACCGCGCCGAGCTGCGCAGCCTCCCCGGCAAGTGGTACGTCATCCACTCCTACGCCGGTTTCGAGCGCAAGGTGAAGGCCAACATCGAGCAGCGCAAGTCGACGCTCGAGGTCGAAGAGGACATCTACCAGATCGAGGTCCCGATGGAGGACGTCGTCGAGATCAAGAACGGGCAGCGCAAGATGGTCACGCGCGTCCGGATCCCCGGCTACGTGCTCGTGCGCATGGAGCTCAACGAGGACACCTGGTCTGTCGTGCGCCACACGCCCGGTGTCACCGGCTTCGTGGGCAACGCCCACAACCCGACCCCGCTGCGCTTCGAGGAGGCCTTCAACATGCTGAAGTCCCTCGTCGAGGTCAAGGATGTCGCCCCCGCCAAGGGATCCGGCGCCAAGGGCTCGGCCACGCAGGCCCGCTCGATCCCGGCCGAGGTCGACTTCGAGGTCGGCGAGACCATCACGATCAAGGAGGGCTCGTTCGCGGGTCTTCCCGGCACGATCAGCGAGATCAAGCCGGAGAGCGGCAAGCTCACCGTCCTCGTCTCCCTGTTCGAGCGCGAGACCCCCGTCGAGCTGTCGTTCGACCAGGTCACCAAGCTCTGAGCGGATCTCCGTTTCGTCTCTGCGTTTCGACTCTGCGTTTCGTCTCGCTCCGCTCGCTCAACGACCGGCGGGGTCTCTCCCGGTCGGTGAGCGAGGGAGTGCAGCGACCGAGTCGAAACGCACGGTCCGAATCTCTCCCGGTCGTTGAGCGAGGGAGTGCAGCGACCGAGACGAAACGCACGGTCCGAATCTCTCCCGGTCGTTGAGCGAGGGAGTGCAGCGACCGAGACGAAACGCACGGTCCGAGATCAGGTAGAATCGAGAGGTTGCGCGCGTGTCGCGCGACGATCCCACCACCGTCAGGAATCGCCTGATACGTGGAAGCGCGCCCGCTGAGCACCCGCTCGCCGGCGCTCGACAGAAGGAAAGAGAATGGCACCGAAGAAGAAGGTGACCGGCCTGATCAAGCTCCAGATCAACGCCGGAGCCGCCAACCCGGCGCCGCCGATCGGCCCCGCGCTCGGTCAGCATGGCGTCAACATCATGGAGTTCTGCAAGGCGTACAACGCGGCGACCGAGTCGCAGCGCGGCAACGTCATCCCCGTGGAGATCACCGTCTACGAGGACCGCAGCTTCACGTTCATCCTGAAGACCCCGCCGGCGGCGGAGCTCATCAAGAAGGCGGCCGGCGTGGCCAAGGGCTCGCCGACCCCGCACACCACCAAGGTGGCCAAGCTCACCAAGGACCAGGTGCGCCAGATCGCCGAGACGAAGCAGCCCGACCTGAACGCGAACGACCTCGAGGCCGCCTCGAAGATCATCGCCGGCACCGCCCGTTCCATGGGCATCACGGTTGAGGACTGAGGGGAAGACGCACATGGCTAAGTCCAAGGTTTACGAGGCAGCCGCGGCCAAGATCGACCGCGACTCGTTCTACACGTCCACCGAAGCAGTGAAGCTCGCCAAGGAGACGGGTTCGAAGAAGTTCGACTCCACCGTCGAGGTCGCCCTCAAGCTCGCGGTCGACCCGCGCAAGGCCGACCAGATGGTCCGCGGCACGGTCATCCTGCCGCACGGCACGGGCAAGACCGCCCGCGTGATCGTGTTCGCGACCGGCGCGGCGGCCGAGGCCGCCATCGCCGCCGGTGCGGACGAGGTCGGCGGCGCCGAGCTCATCGAGAAGGTCGCGGCCGGCTGGACCGCGTTCGACTCGGCCGTCTCCACGCCCGAGCTCATGGGCCAGGTCGGTCGTCTCGGAAAGGTGCTGGGCCCCCGCGGCCTCATGCCCAACCCGAAGACCGGCACCGTGACCCCCAACCCGGCCAAGGCCGTGGAGGAGATCAAGGGCGGCAAGATCGAGTTCCGCGTCGACAAGCACGCCAACGTGCACTTCGTCGTCGGCAAGGCCTCGTTCACGGCCGAGCAGCTGGACGAGAACTTCAAGGCCGCGCTCGAGGAGATCGTGCGTCTGAAGCCGTCGAGCTCCAAGGGCCGCTACATCCAGAAGGGTGCCGTGTCGACCACGTTCGGCCCCGGCATCCCGCTGGACGTCAACTCGCTCGCCTGACCCTTCGACAGGCTCAGGGACCACCCTTCGACAGGCTCAGGGGCCACCCTTCGACAGGCTCAGGGACCTCGACAGGCTCAGGGACCACCCTTCGACAGGCTCAGGGACCACCCTTCGACAGGCTCAGGGACCTCGACAGGCTCAGGGACCACCCTTCGACGGGCTCAGGGACCTCGACGGGCTCAGGGACCTCGACAGGCTCAGGGACCTCGACAGGCTCAGGGACCTCGACAGGCTCAGGGACCTCGACAGGCTCAGGGACCTCGCAGGAGAACAGGGGCTCCACCTCCGGGTGGGGCCCCTGTTCGCGTTCTCACGCGTCGCCGCGGACCTCGAACGGTGCCCCGGACCCCGTCGCGTCGACCTCGGTGACCCGCGCACTCGTCACCGCGGATCCCGGCGGGCCCTCGGCCATCCACGCGAGCACCTCGTCGATCCGGTCCTCGGTGCCTTCGACCTCGGCCTCGACGGTGCCGTCGCGGCGGTTGCGCACCCAGCCGGTGACGCCGGCCTCGCGCGCGACCATCCGCATCGTGTAGCGGTAGCCGACGCCCTGGACGGAGCCGTCGACGATCACATGGACCCGTCTCATGGACTTATCCTGGCACCTGGTCGCCCCCGGCTGTCCGCAGGCGTGGCAGGATGCGGTCATGGCGACGCTGCACACGATCGACGACTATCTGGCGGGACTCGAGGCGGCGGATGCCGCGGTCATCGGGCACGTCTACGACATCGCCCGCGAGGTCGTCCCCGACGCCGCGCAGGGGCTCGGATACGGCATGCCGGCGCTCACCTACAAGGGCAAGCCCCTGCTGTCGGTCATGCGCGCGAAGGCGCACATCGGCGTGTACCCCTTCAGCCCTGCGGCCATCGTCGCGGTCGCGCCCATGCTGTCGGGCGTCGATCATGCGAAAGGCACCATCCGCTTCGATCCTGCCGCGCCGCTGCCGGACGACACCGTCCGCGCGCTCGTCGATGCGCGGCGGGCGCAGATCGACGGCGTCTGACGGGCTCATCCGCCCGCGGAGTCGTCAGTGCCAGACGAGGCTGACGGCGATCGCGATCATGACGACGGCGATGATCCCGTCGAGGATCCGCCAGGCGCGCGGCGTCGCGAGCCAGCGGCCGAGGTAGCGGGCGCCGACGGCGAGCCCGAAGAACCAGACGAGGCTGGCCAGCGCCGCTCCGGCCGCGAACCACCAGCGGGTCTCGCCGTGGGTGCTGGCCACCGAGCCGAGCAGGAACACGGTGTCCAGGTACACGTGCGGATTGAGCCAGGTGAGGGCGAGGCAGGTCAGCAGCACCGGGGCGAGGCGGGTGGCGGTCGCGGTACCGGTGGAGGCGCCCGCCGAGCCCGGAGTCTGCGGCGCGTCGACCCGCAGCGCCTGATCGCTGGGCCGCAGCGCCCGTCGGGCGGCGAGCAGTCCGTACACGAGGAGGAAGGCGAATCCGGCCCACCGCACCACGTCGACCAGCCAGGGCGCGGTGTGGAGGATCAGGCCGAGGCCCGAGACTCCCACGACGATGAGCAGGGCGTCGGAGATCGCGCACACCGCCGCGACCGCAAGGGCGTGCTCGCGCCGTATCCCCTGACGCAGCACGAACAGGTTCTGCGCGCCGATGGCGACGATGAGCGACAGGCCGAGGCCGATGCCGGCGAGGAAGGAGGGGAGCACGACGACGACGTTACGGTCGAATCACCCTGAGCTCCAGTTCATGATCCTTGCGCTGCGTAAGCTGAGCTTATGCAGCTGCCCGCCGACCTCGCGCGCACTCTCGCCACCGTCATCGACGAGGGGAGCCTGGAGGCCGCCGCCCGGAGGCTGCACGTCACCCCGTCGGCGGTGAGTCAGCGCATCCGCGCTCTCGAGGAGCAGGTCGGCCGGGTGCTGCTGGTGCGGGCCAAGCCGGTGCGGCCGACCGCGGCGGCGCACGCCGTCATCCGGTACGCGCGGCAGTTGGCCCTTCTGGAGCACGACGCGCTCGCCGAACTCGGCGCCGACCACGCGCAGGTCACGATTCCACTCGCGGTCAACGCCGACTCGCTCGCCACCTGGTTCCTCGCCCCGCTCGCGCGCCTTTCGGCATCCCGGGCCGTCGTCTTCGACCTGCACCGCGATGATCAGGACTTCACGGCAGCGCTGCTGGAGGCGGGCACCGTGATGGGCGCGGTGACGTCGCGGTCGCAGCCTGTCGCGGGATGCCGCGTGGTCCCCCTGGGCACGATGCGCTACGAGGCGGTCGCGACGCCCGCCTTCATCGCGCGCTGGCTGCCGGACGGTCCGACGGACGCCGCCCTCGCTGCCGCCCCGCGCGTGGACTTCGATCGACGTGACGACCTGCAGCGGCAGTGGCTCCAGGCGCGCGGCGTGCCGGGCGACGCGGGCGCGCGCCACTACGTGCCGGCCTCGCACGACTTCGCCGTCGCCGTCGCGATGGGGTTCGGCTGGGGGCTGCTGCCGCGGTTCCAGTCCGCGGAGGCGCTGTCGTCGGGAGAGCTCGTCCGCCTCGGCGGCGAGCCCGTGGACGTACCGCTGCACTGGCAGCAGTGGAACCTGCGCTCGGCGCTGCTCGACGCCGTCGCCGAGGAGGTCGTCGCCGAGGGGCGGCGCGTGCTCGCGGGCCGACGCGGGGCAGAAGCAGGCTGAACCGGCCGCGGGGACCGTCCGAAGGCCCCGCCGCGGGGGTTGGCCCTGCTTTTGCCACCGTTCCTGTGACGGATGCCGCGGACGGCGTGACCGGGCGGAGGTCTCCGTCAGGCGTCGCCGACGCGCAGCACGATCTTGCCGCGGGAGTGACCGCGTTCGAGCTCGGCGTGGGCCTCGGCGGCCTCCGCGAGGTCGAACACGCGGTCGACGTAGACCTGTACGGCGCCCGAGTCGAGCAGGCGGGCCAGGGTGGTCAGCACCCCGCCGTCGGGGATCACCTTGTACGACGTGGCCCGCACCCCGGCCGCGTCGGCGGCCTCCGCGTATCCGGGCCAGGCGCCCGTGGGCACCATGACGTACAGTCCGCCGCGCCGCAGCACGGAGAGGGAGCGCGAGCCGGTGTCGTCGTGGGCGTTGCCGACGAGGTCGATGACGACATCCACCTCGCCGACGATGTCCTCGAAGCGGGTCGTCGCGTAGTCGATGACCACGGCGGCGCCGAGCTCGCGCAGCCAGGGCAGGTTCCGCTCGGAGCCCGTCGCGGTCACGTGGGCGCCGAAGTAGGCCGCCAGCTGCACGGCGAAGTGCCCGACGCCCCCGGATCCGGCGTGGATGAGGACGCGCTGGCCCTCGTGCGCGTGCGCGGTCTCCACCACGAGCCCCCACGCGGTGAGCGCGGCGAGGGGAACCCCGGCGGCTTCCACGTGGGACAGCGCGGCGGGCTTCCGCGCCACCGACAGCGACGGCACGACGACGTACTCCGCGTAGCTGCCGCCGGAGCGGGGGAAGGGGACCATCCCGAACACCTCGGTGCCCGGCGGCAGCGGGTGCGCCTCGTGCGGCGACGACACGACGACGCCGCTGAAGTCGAACCCCAGCGTGCTCGGCTGCCGGTCGATCGCCCCGAAGACGCCGTGTCCGCCGCGGGTCTTGGCGTCGATGGGGTTGGTGCCGGCGGCGACCACGCGCACCAGCAGCTCGCTCATGACGGGGCTCGGAACGGGGAGCGCGGTCTCGTGGAGGACATCCGGTCCGCCGGCGGCGTCGAAGACGACCGCGCGCATCGTCTCGGGCGGCGCAGCCACCTCGGCGGTGCCCGACGCCGGATGCGGGGCGCTACGCAGGGGACGGAACTTCATGGGACGCTCCTTCCGCGCGCATGTCGTCATCGGCAGCACTCGTTGCTGGTGGACCCAGTCAACATCGCGATTGTCTCAACCGTGTTACGCCGGTGCTACCGGCTCCCTCTGATGCCCGCCCGCCCTCGTGTTCTCACGCTGACCCGCCGAGGGGATGCCGTCAGGGGCGCACTCCGGTCGTCAGCGCGTGCAGCAGCCGGGTGAGGCTGCGGATCTCCTCCTCGGGCCAGTCCTCGAGGTTGCGCAGCAGCAGGTCCTCCTGCGGAAGTCGTGCCGCGTGGAGCCGCTCGAGGCCGAGGGCCGTCGGCGACAGCAGGCTCGAGCGGCCGTCCCGGGGATCGGGGGAGCGCTCGACGAGTCCGAGCGTCTCGAGTTCGCGGACCGTGCGCGACAGCTGCCCCTTGTCGACGAGCAGGTCCTCCGCGAGGGCCGACTGGGTCACCGACTCGCGCCGGACGATCGTCGTGAACACCTTGTAGGCGCCGGGCAGCATCCCGGGACTCACGCGGTTCGCGTTCTCGGTGATGATCCGGCGGAAATGGTGGATCAGCTCGCTGAACTGGGCCTCGAGGGCGCGCACCGCCTCGGTGCGCGCCGCTCGGCTCTCGGTAGTCGACATCGGATCGACCCTAACGCGCCTTCTCGGAGCGGTCGGCCGCGCGCGCGCCGGAAGCGGATCCGCCGACCTCGGCATCCACGGTCCGGACGGAGCCCGTCGCGGTGAGCGTGTCCATCGCGGCCGGCACCGAGACGGTCGCGAGGTCGGCCTCGCCGGCCTGCAGGCGCTCGGTCGTCGTCATGGTCGTCAGCGGCTTGTTCGGGAGGAACACGATCGCCAGCAGGCTCAGCACCGCGAAGGGCACCGCGATGAGGAACGAGTGCGAGATGCCGTTGGCGTAGATGTCCTCGAAGACGACCCGCAGCGCCTCGGGCATCGCCGAGACCTGGGGGAGCGTCCCCGACTGCAGCTGGGCCGCCCACGTCTGCGCGTCCGCGCCGAGGCTCGCCAGCGCGGCGGTGATGTCATCGGTGCGCTCGCTCACGAGCTCGGTGACGCGGGTGGCCAGCGCCGCTCCCATGACCGAGACGCCGATCGTGCCCCCGAGGCTCCGGAAGAAGGTCACCCCGGAGCTCGCGACGCCGATCTGGGTCGGCTCGGTCGTGTTCTGGACGACGAGCACCAGGTTCTGCATCGTCATGCCGACGCCGGCGCCGAGCAGGAACATGTAGATCGACACGAGCGTGAAGTCGGTGTCGTAGTGGATCGTCGACAGCAGGGTCGAGCCCGCGATCAGGAACGCCGCGCCCACCACGAGGAACCCCTTCCACTTGCCGAAGCGGGTGATCAGGGCGCCGACGCCGATCGAGGCGACGAGGAGGCCGCCGATCATCGGGATCGTCATGACGCCCGCTTCGGTGGGGGTGGCTCCCCGGGCAAGCTGCATGTACTGGCTGAGGAACACCGACGCGCCGAACATCGCGATGCCCGTGGCGATGGAGGCGATCACCGACAGCGTGAAGGTGCGGTTGCGGAACAGCGACAGGGGCACGAGCGGCTCCCGCGAGCGCAGTTCGACGAGGACGAACAGCACGGCGCCCAGGATGGCACCCCCGACCATGAGCACGGTCTCCAGGCTCCACCACTCGAAGGAGTCGCCCGCGAG